>JADMIO010904316.1_pt1 | contig 112184 bp, 90 predicted proteins | sample 8958161 | NCBI WGS metagenome assembly JADMIO01 (sample SAMN16585339, study PRJNA669376) | soil metagenome | isolation source: Crop rotation soil | place: USA: Cullars Rotation, Alabama | collected 2011
CCCTTTCGGGCACCATCATGCTGATTTCTGCAAGAATCGCCAAAGCGCGACTGCCCATTGGACGCGAGCTCTGGTTCACGGCGCTGTTCGGCTTGATCATCCTCGGGCTTGGCAATGGTTGCCTGGCCTATGCAGAAGAGTGGATACCGAGCGGGCTCGCAGCGATGTTCGTAACTCTATCCCCCTTCTGGTTGGTCGGTTTTGAGGCGATTCTGCCCGGCGGCCAGCGCCTTCACGGACCTACTATCGCGGCCATGACGGTCGGCCTGATCGGAACTGTGCTTCTCGTTGGACCCAGCGCGATTCAACAAGGACTCGGTGGCCCACTGCTGCCCGGCTTTTTACTCCTGCAACTCGGGTCATGCGGCTGGTCCTTCGGATCGATCTTACAGCGGCGATATCCAACGCGCGCACATCCGGTGATCAGCGGCGCAGTGCAACAAATGGCCACCGGTCTGGTATTCATTGTTGCGGCATTTCTGATACCCGGCAGGCCGATTCACTGGACGCTACGTGGTACTGGCGCGGTCATCTACCTGGTTCTGTTCGGATCAATTGTGGGATACAGTGCTTATCTATATGTGCTCGAACATCTGCCGGTGTCTCTCGTAAGCATTTACAACTACGTCAATCCTGTAGTCGCGGTCTTTCTCGGATGGCTGTTCTATCGCGAACCGTTCGGCGCGCGTGAGCTCGCCGCAATGGCGATCATCTTTCTCGGCGTGGCACTCGTGAAAAGATTCAGCCCACCGCACGCAACTCGCAAGGCGACGGCCGCCTCAGGGACTGTAAATGAAGAAGGGGTAGCGGTCGATTGGAAGTGAGCTGCTCTTCACCGCCAGACACCAGGATTGCTCTCCGCGATTCTCCGGATCGTAACCGTTCTTTTCCAAAAAGTCGAGCAGCGGAAGGTGCGACGAGTATTCGTCGATGAAGGTCGTAAAGAGCTGCTTCACCTCAAAGCCCGCGGCCTTTACCGCTTCACCCAGTTCGTAGTTTGTGTACTCGCGGACGTGGCCAATCTCCGGTTCTTCGCCGGAGACTGGGCGTTTATACAGGAAGAAGATCTGCGGATTATCGCGGCCTTCGAGAACCTTGGCGACACTGGTGACACTCCCCACGTTTGGTGTTGTCACGAGTAGAAAACCGCCCTCAACCAGAACCCGCCGTGCTTCGAGGAGCATATGCATGGGGTCGTAAGTAAGGTGCTCAATGACCTCGCCTGCGATCACAAGGTCGAAGTGATCATCGGGGTAGGGGAACCGATCGCGTTCCGCGTCGAAATGGTCGACATAACAGGAGAACTCACCGTCGGGAAACTGCAACGTTTTGTGGTCAGTGCGGCCGAGGCTGCCGTAATACCCGCCTCGCACTTCTCGATAGCCGCAAACACGATCGAGTAGCGGAGTGATCTGCATGTAACAGCCGAGCTCGAGGACGCGCCCTGTCTCTTGCGGTTGCGGCACGAGCGCTAGTGTGCGCGCCAGGCGCGGAATATGTTTTTCGAGGTAGGCCCTCGCACCCGCGTCCGGAGTAGGCATAAGTTGAAGCGCATCCTCGCACTGCTTCAGCCGTGCCGCATCGAACGCTCCAACATATGTGCGGTTTCGCTTAAGACTAAGCCGATGATTTATATGATTGAGGACCCGCAGGAGCGTATGAAGCCACCGATGATAAAAAGGTAACCGCCGGTTCAAACCAGAGTCTAGCAGTTCAATCTCATGTACCGCCTCTCACCGTCCCATTAAGGTCTTCTCCTTATGCAGCTACAGCGATCCACTGACGATCACGGTTTGGGACATGTTCTCGCTCAAGAAAGCAATGGAGGAGCAGCTCGAAAACCTGCTTCACGCGACGCTGAAGTCGTACCGTAACACCATGTGCGCGATGGGCAACTCTGCCAAGCTTGCTTTCCCGCACATTGGCGATGATCTGCAGCAGAGCCTTCTACATCTTCAGTCAGGTCTGACGCCCGATATTCCGCCTTCGTTCGTCCACGACACTGAACAAAGGGCCGAGGTCGAATTGCAGCAATGGGGCAAGCGCGCGGACGAGTACCTGAAGGCCAAAACCAACGAAATCAAAGAGATCATGACGCTTATGGCCCGCGCCGCACAAAGCACCAGTGAACGGGATCAGAAGTACGTCGAGCAGTTCGAAGGTCTTACCAGCCGCTTTGAGGCGATCGCGAATCTGGAAGACCTCACCGAGATTCGCAAGTCATTGTCGGCTCAAACCACGGAACTGAAAAAGCGCGTTGATGACATGGCGCAGGAGACCAAGGAATCGGTCGACCAACTCCGGAAGCAACTTCAGGCCTATCAGGCTCGCACCGAAGCAGCAGAAAAATTAGCGGCAAAGGATTCACTCACCGGGGTCGCGAATCGGCGCAGCATAGAAGAGGTACTCGCGTTGTTGGTGGACGAAAAGAGGACATTCACCATCCTCATTCTGGACCTGAACAGTTTCAAGCAGATCAACGATTCGTACGGCCATCTGGCAGGCGATGATCTTTTGAAGCAGTTCGCCTCGGAGATGCAGTCCTATTTTTCTCCTCCCGATAAGATCGGACGGTGGGGCGGGGACGAGTTTGTCGTGATCCTTGAGTGTGGCGTGGAGGAGGCCCAGCGCCGCATCGAAGGAATGCGGAAGTGGGTCTTTGGCGATTATACGGTGGAAGCTGGCGGAGCGGCGCGCAAAGTGCGTCTGTTTGGGGCCGTCGGTCTGGCCGAATGGGATCTGAAGGAGACTCTGGCAAGCGTCATTCATCGCGCGGACGCAGCGATGTACGCCGAAAAGCGGCAGCGTAAGTTCAAGATGGTTCGGAAATAAGATTCCACCGCTTGGTATCCTATTGCCTGGAGCGGTTCATCGTTTGCGGATGTGGCGAAATTGGCAGACGCGCCAGACTTAGGATCTGGTTCCCGAAAGGGAGTGGAGGTTCAAGTCCTCTCATCCGCACCAACTGGAACCACCGCGTCGAACTTAACAGAGCGTCCACTCTAGTTCTTTACAGTCAACGTGGCGGCGTACTGCTTTTTTCCCGCTGATGTCTTCTAATCCGGCAAGTATGCCCCTATGGTTGCTCTTGTCGCATTGGAGGGCGAAGCCGCCCTCCTGCCGCCGTCAACATCGCGAACGCAATTCCGGCGCAGTCATTTCGTAATACGAAAAAGTGAACTTCCTACTAAGCATTCACGACGACGGCTCATTCCATTTGCGTCGACAGACGTTGTTCACTGCAGCTCGCAGAGGGCAGTAAGCACAACATCCCTCATCGAAGCCGCTTCCGGAAATAAAGCCCAGTAGACTTCTCCTGTGAGTTCGTCGGCTTCACCGTTCGACGACACCACACGACCCGGCGTCTTCAAAACAAACATCAGCGGCGTCAAGCTGGTCTTATTGCCCTTCGCGGAACTGCCGCCAGGCTCTGGCGGCGACGGTTTGGTCGAGAGCGCTTCCGAGATCAGTTTCCGCGCAACATCACGCCGCTCTGCGGGGGCCATGCGTGGACCGAACTGTTGTTCGAGAGCCGTTAATAGCAGATTGCCGATACGCTGCCGCGCACGGCGTTCAGCCAGGTCGGGATGAACCAGCCCCATTGCGAGCAGCGGATCGCCGGGTCCGAAAATCAGCGGCACGAGCAGAGTCGACACTTTGGCCGCCAGGGCTCGGGCATTGGCATCCGTGGCGAGCGGCTTCGGCAGGACCTCCTTGATCTGCGCGATATTCTCGGGTTTGACAGACGCCATATCAGGCGCCTCGCCGCTCCAGTGCAGCGTCTCGCGATATTCGAACCGTTTCGGACCAGCACGCACGATGCGCACTTCGTTCGTTAGCTTCACCTTGCCCTCCCCGTCGCCCTTCAACGCTAGATCGCCTTTCAACGACTCACCTGCCGCGAGCACGCGTTCAAAGATCAGCGTACGATCCTCGTTCTTCTTCTCTTCCCGCGATTTCCACTTATCGCCGGACGGCGCCAGGAATGTCTCTTCGATCGTCGACGCCAGTTGCATCCCTTCCTTCTTCGCCTGTCCAGTGAAGGTCGTCGTCCGGAGCCAGGAGCCATCGGGCTTGATCTCTGTCGTAATGCGCGCGCGTGCACAGCCGCCGAGCAAAACAATCGCTGCGAGACCAATACATGACATGCTGATTCGCATGCGCTGATCGTATCCTACGGCGTAAGCTCTTGTCACTCAACCAGCCCGCGAAAAAATTCCAGGCTCTTGCGTGCGCATCCTTCCCACCGGTATCGAGCCGCTCGAATACGGCCTTTCGCGGCCAGTTCGCGCCTCAACGATTCGGAATCCAATAAGCGTTCCAAGGCCCCGCGCAGATCGGCGGCACTCCTGGGATCCACAAACAATGCACCGTCGCCGGCGATCTCGGGCAGACACGATGTATTCGACGTGATGACGGGAACACCGGCTGCCATGGCCTGCGCCACCGGGAACCCGAAACCCTCATAGAGCGACGGGTACACAAACGCCGTTGCCGCACCAGTGAGCGATGGCATGTCTGATTCCGGAACATAGCCGAGATATCGCACACCCGCGACGCCCTGTTCGAGCCGCGCCATCACGCGATCTGACGACCAGCCCGGTGGCCCCGCGATCACAAGGTCGAAAGCCTCCGCGAAACGCATGCCCGACCAGGCATCGAGCAGCGTATCCAGATTCTTGCGCGGCTCGATCGTGCCCACAAACAATACGTAGGGCTTGGCCACCTCCCCCGCCTTCGCATCGAAATACTCTTCAGGAACGCCCGAGTGAATCGTCACAATCTTCTCCGGAGCGATGCCCAGAATCCGAATCGCATCCTGACGTGTGTTCTCCGAAACAGCAATAAGTCCGTCCGCGCGCTTCAGAGTGTGCTCCGCAAAGGCAGCATCGGCGCGCACGTTGGCGGCAGTATGCAGCTCCGGCATGAGCCAGCACGTAAGATCGTGGATGGTGGCCGTGATCTTCGGCCGCTTCGGGATATTGCGCCGTAGTTGATTGGACACATGGAACACTCGCGCATGTGACGCGATCCACTCGAGCATCGGATTGCCCGGCCCGTTTACCGCATAAAGCAGAGCGAGCCGGGGCCATGTTTTAAAAGGACCAATCACCGATCGCTCATGCGTAAAGTGGCCCAAGTCCCCAAGAAAAGGAAACGCTTGGATCTCACCAGGTCCGGCGAGCTGACGAAGACTCCGGATCCAGTTGTACGTGTAGCTCTTGATGCCCGCGCTGCGCAGAAGCAGCGACGTCGCATCAATCAGAACCATGGTTCGTGAAGAGATACTTTCCGCCGCTTTCCGCCACGACATGCAGCGCCGACTGCGGTACGGCGGCAGTAATTAACGGCACTCGTGGACTCTCCACCAGCAGATAATATCTTTGCGGCTCCGCCCACAAGCGTGCAAATTCAGCATTGTCGATGAATACTTGTGGCGCGTCGGGCGCATTCGACCCGTACTCGAGATTCGTCTGCCGGCCATTCAGCAGCAAAGCTCTCCGATTCGTATAAAAGAACACCGACGAGAATGTGTAATAAGCGTTGTCCTCGATGAGCTGACCAGGCGGCGCCTTCATAAGTGCATTCGCCAATGGTCGCGATGAGAGATAAGGATCAAAGACCACCAGCGCCAGGCGAGCGGCCTGGTAGAAGATCACCATCATGACGGCCATCGCCAATATCGTCCGCTTTCCCCGAAACAGCAACATCCCCGCTGCGCCGGTAACGAACGCGAGTCCCGCCATAATGAGCGGCGCTCGAAGATACGCGAAGGACTGCAGCGTCAGGTCACCCATGTGCCCCAGGGAAAGCGTGTATTGTTCCGGGTGCTGCGTCAGAGCGCGTGATATGTCACCCGGGGTCGGCGTAGACCAGACCTGCACCAGAATAACGGAGATCGCCACTGCAGCGGCGATGGCGATTCCCGCAATCACGCGCCGCCCTATGTTGACCCATCGCTTCTCGACCGTAAGCGCGCTGGCGAGCAAAAGGGCAAATCCCGGATAACACGGCATCGAATAATATTCCTGCGTCGACGAGAACGTAAAGAATACCAAAACGAAGCCGACCCAGCACAAGGCCAGCAGACGCGTCCTCGCGGCGCGATCCAAACCTCGATAGCTTTGTTGAAACACCGCAGGCAAGTACAAACTCGCGGGAAATAACCAGACCAGGTGCAGCAGCCAGAACCACAGTCGAGGCACGGTGTTGTAATCTCGCGGATATCGCAGATTCAGGAACCGCAGCACGTGCTCGTTCATGAAATAGAACCAGAAGAACCCGTGGTATTGGCCCGGTCCCGAGTGCAATGTGAACACGAAATACGGTGGATTTCGGACCGTCGCGAGGATGTGCCAGGGTGCTGCGATCACCAGGATAATCAATATGCCCGACCAAATGTGCAGACGGCGCCAGACCCGCCCGTCAAAAACCCGGCGCGTGCTCACCAGATAAACCAGAGCGGTCGCGACGGGAAAAAGTGCCGCAATCAGCCCTTTCAAGAGCAGCCCGATCGCGATGCTCGCAGCCAGCACCGCGGCCCACATTCTGGGGTGAGGTTCCTCCTCGTCAAGGGCGCGCAGAAAGGCCCACAACGCGAGTGCCACCGTGGCCGTCAACATCACGTCGGGAATCAATATCCGTGTGAATAGAAATAGCCCGACCGACGATGCGAGTATCAAACCGGCATACAGACCTGCCAGTTCGGAGAACGCCCAGGCCGCCATGCGAGCCGTGATCCAGCAAAGCAGAATTGATGACAGGGCGAGCGGGAGCCGCGCAGACCAGTCGTGCACGCCGAAGATGGCGAAAGAGACCGCCATCATCCAGTACTTCAGCGGTGATTTTTCCAGATATGCGACGCCGTTCAAACGCGCCGTCACCCAATCGCCGGATTCGAGCATGTTCCGCGCGATCTGCGCCTGAACCGCATCCACATCGTCCATCAGTGATGGCGGACTGATGCTGCACGCCAAAAAGACAGCCGCTGCGAAGAAGATGACGATCAGCTGGTAGCGCTTGCTACGCTGATCAACTCGGTCTGCTCTGGTACCCGGGCCGTCTGAATGTTCCATCGCTTCATCCATAGGAAGAGCGTCAACAGACCCCATAGGTGATACCCGAGGTTAGCATGTCGATCGAGGTGTTTGCGAATGATTCGATCCACCTCGCTCCAGTGGAATAATCCTGACTGCTCAACAGATTGGCGCGACAACGTGTCCAACAGAAGGGGGCGCAAAGGACGGCGAAACCAATCGTGTGCTGGTATGTCGAAACCTTCCTTCTTGCGCGAGAGAACTTCCTTGGGCAGTCTGTTCTTCATCATCCGACGCAACAGGAATTTCAGCTCCGATCCTCGGATCTTCAGCCTCTCCGGCAAGCGAGCGGCGAACTCCACGATCCGGTGGTCCAGGAACGGCGGTCGCACCTCTAGCGAATGCGCCATACTCATGCGATCGCACTTGTAGAGGATGTCGTCGGGAAGATAATAATTCTGATCCAGCCAAAGATACTGGTTAAGGTAGCCCGACGACGCGGCATCGCGCGGTAGCGTGTTCATGAGTACCGACACCGGTGGGTGGCCATTCGATACATGCAGCCGTTTCTTCTCCGCCTCCGAGAACGTGCCGTTCCAGAACAGATGAGCGTCTGCGGGCGAGAGAAGCGACCCATGCAGCATGCGACGAACCTTATAGTCAAAGCCGATCTTAGCGTTCGAAACAGGCAGACGGTTGGCCAACGAAAGCGCGGCCCGGCGAGCCAGCGCCGGCACCTTCGACAGGCTGCGGTGGTAACGGTCCGCGAGGTACGTGTTGTAACCGCCCAAAAGCTCGTCGGCACCCTCGCCGCTCAGCGCTACGGTGACGTGCTCGCGGCTCATTCGCGAAAGAAACCAGACCGGAAGTGCCCCCGCATCTGCGCCTGGCTCGTCGGAATGATACGCGATGTCCTCGATCGCACTGGCGAGATCCAGGTCGGGGTTCAGGTCGAGCTCATGATGCTCCGCGCCATAATGTTTCGCGATCCGCTGCGCGTACCCGCTCTCATCAAACTCACGTCCCCGAAATGTGATGGAGAAAGTCTTCAGCGGCGTCGATGATGCCTCGGCGGCATAGTGCAGCACTGTAGACGAGTCGAGCCCCCCGCTGGCCCACAATCCGATGGGCACATCCGAGATCAGGTGCTCGCGAACCGATTTCCTGAGAAGATCATCCAGTTCCTCGGCGGCATCTTCGTAAGTCCGGTGAGGATCGGGGTCGAATCGCAGCTGCCAATACCGCGCCGTTTCAATTTTCCCGTTCTGCCATTCGAGCCAATGTCCCGCCGGAAGCTTCTCAATGCCTTCCACCATCGTCAGCGGGCTGGGGATGTAGTTTAATGACGTGAAATAGTGCAGGGCTTCGGCGTTGATTCGCCGCTCGATTTCTGGATGAACAAATAGTGCTTTAAGTTCGGAACCAAAATAAAGGTTCGGCCCGCGGCGGCAGGTATAGAGCGGCTTGATCCCCATCCGATCGCGCGCCAGCACCAGCCGTCGCGTAGATTCGGTCCAGATCGCCACACCGAACATGCCTCGCAGCCGCGAAAAGCAGTCCGTGTCCCACTCGAGAAACGCGCGCATTACAGTTTCGGTATCGCAGCGCGACCGGAACTCGTGGCCGAGATCAATCAGCTCGTTGCGTAATTCAGAGTTGTTATAGATCTCCCCGTTGAACACGATGACCGTGTCGTCGTCATCGGAGTGGAAAGGCTGGTCTCCGCCGCCCAGGTCGATGATCCGGAGGCGAACCGCGCCTAACGAGACACAATCCGACTCGAAGGTCCCGCTTTGATCCGGACCTCGATGTCTTATGCTCGATGTTGCTTGCCGGATCCGTGACGGATCCGGTCGATATCTATAGTGTGTGTAGCCCGCAATCCCGCACAATTGCCAATCCCCGTTCGTTATTCGGCTTAAGAGCCGTTTACTGCATTGGCCTCACCCAGCCAAATTCACCCGTGGCAAAACTATATCACAATATGAGATCTGATGCGCAACTTTTCAATTTTGGCTGTGTTGTGCGCCGCCACGGCGTCCGCTCAGGTCTATCCACAAAAGTTTGTCACGCAATACCGGATTAACGATAGAGAGGTACCGGGCGCGCTGTTATCGGCCGAAGCAAAGACTGCAAGCGCCGGCGATGGAGCCCTATGGAAGGTAATTCCCCATGGCTTGATCAGGCTCGACGAGAAATCTCCCGTGCGCGACCGCATGCAGTACTTTTCCGGCCTGCGTTATCTCGCCGACAACGATGTAGCGGCTATATTGCCGGACGGCTCAGGAGGGATTTGGGTAAGGACCCGCACTGGCGTCTCGCATATCGAATTTCGACCCATGAGTCTGGAGCAGAAAGCCGACACGTTTGAAAAGCGCATTCGCGAGCGGCATAACCGCTACGGCATGGTGGCCGGCTCGATCCTGCGCGAACCGGGGAATCTCGCCACCAATCAACTCGAGCCGAGTGATAATGACGGCCTGTGGACCGCGATCTACGCCGCCGCCGAATGTTTTCGCTACGCCGTGACGAAGTCGCCCGAGGCGCTGGCACGTGCCCGCGAATCGCTCGATGCCATGCTGTTTCTGGAGCAAGTCACCGGACGGCCCGGCTTTCCCGCCCGGTCCTATATTCGCAAAGGCGACTGGCGGCCGTCCGGCGGAACCTGGCACTGGACCAGCGACGGCCAATATGAGTGGAAAGCCGACACCAGCTCCGACGAGATCGTGGGCCACTTCTTCGCTTTCGGTATCGCCTTCGACTTCCTCCCAGATGGCGGAGAGGCCGAGCCGATAAAGCGACGGATCGCCGCAACCACGCGCCGCATCATGGATCACATCCTCGAGCATGGCTACTATCTCACTGACATCGACGGCAAGCCGACCACGTGGGGAAAATGGTCGCGAGCCTATTTCGAGAGCCGCGGGGGTAAATCAGACAGCGCGCTGAACGCCCTCGAGCTGCTCAGTTTCCTGAAGACCGCCGAGCACATTACCGGAGACGCAAAATACGGCCAGGAATACCGCAAAGTGGCGCTCGACCTGAAATACCTGGAGCAGACCACCCGGTATCTCGAGCTCCGAGGCCGCGAGATCAACTACTCCGACGAGGAACTGGCGATGCTGCCGTTCTACCTGATTTTTCAATACGAGCGCAACCCGCAGTTCCTGGCCTTGTACAGCAAAGCTTTGGGCCAGTGGTGGCAAAACATCGAGCGTGAAAAGAATCCGCTTTGGACATTCATTTACGCCACCTCAAAGCCGCCGGCCGCCCCTGATCTCGACAGCGCCGTATGGATGCTCCAGCGGATCCCCATAGACCTCGTCGAATGGACCGTTATCAATTCGAATCGCGACGACGTTAAGCTCGACGACGGACCAGATCGTTTCCGCAAGCCGCAGACGAAGACGCTCCTGCCGCCCGACGAACGCCCCATCATGAAGTGGAATGCCAATCCATTTGTTGTTGACGGCGGACGCGACGGGCGCGGCGAAGACGATGGCGCTTTTTTCCTGCTGCCCTATTGGTTAGGCCGGTATCACGGGTACCTCAAATGAGCTGTGAGGTGGCTTAGCGGACCGTCAGGCTACCATGGAGGCATGAAGAGACCTGTTACGGCTCTGTTCGCGGCCCTCTGCCTGCTTTGGGCGTGCTCCGACACACCCGTTAAAGAGAAAGGAAAAGCGTCGGAGCCGGTTGTCAAAGCACCAGAAAAGCCCGAACCGATTACGGGCCGTCGAGCATTTCAACAAACCTACCCGATGGCCAGAGGTTGGGCGGTCGACGTTCAGCCCGTGGTGGTTCAAAGCATCAATATGCCCCAAGTGAAATCAGGCCCTGGCACCGCCGGCGCTTGGGAAATCATCTACTACTCGCCCTCGAGCGGCAAATCCAAGCGATACACCTGGTCCGCAGTCGAGGCCGAGGGCAACCTGCATCAGGGGGTCTTTGCGGGTCAGGAAGAATCTTTGGGCTCCCGGAAGCCCTTCATTGTCGCCGCTATCCAAAAGGATTCCGACGAGGCTTACAGGGCCGCGGTCGAGAAGAGCGCCGATTACGTGAAGAAGAATCCCGACAAGCCTATGGTCTATATCCTGGAGATGACCAACCGTTTCCCGCAGCTGGTCTGGCGCGTCGTTTGGGGCGAGTCTGTGGGTACCAGCGACTACTCGGTGTTCGTTGATGCAGCGACGGGTGAGTACTTGGGACGAGCTCACTGACCGCTCACCTCCTTGGACGACCGACCCTGTCGCCAACAAGCAAGGTTGACCACCGCACTGCCGCTGAACTAGAGTTGGGATTTAATGCCCACCACCAAACTGCTGTCCCTCGGCACAGTTGACCTGATCATCATCATCCTTTACTTCGTTGCCGTCTTGGGAATCGGGTTCTACCTCAAGCGCTACACGAAGACTGGTGAAGACTTTTTCCTCGCCGGCCGCGAAATGACCGCATGGGTCGCCGGACTCAGCTTCCTTGCGGCGAACCTGGGCTCCCTCGAGCTCATGGGATGGGCCGCCTCCGCCTACCAGTACGGCATCCTCGCCACCCACTGGTATTGGATCGGCGCCATCCCCGCCATGCTGTTTCTCGGCCTCGTGATGATGCCCTTCTACTACATTTCGAAAACGCATTCAGTGCCCGGCTACCTACAGCTCCGATACGGGGAGTCGTCGCGTTTTCTGGCTGCGGTGTGCTTCGGCATCATGACCGTTCTCATGAGCGGCATCAACATGTATTCGATGGCGCTCGTTATGAAGGTCGTCCTCGGCTGGGACATCCACTTCAGCATCTGGGTCTCATCGGTGACCGTCGCCCTGTATGTCTTCCTCGGCGGGCTGCTCTCCGCGATCTTCAATGAAGTCCTGCAATTCGTGCTCATCTGGCTCGGCGCGCTGCTGATCTCGATCATCGGTTTGATCGAGACCGGCGGTTGGAGCGGCATGGTTGCGCGGATCCACGAGCGGTTCCCCGGCCAGGATTTCACGCATCTGTGGAGCACCCTGGGATCCTACCAGGACAATCCGATGGGTATCCATTGGATCGGCATCGTCTTCGGTCTCGGCTGGGTCATTTCCTTTGGTTATTGGACTACCGACTTTCTCGTCGTCCAGCGAGTCATCTCCGCCCGCGACCTGCGTTCGGCCAAACTCGCTCCGATCATCGGATCCGGGTTCAAAATGCTGGTGCCCTTTATCGTCATCCTTCCGGGTTTACTCGGGCTTGCTGTCCTCCCCGAAAAGCTGGTCGGCGAGAGTCAGGCTCTCGCGAGCGGCGGCCATAGCTATAACGAAGTCCTTCCAATGATGCTCGCGCGATATGCCGGTCCCGGACTGCTGGGTCTCGGAGTAACGGCCTTGGTCGCCGGTTTCATGTCAGGCATGGCCGGAAATGTCAGCGCTTTCGCGACCGTCTGGACCTATGACATTTACCGTCCGTTCCTGCGTAAGGCGGCGAGCGATGCCCACTACGTTGCGGTCGGCCGTTGGTGCACGATCTTCGGCGTCCTGGTCAGCATCGGAACCGCCTATTTCGTCATGCAATTCCACAGCATCATGGATTATGTCCAGGCGCTTTTCAGTATATTTATCGCGCCGCTGTTCGGAACGGTTCTTCTGGGGATGCTCTGGAAGCGCACGACGCCGGCCGGAGGATTCTGGGGTCTGTTGCTCGGCACCCTGAGCGCCATGTCACTCTGGGCCTGGGTGCACCTCGATCCCGCCGCCCTGCGCTACCTTGCGTTTGGCACTGTCCCGAAAGATCTGGCGCAAGACATGTATCGGGGACTATGGTCCTGGATTATCTGCGTCCTGGTTACTATCGTAGTGAGCCTGATGACCAAACCCAAGCCGGAGTCTGAACTCGATGGGCTCGTGTACGGCTGCACGAAGCTTCCCTCCGAAGGCGACGTGCCCCTGTACGAGCGGCCCGTCTTTTGGGCCTGCGTCGTGGGTGCGGTCTTCATGGTATTGAACGTCATCTTCTGGTAAGGCAGGTCCCCAAAATGCATCGTCCTGGAATGATTTCGATCTGGTTCTTCATCGGTGTTCTCTTGCTTCTTTACGGAGTTCTGATTTTTGCGGCCGGAATGTATGGGCTTTCACATCCGCCCGACGTGGTCCGCGCCGACCTGCACGTCGGCATCTGGTGGGGTCTGCTGTTACTCCTGTTGGGCGCCATTTACACCGTGAGGTTCCGTCCCCGATGACTGACAAGAAGCAGATGACCCTCGGCATCATCGTGGGCAATCGCGGGTTCTTCCCCGATCATCTCGCCCGCAGTGGACGCAAGGAAATCATCGCCGTGCTCGAGGAGGCCGGCGTCCACTATGTGACCCTCGGTGAAAACGAATCGAAGTACGGCGCGGTCGAGACCCGCTCCGAAGCGGCACGTTGTGCGGAGCTTTTCAAAAAGCATCGTGACACCATCGACGGTATTATCGTGACTCTTCCGAATTTCGGGGATGAGCGCGCGATAGCCGACACCCTCCGCATGGCTGAACTGCCTGTCCCCGTGCTGGTCCAGGCGACTCCCGACACGCCTTCCAAAATGTCGATCCGCGATCGCCGCGACAGCTTCTGCGGCAAGATGTCCGCCTGCAACAATCTGATGCAGTACGGCATCCCCTACTCGCTCACGACCCTCCACACCGAAGCGCCCGATTCCGAGCAATTCCGCAAAGACCTCGACTGGTTCCTCGCGGTCTGCCGTGTTGTCCGAGGCCTGCGGCGTCTGCGGATCGGTGCGATCGGCGCCCGTCCTGCCGCCTTCAACACCGTTCGCTACAGCGAAAAAATTCTGGAGGCGAACGGTATTTCCATCGAGCCGATCGATCTCTCCGAAGTCCTCGGCCGCATCGAACGCATGAAGGACACCGACGACCGCGCTCAGGCGAAGCTTCAGGCCATCAAATCCTATGTCGACACCGCAAGTGTCCCCCAGCCTGCCCTCGTGAAAATGGCCAAGCTGGGAGCCGTGATCGATGGCTGGATGCGCGACACTGAGGTAACTATCAGCGCTATTCAATGTTGGACCTCGCTTGAGGAATACTTCGGGGTCGTTCCCTGCACAGTAATGAGCATGATGAGCAACGAGCTCATGTCGAGTGCCTGCGAAGTCGACATCTGTGGCGTCATCGGAATGCACGCCCTCCAGCTCGCCTCCGGAACGCCCAGCGCGCTGCTCGACTGGAACAACAATTACGGCGACCACCCCGATAAGGCTGTCTGTTTCCACTGCAGCAACCTGCCGAAACATTTCTTTGCCGACGTGCGAATGGACTTCCAGGAAATCATCGCCGGGACGGTGGGCAAGGAAAACACCTTCGGCACCTGCGTGGGCCGCGTCAAGGCCGGACCAATGTCCTTCGCCCGTTTCTCCACGGACGACCGCACCGGCGCCATTCGCGGTTACGCCGGCGAAGGCGTGTTCACCGACGATTCCCTCAGCACCTTTGGCGGCGCGGGCGTCGTGCGCATCCCCAATCTGCAAGGATTACTGCGCTACATCTGCGAGCGCGGTTTCGAACATCACGTGGCCGCAAACCTCTCGACCGTCGCGGCCGCCGTCCACGAAGCCTCAACCCGCTATCTGGGCTGGGACATGTACTGGCACAAATCATGACCATCGCAGCACCTTTCCCCTTCAGAGTGAAAATCCAATGAGCATCGTAGCCGGCGTCGACTTCGGAACCCTCAGCGTCCGGGTCTCCCTATTCGACAGCGAAAAAGGCCGCCTCGGCTCCGGCACAGCCGACTACCCACTGCACCGCAAGAAAGAAGATCCCGACTACGCCACACAATCCCACGCCGACCACATGGATGCGCTCGTCCTGGCCACTCGCCGCGCCTTACAGGCATCCGGCGTCAGCCCCGGCGACGTAAAAGCCCTGGCCATCGACACTACGGGTTCCAGCGTCATCCCGGTCAGCAAGGATCTGACCCCGCTCGACGACTACTATCTCTGGTGCGATCATCGAGCCTGGCAGGAAGCGGCCCAAATCACCGCCGCTGCCCACGACACAAACCTCCCTGCGATCGACTGGTGTGGAGGGACCTACTCCTCTGAATGGGGCTTCGCGAAGCTCCTCCACTGGCTGCGCCACAATCCCGAAAAACGCGACCGCATGGAAACGGTCCTCGAACACTGCGACATGGCCGCCGCCGTCCTCTGCGGCATCTCCGAGCCCGCGCAGGTGTCCCGCAGCGTATGCGCTATGGGACACAAGTGGATGTGGAACCGCCAGCTGGGCGGCTTCCCGCCCGACGAATTCCTCACCAGGGTTGACCCGCTCCTCACGGGCATCGGCGACAAGCTCAACGGCCGCTATGCCACGTCCGAAAATATCGCAGGCACGCTGACCCCGGAATGGGCCGCGAAGCTCGGACTAAACCCCGGTATTCCCATCCCGGTCGGAGCGTTCGACGCCCACTGGGATGCCGTCGGCGCCGGTGTGCGACTCGGCGATGTCGTCAATGTAATCGGCACGTCCACCTGCATCATGGCGATCAGTCAGCAGCCGGGTCTGATCCCGGGTGTTTGTGGTGTCGTACCGGGTTCTGTGCACCCCGGCTACACCGGAATCGAAGCGGGTCTCTCGGCCACCGGCGATATCTTCGACGCCATCGCGAAGCGCGCCAAAACCCCATTGGCGGAACTCTCGCGCGGGCTCGGTCACTACCAGGCCGGACAGACCGGCCTGCTGCGGCTCACGTGGGACAATGGGGACCGCACGGTTCTGGTCAACCCCGAGCTCGGCGGCGTCACCCTCGGCTGGAAATTGACCCACACCGCCGAAGACGAGCTGTTCGCCGCCATCGAAGGTACCGGATTCCACACCCGTGTCATTCTGGAGCGCATGGAAGAACACGGCGTTCCTATCCACCGTGTCATCAATGGCGGCGGCATTCCCCAGAAGAACGACACGCTCAACCAGGTCTACGCAAACGTACTGAACAAGCCGATCCTGGTCCCCGCGGGAGACGTCACAAGTCTGGGGTCCGCGATTTTCGCCTTTCTCGCCGCCGGCACCTTCAAGACCATCGAAGAAGCGCAGGACGCCCTCTGCCCCGAGTACCGCACTTTCCAGCCCGATACGCCCAGCGCCGCTGTCTACGAAGAACTTTTCGGCCTGTATCGCAAGCTCTATTTCGCACTCGGTCGACAAACATCCGAACCAGCCTCCATTGGCGACGTGCTCCCCACGCTCCGCAGGATCGCCCGATGCTGAAGGCTCTCCGCGAAGAAGTGCTCGAAGCCAACCTCGAGTTGGTTCGCCGCGGCCTGGTCCTCTACACCTTCGGCAACGCCAGCGGCATCTCGCGAGACGAGGGCCTTGTGGTTATTAAGCCCAGCGGCGTTCCATACGACAGCATGACCGCGGAGCACCTCGTAATAACAGATCTCGACGGCCGCATCCTCGAAGGCAACCTGAAGCCGTCCTCTGACCTGCCGACCCATCTGGCGCTGTATAAGGCCTTCCCGGCGATTGGCGGCGTCGTCCATACGCACTCGACCAACGCGACTTCCTGGGCGCAGGCATGCCGTGAGATCCCCTGTCTCGGCACCACCCACGCCGATTATTTCTATGGAGCCGTCCCCGTGACTTGCCCCATGGAGCCACACGAGATCGGCTCGCAGTACGAGTGGAACACCGGCGAGGCGATTATCCGATGTTTTGCCGGCCGCGACCCGCTCCAAACGCGAGCCGTCCTGGTCGCCGGCCATGGTCCATTTTGCTGGGGCACCTCCGCGTCGGACGCCGCCCACGTAGCCGTTGTCCTCGAAGAGATCGCCCGTATGGCATACGCGGCCATGGTGTTGAATCCCTCGGTTCAGCCCATCTCCGACGCGCTACTCGACAAGCATTTCCTGCGCAAACATGGCCCAGACGCGTATTATGGTCAGAGCACCCCAAAAAACTGAGGCCATCATGAAGACAACTCTGTTGACGATTCTTACCCTCACGATTCCGGCTTTCGCGCAGACCACCGTAAAAGATGCACTCATTAAACATTGGAAGACCACGGGCGAGTTCACCTTGGCGGTCGCCAATGCCATGCCCGCCGAAACCTACAATTTCCGTCCCAATCCGGAAGAGATGAGCTTCGGTGAATTGATGGCGCACATCGCCGCGGTCAATAACAATGCCTGCAGCAACGCCAGCGGCATGGAGCGTCCCGCCCTCCCGCCGAAGATTGCCGAGTGGTCCAAAGACACCGTGAAAATCGAGGTCGACAAAGACGTCCTCCTCCCCTTCATGCGGGACTCTTTCGATTTCTGCAACAAGGCCGTCGCATCCATGACGCCTGACCGCCTCGACAAAGTGGTTGGCCCGCCGGCGCGCAACCTGACGGGCTACGAGTGGCTCTGGGCCTACTTCACCCATACCGCCCATCACCGCGGTCAGGCCGAAGTCTACCTCCGCGTGAAGGGCATCAAGCCTCCGGCCTACACATTCTGAGTATTAACTTCTGATGGCAAGAAATTTCCTTGATCTCACGGACCGCGTGATAGCGGTCGTGGGCGGCACGTCCGGTCTCGGCCGTGTAATTGCGCTCGGACTCGCGGAAGCGGGAGCCCACGTGATCGCCACCGGCCGGCGCCCGCAAATGGTAGACGAGGTCGCCGAAGCGATCCGCGCCCACGGCCGAGAAACGTTGCCCCTCACCACCGATGTCGCTCACCGCCACTCGATCGATGCATTCCGCGATGCCGTCCTTGCAAAATTCGGTCGCATCGACGTGTTGTTGAATGCCGCCGGCCGCATCAAACGCATCCCGACCATAGATCTTCCCGAAGAGGAATGGCAGGCGACCTTTGACACCAATGTCACCGGCATGCTGCGCTGCTGCCAGTCGTTTTACGAGCCCCTGGTCGCGAGCAAGCGTGGGCGCATCATCAACATCGCGTCCCTGACGTCGTTCGTCGGATTCTTCGAAGTGACATCCTATTCCGTATCGAAAGGAGGTGTCCTCGCCCTCACACGCAGTCTGGCTGTCGAATGGGCCCGCCACGGAATCAACGTCAACGCTATCGCGCCCGGTGTATTCCGCACGGATTTGAATGCGGCTCTGCTCGACGGAACCCAGCGCGGCCGCGAGCTGCTGATGCGCACCCCCCTGGGACGCTTTGGAAAATTAGACGAAGTGATCGGCGCGTGCATCCTTCTGGCATCCGACGCGTCGAGCTTCATAACCGGCCAATGCATCGCCGTCGATGGAGGCTTCCTAGCCTCCGGAGTAAACACTTGATGCCTGGCCTGATTTCGTCTGGGGCGCCCAATCCTGTCGGCGCGCAAAACCTGCTGAGCCGCGCGCCTGATCAAGCGGTCTGAAATGCCCCCTTCCGAAGGCTCCGAACACACCGCCAGCATCAGCGGAGTCTCGCTCCTCCCGGGCACCCTCCTGGGCCACTACCGCATTCAAAACCCCATCGGAGCCGGCGGCATGGGACGCGTCTACGAAGCGGCTGACATAAAGCTGAACCGCACCGTCGCCATCAAGTTCCTCCTCCCGGATGTCGTCGATGAAAACAGCCGGCGGCGATTCATTCGAGAAGCCCAGGTAGCCTCCGCGCTTAATCACCCCAACATAGTCACTGTATACGATGTAGGGAACGAGGGCGCCACCGGCTATATCGTCATGGAACGCGTGGCCGGTCAAACCCTGCGACAGCTCATCCGTAACCACGGCCTGCCGCCCCGCACCGCCGTCCGATACGCATGTCAAGTTGCTTCCGCCCTTGCAGCGGCACATGAGGCTGGCGTCGTTCACCGCGACCTCAAGCCGGGCAACATCATGATTACCGATCGCGACATGATAAAAGTGCTGGATTTCGGGCTCGCCAAGTACGCAGCCGATTTGGGCGGCAACCGGGAAGACTCACTTACTGCCGCGGGTCGCACCGTTGGCACCGCCTCTTACATGTCCCCCGAGCAGGCCCAAGGCAAGGAGGTTGACGGCCGGTCCGATATCTTCTCGTTCGGATCCGTTCTGTACGAAATGCTCACCGGACGCCGTGCATTCGATGGCGAATCCGGGATGGACGCTATTGCCGCGGTACTCAATACTGAGCCTCCGCCGTTGTCGTCCGCCATCCCTCCATCTCTCCAGCGCGTCGTTCAGAAGTGCCTCGCGAAGAAGCCTCACGACCGTTGGCAGAACATGGCGGACGTCAAGCACATCCTCGACGACCTCCTCGCCGATCTCGATTCACCAACATCCCAGGGCGGCGCCGCTCCCACCGGCCGTTTTGGTTGGCAAGTCGTCGTCATTGCAGCGCTCACGGCTGCGCTACTCTCAGCCGCCGCCCTGCGTCTCCTCACAACAGGTCGAAGCGCGCCCGAGCCCGAGCCCACCTATCGGATGTTGACCGCGGACAAGGGACTGAACGATTACCCCGCGATTTCAAAGGACGGCAAGTTCATAGCTTTCGCTTCCGACCGCGGCCGTCAAGAAAACCTCGACATCTGGTTACAGCAAATTGGAGGTCGCGAGCCGATCCGTTTAACCACCGATCCCGCCGACGAAACCGATCCTGACTTCTCGCCCGACGGCACCAAAATCGTCTTTCGATCCGAAAAAAACGGCGGCGGAATCTACATCGTTCCTACGCTCGGCGGCGATCCGGTCCTGCTCGCTGCCGAAGGCAAAAACCCGCGCTTCTCTCCGGACGGCCGTCTGGTCGCCTACTGGACCGGTCGTGGCGAGGGTTCTGCCACCGTCGCGCAGATCTTCATTGTCGACGCTTCTGGCGGCCAACCCAAACAGATCCATCAGGAACTCATGGGCGCCCAATTCCCCGTTTGGTCCCGTCGCGGCGACCAGCTCCTTGTATACGGCTGGAACGAGCCGCGGACCGCTGCGGTGGATTGGTGGCTCCTGCCGGTCGACGGTGGAAAGCCATTCAAAACAGGTGCCATCCCACGCTTCAGACAGCTTGGCTTGGTACCTCAGCTTGGCCTTCGCGTGGAACTGGCCGCCCTCGAATGGCTGGACTTGTCTGGCGGGCGCGCAATATTCGCGGGGCGGTTTGGCGGGTCGGCAAATCTGTGGGAGGCTGGACTCACCCAAACTGGTTCCGTCAATCGAGAGCCCCGGCGGCTCACCAGCGGACCCGGCCGCCACGCTCACGCCTCCTGGGCCGGCAACACGGATAATGAGTGGCTCGCCTTCTCCGATGAACTCGCGAGCTTCAATATATGGAATCTTCCTCTCGCTCCGGCGAGTGGCCAGGCATCGGGAGAAATGATCCGCGTCACGGATTCACTTGCCGAGAGATGGGCTCCTTCCATAACGGCCGACGGACATCTCGTCTTATATGTCGGGCGGCTTTCCGGAACGTCATCGCTGGTCATCAAAGACCTCACATCCGGTCGCGAGAGAACACTCTATTCAACTTCGTCCTTTCTCCCAAACGCCCGCATCACCGGTGACGGTCAGACCGTCTTCTTCTCCACTGCGACCTATGATCTAATGTCTCTGCCTGCCGCCGGCGGCACGCTCGAAAGGTTATGCGAGCATTGCGGCACCGTTACGGACGCCTCCTTCAACGGCGACGCCCTGATCTACGAGCCGATCGAGAACGAGGACCTGCTGATGTTCGACGTCGCTGCCCGTAAGAAGATCGTGCTGGCGCGTCGGCCAGGCCCGGATGTCATCCTCACAGGGGGCCGGCTCTCGCATGATGGAAAATGGGTCGCATTCCATTCCATCCAGAATCGAACGCGTGCTACTCAGGTTTGGATCGCTCCGGTGGACCGCAACCAACCGGCGCCCGCCGGCGCTTGGATCCCGATCACCGACGGAAAGGCCTTCGCTCAGGATCCTTGCTGGGGCCCTGATGAGCGTCTCGTGTACTTCACCTCCGAACGCGACGCGTTCCGATGTTTCTGGGCCCAACCCCTTGATCCGTTCTCAAAAAAACCGGCGGGTGAACCATTTCCTCTCCAGCACTTCCATTCGGCGAGCAGGACCTTGCGCGGCACCGCGTCCACCGGGTATCTCACGGCCGCGTCCGCCGGAAGTGGCCGCGTCGTGTTTTCGTTCGCCGAAGTTACCGGCAATATCTGGCTGAAGGAAACGAAGCATGCCAAATAGCCGCATCAGCGTGGTGGTGATAAGCCGCAACGAGGGGGCTATGCTTCGCAGGACCGTCGAGAATTTGGACGACACGCTGCCCGGCGGCTCTGAGATTCTGGTGATCGATGACGGATCGAAGGACGGTTCTACCGAATACCTCAAGCGTCGTACCAACAGCCGTATTAAACTGCTCAGAGTTCAGGATTACGGCGTTGCCAAGGCACGGAATTTCGGCGGCAGGCAAGCACGGGGCGATATTCTCGTCTTCGCCGATGCCCACCTCGGGCTTGACGAATTCTGGTGGTCTCCCCTCCTTGAGCAGTTGCGCGATCCCAGCGTCGGAGCCGCTGCCCCCGCAATCGCCAAGATGCCTGATACCGGCACTGCGGGGTACGGCATAACGTTCAAAGATCCGAAGCTGGAAGTAAAATGGCTTCGCAGAAAGCCCAGGCAGCCCGTCGCGGCGCCTATCCTTCCGGGATGCTGTTTGGCAATGCGTCGCGACGTATTCCTTGACACCGGCGGGGCCTGGGACCATGGGCTGTTACAGCGCGGCAACGTCGACAATGAGATTTCAGTACGGCTGTGGCTCCTCGGTTATGAGTTGATGGTGGTACCGGAAGTTGTAGTCCGTCATCAATTTCGGAAGCGTTCTCCCTTCCCCGTCGGATGGCCTCAATATCTCCACAATCGCCTGCGTCTTGCTTTCGTACATTTCAATGCGGCGCGCTTGGGCAAGGTCGTTGCAAGCTTGCGAAACTATCCCGGCTTCGGCGAAGCGCTCGCGCTGTTAGTCAATGGAGACATCTCATCACGTCGACATGAAATTATTTCGAAGCGCGTGCGAAATGATGATTGGTACTTTGAGCGTTTTCGTTTAAACTGGTGACAACCTCCAGTTTCATTGGGAGAACCTCACACAAGGAGACTGTACATGGCAACGAAGAAGAAACCGGCGAAGAAGGCGGCTAAGAAGACCGCGAAGAAGGCTGTGAAGAAAGCCGCAAAGAAAGCACCCGCAAAGAAAGCAGCGAAGAAAGCACCCGCAAAGAAGAAAACAGTCAAGAAAGCCCCGGCTAAAAAAGGCGGTAAGAAAACTCCAGGAAAACGGCCTACCCCGCCACCCCCGGTCCCAACAACTCCTCCACCGACAACGCCCGTCGTTTGAGCGCCAGTTCGATGATTATCGGATAACGGGGTGAGTCTGCGGCCCCCAGCCGCCGATCCGCCCCGTTCGTGCGTATGGCGCCCCGCAAAACTCCATCTCCTAAGCCGGCAAAACAGCCGTCCACAAGACACTACCGCAATGGCCAGGGCGGTGCCTACGACACTCACAAGGACCGCAGCCAGTGGTTTTTTCAGCGCGCCGCCTTCCCTCTGCGCGACGCTCCTCCTGAAGCACACGAAAAGTTCTGGCAGCGCCCCGAACTGTACCTCCGCGCTGGTGGCGTCGAGTGGGAAAACGTTGGCCCCGCAAATTACTCCGGCCGCGTGACCTGCCTCGTCGTGGACCCAACGGACTCTCACAACCTCTACGCGGGAGCGGCCGCCGGCGGAGTATGGAAGAGCACCGATCGCGGCATGTCCTGGGTCCCATGCTGGCCGAAACTCCTGAACCACAACATCGGCGCCTTGGTTACTCACCCCCAGTTCAGCGAACAATTGTACTGCGCAACCGGCGAGGGCAATCTGTCCTCGGAGAGCTATCCTGGAAGCGGCATTTTTAGGACCGACAATGGCGGCCTGACGTGGACTCCCACGTTTACGGCTGCGGATGGACAAGACGCGACATCTTCGCTTCCGCGGCGTGTCGGCTCCATTGCGTGGGGCCGCGTCGGCCAAAGCGACTTCCGTATCGCTCTCGGCGCCGTCTCGAACAGCGAAAGTCTTCCAGCGGCGCTCTACCTCGACCAAGGCGCTAATGGACTGCAGCCCGTCACGTTCTGGGGCGATCGCAGCTACAACTGCTATGCCGTGGTCTTCCACCCCTTCCAACGGGGCCGGTTGTACGCCGCCATCGAACCGCGAGGCTGTCAGAACGGCATCTGGCGGAGCGATGATTTCGGTAAGAATTGGACCCATCTCACGCGTGGTTTGCCGCCCGGCGAGAAGTGCGCCAGGATCAGTCTCGCCATCTGTTCCAGCAGTCCCAACGTGCTCTACGCGCTCATTTCCGATCGCAAGCACCGCGTCCTGGGTGTATTTCGTACCGGCAATAACGGCGAAAAATGGCGCGAGGTCGGCGGAGCGCATTTCGCCCACGAAAGCCAGCTGTCGTACAACAACGCAATCGCAGTTCACCCGGATATCCCGGACGTCGTCGTGGTCGGCGCTACAGACCTGCATCTGAGTACCGATGGCGGTAAGAACTGGTCCGAGATTACTACCGGAAAGCGTGGCGGCCCCGGCGAACCCTTCCCGCCCAACTTCGTGCATTACGATCATCACGCCCTCCTCATCACCACAAACGGCTGGATTTATTCCGGAAACGACGGCGGCATCTCCATGAGTGATGATGGCGGCAAGACCTGGCAGGATCGCAGCCTCGGCATGATCACAACCATGTTCTATGCCGCCGACGTCGCTCAATCCAACGTGCGCGTTTTCGGAGGCGGCACCCAGGACCAGGGCACCCTGATCGCGGGCGTTCCGGAGAGCGAGGGTGCCCCGCCGCCCCACAACGGCATGTTTACGCGCGTGCTGGGCGGGGACGGCGGTTGGATCGAATTCGATCCAGCCAACGAAGAACGCGTTTTTGCCTCCACCTCCGACCTCATCATCTCGTGTCATCAGCCCGGTGATCCGTGGGCGTTCGGCAAGCAGCTCGGCGGCTGGAAGACCGTTTCCATTTCTCCCGATCTGATGAATTTCGGCGAGAAGGACCAGCGGGCAATCGCAGTGATGGAAATCGAGCCGTTGCGCCGTAAAGGGTTCAAGAAGCTCTGGATGGGCACTAACCGGTTATGGCAATCGGAAAATCACGGTAAGTCCTGGAAGCCGATCTCCCACTCCTTCGACGACTCGGCGATCTCCGCCATCGAGTGTTCCCCCAAGAATACACGCGTGCTTTGGGTCGGCACTTCGGCCGGCGGTATTTTCCGCAGCTTCGACGGCGGGCGGACCTGGTCGGAAAACCTGTCCAGTGCGATCATTCCGCGCCGGCTGATTACGAGGATCGCCACTCATCCCACGTCGGCGAAAGTAGTAGTAGTGACGGTCGCTTCCACAGGCGTCCCCGGAACAAGTCTTAAGCTTACCGGCGGCGCAACCGGCCAATTGCCGTACTCGCACGTGTTCATGTCGCCCGATGCGGGCACCACATGGGAAGCGCTCGATCCAAACACTCTCCCGGATGTTGTCTATAACGCGCTGGCATTTGAAACCCATCCTCCTTATCGATTGTTTGTGGCGGGTGATGCGGGTGTATGGATGGGGACTCCGCATGGCTGGGCGAGCATCGCCGGCAACATGCCCAACGTCGTCGTATCGGACCTCGTTTACCACCACGACGCGCGCGTCCTGACCGCGGCCACCTACGGCCGGGGAATATGGCGGCTGAAATTGGATAAATTCAAATTGCTGAATCCGGAGCCTGCCAACAGCGTGTCCGATGCTCCCCGTCAACCTGGCCTTATCAAAGACTCGTCCGTGCCGGCGCCGAAGCTTCTATCTCCGGCGGACGGCGCCGCCTTCACGAACTTTCCACGATTAACGAAATTCATGTGGGAACCGATCGATCGCGCACTCTGTTACATCCTCAATCTGCGTCTCAGCGGTGGGTGGGTGCAGTCCTACACGTCCGAAATTCCGGAGCTGACCACTGATGTCGGCACTGATGGAATGGGAAAATGGCGCGTTTGGGCACTCTTTTCCGAGAGCCGTCGATCTCCGGCTTCGGAAGAGCGCTCCTTCACCTATCGAACGGGTTAAATCGTCATCGCGCTAAAACCGCCATCGACGCGCAGAATCGTGCCCGTGACAAACGACGAAGCCCGCTCCGATGACAAATAGATGGCGGCACCGACGAGTTCGTCCGCGTCGCCGAATCGGGCCAGCGGCGTATGGCTCAGGATGTCTGATACGCGCTCGGGCGTCAGAATTCTTCGGTTCTGCTCCGCCGGAAAAAAACCCGGGACAATGGCGTTGACGCGCACGCGGTGGGGAGCAAACTCCCGCGCTAAGAACTGAGTGATCTGGTTCACCCCGGCCTTGGCGATACTATACGTGAACACCTTCGACAGCGGCGGACCAGACGAGGCGGACGAAATGTTAATAATCGAGCCCCCGCGTCCCGCATCGACCATGGCCTTGCCGAACACCTGGCACGTGAGAAAAACGCTGCGCAAATCGACGTCCACTATGCGCTCCCACTCCCGCTCCTCGATTTCAAAAAATGGCGTAGCCGAGTTGATCCCCGCGCCATTTAACAGTATGTCGACACGCCCGTAATTCTCGAGCGTGGCATTGAGCGCGGCCTCGATCTCTTCCTTCCGGGTAACATCAGCCCGAAACGGAATCGCCCTTTTCTGTTTTAAACAAATGCTCTTCGCCCGTGCTAAGGCGTTTTCTTCATTCTGATCGACGATCACGATAGAAGCCCCGGCCCCGGCCAGCCCCTGAGCCATCTCTCCGGCCAGGACTCCCCCGCCGCCGACCACGACCGCAACTCTACCCTTAAGCGAGAACAGATCTTCAATCAACATGGACAAAATCCTTTCACCGGATTTCGATCTCGCCGGACGGCGGATAGGATGTGAACCGGAGGATTGACACCCCGTTCACAAAGAGGCGTGCTAAATCATATTTTAGCGAACGTTAATTCATTCGTTGGACCGCACCGCATTCATCAGAAACGCCTGCTCGGCCGCACTGTCCGCAATCCGCTCGTCGAACGTACGCCCGCCCGCATGTCCCGACTTGTAATCGAAGCGAAGCAGCACCGGGTATCCCGATCGCGTCGCCCACTGGACCTTCGCTGCCATCTTCACCACCTGCGGCGGGGGCACTCTGGTGTCGCCTTCACCGGTCGATCGAGCCAAACTTATTCGCGGCCTTCGGCCCCGCCGTAGGCAAAGCAGGGGCTGTGGCCGATCAGGTGACGTCTTCAGTATAGAAATACCTTCCCCCCGCCACGCGGGGCACCGAGAGGCGCTCGAACCGCGAAAGTTCCCGATACCGTTGCCGCAACTGTTCCTGACCGGGAAGGGAAGCCAGATAGCTGCGTGCGTAGTGGTCCTGCGCGTCGATCCATTTCCGACTGGCGGGATCATCGAAGTTCTCCAGCCAGTGGTAAGGATCGTTCAGGCGCAGATCGTGAAAGGTCGCTGAAAAATCAATCCGCGCCGCGCGCTCGGGAGGATGCACAAGTTGTGCGCTTAAGCCGGTTTGCCATGAACAGACATAAGAACCGCGCCATCCTCTTACGTTAATCGATGAGGAGCGGGTTTCAAAAGCGACTACTCCATTCGCAACGCATCCAGCGGTTCAAGACGTGCGGCTCGGCGAGCTGGCAAGTACATCGCGAGACCCGCGGCGAGCACAAGAGCGATCAGCGCCCACAACAGAACCGTCAGATTGGCCGCGTGTACACCTGGTAGTTGATTCGAGAGCACGCGTCCGAGAGCCCACGCCGCGCCAAGCCCCAGTGCGGAGGCGCATGCGACCAGCCGAAGTCCCTGGCCGATGATCAGGACAAGTATCTCCGCGCCCCTTGCGCCCAGCACCATCCGAATTCCGATCTCTCGGACTCGCTCCCCTACCGACAAAGAGAGCGTTCCGAAGACACCTAGAGCACCGAGAAGCAGTCCGAACGCTGCAAGCGACGAAATCAGGACAGACGCCGTTCTTCGCTCGCTCAGCGAGTTGGAGTAGTACCGATCGAGCGGCGCCGCCTCGTAGAGTGCCAGGTCTTTGTTGACGCGATGCACCGCACCCTCCACTGCGTGTTCGATCGCCGCTGGATCGCCGGCCGTACGAACCATAAGCACTACGTCAGCGGCGGCCGGACTTGCTGCATTCTGCGCATACGGCAGATACCACGTGCCGCTCGACGGAGCGCCATCGGTAAAATCCTCGACATCGCTGACGACTCCTACCACCTGGAGCCATGGCCGGCCAGCCCGGTTTACGCGAACGCGCTTTCCAATTGCATCCGTTTTCGGCCAGAACCGTTGGGCCATCGCGCGGCTGACGATTGCAACCCCGGGAGCCGACGCATTGTCGGCCTCAGTGAACATGCGTCCCTGAAGAAGTCGGATGCCCATCGTTTCGAACAACCCGGGTGAGATGAGTCGATGATTGACCGCGTAGCTCTGATTCGGATTCGCCGGTTCCTGGCCTTCGACGACAATCGGCGCTGTCCATGTTGTCCCGCCCAACGGATTTACGGTTATGACCGCGGCCTTGCGTACACCGGGAGCCGTATCGGTTGCCGCGACAATCTCTTTTACCAGCCGCATTCGTCCTTCCGCGTTGGCGTATCGTGCGTCGGTCGTTGAGACCCGTACGCTCAGAAGATTCGCGGCATCGATGCCCAGATCGCGATGAGTCAGTGATCTGAAATTCTGGAGCATCAAACCCGCCCCTGCAATGAGCGCGACCGCCAGTGTGAATTCGAGAACTACAAAAGTATCCATCCAGAAGCGTTCTCGCCGGCTGCGGCCCGATCGAACGCTCTGGCGATGCGCTCCGTTTGGATTCACCGAAGCGCTCGCCAAAGCGGGCAAAGTGCCCGCAAACACGGCGGTCAGAACACTAAGGGCCAGCGCCGCGCCGATTGGAAAAATCGAATCGTTCTGCACGCGAACGTTTAATTGCTGCGCGAGAACATTCGGCACAAAGGCGGAGATTAACGGACTGATCTGGCTCGCGATCAATACTCCAACTGCACCTCCGAGAAATGCGATCACGGTGGTGTCAGCCAGGCTGCGCGTCACCAGCCGCGCGCGGCCGGCCCCGAGCGCCGCACGGATCTGCATTTCGCGGCTGCGGGTTACGCTTCGAACCAACAACAGACTTGCGACGTTTAGCGTTGCGAGCAGCAGAAAAAAGCCGCCCACCGCCGTAATGACCACTGCTGAGCGCTTCTGATCTTCAATGAAGCTCTCACGAATAGGCCAAATGCGCAGGCCCACACCCGCGCCGCTGTAAACGTTCGGAAATTGCCGCTTGATTGCCTGCGCCACGGGAACCAGACCGCGGGATGCTGTATTCAGGCTCACTCCCGGCTTGAGCCGCCCGAAGACGGCGTAATCGTCGCTATTATTGACCGACATGGTCGCGGGCGTCCAGAGTTCCGCATCGTAGGGGAAGTGAAAGCCATCAGGCATTACCCCGGCGATCGTATGAAGGCGATTATCGAGCGGAATTGATTTTCCTATGATTGCCGGATCCCGGCCGAACCGGCGCTCCCACAGTCCGGTGCTGATCAACACGACGCCGCTTTGATCCCCGCGCCGCTCCTCTTCCGGCGAAAACCATCGGCCCACCGGCGGCATGACTCCGAGCACCGTTTTCCACCCACCATAGAGTGCGCATACAGGCACCCGCTCTGCGGTATCGCCCCCTGTAGCCGTGCGATTCTGAACTGCGAGTGCCACTATGGATGAGAACGGCGACGAATCGCCCGCCTGTTCGAGCACTTGAATCTCGGGACCGCGAAGGTTGAACGCGTTTTCTTCACCGCCCGGACCGCTGTTCGTGGCCCGAATCCGGACCAGCCGGTCGCTTGCCGGGAACGGCAGTGGCGCGAAGAAGATGGTGTGAGCGACGGCGAGAATCGCAGTATTACCGCCAATTCCGAGCGCAAGCGTGAGAACGACGAGCGCCGTGAACCGGACACTCCGCCGGAGCGAGCGAAACGAGTCTCGGAGGCTGAGCAGGAACCACGTTAAGTTTCGCATCAAGAGTCATCGCACGATGCACTTTGTATGCCGCGCTTCGTGACATGATGGCAGTCACTTACGCTGATATGGCGCCTACCGATGCTCGTTTGTGGAAACGCGCGTTGCGATTTCGGACAAAACCAGGAGTGGATGGCGCGCCCGGAGGGACTCGAACCCCCGGCCTATTGGTTCGAAGCCAATCGCTCTATCCAGCTGAGCTACGGGCGCGTTCTTCTATTATAAGCTGCAACGGCAAAGAGTACTTTGCGCAACGCAACGCGCGACCACGGGTCTACGACGGGCCGGACTTCTTCGCTTCCGCCTTCTTCCCGGCCTTCGCAACCGGCATCTTGCGGATCTCTTCAAAGTACGCCTGCACGTACTGCTGATACGCGAGCGGAACCTCGTCGCGGCTGATCTCGCCGCCGGTATCGGTGTGCGCGGCCTTCTTCTGGCTGTACTGCGTCCGCAACTGCTGGCTACCCGATGCGACCTCCACCATCACCTCGCCCGTGACGTTCTGCGATCGCTTGCCGATAATCTCGCTGATCTTCCCCATGGCCGCGAGTTGTTCGGCTTCCTTCACGCTTTTGTCGCCGTCCTGCCGTCCAATCCCGCTCTTGCCGTCCTGCGAGTTGCTGCGCTCATCATTCTTGCCGTTGCTCTTGCCCTGTCCCGACTTCGCCTGCTCCGTACCCTGCGCATCAGGACTTGGCTGACCGTCCGGCGATCCGTTCGGGTCCGTCTGCGGTTGGCCCTTCATCTGGGCCCCATTCTGGTTCTGATGATTTTGTGCCGACTGCTGCTGTCCAGGTTGATTCTGCTGCTGCCCCCCCGACTTGTTCGAGCCGCCCTTGGGCTGCATCTTCAGCTTCGACAGCAGATTCGCCAAAGCATCCTTCATCTTGTCCGTCAGGCTTGAATTCTCAGCGTTCTGTCCCTTCTGATTCGCCCCAGGTGGTGGCGTACCCGCCTTGTTGCTGCCGTCCTTCGTCGGCGCCTGCGAACCTTCGGGCGACTGCTCGGGGTTTCCCGAGCTGCGTTCCGAATTCTCATTCTCCGCCGTCGAATCCGGGCTGCTATTCGATTCCTTGCCGTCGGCCTTCGGATCCGCCGCCGGTCCGGTATTGTTGCTGTTATCGACGTTCGGAGTATCGATCGTGCTCAGTGCAGCATCCGGGGCACCCTTTTGATCGAGCGTTTGCGCTTCCCATGGATCGTACTTCAGCGTCGCGGGATTCTTCCAATCCTTCGCCTGCGGGTTCTCGATCTTCTTACGACCATCGGCTATGTGTTGCGCCGAAGGACCAAGAAACCCTTCGAATGCGATCGCGACCAAAGACGGCCGCAAATCGAGCCGCCGGGTAACACCGTATCGCAGTCCAAAAATACTGACAGCGGCGAGCGCCAGCATACTGCTCGCGTAAGCCGATCGTGAAATCGCCCACGGCAGGCCTTGATTCAGATCTGCCGAACGAGCCGCCTCCTGCGCCATCTGGCGCTGGCGCTCCACGATATCGTGCGTCGATTTCGCAGATGCCGGATGCTCGGTGAAATAGAAGGCCGTCGATAAAACGTCGTTCAATCCGAGATTCGCGTCCACCGTTCGGGCGATCTCATACTGTGAACGCAGCCTCTTCCGGGCTCGATAAGTACCCAGTCCGAGCCCCACTGCAAGAAGCGCGACCAGCCAATACCAATCAAGGATCTGCGTACCGAAGACGAGCAGGAGAATCGCGCCGCCGAACACGATAGAGAGGGTAAGCGCCAGTTCGTCGACAACAATTTGAGAGACGTGGCGCAGGCGGGCACGCCGCACCAAAGCGGCAAGTGGACTGTTGTGGTACACCCGACTATCTGACGCGTCCATCAGAGGCTTGTTTCCAATATGTAGCACAGGTTAGGACGCCCGTGTAGAATGGCACCTGGACACCATTGCACGATCAAGTAAAAAGGCCGGGCAAGCTGCCCGGCCTTCATCATTTGTTCGTGCCCTTACATTACCAGATGAACCGTAGTCCGATCTGTAACCTTCGGGCATTGGTTCCATCCGGGAAACCCTGCGACGCCGTCGGCGTTCCGACCGCGGGCTGATAGGTGAGCGTCGGTACGCCGCTGATCAGTGAATAGATATAAGCACGGGTATTGACGCTGGTCCAATACGGGTGGTTGAACACGTTAAACGCATCGAAAGTGAACATTGCTTTCATGCGCTCTGTAAACGGGAACGTCTTGGTTAAGCGCGCATCAAACCGCGTAACGCGCCCGACATCCAGGCTGCCGAGCGGCAGAAATACCGCACGGCCATTTGCGTAACCCGTAAGGTTGCTGTTCTGAGCGACAGTGAAGCCGGCGGGCACAAAAGCCGACGAAATCTGCACCGCCGGAGTGGCATTGGGCGACGACGATAGAGTCCCGAGCACCGACAGTTCCCAACTGTTGATGAGATACTTCGAAAATGCATCGGTGCGATGCGTGAACGTTGGCCGCCACACCGTGCTCAACCCCAGCCGGTGGCGCACGTCGAGACTCGAACTGCCCTTCTCACCGTGGTAATCACCAGGGTAAGCGCTCTGCGGTCCGCCGCTGGCGAAAATGTTGGGCGTACCGGCGCCGCCCTGACCCAGATCGATCGCATGGGACCAGGTGTACGATACGCTGGCGGTGACACCGTGCGAGTACCTCTTTGTTAACTGCGTCACCAACCCGTTGTACCAGCTATTCAATCCGGCATCGACGATGTTAACTCGGTTGTACCGCGGATCTACGCGATTCTGGCGCACGTAAACCGGCGTTGAAAACGGCCCGACGTAAGGTCCGCCGCCCACAACCTGGTAAGTCACCGTGGGTCCGGGAGGACCGATATTGATATCGTTGACCGAGGTCAGGTGCAGACCGCGGCTCCAGATTCCCGATACGGTCAGTGACAAATCCTTGTTGAGCTTGCGCTCTACGGCAAGGTCCGCTTGTTCCGTATAGGGCGCGCGGAAATCCTTCGAGGCGATGTTCAGGTTGACCGATCCCGCCGGAGGATTGAAGTTGGTCGCATTCGTCGGCAGCACGGTCGGGAACACCGGACCCGCCGCTAAATCGGCGGGTGTATTGCCGTTGAGCGAAATCGACTTCTGATAGATACCATTGCCCAGAATCAGAGTATTGATCAAGCCGCCGGGATAACGCCCAAAGAAAACTCCGTAGCCGCCGCGCAGCACCGTGTTGCCTTCCCGATCGATCGAGTAGGCGAAACCAACTCGAGGGGCGATCTCTTTGTTGAACGTCGGAATCCGTCCGGTTGCCGGATAATCCGGGTTCGTCACAGTAGGTTGTGGCAGATCGCTGTAATCGTAACGAAGACCCAGGTTCAACGTCAGTCGAGACGTTGCTTTCCACTGATCCTGGATAAAGAAGGCGTAATCCTTGATCGTCAGATCGACGACCGGGTTGCCGATCGCCTGCGAGAATGTGTTCCACACTTTGTCGCTCTGCGTAGGCCCGCTAAAGTTATAAGCCAGCGCGCTCCAACTCGGGAAGCTGTACGTTCCTGTACGGTTGAACAACAGGTTCGTGTAATCTTCCGTGTGCATGATGTCGATACCGAATTTCAACGTGTGAGCTCCCTTCGTCCACGAGAGCGTGTCCGCGAATTGGTAGCGGTTTTCGAGGGGGTTGGTTCTCGGATAATCGGTCGCGGTGCCCAGGTTGCTCTGGCCGGTGATGCTGATTCCCAGGAACCCAATTCCGGGGATCCCTAGCGCATCATTCGGATAATCGAACTGCTTATCGTTGAACCAGCCGAAGCGGAACTCGTTCACCATTGTGGGTGTCGGAATGGAAGTCCACGCGAACTTGCCGTATTTGGCTCGAACCGAGGAGTTGACATTGTTTCCCACCCCGTTGCCGTTGTTGAGAACGGCCTGCGTTTGAAGTCCGTTCGGCGATACCCAACGCAAAAGGTTTATACCGACCGAAAACGAATTGCGCTCGGTGGGACGCCAGTCGAGTTTGGCAAATCCCAGGTCCTGGTTTGCGGTTCGACCCACGGTCTGAAACTGCCGGTTCAGGAAATCACGGGCGGTCTGGCATTGCGCCGCCGTCGGCGTCTTGGTCACACCGGCAAAAGTAAAACTTCCGCACGTCGCGATGAAATTACCGTTGGTATCGAATAGCGGGTTGCCCGACGCCGTGATGCTCGCAATTAACGGAAACTCGCGGCGCATGCCTTCGTAATTGGCAAAGTAAAACAACTTGTCCTTGATGATCCGGCCGCCCGCGCTTACACCGAACTGGTTGCGCTTCTCCTGCGGATTAATGGGCGCGAAAAAGTCCCGGGCATTAAAGTCCTGATTTCGGAAAAACCAATAACCCGTTCCATGAAAATCGTTGGCGCCGCTGCGCGTCACGGTGTTTACTACGCCGCCCATGGCGTGGCCGAATTCCGCCGAATAATTATTCGAAACAACCTGAAATTCCTGCACGGCATCTTGTCCAATCTGTGACTGGATGCGAGTTCTACCGGCATTTTCGTTGTAATACTGGTTAGTCGTGTCGTTGCCATCGGTGAGGAAAGCGTTACCGCCCGCGATGCCGCGGAACGAAACCAGCCCGAAAGTGCCGTCCGGCACCACTGCTGGTGCGAGCAACACAAAGGAGTCAACGCGGCGTCCGTTGATCGGCAGGTTCAGGATCTGGTCGCTGCCAATAACCTGCGAAACGTCCGTCTTGGTCGTATCTACGATGGGGGCCGACGTCGCTTCCACCTGCACTGTAGTGGTCGTGCCTGCAACCGTGAGATTCACTTCCAGATCCACATTCTGGCCGACGAGGACCTGAAGATCCTTACCTTCCCACGTGGTAAATCCGGACTTGGTGACCGTGACGGAATAGCCTTCCGACGGCACCAGTGAGGGGGCCGTAAACACGCCCGCGGCAGTCGTTGTGAGCGTCCGCCTGATACCTTTCGATTCGTTGGCAACTACGACCTGCGCCTCAGGAACGGCCGAACCTGTAGCGTCCCGTACAGTTCCCGATATGGCGCCTAAACCAGCCACGGATTGCGCGAACGCGGTTGCGCCGCACAGTAGAAACACAGCGACTGAAACAGTCTTTCGCATAGAACTCCTCAATCGCCCGGCACACTTCAACTAATTCCGGTTTGGGCCGGGGATTCACTTGACCCTATGCGTCCAAAGTAGCATGTCCTTATTTCAAAGTCATTGCCCAATTGTTTCAATTTGAACAACGGCAAACGCTTCGAAACGGCCATGGACAGGGCGGCGGCGCAGGAGATCGCCACCGCCCTCGCCGAATCAGGCAATTACAGGCCGGTCCCGCAGGCCTGATTGCTACGGCTGAAATCGTACAGTACAGCCGACTCGCCCTTCGCCTTCACCTGTTCATCGAACAAGCGGACGATCTTCGCGCGGCGAACATCCAGCGCGTGGATTTCACCGTTCGTCAGCCAGCGGCCCAGCTTCGCCTTCAGTGTTTGCTCGTCCAGGTTGCGCAGATGCTCGAGAAGCCGCCGGTCGATCTGCACCAGGTTCTTCGGCTGCCGCAGCGTCGGGTGCAGCCGGAATCCGCGCGTCAGGTCGATCATCCACAACTGCCAGTCCTTCGTGATCAGCAGGTTCGTCAGATTGGGGTCGGTGTCGTACACCAGTTCATGGAATACGCGCACGGCGTACATCTGCTTGTTCCACTCTTCCGGATCCGGGATCGGGATGTTCTTCTTGAAGCGCTCCGACTCCATCATCGCGTTGTCGATCCACCACGCCAGCGACCCCTTGCCCTGACCCACGCTGCGCTCGACGTACGGGGGCACCATGTTCAACTCCAGCATTTTCGCCAGCTCGTAGGCCGCGATGTTGTATTTGTACGAATCGCGGAAATTCAGTTCCGCGGTGCCGTTAGCTCCCTCAAAAGAGGTCTTCTTCTCATCGATCGTCTGCAGGTGCGCGGCATGCTGCACGGTACCGTCGTCGAGCGTCACCTTGTGTGTTCCAGTAACTCCGGTTGACAGGGCCTTGCTGACGCCCGGCCGGGCCGTCAGAAGGAAATTTTCCATCTCAGAGCAGGAATGGCCTTCCGCCAGAACTACGGTCAAACTCAGCGAGGCCGTCAAGGTGAAGCGGATCAGGTTTTTCATCGTGGCCTTGCTATGGCAGGCCAGCTGCCAAATCACTTCACGCGTGTTTTCAACAACTTACCTTGGTCAAAGGGCTTAAATCGTTATCTCATCGGATAATCCGTTATCCGACCTATTCAAGCCGCCGCTGTTGCGCCGAAGACTCGATCAATTGGGCGAGCCTCTTCAACCGCGTCTCCTCCCGTTTCGCGCTCACGATCCGATAGGTCATCTGTTTCTTATACCCCGGTGGCTGCGAGTCGAAAAATTTCCAGGCAGCTCTGTTTGCACGGAAACGCTTCTCGTATTCGGGAGTGAGGCTGGCGCTATGCCGCTGCTCATAGGAGTAGATGGCGGACTTCTTCTCATCCCGTTTTGCGAACGCCTTCAGCCCGGCAGGGTGCATCAGGCCCATCTTAGTCAGCTCATTGACCCGCCTAATGTTTATTGCACTCCAGATGCTGCCCGGTTTCCGCGGCGTGAAGCGGATGGTGTAGGCGATATCGTCTACCCGCTTGCGAACACCATCGATCCAGCCGAAGCAGAGTGCCTGGTCGACCGATTCGGGCCACGTGATGCTCGGTTTTCCCGAGTCTTTCTTGTAAAAGCCCACCAGCAGTTCCGTTGCTTTGTCGTGGTGTTCCTCCAACCAGGTCCGGAAGGCCGCTGGTGTTGCGAAGAACTTCGGCTTCATTGCCTCGGCGTCTGCGGCTGGAACGGACTATTGGGCTGCTGATTCGGTTGTTGCTGCTGTTGCTGGGCCGCCGCGTTGCCTACGACGTTCTTATCCTCTTTGGGGTCGTAGATGAACTCCCACTCGCGGTATTTGGTGCGCTCTTTGATCACGAGGATGCCTTCGCCTTTGTATTCGGCGGGGAGTCCTATGCCGGCGATGCCGGCTCCCATACCGCCTGCGTTCTGATTCGGCTGGGGATTGTTAAATGCGCTGGGCGTGGCGGTCGGGTTGTAAATGAGGTTTGAAACGGGGGTTGGGACCGTCGATGTAGGCCGGCCGGGCACTGGTTGTCCGGGGAGTTGCTGTTGCTGTCCTTGATATTGCTGCTGTGGGTAAGTCTGGCCCGGCTGCGCCGGATAGGGAAGTTGCCCAGGTGTCGGAAATGGCTGGCCGGGAATCGGTTGGCCCGGCATCGTTTGCTGTCCAGGGATCGTCTGACCGGGTACCGGCTGGCCGGGGTACTGCGGGTATCCCGGCTGACCGGGGATCTGCTGCGGGAACGGATAGGGCTGGCCGGGAATGGGCTGGCCCGGAATCGGTTGTCCAGTCGGTTGACCGGGGTATGGCTGCGGAAACGGCTGACCGGGGTATGGCTGCGGAAACTGCTGACCGGGCTGTCCGGGATATTGCGGTTGTCCGGTGGTGGGCTGACCGGGGTACTGTGGTTGTCCAGGATACTGCGGCTGCTGCCCGCCCGGTTGCCCGGGATATTGCGGCTGCCCGGGATATTGCGGCTGCTGCCCCGGATACTGGGGCTGTCCAGGGTACTGTGGCTGGCCGGGGTATTGCTGCTGTGTTACAGGGTCGACACCGGGCGGAAGCTGGGCGCCGTTGTTGCCCATCTGCGGAAGCGAGGTCGCCATAGCATCGCTCGGTCGCTGTGTCTTCGCCAGATTTAATTGGCCGCCCTGGGATCTCGGGTCAGCGTTAGGATCGGTGGTGCTGTTCGACGCAGTCTGATCTTTATCGTCCTTGCCGCCCAGCGGGTTGGTCGCCTTCTTGACGAGCGAATCGGTCAACGCGCCGTTTGCCGCCACATGAACCAGTCGCCAGTCGTCTTTGCCCGTTAAAGGATTAATGAACCGGTGACGCAAGTAACGCTTGTCATTGAAGCTTTCGAGGTCCTCAATTTTACTAGGATAACGTTTGTTGGCGCGGACGAAGACCTGAATGGCGCGCTGGTATTCCCGGGCCCGGTCGACGGTCAGTAATTCGCGGCTGCGCTGCGTCTCGAAGGCGATACGCGGCAGTTCCATGTAGAGGGAGATTCCAATCAAGGATGCGAGCAGGAACACCATGAGAAGGGCATATCCCCCTTCCGGACGCTGGCGCCGTCTCATCCCGTCACCTCTTCTACCAATGGTAGCGTCTGCTGATGGTTCTTATACTGAGTGTCTTCCACCACAGCCGAGTTCACTCCGATCCGTACAATCTTGTATCGGTTCTTGACCACCTGACCTTCACTGGCAACAAATATGTCGTCGCCATCCAGGAAGAAAGCGCGCTTGACGCCGGCTTTGGACTGATTTACGAAACCGTAGAATTTCAGAGGGATGGGCGGTGGAGGCGGCTCAACTACCTTCGCAACCTCGGGCGGCGGAGGAGGCGGCTTCGGTCCGGTGAAGGACACTCTTTTGGGGATGATCGGCGCTGGTTCTTTAGCGGCGACCACAGCAGGAGCAGCTTGACCAAAATCGAAAATCGACCGCCTCCCCCCTTCGATCGGCACGCTCTTCAGCTTCGCAAGCAAATCGAGGTGCAGTGTGGGATCGATGGCATTGCGATCAATCTGCTCGTCCTGTTTGGGCCTCAACGACGGCTTGAAATCTCCAGCATTTCGGAAGCTCTTCGCCTGGCCGCGGGGGCCTCGCACTGTTTGCCGCATGACGCGCGGGCTGGTGACGGGCGCGACCGTCCCTGCGGGCCTGGGCTGCGAAATCGAAGACGAAGAACCCGAGGGCGTATCGCCGGAAAAGAAGTAGAAGTACGCTGCGACGGCCAGCAGCACGCCAAGGGTCGCCAGTTTCTTGGGGCTCGCTCCGAGGCCCGCCATTTTCAGGTTCATTTCGGAGCCCCGTCCTCTCGCACGTAAGTCTGGAGCTTCAAAACCACGTTTAATGGGCCCGCGCTCTGGGGGGTCGCCTGCAGGCTTTCCACAATCAGCAGAAGCCGCGACTTATCGAGCGCATTGATGAAATGGATGAGTTGATCGTATGTTCCTTCGAGGTTCTGCGACACCGTCATCGTACTCAGGGTGTCACTGCCCTCAATGGGCTCCATGCTGTAGGTACTTTCTTTCGGCTTCATCTGCGCTGCCTTGGCGAGATCAAGCAGTTCGGAATACACGGTCGAATAGGCGCGGCCGCTCGGGAGGAAGTATTCGGAGAGGAACGTATCGCCCTGCTGCCGCCCGGACTGGATTTTGGACACAAACATTTTTGTGCGCTCGAGAACGGCCTTTTTCTGATGCAGCTGAGTGGTGAGGTCACGGACCTCGGCGCGCAGCTCATCAGGCGAGCCGCCTGGCGGCTTCAACACAAAATACGCTGCGACGAGGTTTAGCGCAACCAGCACGCCTATCACGAGGCGCGCGATGTCAGCCGGAGATTGCAGCGGAATTTTAAAGTTTCTGGGCATAGCTCACACTCATGCGAGTACGAACAAAAGGTTCTGTCTGGGAAGCCGGCAAGGTGCTCAATAACTGGTAGTCGGAAAACTGCGGCGAGGATTCCAGCCGCTTCGCCAGCTCGAGGATGGATGTCGATTCCTTCGCAGCCACCGTCATGTCGAGCCACACACGACTCTGTGTGTCGACCTGCGGCAGGCGCACGGTCACAAGCCGCACGTCGGCGGGCATCACCTTTTCAAGGTCGGCGAAGAGCTTGGTCCAACTGATCGCCTTGTGATTGATCAGCAGGTTGAGGAATAAGCTCTGCTCCAGCACTTCGGCATTGGCAGGCTGGCCGAGTGTGAGATCGAGCTTCTGCTGCTCCACCGTAACGGCACGCACCTGGCGATTGAGGCGGTCAAGGAAGAGCCTGGTGTCCGCCGCCTGTTCGCGCTCCGACCAGATGGTGAAGCCCTGGAGCCCGAGAATAAGAATCAGAATTACACTGAGGGCGACCGTTCCGACGATGATCGGCCGGTCGCGCCGGAAGGGCTCGGTTGCTAGATTGACTGGAATCCGAATATGCATGTCGATGGTTCCTTAGGCCGACTCCAGGTATCCCAACAAGCCAGCATCATGCTGCGAGGGCGCTCCGAAACGCGAACGCACAGGCTCGACCGCGACACCCCATTGGTCTGCCCAATCGCGCGCCAGGTCCTGACTGTCGGCTCCGAAGCCGCACATCAAGAGACGGCTTGGCTTCGACTGTAGCTCGTCTTCGATATAGATGAACGTGGGGTGAAGAACGGACTCTATGTCGTCGCGGGAAGCGGATTCCATCTCGATGGATCGCGCCAGCTTCAAGCTGCTGCCGTCGAGGACCATCGCGCTCACGGTTCGCCCGCTCAGCTTGGCGACGACCGTCATGCCGTCCGGTTGCACCACGTTCAACATGGCAAGCGAAGAGGTGGTCACGAATCCTGGTTGCATTGCGAGGGCGCGGAAGGGCGCTTCGTAACGCGTCACAATCTCGCGTGCCATGACGGCCACCACCACATCGATCTTCTTCTTACCGGAGCGGGGCTGGGCGTGGTAGCTGACGACAGCAGTGTCGACATCGAAGGGCACGCTCTTTTTCATGCGGAAACGCACGAGTGCAAGCTGCTCTTCAAGGCCGCTGGGAAAGGAATCGAAATCGAGTACTGCGACGCGCGCGCAGTAGTCGGGCAGGATCACGGCGGCGCGCCGTTTCTTGCCATCCTTCGGAACGATTTTCGCGGCAGTCGCTTTGAATGCATCCAGATCCTGGACATTGTCGTGGACGGGTGAGATGGTGAGAACCGGCGTCTCGAACGGCTGAAAGCCGCGCTGTTCGGGAGTCGCTGTTTTGGCGAACGCGATGCCGTCCTGCGAGAGTTCGAAGACGTATGACGGTGGCGGATCGGTCAGGAGATTGGCGAGCGTGCTCATGGCGTCCTAACCTTCGATGAAGGTCACCTTATTGATCTCCTTCAGAGTGGTGACGCCGGACCGCGCCTTTTCGACAGCCGATTCGCGCAGGAAGGTCATTCCCTCGTCTCGGGCGACTCGCTTGATTTCAGACGAGGGCCGCTTCTCGAGAATCATTTCGCGGATGTGTTCGCTCAGATCGAGAAGCTCGTGGATCGCCGTTCGTCCGCGGAAACCGGTTCCGCCGCACTCGAAGCAGCCGGCGCCTTCGTAAAATTTGACGTCACGCCATTGCTCCAGGTTCAGACCGCTTTCGACGAGGTAGGAGTCTGGATACTCCACGACTTTCTTGCAGTGCTCACAGATAATTCGGACCAGCCGCTGCGCCAGAATGCAGTTCAGCGCCGACACGAAATTATACGGCTCGACACCCATGTTCAGGAACCGGCCGAGCACGTCGAGCACGTTATTCGCGTGGACGGTGGTGAATACCAGGTGACCGGTTAACGCCGCGTTGATAGCGATTTGCGCGGTCTCCTGGTCACGAATTTCGCCGACCATGATCTTGTCGGGGTCGTGTCGGAGAATGGATCGAAGGCCTCGGGCGAAAGTCAGGCCCTTCTTTTCGTTGACCGGGATCTGAGTGATGCCTTTGATCTGGTATTCGACAGGGTCTTCGATGGTAACGATCTTGTCTTCGTCGTTTTTGATTTCACTGAGCGCGGCGTAGAGTGTGGTGGTCTTACCGGAACCGGTGGGGCCGGTCACCAGCACCATGCCGTATGGCTCTTTGATGTAGAGCCGGAATTTTTTGATGTCGTTGTCGGAGAAGCCGACGACGTCGAGGCTGAGCTTGGCGAACTTCTCGCTCATCGACTCCTTGTCGAGCACGCGGAGCACGGCGTCCTCACCATGGATGGTCGGCATGATGGACACGCGGAAATCGATCAGGCGGCCCTTGTAGCGGACGCGGAAACGGCCGTCCTGGGGCACGCGGCGCTCGGCAATGTCAAGCTCGCTCATAACCTTCAAACGCGAAAGGATAGTGGAGTGCCAGTCCTTCGCAATGGGGGGCATGGCGTAGTGGAGCACACCGTCGATACGGTACTTGATGGCAACTTCCTGGTCGCGGGTTTCGACGTGAATATCGCTGGCGCGGCGTTCGAGAGCGTTGAAGATGGTGGTGTCGACGAGTTTGATTACGGGCGCGATGTCGCTGTCGGCTGCTGTTAACTTGTCGATGGACAGCGTTTCGTCGGAGTCGCCCTCGTCGGCAATGACGTCCAGCGTAAAGCCTTCGGTGACCTCTTCGAGCACGCGCTGCGACTGCTCGGTTTTCTTGAGCAGGTCGGAGATTTGTGAGAGCGTGGCGACCTTGACCTTGAGCTTTTTCTGAAGGAGGATGGACAGCTCGTCGATGAGGTTGAGGTTACGGGGGTCGGAAAGCGCGATTTCGAGGGTGCCGTTCTGGCCGCTGATCGGTACGAAGTTGTACCGGAACATGAGGTCGACAGGAACGGAGTGGAAGAGATCGTGATCGATGCGGACCTCGCGGAGGTCGACGAACTCGCAGCGGTAGCGCCCCGCGAGGGTGCGGGCCTGCTCGGTTTCCGTGATGGGGTCGGTTAATTTCAGGCGCTCGGTGGTTGCCATGGTTTAGGTGTGGGCAGTCCTCGGCAGAGATACAAGACCGGACTTGGTCGATCGTGGAGAACAATCTAAATGTCTTGCTTGCTTTATTTTTCCCTTCTTGCTAGCATTTGAATGGAGGTAGCAAGAAATCATGAAAGGCCAGACACTAAGCGACGGCGTGCGCGAGCACGCTAGGAAAATATATGTTGAACCAGCGCGTAGTCGTGGTGACGCAACGGTTGGCATCCTCGTGAAAGATGTTGTACGTGACCTGCAACTGTTTAACCGCACGCCGTTGGTGTGCCAGGCTTTACGATCAGATAAGTTCCTGGAATCGAATGACTTGACCATTGAGAAAGACGATGGGCCGCCATCCGGTCTCGGAACGACTGTAAACATCACATATCGACTCGGCGGCAAGCACGAAGCACAGTCCACCGCAGTCGAGTCGCCATTTCTTCGGGCACGCGGCGTCGCCAAGGAAGTATTCGCGAGTCTCGGAGGGGGCGAAGCTTTCATTCGGGCCGAACGAGCAGCGTGGGGTGATCGACGGGATTCATGAGCCGAATCTACTGGGACACGATGCTCTTCGTTTACTGGTTTGAGGAGCATCCACAGTTTGGGCCGCGAGCCGGTGAAATATGGTCGGCCATGGAAGCTCGAGGGGACCAAATTTGCTCGAGTGTATTCACTGTTGGCGAAGCCCTGACGGGCCCATATAAACAGGGCTCGATGGAGGTGGTGAACGCTATGCGAGCGGTCTTCTTGTCCCCACCAGTGGAGCTGATTCCGTTCACACCGGAGACGGCCGAAAGATACGCACGTATCAGAGCCGCCCATCGAATCACTCCCGCGGATGCTATTCATCTCGCTGCTGCAGCTGAAGCTGGGGTCGACCTGTTCCTGACAAACGACGATCGGTTGAAGGGCCTTGTCATTCCGGGGATCAATTTTATCGCCGGTATGGACGTGAACCTGTTCTGATTTGAGCGTCGCTAGCGTCATCGCAGTGTGTCCGCCAGGGAGAAGATGGGCAGGTAAAGAGCTACCAACACGAAGGTCACAAAGCAGCCCATGAAAATCATGATTGCGGGTTCGATCAGCGCGAGCACTGCGGTCATACGGGTCGAAACATCATCCTCGTAAAACTCCGCCACGCTGCTAAGCATGGCCGGAAGCGCGCCGGTGGATTCGCCGACCTCAATCATGTCGATCGAGAGGCTCGGAAAGATGCCGGTTTGTTGAAGGGATGCCGAGAGCGCCTGGCCCTCTTTCACCATTTTACCCGCTTTTTCCAAAGTTTTCTTCAAAAGATTGGTCCCCAGGGAACTCGCTGCCGTATCGAGCGCCTGCACCAGCGGAATGCCGCCGACAAGCAGGGTGCTGAGCACGCGCGAGAACTGCGCCACCTGGTATTTGATCCAGATCTCACCGACCACAGGAGTGCGGAGCCGGATACGGTCCATGCGGATCTGTCCCGAGGGTGTTCTGGCCCAAAATCGAAACGCGACACCGGCTAATATAAGGCCGATAAACCCAAACAACACATAATTGCGCGAAGTGGTTCCGATTTCGATCAGGATTTCTGTCGCGATCGGCAATTTCGCCTGCATGCTGCGATACAACTCCGCGAAATTGGGGACCACGTAGGTGACCAGGAAAACCATCAGGCAGATGACGAGGGTCAGCAGCAGGGCGGGATAGATGAGCGACATCAGAAGCTTCTTGCGGATCGCAAGGGCCAGCTTCTGGTACGTGATGTAGCGGTCGAGAACCTCGCCGAGCGCGCCGCTCTTTTCGCCGGCCAGCACCGAGGTGACGTAAATCGGCGGGAAGATGTTCTGGTGGCCGAAGGCGTCCGAGAGCAGCGCGCCGTTGCGGACCTCGTCGCGGACCGCCTTAATGGACGGGCCGAGCTTGGGATCGACGAGGCGCTCGGACAGCAGATCGAGGCCTTTGAGAATTGGGAGTCCGGCGCGGATCAGCGTGACGAACTGCTGATTGAAAATGAGGAACTTCTCAAGATTGAGCTTCTTGCGCTTGCCGCCAATCGCGATGGGCCCGGAGAGTTCGCGTCGCGGCTTGATGGAGTAGATCAGGAAGCCCTGCTGCGCATAACGCTCGCGCAATTCCTTTTCGGTGGCCGCTTCCGTGACCTGCTGGTGTACCTCGCCGCGCGGGTCGGCGTACTTGACGGCATATTCAGCCATTTACTGCCCCTCCTGGGTTACGAGAGTCGCACCGGCGGGCATGAGGAACTGGAACATGCTGTCGTTTACCGGGGGATTGAACTTTTCGCTGCTGAACGCGAAGTTGAGGACAGACTGGTCCTGTCCGGTGACCACCAGGTTGGTGATAACAAAATCCTTCGATGCTGTAAGTTGAATCGCTTCGTAGGGCAGCTTCTCGGATTTGGCTTTGGCGCTGATGACGTACCCCGTGCCGCCATCGGATTTGATCTGAAAATCCCGGAACTCCTTTTGGAAGTCCAACTTGCCGAGCAGAAAGGCGAGCGGCGCGCGCATATCCTCAGACTCCTTGAGCTTCATTTTTTCAACCCTCTTGGAGTCGGGTGTGTAGAGCCAGACGCTCTTCCCGTCGGAGAGGAAGAGCTTGCCCGCCGGGGTCGTGTAATCCCAGCGCATGCGGCCCGGCTTGCGGAGAGTGAGGAGCCCGCTTTCGTTTTGGCGCGGACGTCCCTGGACTGTATATGTCTCACTGAAGTTGACTTGCAGTGTTTTGGCCTTGTTGTACCGGTCCTGGACGCCTTTGAGGATCGGGGTGATGGTGTCGTCGGCCGCGAAGGCCGGCAAAATGGCAAGGAACACCCATATTGCTCGGGAGATCACATAGATAGAGACGTATTTCGAAGGCTGTTCGTGCATGTTCTGCGTCAGCCGCGGAGGCTGAAGGGGCACAAAAGAGGGTCCGGGGAAGTTGGTATAGGCTATGTTGTTGTTCCGCCGGAACTTATCTACGCGATTTTGATTTGCGGAGGCAGAATTCGAGTGTCTGCCTCCGCAGTGGGCTGCCTGCCCGCCGCCAAGCTTCTGTTTTCTGTCTCGAATTTATGTCAGAGGCGAACCACGGGTGGACGCTGTCGCCTGTATGGGTATGAAAATAAGATACAAATAAAATTGACAGCGCGGGCAATGCGCAAATTAAGCTAGAACAGTATGCGGCAGTCGCTACGCAGTCTGCTCAAAAATCCCGGATTTTCGGTGCTTGTGACAGGGGTGCTGGCGCTGGGTATCGGCGCCAACACGGCATTGTTCAGCATTATAGACAGGGTGCTGCTGAATCCATTTCCGTACCGCGAGCCCGACCGGCTGGTTTACGTTTCGGGCCGGAACGCCAAAGGAAGGCCGAGCGGAGCTTCCCCGGCTGAGTTTCGGTTTTGGGAGGGTCGCGTACCGGCATTCCAGCAGTCGGCAATCTGGCGCTGGCGAGAACTCATGCTCACCGGCGTCGACGATCCGGAGAGCCTGATGGCGCTGGAGGTCAGCCCGCACACATTCGACATTCTGGGCGTGCCGCCCGCACACGGGCGCCTGTTTCAGCCGGGCGATTTCCGTCAGGATTCAGCACCCGTTGTAATTATCGGGTATCGCTTCTGGCAACGCCATTTCAAGGGTGATCCTACGCTCGTCGGCCGGCAGATTCTGCTCGATCAGCAAGGCTACACGGTGGTAGGCATCATGGCACCGGAGTTCATGTTTCACCGCCCGGGCTTCGAAGTCTGGGTTCCGCTGAACCCGTTTCATTCGTCAAAGGAAGAACTGAAGCATTGGTTTAGCGCCATGGCCCGGCTACGGCCGGGTGCAACGATTGAACAGGCTCAGCGCCAAATGGATTCTCTCACCCCCTTGATGCCAACGAGTCCCGGCGAGTCGTCCGGCTGGCGAGCGATATTACGTCCTTACGCAGATGAATACATCGGTGAATACCGCCGTGCACTCTACGTCCTGTGGGGCGCGGTGGTGTTGGTGCTCCTGATTGCGTGTGCGAATGCGGCCAATCTGTTGCTGGCGCGCGCTTCGAATCGGAAGAGGGAGTTCGCGGTTCGAGCATCGCTCGGCGCGGGACGATGGCGGCTCGCGGGCCAACAGGTCATAGAGAGCCTGATGCTCGCCGTCGGAGCTGGAGCGGCTGGTGTTCTGCTGGCTACGCTAATGCTGCGACTTTTGCTGGTGGCATTTCCAGAGCCGGTCGCATTCCTACGTCCCGAGAAGCTCTCGCTCACAGGCTCGGCGCTCGCAGTCACACTGGGTGCAGTGTTCGCGACCACCATCTTATGCTCGATTCCCGGGTGCCTGGAAATGTGGCGCTCCGATCTTAGCGCCGCGCTTCATGCTTCCTCACGGACGATGTCGAGTGACCGGGTGGCGAAGAATACGCGTGCTGTTTTGGTGGCGATTGAATTCGCGCTGTCGGTCGCTCTTCTGATCGGCGCGGGCCTGATGATCCAAAGTCTTTTTCAAATGCTTCAAGTTCCAATCGGCTTGAAGCCCGATCATGTGTTGACGGCCCGGGTAGGGGCGCCATCGCAACTCAAGGACAAGGAGCGGTTGGTGTCGTACTTTGACGGCGTGCTCGATCAACTAAGTTCGATCCCCGGTACGCGGTGTGCAGGCATTGTCACTGTACTTCCCATGAGCAATCTGCTTGCGACCACATCGTTTGCGGCTGAAGGGCAGTCGCACTATTCCGACGAGCCGGATTCACAGACCTATTCCGTGGCTTTGCGTTCCGTGAGCCCGCGGTATTTCGAGACGATGGGCACGCGCGTGTTGCGCGGTCGCGCTTTCGACGGGCGGGATACCGGCAGATCGCCTGGAGTCGCAATTGTGAACGAAGAACTGGCTCGTCATTACTGGCCGGCGCAGGACCCCATCGGCAAACGCGTCTCGCAATCGAGGGTCTCGAAGGCGGACGAATGGCTCACCGTAGTAGGCGTAATCGAAAACGGCGGCCGGAAACCGATGGGGGAACTTTATCGCCCATTCACCCAGGACACCACCGCGGCGCGAGCAACATCCGTTGTGGTGCGGACGAATGGCGACCCACTAACAATTGCGAGCGTCCTGCGAAAACGAATTCATGCGCTGAATCCCGATCAACCGGTTACCGAAGTCCGGACGATGGAAAGCTGGGTTCGCGAGGGAATCGCACAGCCGCGGTTCAATACGGCGCTGCTCGAGGTGTTCGCCGGACTCGCCTTTGTGCTGGCCGTTAGCGGTGTGTTCGCGGTGGTGTCGTACGCGGTGACGCAGCGCACACACGAAATCGGAATTCGGTCCGCGCTCGGTGCGACGACGCGCGACATCGGAATGTTCGTCGTTCGGATCGGCATGGGTCCGGTATTGGCCGGCACCGGCATCGGCGTTGCCGGGGCGATGTGGGGCGCGCGTTTTTTACAGTCCCAGTTATTCGAGACACGGACTCTAGATCCGACCGTTTTCGCGGTCGTAATTCCCCTCTTGTTGGGCGCTGCTTTCATCGCCGCCCTGTTGCCTGCCAGGCGCGCTGTACACATCGATCCTGCCGTCACGTTACGGTCGGAATAGAATCGCAGGTTACAAAACGTTACTTGGCGCGCGGATTGCTCATCCATAGGGCGAGGAGCTAATTATGAAGAGAATTCTATGGACGATCCCCGCGATCATTCTCGGTCTTCAATTTACGGATGTTGCACTTGCAGATGTAGTTCCCGCCGGCACCGAGATAACGGTCAGAACGGACTCCGGTATCGATTCCCGGAATGCAGACGGTCGAATTTACACCGGTGTAGTCGACCGTGACGTGCTGGACAGGGACGGACGTGTGGTGATTCAGCGCGGTTCGCCGGTCGAGATGATAGCCCGGCGTTGGGGGCAGGGTGAGCTTTCACTCGACATGGAATCGATCGTCGCGAATGGCCGGCGATATGAGGTCGACGCCTCGCCCGAGGAGTTCAACGGCAATGGACGCCGTGACGGCGTTGGTAAAAACGAGCGCACAGCTAAATATGTAGGCGGCGGTGCGGTGATCGGCAGTATTATTGGCGCAATTGCCGGTGGCGGCAAGGGTGCCGCGATCGGAGCGGCCGCGGGTGCAGCGAGCGGCGCTGGTGCTCAGTATGCGACGCGCGGACGTGAGGTTCATATTCCTTCCGAGTCGCTATTGACGTTCCGCCTCGACCGTTCGATCCACGTCGTAGACTCTGGAGATCCCGGATATAATCGGGACGGCTACCACTACCATCGGTATCGGGACTACGACCGGCCGTAGACTGAATGAGTGCATGAGTTGCTTCGAAACCTGCCCCGGCGGGCCAGGGTGCTCGACCTTGGCTGCGCCGGAGGCAGTTTCGATGATGCCGGCCGTGACTTACTTGTCGTCCGGATAGACCTCGAACGCGATTCGAGGCACCCTTCCAATTTTGCGCAGGCGGACGCTGCGCGCCTTCCTTTTCCCTCCGGATCTTTTCAAGCCGTCATTTCGAACCACAGTCTGGAGCACTTCGATAATCTTGCCGCGTGTCTCTCGGAAATCGGCCGCGTGGTGAATTCAGGTGGCGCGCTGTATGTCGCGGTGCCGGATTCGAGCACGGTGTCGGACCGGTTATACCGGTGGCTCGCGCGCGGCGGCGGACACGTCAATGCGTTTAGTTCAGCGAGCGAGTTGGCGGCGAGAATTGAGCAGGCCACCGGTTTAAAGCACGTTGCAACGCGAACATTGTGCGCGTCGCTATCGTGTTTGAATCGTAAGAACCGCCGCACGCGGGCTCCGCGGCGGTTACTGTTGGTCGGCGGCGGGACGGAATGGTCGCTGCGGTTGTTGAACTATGGATTTCGTTTGGCAGACCGGTTTTTGCACACGCGTTTGAGTGTCTATGGATGGGCGTTGTATTTCGGGAAGGTCGAGCCGCCGATCGATTGCGAGACCTGGAGCAACGTGTGTATACGGTGCGGGTCGGGTCATGCATCGGACTGGCTGCGGCGCGAAGGCGTGGTGCGCGGCAAAATCGTACGGACCTACCGTTGTCCGGGCTGTGGAACGATGAATCTGTTCAGCGAAGACAGGCATTTTAGAGATCGCTATTGACATGCTAGGCCGTTAGTACTAATTTCTTAGTATGCTTTGTCGCGTGCTGGCCGGTCTTATTGTGCTGGGGTCCGCGTTCGCCGACGATCCCGCCGAGATCGATTCTTTGATCAAGACCGGCGAAGCTGCGTACGTGAAAGCCGATTACGAGGGCGCCCGCACCGCATACCAGAAGGCTTGGGAACTCGCTCAGCAGACGCCCCCGAACACGCCGGTCCGTTACGACATTCTGAAGCGGCTGACGGCCGTCAGCGCAGCCTTGGGGCAGTTCACGGAAGCAGACGGGTACATACAGCTTGCGATCAATTGGCGCGATGTATCGATCGGAAGGGATGATCCTAAGATCGCCGAGGATCTGCTCGTTTCGGTGGCGATTTGCCGGAGCATGAAGGATTTCGACAGGGCGCTTGCGATCCTCGAAAGGGTGCGGTTTATGCACGCGCGGAGCGCCGGCGAGGACAGTATAGCGGTCGCGTCGGATTTCAGTTTGATGGCGCAGCTTTACCTGGATCAGAAGAAACTGGAGAACGCGGTCAACGCGCTGGTTTCGGCACTTCGAGTCCGCGTGAAGTTGGCGGGTCAGTATGATGCGTCGCTACTTCCGGACATGGACCGTCTGGGTGAGACGCTGATCACCATGAACGTGTATGACAAGGCTGAAGACACCTTTCGTCATGCACTGGTAATTCGCGAGAGCCTGCTGGGCAAGAATAGCGGTGAACTGATTCATTCGGTGGATGGTCTCGCGTATGCGCTGTTTGGCCAGAAGAAGTTTGACGAGGCGGAGCCGCTGTATCAGCGGCTGATCGCGCTGTGGACGTCGTCGGTGGGCAAAGATCATCCGATGGTGGCACTGGCCTATGACAAGGTTGCCGTATTTTACGCCGAGCAGAAGAAGTTTGATCAATCGAAGGCGGCTACGGACCGTGCGAATGCGATTCGCGCGCATTTCCTGGGGCTGGGATTGGCGAATGCGGCGAATGAGCAGGAGTCGGAGGGTAACCTGGAGGAGACGAAGGCGCTGTACCGGCGGGCGTTGACGGTGTTGGATCCTCCGGACCCTGCATATAACGATTTGCGAAAAGCGGTGGAGACGATTTTGAAGAAGTTGGAGCCGCCGGTTCCCGTGAAGCCGCGGCGGAAGTAAATGCGAGCACGCGTGCCGGCGCCGCGTGTAGAACTGCGTGAAACGCGCCGGGTCGCGTATACTTGCCACATGAAGCGAGTAACCGGCATTGGCGGCGTGTTCTTCAAAGCGGACGATCCCGAAAAGATGTATCAGTGGTACGAGAAGCACCTTGGCATCAAGAGGGAGCACGGGTACGTGACCTTTCCCTGGCGAGGCGCGGAGAATCCTGAGGAAGAGGGAATCACCGCGTGGTCGATCTTCAAGAGCAGCTCGACCTATTTCGATCCGAGCCGCGCGCCGTTCATGATCAACTATCGGGTGGACAATCTCGATGCGCTGCTCGAGGCGTTGCAGGCGGAGGGTGTGCAAATCGACCCTAAGCGCGAAGACGCCGACTACGGCCGGTTCGCTTGGATCACTGATCCGGAAGGGAACAAGATCGAGTTATGGGAACCTGGCAAACCTTTCAGTTCCGAAGGCGGCTCGTAACCCGAGTCAGTAAAGAGGACGCGCTCCGCGACAAGCTGGAGAAGATCACCGCCCTGTTGGAGGGAGCCAAGACTCCCGGGGAGCGGGACGCGGCGGCTCAGGCGCTGCAACGGATTCAGCAGGCGATCGATGGATTGCATACGACTCGTGTGGTCGAGATGCGGGTGACGCTTGCGGACCGGTGGCAGATGCGGTTGTTTACGGCTGTGTGCCGTCGTTATGGGATCGAGCCGTACCGGCAAAAACGGCAGCGTCGAACCACCGTGATGATCCGATGTGAAAAGTCGTTTTTCGATCAGACATTGTGGCCGAAATATCGGGAATTACGCGTGTGGCTCGATATTTATCTGACGGAGTCGACCGAGCGGCTCATTCGTGAAGAGGTTCACCGCGCGGCGTGACATGTCGTTTTGCGGGTTGGGTGCGTGTGCGTTATTTCGATACCAGGCCGCGAATGGCGTCGAGCTCTTTTCCGGCGTCACCCAGTTTTCCCTGTCCTACGAGTTCCTGATAGCGCTGCAGGTGTTGCCGGATTTGCGCGATGCGGGGGTCTGAGGCGGATGGGGTCGCCGGCGTACCTTGGGTAGTCGTGACGGTCACGGGGGCCTGGGATGGGGTTGTCTCGGGTGTAAGGCCGCCGAGTTGCGCCAGCGCCTGCTCGTAGGTGTCTGCGTAGATCAGCGTATTGCCGACTGCCAGGACTACCTTCTTCAACTGCGGCATCTTGGCTTCGGACGCTTGCAGATAGATCGGCTCCACGTAGAGGAACGTATTTTCGATAGGAAGCACCAGCATCTGACCGCGGAGCACTTGCGAACCCTGCTGATTCCATAGCGAGAGGTCTTTCGAGATCACCTGATCCTGGTTGATTCGCGTGTCGACTTGCAATGGCCCGAGGACGAGTTCCTGCTTCGAGAGCAGCATCACGATCTTTTCACCCAGGTGCTCGCCATCGCAGCGCGCCATCATCAGTCCGATGAGGTTATCGCGATTGCGCGGTGTGAATGGGATCATTTGCAGGAATTCCGGCTGCTTGCTGCCGGGGACGGTGGCGATTAAATATGTGGGCTGAACAGCTTTTGCGGCCGTGTTCTGGCCGCCCATGAACTTGGCGATGTCCCAGGCATCCGACTTGTTGTAGAAGGTCTCCGGATCGCGCATGTGGAAGTTGCGATAGATCTCCGTTTCGATCCGGAAAATCAATTCCGGATAGCGAGCATGCGCGCGCAGATCGGCGGGCATTGCGGAGGCATCCTGGAACAGGTCCGGAAACAGATTACGATAGGCGTTCACCAGTGGATCGTCAGGGTCGAAAACGTAAAAGTGTACGGTGCCGTCATACGCGTCGACAGTTGCCTTAACCGAATTGCGGATGTAATTCACTTCGCCGATGCCCTCAAGATCCACCAGCTTGGAATAGGGATGCGCATGCGATGTCATGTATCCATCGATGATCCAGACCGGGCGGCCCTCCTTGGTGACGACGACGTAGGGATCGCCGTCCCACAGAATGAAATCGGCGAGTTCGTTAATGCGGTCGATGATGCGTCGATGAATCATCATCCGGCTTTCGGGCGTGAGATAACCGGTGAGCAGGATGTTCCAGTCGCCGCGCGCAAGGGCAGCGGCGGTTCGAAGCCAGAGGGCCGAGATGGGAAATCCGCCCTTGCCGTTATAGCGAGTATCGACGTTGTGCGCACCGGCCGGATAGTCGAACTCAGGCTGCGCCGTGCGAACGAACACGGGATCCTGCGACATCTCGCTGTAGTAGAGGTCCGGCTGAGTGAGCTTGAGATCAGGGGAGCTGATGAGGGGCGGCGCGTCCTTGATCAGCAGCACCGGCAGGCCGTTCGACGTTATACGATTGGCTTCGCCCATAACGACGCCATAGCCGTGCGTGTATATAAAGTGGGGATTAATCCAACGCAGACGCGCGTCCCCTAGCTGGTTCAGGTCGAGCTCACGGGCGGTGACGAGGACTTGCCGGATCTGGCCGCCAATACTGTAACGATCGACGTCGGGGTTCTCATAAACGTAGGGCCGCAGCGGCTGGATTTGCGAGACCGTCGACTGGTACGCGCCCCAGTCCCAGAGCCGCACGTTCTCGAGCAAGGCCCGATTCGCGGCGACGTCGATGTTTTGCTCGGGTTTGGCGTCAACATCGATTTCCGTCATCTTATGGTCGAAGCCGAAGGCGGATCGGGTGGCTTCGATATGGCGCGTGATGAAAGGCTTCTCGAGCGAGATTTCGTTCGGCCTGACGTAGGCCGCCGTCACGATCGGCGGCACGATGGCGCGTACAATCAGGGCGAGCACCACAATGGCCGCGATTTTCGGGCGTTTCGCGATCACTGCGAGCGCGGACAATACTGAGGCCACGATTACGACCCACTGGAGCGGCAGGCTGAAATATTGATTCACATAGTCGATGCCGACCATGAAGCCGTGGTCGTTCATCAGCATCTCGTAGCGGCCGAGGAAGAAATGCACCGCCAAGGCCAGTAGGAATACGGCGCCGAGCAGCCTTCCGAAGCGCGATTCAAGTCCACCGGACAACCGCAAATCGATTTTGATGTTGCTGGGGCTGACCTGGCGCAGATCGGGCAGTGTTCTGCTGATCTGCCAGGCTCGAGCCGCCAGCCAGTACAAGACCGCGCTGATGACCACAACCGTGAGAACAAATTTGAGCAGCACAGAGTAAAACGGCAGCTCAAAGAGATAAAAGGCGAGCGGCTTGTCGAACACGGGGTCATGCCAGGCGGTTGCGTGGCCGCCTACGCCGGATCCGCCGAAGTAGCGGACTACGACCCAGGTATCCGTAGTCGCCGCGGCAGTGATGACTGCCAGGACCAGGAGTGCGAGCGTCGACACGAGGGTATACCAGCGGTGGCGGCCCAGACCGGTTCCCGCGAATTTCAATGCACGGGCGTGCGTGATCCAGTAGGCGACGAAGGCGATGACGGTCGCGAGCGCCGCAGGCACGAGTGCGTACAACATCATGCTGAAGTAGGTCCGCAACTGGCCCATTTCCTGCCACCACTGATAATCGATGATGAAGGACGCAATCGCCCTCAGGCTTGTGAGCAGAACCACGGCGACAATAATCAGCGTGATGCAGCCTGCGCGACGGCGGCGGCGCGGCCCCTCGATGGTCCTTATTGGATACGCCATGCGAATTCTCCGTTGACGATGGTTGCGACTGGACCACCGCGAAACGTGCGGCCGTCGAACGGTGAATTACGGCTTTTGGAGTAGGAATGGTTCACGTCGTATGTCCACTCGTGTTCCGAATCGAAGATTGTCAGGTCGGCCGGCCCGCCGGAAATGAGGCGGCCGCGGCCACGGAATCCCAGAACTCGCGCGGGACCGGTAGTGAAGAGTTCGACCATCTTGTTCACCGTGATTTTCCCGCTGTGCACCAGGCGTTCGAGCGTTAAACCGACCGCTGTCTCGAGCCCGATAATTCCGAACGGACATTTCTCGAACTCCTGCATCTTGTCATTGCCGGAATGCGGTGCGTGATCGGTTGCAATGACATCAATGGCGCCCGATACCAGGCCTTGGGTGACGGCACCGGTATCACACGCAGAGCGCAGGGGCGGCTTCATTTTGTAGTTGCCGTCGTAGGGCAGCATGTCGACGTCAGCCAGCGTGAAATGATGCGGTGTGGCTTCGGCGGTGACCCGCAGACCCCGCGCTTTGGCCGATTTAACCATGTCGACTGAGCGCGCCGACGAGATGTGAGCAACGTGATATCGCGCGCCGGTCAGTTCGGCCAGAAGCAGGTCGCGGGCAACCATCACATCTTCCGAGGCGGCCGGAATGCCGCGCAGTCCGAGCCGCACGCTGGCTGCGCCTTCATGCATGTCTCCGTCGGCGCTCAGGTGCAGGTCCTCGCAATGATTGATAACGGGGATGTCGAAGGCGCGTGCGTATTCGAGGGCGCGCCGCATCACTCGCGCGTTCATCACAGGACGCCCGTCGTCGGAGATTGCCACGATTCCTGCCTGCTTCATGGAGCCGATCGCCGCCAGTTCCTCGCCGGCACTATTCTTCGTAATGGCGCCGATAGGAAACACATTCACGGAAGCGAGACGCTTGGCGCGATCGACGATGTAGCTCGTAACGGTGGCATTGTCATTGACCGGCAGCGTGTTCGGCATGGGACAGATCGAGGTGAAGCCACCAGCGGCGGCGGCTCGCGACCCGCTCTCGATGTTTTCCGCGTGCTCAAAGCCGGGCTCGCGCAGATGCACGTGCATGTCGATGAACCCGGGCGCCACGATCAGGCCGCTGGCATCAAACTCTTCCGCGCCGGTGGCGTATAGCTTTTCACCGATCGCCGCGATGTAGCCGTTCACACAAAAAACGTCGCAGATTTTGTCCAGGTTGGTGGCCGGATCGATGACGCGCCCGTTACGGATGACGAGTTTCGGCATCAATTCAAGAGTACGCGTTCCAGGACCGCCATGCGAACTGCGACTCCGTTCTCCACCTGGTTGAGGATCACCGAACGCTGTGAGTCGGCCACCTCCGAGGAGATCTCACGGCCGCGATTGATGGGGCCGGGATGCATTACCATGACATCGGGTTTCGCGAGTTCAACATGCTCCAGGCGCAGGCCGTAGAATTGAAAATATTCGCTGGCGGGGAACGCGGCTTCGTGCTGGCGTTCCAACTGAACGCGCAGCATCATGATTACGTCGACATCGCGGATGGCTTCGCGCATGTCGGTTGCGAGCGTGACGCCGGGCGTGATCTGCGCGAATTCAGGCGGCAGAAGCGGAGCCGGACCGCATAACACGACCTGCGCCCCGAACTTTGAGAGCAGATAAATATTCGAACGTGCGACACGGCTATGAGCGATGTCGCCGATGATTGCGACGCGGAGCCCTTCGAGCGTGGGCCGGCGGTCGAGAATGGTTCGCGCGTCGAGGAGAGCCTGTGTGGGATGCTCGTGTGTTCCGTCGCCGGCGTTAACAATCGGAATCGACATGTGGCGCGCCAGGAAGTGCGGAGCGCCGGACGCATCATGTCGAATGATGATGGCGTCAGGACGCATTGCGTTCAGCGTATTCAACGTGTCGACCAGCGACTCGCCTTTCGATACGCTCGAGGCGGACGCGGTGATCGAGATCGCATCGGCGCCCAGCCGCTTGGCCGCTATTTCAAAGCTCGTCCGCGTACGAGTGGAAGTTTCGTAGAACAGGTTTACGACCATGCGCCCGCGCAAAACGTCGAGGCGCTTGAAGCGGTGATCCTCATGGGGCTGAAATTCGCGGGCGCGTTCCAGGATGGACTCGATCTCGGTTCGATCGAGTGATTCGATTCCTAAAAGGCCGGCCGTCATGGCAGGGCGTCCAGGCTTAGATCCTTTCCACCAGCAGGACCTTTTCCATGTTGTCGATCTCCTGGAACTTCACCTCGATAATTTCATTCGAGCTGGTCTGCACCATACGGCCAACGTAGCGAGCTTCGATGGGCAGTTCGCGGTGACCGCGGTCAATCAGGACCAGCAATTGCACTCGCGCCGGGCGTCCTTTATCGAACAGCGCATCGAGCGCGGCACGAATGGTTCGGCCGGTGTACAGCACGTCGTCAGTGAGGATGATGTCCTTGCCGGTGACCGGGAAATTGATCTCGGTCGAGTTGTGAACCGGAAGTTCGGAAACCGTGGACAGATCGTCGCGATAGAGATTGATATCGAGAAGACCGACCGGGACATCGAGTTTTTCCAGATCTTGGATTTTCCGCGCCAGCCGCTGCGCGAGGGGAACACCTCGACGGCGGATGCCGATGAAAGCGAGCTTTGTCAGGTCCTCGGTTTTTTCGAGGATTTCATGGGCCAGGCGGACCAGAGTGCGATCGATCTCGGAAGCGCTCATCAACTGAGATTTCTCGCGAGTAGCAATCATAGTGTGATCGCTTTTGAGCGTATCATACTGAGGCGGCGCGACACTCTCCTGTCGAATGATTTGCCTCCACGAGCTCGAGTGTGGGCCCGTGGAGGCGAGGGTGATCGCGTCAGAATACGAATTTCAACGCGAGTTGTCCGATACGTGGGTCGCCCGCGGAGGTGATTCGGCCGAAGCCTGCCCCCGAGAAGTTGGTCGCCGGGTTATTGAAGTTTACTCTGTTAAACAGATTGAAGAACTCGGCACGGAACTGGAACTTCATTCGCTCGCCGCGTATGGGGAACTCTTTGAAAAGACCGCCGTCGTAGTAGATCTGATTGGGCCCGCGCAAAGCACCCTTTCCGAGATTTCCGAATGTGCCGGCGGCAGGTAATCCGAACGAGCCCGGCAGCAGCCAATCGACACAGGGCTTCGCCGAACCGCAGGCTCCGGCTCCATAAACAGTGTTGCTGAGTAGTACGGCGCGATCGGTGCTGAGCGCCGTTCCGGATTGGTCTTTACCTGCGGTGATCGTAAGCGGGCCGCCACTTTGCGCCGAGAGCAGACCTGTGAACTGCCATCCTCCCGCTACGAAGCGCACCGCGGCAGGACTGCTGGTAAGCCTTGGCATGGCCCATGAAAACGACGTCACGAGGCGATGTGTATGATCGAACTCCGATGGTCCGCGATCGAACTGATGGCGTCCCGGCATATACCAGGGGATCGGCGAGTTTCCGCCCACCACAACGGTCGTGATGTCCTGGCCATTCGGCAGATCGTCTATCGATTTCGACCAGGTGTAGTTGGCGAGGATGGTCAGCCCTTTGGAGAACCGTTTTTGAGCCGTCAACTGAAGCGAGTTATAGCTCGAGTTAATATCCTGCTGGGCCATGGCGATGTCGCTGTACTCGGGATAGAGGTGGACCTTGGTCGGGTAAACCACCGGCGAGAGTTCGACCGTCTCCATGAGATGGCTGGCGTGCGATCCAACGTAGGCTGCGCGAACCATCCAGTCGGCTCCCAATTGCCGTTCAATGGTGAAGTTCCAGTCATAAGCGAGCGGCGTCTGGAATACTCCGCCATGACCGATGTCATAGCTCGCGGCCAGATCCGGAAGCGGGAATTTGATGTCCTTGGGTGGCGGATATGGCGCGGGGAACGGATTCGAACTGCCCCGGTATGGATCGCTGAAGGGCGTCGATGCCGGGTTCAAGTTCACCTGCACGCTGAACGGGCTGGTGTCGACAAAGCGATTGTTTACGATTCCGTTCTGGAAGGTGTCGTAAAACATTCCGAAGCCCCCGCGGATCGCCATTCTTCCGTCGCCTGTGACATCGTAGGCAAATCCGACGCGCGGCTCAAAGTTTTTAAGGTTCGGACGAGTCCCGTGTTCCGGCACGCCCGGATCGCCGGGAAACAGCAGCCCCGGAGGCGCATTGACAAACACATTGGAAACCTGGTGCGCGTTGTAGGCGGCGGGGCTGAATAACTCGACACGATTCCGTGTCTCGTTCCAGGGGAAGAACGGGTCGTAACGAAGCCCGAGATTCAGCGTCAGTCTACGAGATACGTGCCAATCGTCCTGGAAGTAGAGGCCGTAGCTGTTCAGGCGGTTGTCCTTAAACTCGCCATTGCCTTGCAGAAATGTCCTTTGCATTCCCAGCAGGAAACTGGCGAGGGCGAGGTTCGTTACGTCGGCGGTGAACGAAAACGCACCCGGCTGGTGAAACTGGTTACGGAGAACAACTTTGGCGGTGGTGGCATTCACGCCGAAGATAATGTTGTGCTTACCGCGCACCCATGAAAGGTCGTCATTCAACGAGTACTGGTCGCGCGCGAAGGTCGCCGGATCGCTTTGGCCGATGCTGAAGAATGAGCTCACCGACAGACTTTCGATGATGTGGTCCCCTGGCGGCTCCCATATCTTGACGCCGAGTTGGGTGACATCGATGCTGCCGTCGGCCGGACCTCGCTCGGAAAACTCCCGGGCATAGCTGACGCGGAAATCGTTCAGCAGGCTTGGCGTGAACACGTGGGTCTCATTCAGCATGATGTTGTGGGAGTCGATCGTCGTAAAGCTGCTTTGCGCAGGGTAGTTCGTGAGATCGAGGAACCCGGCGTTATAGAAGCGATCGAAGAAGTAGCGGCCTGAGATACGATCCTTATCCGTGATGTTGTGATCCACACGGGAGATCATCTCGTCGAAGTTCTGCGCGACGGGTAGCTGGTAAAACACGAGCCCATTTCCCGTAGCGGGCGGAAGGTATTTCGTTAATGCCAGCGCGGCAGGGTCAAAGCGGTTTGTCGGGATTATGTTGCCGGCGAAGGGCTGATTTGTCAACGGGTCGATAATGGTCGTCGCTTTACCCAGCGCATTCGCCGGGTTCGATGCGCTCAGGTACGCCGAGAAATCACCCGCGAGATTCGCGGCCGTGGGGACATATTCGGAGGCTGTGTTTCCGATATTCCGGATGCGCGTCCCCTGATAGCCCATGAAGAAGAAAGTCTTGTTCTTCCCGTTGTAGAGCCTGGGAATAACGACAGGGCCGCCAAGGGTGCCTCCAAACTGATTGCGTTTGAGTTGATCGCGTGCGGGCGCGAAGAAATTCCGGGCGTTAAACACGGCGTTCCGAACGAACTCGAATAGATCGCCGTGCAGTTCGTTCGTGCCTGTTTTCGTGACCACGTTGACTACGCCACCAGCGTTGCCGCCATATCGAGCGGAGTAGTTGCTGGTTTGAACGCTGAACTCCTGCAGAGCGTCGGGGAAGGGAAAGGGCTGGTTTGTGTTTGTGTAGATATCGTTGTTGTTCGCGCCGTCGAGACGGTAACCCGTCTGGTTCTGACGCGATCCATTTGCTGAGAGCGTGACCGCGACGGGGAACGTTTTGGTGTTCCCCTGATCGACTCCGCTTGCGGGGGCCAATACGGTGCCGGCGGTGATGAGAGCAAGACTCGCGGCATTGCGGCCGTTCAATGGGAGGTCGACGATGCGGCGCGTATCGACCACTTCACTCATGGTCGAGGTTGTCGTATTCACCTGAGGTGGAGGCGCCTCAACCGTTATGGTCTGGCTGGATTGTTGAACAGACAAGGTTATGTTCACCGTCGCGCTTTCATCGGCCTGCAGGACCACGCCCTTCCGAACGGACGGCGCAAACCCGGAAGCGTCGACGGACACCGTGTAGGTAGAGGGTCGAAGCGACGGAAAAACGTAATAGCCTTGAGCGTTTGTGGTGGCCTCGCGGGTGAGCGAAGTCCCTTCATCGGTGATTTTGACGGTGGCGGCCGGGATGGTTGCCCCAGAGGGATCGCTCACAGTCCCTACGAGCGTGCCCAAGCCTTGGGCATGCAGGGAAGCGTTGATTCCGGCAAAGAAAAGTAACGGTGTTACAAGGCTGAACAGCCTCGATTTGCGAAGAATAGTCATGTACTACCCCTAAGCGATATCGTTACCGGCAAATTAACATTCGGGGGTGTGTAAGTCAATCCACATGTGTGCAATCCAGGATTACCGCTAGTTTGCTGAGAGAAATAAAGAAGGATGGTGTACCGTCCCTAATGAATTTCGTGAGCCGGTACGGCGCGCATTCCCCAACCGCGCGACAATTGATATTGAGTAAGTGGAATTCACGAACATCCTCGTTCGCGCAACCAACTGGGTCGGCGACGCCGTAATGAGTCTGCCGGCATTGCGCGCCATCCGCGACCGCTATCCGCGAGCACACATCGCCGTGCTCGCCAAGCCCTGGGTCGCCGATCTTTACCGGCGCGAGAGCTTCGCTAACGAAGTGATCCCGTACGACACAACGCGCTGGCGAATCGCACGCATTCTTCGGGCACGCAGGTTCGATTGCGCCATCCTGCTTCAAAACGCCTTCGATGCCGCCCTGATTGCCTGGCTCGCGCGGATACCCGTGCGGATCGGCTACAACCGCGATGGCCGCCGGCTGCTTCTGACCCACGCAGTCCCAACGCCCAAACCAGGCGAGATCCCGCGCCACGAGCGCTTCTATTACCTGGAGCTTCTGCGGCGCGCCGGCATTGTCGACGCGTTACCCGCAAGCGAGGCGATTCACCTGGAAGGCGGCGGCCCCCGGCGTGCACGCAGAATGATCGGTGTGAGCCCCGGCGCGGCGTATGGGACCGCGAAGCAATGGCTGCCTGAACGATTTGCGGAGGCAGCGGCTCGCGTTGCCGACGAACTCGCGGCCGAGGTCGCGCTATTCGGCTCCAAAACCGAGCAGGAATTGTGCGGCCGCGTCGCCGGCCTGCTGCCCAAACACAAGGTCACGAATTATGCCGGGCAAACGACCTTAAGTGAATTTATCGACCTGGCATCGCAATGCGAGGTCTTTCTAACAAACGATTCCGGCGCGATGCATATTGCCTCGGCGCTCGGCGTTCCGACGGTCGCAATTTTCGGCGCCACGGACGATGTGGCTACCGGACCCACGGGACCGCTGGCACGCGTCGTCCGTGAGCCTGTCGATTGCAGCCCGTGCCTGCTACGCGAATGCCCGATCGATCATCGCTGCATGACGCGCGTCACTGCGGACATGGTCGCGACCGAGGCTTTAAAGATAGCGGCACAAGTCTCCTGACGGTGTTTGATATGGTGATGAGTTGGACACACGCACGAAAATCATTGAGGCCCGCCAGGCCCAAGAGTTGGCCCGCTCACCGGGAACTCGTTGGATCACCGGCCATTTCGATCCGCTCTTGGTCGAACACGTCAGGCTGCTCAAAGAAGAAGCCGCAGGTAGGGACTTGTTGATAGTCGAGGTTACAAACCCCGAGCGTCCGCTCCTGGCACAACGCGCCCGGGCCGAGTTGGTGGCCGCACTCGAGATGGTCGATTATGTTGTCATGAGTGACCGCGAGACCGCGCCCGACGCCGAGTTGACGCGTCGCTTCGTCGAACACGTCCGCCGGCGAACCAACGGAGCCCACGCGTGAAACGCGGCAAGCGAGTGCTGGTGGTGCGCCTCGGAGCAATGGGCGACGTCGTTCAGACGCTGCCTTCCGTCGCGAGCCTGAAACACAGCATGCCGCATTCCGAGATCATCTGGGTCATTGAATCGAAGTGGAGCGCGTTGCTCGAGGGGAATCCTTACGTCGACCGGGTCATCGTCTTTGAACGCGGAACGCTGGCCGGATTGAAAGGCGTCTGGCGCGAGTTGAGGCGTAAGCGTTTCGACCTCGCGGTTGATTTTCAAGGATTGATTAAATCGGCACTCGTCGCGGCGTGCGCCCGCCCGGAACGGCTCTACGGTTTCGATTCGAAATGCGCCCGCGAAGCTCAAGCCGCGTGGTTCTATTCGAGCCGCGTGCATTCTGATTCGGCACACCGGGTGGACAAGTACCTGGATCTGGCAATCGGCGCCGGAGTGACGAACCCGCTGAAAGTGTTCCCCATGCCGTCAGGAAGTCCACAGGGAAAATTGCCGCGCGGCGAGTTCATCTTGGCGAGTCCTAATGCCGGTTGGCGATCGAAAGAATGGCCCCTCGAATATTACGCGGCACTGGGCGAGCGCTTGCGGCGTGAATGCCGCATCCCGCTGGTCCCAATGGCCCCGAGCCCATTCACGTTCCGGGAACTGAGTTCCACGTTTCTGGTATTCCCGGCCTCATCGACGCCACCCGGCGGGCCGTTGCCGTTGTGGGCGTGGATAGCGGACCGCTGCACATCGCCGCAGCGATCGGCAAGCCGGGCGTCGCCATCTATGGACCCACGGATCCCGCAGCCACCGGCCCTTACGGCAACGCCATGAAAGTGCTGCGCAGCACGAATGCCGCGACCACGTATAAGCGCAGCGCCGACCCGGATCCCAGTATGCTGGCCATCACGCCCGACCAGGTTTTTGAAGAATTGAAGACCATTCTCGAACGCATGAAGACGAGTGTCGTGTCTCAGGTTTGACAAGGGTGTCGAACAGCGTTTTCCCGAAAAGATACGCCGATGCTGTGGCTCGTCTACGGGTTGTATGCGGCTTCGTGCTCGTAGCCGCGTTCGCTTTGCTGTCTCACCCGGCTCCGCGCGCGCTCGCTTATGGTCTGCCGGTGAGCGTGCTCGGTCTGCTGATCCGCGCGTGGGCCGCCGGCCACCTCGAAAAGAATATGCGCCTGGCCGAGACGGGTCCTTATGCATACGTGCGGAATCCGCTCTACATCGGCACCCTGCTCGTCGCAGCCGGGCTCGTAATCTCGTCCCGGCGCTGGATTCTCGCCGTGATTTTTGGCGCGGTGTTTGTTCTCATTTACCTGCCCGTGATCGAGCTGGAAGAACAACATCTGCGGAAGCTGTTCCCGAACTATGAGTCGTATGCGAACCGCGTGCCCTCGCTGATTCCGGCGCGGCGCCGCACCGGGCCGGCTGGTCATTTTGGTTGGGCGCGCTATATGAGAAATGAAGAGTATCAGGCGCTCATCGGGTTCATCTGCGGAGCGGCGTTCCTGGTCCTCAAGATGTTCCTGGTAGGATCCGCGGGCTATTGACGCGGCGGCGCTGTCGACTGCCGGATCAACAAACGTGGCGCAAGAATTCTGCTCGCCGGCGATTTTTGATCCGAGCTGTTGATCTGCTCGAGCAACATCGCGGCGGCGATGCGGCCCATCTCCTCCCGCGGCCAATCGATGGTGGTGAGGAAGGGGTTGGGGTGATGCGGCCCTTCGATGTTGCCGGCCCCCACCACCGAGATGTCGTGCGGGACTTCCAGGCCCGCATCGCGGCAAGCATATACAGCTCCCAACGCCATGGGATCGTTGGCCGCGAACACGGCTGTCGGACGGGGTCTCAGTTCGAGGAGCTTGCGCATGGCGTCGCGCCCGCTCTCGAGATCGAAATTCCCTGTGACGACATAGTCCCGGTTTGGCGCAATGTTCGCGGCATGCAAGGCTGCCAGATAACCGCGCCGCCGAAGCGAACCGGGGCTGATCTCGGCTCCCTGGATGTGAGCAATGCGTGTGTGCCCTAGCTCGACAAGACACTCGGTCGCCAGCATGCCGGCCGCTTTATCGTCGACACGCACGAACGTGAAATCACCCTTGGGGAAGTAGCGATCCACAAGCACGAACGGAAGGCGCATTTCCTTGAGATTCGCAAACACCTCCGGAGAACGCTCGGGCTGCACGGATGCAACAATCAGCCCGTCGACACGGCTGCCCACCAGCATGCCGACCTCATCCCGCTCCCTTGCTGCATCCCCGCGCGAGTGGCACAGCAGGATGTCGTAGCCGGACTTTTCGACAACCTCCTCGACGCCGCAGGTGATCTCGGCAAAGAAGGAGTGTGCGATATCGGGGATCACTACCCCGATGATCGACGATCGCCGCGTCACCAGGCTGCGAGCCCAGCGGTTCGGTTGATACCCTAGCGCGGCGGCGGTCCGAAGGACTTTCTGTCTGGTATGATCGCTAACTTCACGGTTCCCCGTCAGTGCGCGGGATACCGTCATGGGCGAAAGCTTCAGCTTCTTCGCGATGTCTACGATTGTCGTGGCGTTCTTGGATAGTCTGGCCATCGTACGACCTGTTTGCCGGTATCATTATTGTCACATAGTGGCGGAGGGCACGTTAACGTTACCGGACGTCCGTGGCGCACGCAATCGTGCTTGCAGAATTCGCCGTGCTGCGAACGAGTTCCCGCCTCGACGTGACATTGCGGGTTCCCGTGTCTCGCCCCTTTGGCACTTTCTGCGAGAATAGAGATTACGCACAAAAATGAACGTAGCAGTCGCAGGATTGTGGCACCTGGGTGCCGTCAACGCCGCTTGTCTCGCATCAGGTGGACACCACGTCGTTGGTATCGACCCTGACTCAACCATAGTCGCGAACCTGTCCCAAGGTCTACCCGCCGTCGCAGAGCCCGGACTCGACGCTCTGGTATCCGCGGGCCTGGCATCCGGAAAACTGACCTTCACCTCGGACTACGCTTCCGCCGCCGCAAAGGACATTATCGTAGTGGCGTTCGATACGCCTGTCGATGAGCAGGATCACGCCGATGTCGCTTTCGTCCTCGACCAGATCGCTCGCCTGGTCGAACATGCGAATCCCGGCACACTGATACTCATTTCTTCGCAAATACCGGTCGGTACTACGGCGCGGCTCGAATCACAGCACGCCGGCCGCGGTCTGCACTTTGCCTATTCGCCCGAAAACCTCAGGCTCGGAAAAGCAATCGAAGTATTCACGAAACCGGATCGTATTGTCGTTGGCGCGCGAACGGAGTCGGACCGGCAGCGAATTGCCGAATTCTTCACCCCCTTCACGACGAATATCGAGTGGATGAGCGTCGAATCGGCGGAATTATCGAAGCATGCATTGAATGCATTTCTCGCGACATCGATCTGCTTCATCAATGAGATCGCTTCGATCGCGGAAAGCGTCGGCGCCGACGCGCGCGAAGTAGAGCGAGCCTTGAAATCGGATGTGCGAATCGGCTGGAAGTCCTATCTCAGTCCAGGGCCGGCTTTTTCCGGCGGGACCCTCGCGCGCGACATCGTGTTCTTGAAGAGCCTCGGAGATCAACACGACAACGGCATTCCCCTGCTTCGTGCCGTGCACACCAGCAATAATCTGCACAAGCAGTGGTTGCGGCGTACTATCGCACGCGCTGCCGGGAAGCTGAAGGGTGCGCGCATAGCGGTGCTCGGACTGACGTACAAACCCGGTACCGACACTCTGCGACGGTCCGCATCCGTTGAGACCTGCCGATGGCTCAGCTCCGAAGGCGCTTCGATTCATGCGTATGACCCTGCAGTCCGCTCGCTGCCCGAGGAGTTGAACGGCTCTATAACGCTTGCCGCAACTGCTGAAGAGGCATTGCGTGGCGCAGAAGCCGCAATCGTCGCAACCGCTTGGCCGCACTTTCAGGACCTGACGGCAGACGCTGTTTTTCGCGAGATGCGACAGCCGGTCATCATCGACGCGGCGCGGTTCCTTCAAGGGGGGCTGGGCCATCATCCTCGCATCAGGTATTTCGGTATTGGAATGGGAGAACATGCAACTCAGCGGTAAGAAGGCTGTCGTCACTGGAGCAAGTCAGGGACTGGGACTCGCAATTGCAGAAGCTTTCGTTAGAGAAGGCGCGGACGTATTGATTTGTGCACGTACGCCGCGAGATCTCACGGCGGCGGTCGAGTCTCTGTCACTCAAAGCCGCGCGCCTCGGCCAAGTGTCGGGCCTGCAGACTGATGTCTCACATGAAGCCGACGTACTGAAGCTCGCGGCGGAAGCAGACGCGCGATGGGGCCAAATCGACGTTCTGGTCTGTAATGCGGGTGTATACGGGCCAAAGGGAGCTATCGATCGCGTGGACTGGTCGTCCTGGGCCGAAGCCATTGCCGTAAATCTAAATGGGACCGTGCTCTGTTGTCGCGCATTCCTTCCGCTGCTGCGCCTCTCGAGCCGGGGAAAGATTATTTTGCTGTCCGGCGGCGGCGCGACGAAACCCCTTCCATTCCTCAGTGCCTATGCGGCCTCCAAGGCTGCCGTCGCTCGATTTGGAGAGACACTGGCGGAGGAACTGAAACAGGACGGTATTGATGTGAACCTCGTGGCGCCCGGAGCCCTCAACACCAGGTTGCTCGACGAGATACTGGAAGCGGGGCCCGAGGCTGTCGGAGCTTCGTTTTATGAAGCTTCCGTCAAGCAGAAGCAGAACGGCGGGACCGCACTCGACCGCGGGGCCAGTCTGTGCGTCTACCTTGCGAGCAATGCAAGTTCGGGCATCAGTGGTAAGCTCATCAGCGCAGTTTGGGACCCCTGGGAGCACTTCGATGAGCATGTGGAGGACCTTCGCGACAGCGATGTCTACACGCTTCGCCGTATCATTCCCAGCGAAAGGGGCATGGGCTGGGGCTGATGCTAAGAGCAGGAATTATCGGGTGCGGATTCATCGGCGCAAAGCGCGCGCACAATTCTCCCGGCTGTCAGATTGTTGCCTGTTGCGACACTGACATCGCTCGCGCGCGTCAGGTGGCCGGGCTCGTGCCTGGTGCTGACGCGCTTGAAGACTGGCGCGAGCTGGTGGCGAGGCAGGACATTCAAGTCGTGTTCGTAGCCACGACGCACGACATGTTGGCGCCGATCTCCACACAGGCTGCCTTAACTGGGAAACACGTGCTGGTCGAAAAGCCGGCCGCCCGCACGGCCGCCGAACTCGATCCGCTGAAGGCTGCTTCGAAGAAATCGGGTGCGCGCGTCCGAATCGGGTTTAACCATCGCTATCATCGCTCGTTTCGCAAGGCCCGTGAGATCTTCCATTCCGGCGTTCTTGGTGAAATGATGTACGTCAGGGCGCGCTACGGCCATGGCGGCCGCCCCGGTTACGATCGCGAGTGGCGTGCTATCCCGGAGCTTTCGGGTGGGGGCGAGGCGGTCGATCAAGGCGTCCATCTCATCGACCTGGCGAGATGGTTCCTGGGCGATTTTGATTGCGTGCAAGGCTGCGTAGGCACGTATTTCTGGGACATGCCAGTTGAGGATAATGCGTTCTTTCTGCTACGCACGAAATCCAATCAGGTCGCTCAGTTACATGCGAGTTGGACCGAATGGAAAAACACTTTTTCATTTGAAATATTCGGGCGTACTGGAAAACTCGAGATACAAGGTCTTGGAGGGAGCTACGGGACCGAGAGACTGACGCACTATCAGATGCTTCCGCAAATGGGGCCGCCCGAAACACTGATATATGAATATCCGATGGCCGACGATTCCTGGGAGCAGGAATGTAGCGCATTTCTGGCTGATATACAACAGGGCCGGGATCCGGACCCGGGAATCGACGATGCGCAGGCGACGCTACGAATTATTGAGGAAGTCTACCGCTCGCGATGATCATCACTCGTAGTCCACTTAGGATCTCACTCGGCGGGGGCGGCACAGATCTACCATCCTATTACGGTGAGTACGGCGGTTTCGTGATATCGGCAGCCATCGACAAGTACGTATATATTACGCTTCACCAAACATTTGTTGAGGACCTGATCATCAAGTACTCACAGATGGAGCGTGTCAATACCGTCAATGACATCAAACACCCGCTGATCAGAGAAGCATTGCGAATGGAGGCTGTGGATCCGCAATACCTGGAGATTACGAGCATGTCCGACATACCCGCCGGCACCGGGCTCGGATCGTCGGGAAGCTTCATAACCGCGCTGCTGCACGCGCTGCACACGCTCAAGAAACATATCGTTCCGAAACAGCAACTCGCTGAGCAGGCCTGTGATATCGAGATCAACCGTCTACAGGAGCCCGTGGGCAAGCAGGATCAGTACATCGCGGTGTTCGGCGGTATAACCTGTTTTACTTTTGAGAATGGCGGGGGCGTGCAGGTCGAGTCACTGGCGCTGTCAGAGGAGTGCCTTATGGACTTGGAAGATAATCTCGGACTCTTCTTTACCGGCTATACGCGGTCGGCATCCAGCATCCTCCGTGAACAAGACACACAGAGCCGCGCCCAGGATGACGCTATGATTCGAAATCTACATTGCGTGAAAGAGTTCGGCATCCGGAGTAGGGCCGCCCTGGAGAAGGGCGATCTGCGCACATTTGCCTCTATCATGCACGAGCACTGGGAATATAAAAAACAGCGCTCGAAATCCATGTCTAATCCTCAAATTGACGAGTGGTATGACCTGGCCCTACAGAATGGGGCTTTGGGCGGGAAATTAATCGGTGCGGGCGGCGGCGGCTTCCTCATGTTTTATACGGAGGACAAAACGCGTCTGCGCCGTGTCATGCGCGAAGCCGGCCTGCGCGAGGTTCGCATCCGATTCGACGTCCAGGGGACGACGGTTGTAACGCAGTCATGAGTCCGGGTCTTCCTCCCGCGATCATTCTGTGCGGTGGGATCGCGTCGCGACTCGGTTCGTTGACCGTGAACACTCCGAAGTCTTTGCTGATCGTCCATGGCGAGCCGTTTCTGGCTCATCAATTGCGCCTTCTCGCCGGCAATGGCATCAACAAAGTAATTCTCAGCATCGGATTTCTCGGCGGACTCATCCGGGATTACGCGGGCGATGGAAGCCGTTTCGGACTGGAAGTGCAATACTCCGAAGACGGCCCGGTACCGCTTGGCACGGGGGGCGCCATTAGGAAAGCGCTCCCTCTGATCGGTAATGAATTTTTCGTCCTTTATGGGGATTCCTATTTGCCCTGTAACTACGGCGAAGTGGCGGAGTCGTTGTTCGGGAGTGGTAAATCCGCGCTCATGACCGTTTACCGTAACGAAGATGCGTACGATGCGAGCAATGTTGCGTTCCAGGACGGCCGCATCGTTCGATATGACAAAAAAAACCGGACTCCCGACATGAAATACATAGATTACGGATTGGGCATGTTCCGAAGGTCCGTTTTTGAGCAGTTGGCCGATGGACCTGCGGATCTTGCTGAGGTGTACAAAGCACTTGTGGAACGCGGCGATGTCGCGGGTCTGGTAATGAAAGATCGGTTCTATGAAATTGGTTCTGTCGCGGGTTTGCGCGAGACCGAAGAGTACCTCCGGGCGCGCTCTTCTGATGATAAAGTGAGATGTGGCGACGCTTGACCGAGTCGCCGGGGCTGGGGTTTCCATTTGGCTTTTGCAGCACAATTTCTATCTGAAGTCCAGGCAATTGCGTCCAATTTAGACGAGCGCGCCATTGAACGCCTCGCGGAATTATTGGCCGCCACCCGGGATCGCGGCGGCCGTTTGTTCATTCTTGGCGTCGGCGGCAGCGCTGCGAATGCATCCCATGCCGTGAACGATTTCCGCAAGATTGCCGGGATCGAATGTTATGCGCCGACCGACAATGTGTCGGAGCTTACCGCCCGGACCAATGATGAGGGATGGTCGACGGTTTTCGAAGCATGGCTGAAAACCAGCCGGCTTAACTCCAGCGATACGATTCTCGTATTCTCAGTCGGCGGCGGAAGCCTTGATGCTCAGGTCAGCCCTAATATAGTGACTGCACTGCGCCACGCTCAGAGCGTGAAAGCGTCAATCGGCGGTATCGTGGGCCGCGATGGGGGCTTCACCGCAACAGTGGCGGATGCATGCGTACTGATTCCGGTGGTGAATCAGGATCGGGTTACGCCGCATTCGGAAGCGTTTCAATCCGTAATCTGGCATCTGCTGGTTTCGCATCCAGCGCTCAAGATCGCGCAAACAAAGTGGGAGTCTGTGCGAGCATGTCCAGTCTGAGGCAGGCCGTATTCCTCGATCGCGACGGCGTCATCAATGAGCCAGTGATGCGCGCAGGTAAGCCGCACCCTCCTGCGAGCGTGGCCGATCTGCGGATCTTCTCCGAGACGTTGGGGGCGCTCGAACGTCTCAGGGGCGCCGGTTTCCTTCTGATCGTTGTCACCAACCAGCCGGATATTGCGCGAGGCACTACCGACGTCAGAACCATCGATGCTATTCATGAAAATCTGCAAGACCGGCTCCCTATCGACCGCATCTACGTTTGTGCCCACGACGATGCTGACGGTTGCGTGTGCCGCAAGCCTAAACCGGGTCTTTTGTTGAAAGCCGTTGCTGAGTACAGCATTGATTTACAATCCAGCTTTATGGTTGGCGACCGCTGGCGTGATGTTGAAGCCGGATTTGCGGCAGGCTGCCGGACCATCTGGATCGATCGCCATTACAACGAACCTCCCCCACATCACGCGCCCACCGCGCGCGTGGCATCGCTGTCCGATGCTGTCACTTGGATTTTGAATGCAGGAGGTCGTTCCCTGGAATGCTTTCGCAATTAAAAGTAAAATTGTTCGCGGATGGTGCGGACAAAGCCGGCATGCTTCGAATGCTGGACAATCCGCTGATTAAGGGGTTTACCACCAATCCGACTCTCATGCGAAGCGCCGGTATCTCGAATTACGAATCCTTCGCCCGCGACATACTGTCAGAGATCAAACATCATCCTGTGTCGTTCGAAGTGTTCTCAGATGAGTTCACGGAGATGGAGCGCCAGGCGCACAAGATCGCACAGTGGGGAACAAACGTATACGTAAAAATACCAGTGACAAACACGCGCCGTGAGCCATCTTATGCGCTTGTTGAGCGGCTGTCCCGCGCGGGTCTGAAAGTGAATGTCACCGCGATCATGACCATTCGACAGGTGCAGGATTCCGCCGCGGCGCTGGCCGATTCACCGGGCGCGTACGTCTCGGTATTTGCCGGGCGGATAGCGGATTCGGGTCGTGATCCCGTGCCTATCATGTGTCAAGCGGTGTCCGATTTACGTGTGGCCCCGAACGCCGAGCTGATTTGGGCCAGCCCCCGGGAATTGCTCAACATCTTTCAGGCAGATGCCATCGGCTGTCACGTCATTACACTTACAACGGATATCTTGAAAAAGTTGTCCAATGTCGGCAAGGACCTCGACACCTACTCCCTGGAAACAGTTCAGATGTTTCACGATGACGCCAGACGCGCAGGCTTCGAGCTGTAGGTCATGCCGACGACCAAGGTTGTTCCATGGCGTAGTGAGCGGGCCGCTGCAAACCCGGCGGTGTCGCGATGTCCCGTCTGTGAAGCCGGCTCGCTCGAATACGCCTTCGTAGTCGACAGGCTGCCCGTCTGCAGGTGCCCCGGTTGCGGGCTGCTGTTCCTGAATCCCCAACCATCCCGTAGCTTAGACACCGACCCCGAAGATGCGACCATCGACGAACGCGAAGCGGCGATCATATTCGATGAGCTGACCGAACTCTCAGGCGGCATCACAGGCAAAGCGCTGGTCGTGAACCTCGACTCTCAATGCGTCAGTTCGGCAGCGGCGTCTCGAGGTTGGCTGGTGCACAACGTTACGCTGTCAGACCTCGAGGCCGGGTATCTCGACCACGTTGAGCCGGACACGTTCGATGGCTGCGTTCTGTACGCCTGTCTCGAGAAGTCTGCCAATCCTGAGTTCGTTCTCACATCGATAAAGAGCATCTTGAAGAAGTCCGGCGCGCTTGTAGTCTCGGCAGCATCTATCGACAGTCGTGCGGCAGCTTTGTTCCGCACCCGGTGGTGGGAATTCAGCCGCAGTAACTTGTATTATTTCGGGGCGAATACACTTCAAAACTTACTCATAAAAACTGGATATTGTGACTTCAAGGTCAGCAGAGAGCATGGATCCGTTTCCCAAAAGCAGCTTCGTATGCTCGGTAAGAAACGGTCCCTGACGTTTCTTGCAAAGGTCTTCACTGGCCTGAATCGGCGGCTGCCCGAAGCCGCTGCCAGGCGCATCTTCGCGAAACTCGACAGTCGCGTGAGAATCGCCTGCCGGCCGAAACAATCCAGCATCACTGGCAAGACACTCTCGGTGATCATGCCCGTCTACAACGAGCGGGAAACTGTCGCGCAGGTGCTCGAAGAGGTTCTGGCCAAACAAATCGATGGCGTGAATGTCGAAGTCATCCTCGTGGAGAGCAACTCCACCGATGGCTCCCGTGAAGAGGTGCTTCGGTACCGAGACCATCCTCGAATGCACCTGATCCTGGAAGAGGCCCCTAGAGGGAAAGGGCGCGCAGTGCGAACCGGACTCGCACATGCAAGCGGAGATGTGATTCTGATTCAGGATGCCGACCTCGAGTACGACATCAATGACTACGAGTCCCTCATCCGCCCGATTCTGGCGCTGGAACAGAACTTCATCATCGGCTCGCGTCACGGTCCGCTGGGAAAGTCATGGAAGATGCGGCAGTTCCACGATTCGGCCCTGTTCTCACAATTCTTCAATCTTGGTCACCTGATATTTCTGCAATTGTTTAACTGGATGTACTGGCAATCGTTGAACGACCCGTTCAGCATGTACAAGGTCTTCCGCCGCGATTGCCTTTATGGTCTGGAGTTCGAGTGCAACCGCTTCGATTTCGATTTTGAAATTGTCATCAAACTCATCCGAAAGGGGTACCGGCCGGTTGAGATCCCCGTGAATTATCAGTCGCGATCTCTCAGCGAAGGTAAAAAAGTGACGATCTTTCGCGACCCTCTAACCTGGATTCGCGCTCTGGTTCGCTTTCGGTTTCAGAAACTTTATCGCTGAGGCGGGGGCGCAGGCAAACCGATCAACCGCTTCCAGGAGTTCAGCGTAAGCGTGTAATATTTCGCGCGGTCGGGCGGCATGTCGGTGAAATAGAAAATCGTGGTTGTGAGAATCCCCGCCATGAGCACGACGGGCAGAAGCAGGCGCGGCGCGGGAACACACACGGCAGCCGAGTCACTGGTGCGCCGGATCTCGAGTGCACAGACAACAAGCAGCATCAGTCCAACGGCGAGACACGAAAAATAGATGTGCCATGTTACAACTGCGACTCCCGTTAATTCGTCATTCCAGGCGTTCAGCAACACGGCCTGAGGATGGGCCCACGATGATAAATCAACCTGTGGATCCACGGGAGCGCCGGCTGGTGCCGGTGGATAAAACCACTGATGCCGCGGTGTCCAAAGAGGGTCTGGCTTGAGCCCCCACTGCTTCTGTGCCCAGATGGAGAACAGCTTCGAGTTGAACCGGATGTGGTTCCACACAATATCGCCCTGTAGTGCCTGTAACGTGTTCTGACGTGTGAACTGTTGCACCTCATGGAGCGCCCCGTAGCGGAACAACGCGCCCATGAATGCCGGGTATATTCCGAGAATCGCCAATGCATAGAAAGCCCATCGGGCCGGCCGGGTTAATGTTTGATAAACGGCGGCAAAGCACAACAACAGCGGCGCCAGCGCAGAGTGAAGGTAGCGCGGTCCGTACGTCTCGTCGGCCCAATTCGTCAGGAATGCGAATCCACCCACGAGGCCGCCGAGGGTCAGTAAGGCGAAGATGGTCAAATCACGATTCGCCCGATATGCCGCGGGAAGTACGCCGAGGCAAATGATGGTTACAGGTACAAACAGGAATAAGGCCTTGTTTGGTGAACCGAAGAGTGAAACGATATTTATAAAATAAGAGACGGGGTCCTGTATCATCCAACCCAGGATGAACTTCTGAGCTCCGCCCACGTGTGACCAGAAGATAGAGCGGTAATAAGCATTTATCAGAAATACACCGAACACTACGGCCAATATTACCCAAAGTTTCGGATTGCGCGGGCGCGACCGGATATCTCCTCCGACATAGCACCAACACAGGAACAGTACAGCCGGCAGGACAAATGCTCCGGTCGATTTCGCTCCTGCCGCGCACGCGCAAACTCCGGCAAAGATGAGAGCACGCCACAAAGTACGCGGTGCGTCAGATGCGAGCGCCAGGTATGCCCCCAGCAGCAGAAAGAGCGACTGCTTTGTCTCGAGCCCGACGTAGGCGTACGGCCAGATAAGTGTTCCGAAGCCCGCCGCTAACGTCAGCAACAGGCTGACGCTCTGTGAATTCGTCAGCCGCCGGAACCACAGGAACGCAATGGTAAGGAGCAGAGCCGTATCGATAACAGGCTCGGCGCCAAGGACGCGCTCCTGGGAAAACTGGTTCTGGAAGGCGTCCGGCTCACCGATCAGCAGAAACGGAATATTCAGAACCACGGGCACTATGCCATTGCGCGACCAACGTATGTTGGCGGGTGCGTTGCGCCCGTGGATAAGATTGTCGAACTTACGAATGAGTCCATTCCCGGCGCGCATCTCCTCCATGGTGTAGCCCATGCCGGAAATCGCCCCGGGCGATAGAGCCAGATAAGTCAATGTAAGACCAAGAAACAGACTGATCGGGATCCATCGGTTATTCATCGACGGCCCCTGCGAATTTCACGCCAGATCAGTTTGGCTTCTCTTATCCCGGTATCGAAGGATTTAAAGTTAGTAGCACCTGCGATTCGTGACCCTTCGCGAGTCGGAAATTCTGTAATAACGATATTCTTCTTCAATGCGCGTATGACCATTTGAAAATCCATGGTCAGGTCTGTCGCGTCCACTTCCATCTTGTCCCAGGCAGCGCAGGTGAGCCCGCGCAGACCATTAGTAACATCCGAGGTTCGATTCTTTCGCCGCCCCCAAAGGATATTCGCAGCAACCGCCAGTGATTGGTTCGCCCACTTGCGAGGCTTTAGAAAATGCGCATCCTCCTCGTTGACGGCGCCTTGTATCATTCTGCTTGCTACAACAAAACTGCGGCCGGTGGCGAGAAAGGTTCGAATCACCAACAGGTCCGATGGATCTTCGTTTCCGTCAGGGTGAAAGAAGACGAGACCATCCGTAGTGGTGTGCCGCCGTGCTTCGATCATCGCCGCACCTAAACCCGGCTGTGACTGATGGATGACTGGGATCCCACGGGCTTCGAACACCTCGCACGTACCATCGGTTGAGTTGCCGTCCACAACAAACGACTGCTCAAACCCGTTCCACGGGATGCGGTCCACCATGGCGCGGCTTCCCACCACTTCGTTACGCACCAACACAGCGAGCGTACACCGAAAAGTCTCATGAGATAACAAAGGTTTTATGATAACAGACCACAAAATGTGCATGTTACGCTTACGGTTCATAGTCGGTTCAAGATGAATGTTGGCCGTCTCGTCGAGCGCTCGAAAGAAATCGTACGGCCATACTATCTGCGCTGGGTTTACTTCCCGTTCTTCGCGGACCGGCCTGAATCGTTCACTGCCTGCTGGAACTACCCGACTGTGAATGTCGATGAGCATCGCTCCAGCAGCGAGAAACAAAGCCCGGCGTTCCTCTTCCTGCCGATGACCGACTGGCACTTCCGGCGGCAGCGTTCCCAGCACCTCGCGTCGTCCCTGGCTGCCCGGGGCCATCAGTGCTACTTCCTGAACCCGCACCTCGGCCGTCAATTCCGTCGAACTTACCTTCGAGATTGCCGGGATCGTGCCGGCAATCTCGGCGAGCGCTTGACGGAACTGCATCTGCGCCTGCCTGTCGAACCGGTGTACCATCATCGCCTCCTGACTCAATCTGAAACCGGGCGGCTCGCGAGTGTCATAGAGCCCATCGCCGCTCAGAATCGCAGCGTTGTACAGATGCTGAGCTTCCCGACGTGGGGCCAGCTTGCGTTCACCCTGCGTGAGCGCTACGGCTGGCCGGTCATTTACGACTGCCACGATCTGCTCGAAGGCTTTCCTTCCGTTGCTCGCGAGATCGTGGAGGCCGAAATCGCTCTCCTGGAGCGATCCGATCGCGTCGTGTTCTCGTCCGAGCACCTGCGGAAGACATACACCCGGCGCGCATCGATTCGTCCTGACAGAATCGCGCTGCTGCGCAATGCTGTCGATGCCCGATTTGTCGCGTCTATTGCGCCGGCACGGCATCAAACCGAACGCCCCGTCGCCGGTTACTTTGGCGCGCTCGAATCCTGGTTCGACGCGGAGGCGATCCGGCTGGCCGCGGTCAGGAATCCAGGCGTATTGTTCCGCCTGATCGGCCGCGTTCAGGACCAGTCTGTCGGCAGCCTCGCCACAATCCCCAACGTCGAATTGGCCGGCGAGATGCCACATGGCGAACTGCCGCACGAGCTAGCCGGCTTCAGCGCCGGACTGATTCCGTTCCGCGTGAACGAGCTGACACGCGCCGCGAATCCGATTAAGCTATACGAATATTTCAGCGCCGGGCTGCCAGTCATAAGCACCCGGCTGCCTGAAGTGGAGCAATATGCGGACCTGTTGTATCTCGCCGACTCTCCGGAGCAGTTCGCATCTCAGGTTCAGCGTGCAATTGATGAGAGTGACCGGTCGCTCCGCGATCGACGAATCGAAATAGCACGAGCCGAAACCTGGGACCGCCGCGCGGACCAGCTGCTCGCATTAACTGCCCAATTGAGCGCGTGATACCGTGAAGCCGGGAGGTTGTTTGCAGTTCTCCGCGCCCCTACGGCTTTCCATCCTGATGTCGTTCGCTGTTCTGTCTCACGCCGCAGTTACAGTCTCACAAAACACTGTCACGCTCAAGACATGGAACGAAGGTCTTCCCGATACAAATGCCTGGTTCGAGTTATTCCCGAGTTACAACTATCCGATGTATCCATATACGCTGCGCAACAATTTGCCACCGGATACTTCGAAGGTTGTGTGGCGGCAAATCACTTTGGAGAACGAATATCTCCGCTGCCGTCTTCTGCCTGATCTTGGCGGCCATCTCTATAGCTGCGTTGACAAGATCAATAATACCGAGATGTTCTATGCAAATCCGGTGATCCGCAAAGGCTACGTCGCTCTACGCGGCGCATGGGTTGCGCTCGGAATCGAGCTGAACTTCCCTGTCGGTCACAGCCTGGTAACGGTGTCGCCCGTAAGCTTCGGAACGGAGCAGCATGCCGACGGGAGCGCCGGCGCCTGGGTGGCTGACATCGACCGCCAAACGGGTATGGAATGGCGCGTTGAATTCGTGCTCCGTCCAGGATCGACCATGCTCGAACAGAACGTCTGGATTTATAACCGCGGCGCCGTACGACAGCCGTACTATTGGTGGTCCAGTTCAGAGCAGGCCGAGCAGGATCAGAACGACCAATTTATCCTCCCTACGCACCTGTCAGGGACACACGGCTTCACTGTCTTCGACACGTGGCCGGTGAACCAGGCCGGCGTCGACATGAGTGTCATTAAGAACTATGCGGCGGGGCTCGGACTGTTTGCATACGGATCTCAGGAACCTTTCTTTGCCGCATATCACCCGACCACGAAGACCGGCACCGCGCACTATGCCGATGCATCATCGATGCCCGGTAAGAAGATCTGGACATGGAGCAAGGCAAGCGACTCTTACGTGACCTCCACGTTGACGGAGAACTTCCCGTCGTATATCGAAGCGCAGGCCGGCGTGACACCGAACGAGGAGACACGGCTCTGGCTGGATCCGCAACAGACGAGCCACTTCACCGAGTACTGGATGCCCGTCCGCGAACTGGATGGTGTCTCGCGCGCGAATCGCAGCGGCGTGTTGTACCTCGCCAGGGCTACAGTAAACAGCGAACCTGCGCTCGTTGTAGACTTCAACGCGAATCAGGCCCTGATTGGAGCCAAGATCCGAATACTGAATGGTTCCACACCCGTGGCGCCCGATACAGTCATAAATCTCGATCCCGCCGTTACCTATCATCAAACCATCGCTGGTGTGGCGAACAATGTCAATTACACGTTCCAGCTGCTGGACAGCGGCAATAACATATTGATGACCCACACCGAAAATCAGTACAGCGGTCTCACTGCCGCGGACGTGACGCTCGGGAACCAGCCGCCCATCAATTTCGGACCGGCCGGCTCCGAACAGTTCTATCTCTCGTCGTCGGCATATAACGAGCAGTACCAGCAGTATGCTTTTGCCACGCACGATTACAATGCCGGCCTCGCGGCATATCCGTCCAGCATCGGCCTTCGCAAGGGCTTCGGCCGGCTGGCATATCTGGATGCCAGGTACGACGATGCTGCCACTCTGTTAGCGCAGGTCACGGCGGTGAGGCCGGACGATCACGAGGCGCATTATTATCTCGGGCTCGCGTACGCCGCATTGGGTCGGACAGAAGCTGCCGCAGCTGAGTGGAGCGGCATTCAATCGACCGTTGATTTCGGAGCTGCCGCGACATTCGAACTGGCATGCCTGCGCGCGGTGGCCGGCGACCTCGCCACGGCCGTAAACCTGTTCGACAGCGTCAATACCGTGCGAGCGGGAGCCATGGAGACTGCCATCCTCCGCCGTCAGGGCAATACCGCGGCCGCTTTGCTCAAACTGACGCAATGGCGCGCGACCAGTCCCACCGATCTTTTACTTCGCCATGAAGCAACCTTACTGAGTCTGCCCGATATCACTCTCCTGAACGATCTTGGCGCCGAGCCGGAACGGGTGCTAAATCTTGTGGACGACTACCTGCGCCTGGGTTCGTTCAGCGATGTGCTCTTTTTGCTCAACCAGGTCTATCCAACCAACATTCCCGAGAACCAGCGCGAACCGGGAGCCGTGGCGCCGCAAAACAATGCGTTGATTGCGTACTATCGCGGATATTGCCGGCAACAGCTCGGTTCGTCGCCGACCGCCGGTTTCGCCGCCGCATCGGCCGTGGCCTTGCCGTATATCTTTCCATCACGAAACAGCTCCTTTCCGGTTCTTCGCGCCGCTATCCAGTCGAACGCGAACGACGCTTCCGCGCATTATCTGCTGGGGCTCCTGTACATGAGCCGCCGGCAGACAGACAACGCGATCTCCGAGTGGCAGACGGCGCGTTCCCTGAACAAGAATCTACCTGCGCTGCACCGCAATTTAGGCCGCGCATATCTCGACATCAAAGGCGATGTCAACACTGCGCTCACCATTTTGACTGAGGGACTGAACTATGAACCCTCCAACACCGATCTCCAAGACGCCTACAACCGGGCGAGTTCGGCCAAGCAGGCTCGCATGTCATGTCCGTTTATACTGACCAAACCCGCTGGCGGATCGGTTTCGATCGGTGCCGGCGCGACGAGCGTGACTGTCAGCTTTAGCGGCGCCGCCAACTGCAACTGGAACATTGGAGGGTACGCTACCTGGATCGCCAATGCGTCGGCCGATCACGGGCAGGGTCCAGGAGCTGTTACATACGCCGTCAGTGCGAACACCAGATTATCAAGTAGAGCAACGACGCTCTACGTTGCCGGCCAGCCCTTGACGATCAACCAGGCCGGCGCGACATGCTCGCTGTCGCTGACCAGCTCGAGTGCCTCCGTACCAAATACCGGCGGCACCGTTACTCTCGGCGTCGTGTCGCCGAGTGAAGAGTGTGCCTGGAGCGCCACAACGCCGCAATCCTGGCTTTCCGTCATCTCCGGCGCCAACGGGGACAGCGGGAACGTCACGATCTCGGTCGCGGCAAATACCGGTGCGGCCCGAATCGGAATCGTGACGATCGGGAACATGCCGTTGACGGTCAGCCAGGAAGCGTCCCCGCTAGCAGCCGCGCATGTGAGGGACTTCCGCGGCATTGGACGCTCTGACGTCCTGATCTACGAGCCGGCATCGGGAACCGCTTACGCGGCCCTGAGTAACGGCAACGGATCCTATTCATATCAATACAACCTCTTTTCCTCGGGATTCGATGTGCTGCGTACGGGCGACTTCAACGGCGACGGCAAGGCGGACCTGGTGGTGTACAACTCACACACCGCAATCGCCTACATCGGATCCGGAAAGGGCGACGGCACGTTTGCTTTTAAATCACTGTTCTGGAGCCCTGGTTACGATTTCGTAGAACCGGGCGACCTCGACGGCGATGGTAAGGCCGATTTCGCGTTGTACAACAGCGCGACCGGTACAATGTACACCGGCATCAGCGACGGTACCGGCACCTTCACGTACAAGTACACGCTGGTGAGCATCGGCTTCACACTTGTCCGGCTTGCGGATTTCACCGGCGACGGCAAGGCCGACGTGTTCCTATACAACCGCAATACAGGGCTGGCGTTTCTTGGAGTCGGAGACGGCGCCGGACGATTCACGTTCCACCCGTTGTTTATCAGTCCCAACTACGATTTCGCGGATATCGGCGAACTCAACGGTGACGGCAAGTCCGACCTGATTCTATACAGCTCATTGAGCGGCAATGCCGCGACCGGGATCAGCGATGGGTCGGGAGGCTTCGGCTTTCATAGCCTAGTGTTCAGCCCCGGGTTCACCTCCGTCCGCCTTGCGGATTACAGCGGCGATAGGAAAGCCGATATAACGGCTTACAACAAGAACACGGGCACGGCCTACCTGGGTATAGGCGATGGCAACGGGGGATTCGCGGTCCAATCGCTGTTCTGGAGTCCGGCATATGACGCCGTCGAACCCCAGGACGTGGATGGAGACGGGAAAATGGACGTTGTTCTTTATAACAGCGCGACGGGTACTTCGTACACGGGGCTGAGCAACGGTAACGGCGGTTTCACCTACACCTATGCATTATGGGGTGCCGGGAAAGTGATTATTCGGTAAGCGGATCAAATGACGCCGGGAGCTACGGACTGCTCTTTGCGTTTCAGTTCCTGTTCTTCCGCTTCCTTGGCCAACAGGCTTGGTTCGATGGCGACGAGTGTTCGGCTCCGGGGCAGGTAATAGACCCGATATGCTCCGCCGCTATCCAGCGCGCGACAGGCAAGGCGCCCCACCTCAAAGGTGCATTGACGCATCTCGAAGTAATAGGTGATGACGTCGTCGCGTTTCTTGCCGGCGTTCTTCTCTTCCTCACGCGCCTTCACCCGTCCGTCCATGACCTTCACACGTTTCGCAATAATGTCACCCAGCAGGTCCAGGGGGATGCGCAACGCATAGTAGACGCCCACGCCCAGAAACCCGAGAGCCGCCAGGAAATAGAGGACGGTTCGAAACCAACCCTGTTCCTCGGCCAGTTCCTTAACGTGACTAACGCTCGAGAAGAGTGTGGTAAGACCGTCCGCAATCGATCCATTGTGTGCCATACCCAGGTAGTATGCGGCGCCGAAGAGCGGTAAAAGGGTAAACGCGGCAGCTTTCAGGATGGGTTGTATGACCTTTCCGAGTAAGACCTGGCAACTTGAAGTTGGCAGGATGCCTTTACGAAAGGTTTTTAGATCGGCGACGGAGAATTGAAGGGCTCGAGCCAGATCGAATCCAAGCTGCTCGGGCGAACGGACTGTATCGGAATGGTCCATCTCCTAGTAGCCCTATCGGCCGAGCGCAGGATTCGCTTTAGAGGCCAGTTTTACTCAGGGGAGCGCCGCATGTGTGCGCCCGGGCCACCCATTCGTCCGCCCATTCCGCGAGTTGTGACCGTGTAGTTGGAAGGCACCTGGAACAGCGACGGATCAGGATCGCCCTGCACGATATTCGTGAGCTGCATGACGCGCGTGCCGAACCGCGGATCGGTGGTCTTTATCATCACGGGAACCTTAAGGTCATTCGATACCCAAGTTTCCCGGACAATCTGGATGGCCTGTACGTTGCCGATCGCGTTCGCCGGAATCGTGATCGTAACGCGGGTACCGGTCGCGGCTACACCGTTAACCGATTGCGTACCGAGATTCTCGGTCTGAACTTGGGAATTTCCCTGACGCTGACGCGGGGTACCGTTCCATTCGGATTGACCCCCATGGGCGGGAGGAAGGGCAGATTTGATCGCCGTCGACTTTGAGGGGTTGAGTATATAGGAGCTGTTTGCGACAGGATCGAAAATGGTGACGACGGTCTCGCCACTAGCGGATCCATGAGTGAACGTCCGCTCGGTCCTCACGCGGCCCTCACGATCGCGATAAACCTTCGTTTGCTCCTGTCCAACGATCTGGTTGCCATCGGTCAGGGTCTCCTGGGATTGCATGGTCTGAACGGCCGAGTATGGCGCTCCTGTGACCGGAGTTCGGGACATCGGACCGGCGCCCCTCATGCCGAACTCGGATCGGGAACCGAAGCCTCTGTGGGGGCCGCCCGGGGCGGGCGTCTGCGCAGTCATCACGAAGGCAGACAGACCTGCTAAACAGAAAATCATTCTCTTGTTCATGAATTATTCCTTTCCCTAAAATGTCTAAAAATCGATTGTTTCGACCAGCCGCACCGCCCGCGGCAGTCCATCCTCGCCGACGATCACATCGGCGGGAATGTCGGTCGTATAACTCGCACCCACATGAATCCCGAGGCGCGCGAGAGCGCCAGGCTGCAATTCCGTACGAACGATGCTGACGGACTCACCCGTGGCGAGCGGAGGCGCGTAAGGAACCGCGACAAACTCGCCGTTATCGCCAGCGAAGCCGTCCAAATCCACCATCATCGTCTGAGCCGCCGAAGCGACCGGCAAGTGCCTATTCCGCACAGGCGTGTTGTTCCATGTACGGATGGAACCTAACGTAAGGGCAATGACTGCGGCAGCGGCTAGCGCCCATTTCAACAAGCGGGGACGCGAACGGTGTATTGCATCGAAATCGCGGAGGATCTCCTCCCGCCGGGTTCCCGTGGGAAGGCGCTTCGCGGCAACCTGGCGCAGAACACGGAGATCAGAACTCAACTTGAGTTGATCGTCCCATAGCTCGCGGCAGTGAGCACACTCAGCCAGATGCTCGCTCAATGCGGGTCCGGGCTCCGCCCCGGTCCGCGCGCATTCCACGATTTCAAACCCCTGGTTCCGACAATTCCATTCACTCATCGAACCACCTCTGACACCGGCTTCATCTTCACCGCCAGCAACGCCCGGGCGCGGTGGAGGCGTGACCGCACAGTTCCGACGGGACATCCCATGATCCCTGCGGCATCCTCATAACTACGTTCCTCCAGATCGCATAGAACGACCGCATCTCTGTAACGCTCGGGCAAGCCGTCGAGCGCCGCATATAGCGCCGTCACGGTTTCGTCCCGGATCATAGCGCCCAAAATATCGTGCATGACCGCCTGCTCGACAGGATCTTCGGGTTCACCCCGCCGCCGCATTACACGAACCAGGTTACGCGCGACCCCGTAGAGATAGGCCTCAAGAGTGCCGCGCTGCTCGTCGAAATTCAAGTGCGGCCCCATGAGGCGGACAAAGACCTCATGTGATATTTCCTCGGCCGACGTCCGGTTGCCGGACATATGCAACGCGTAACGATAGAGTGCCCGCTCATAACGCTCGTAAAGAGCGGCAAATGCGCGCCGATCACCTTTGCGCATTTGCCGGTACAACTGCTCGTCCGTCTGTTGCATTCAAGCGATCACTTTCTATTGCATTTCGGGCCGGAATAGTTCCGGCCGGCGAGGTGTTTTTCACCAGGCCGCGTAAAACTTTGTTAAGGCTTCTTCAGAGACCGGAACCTTCCGGGTCCGGGATGCAATTAACAGATGAATGAGCACCTTAATCATCGGAAGCCAACCGGCAGAACGATTCCTAACTTCATTGTGCAGCCTGGATGCGGGCGAGGTGACGGACCAACTCAGCGAGGACGCCCGGTTATCGTTCGGCAAGAGCCTCATTGCAGCCGGAAAACCCAAGCTGGTGAAGGCGTTGAAGCGCGGTTTTGCGGCGCTGCATTCCTTGCGCTGCGTCCCCGCCATGATTTGGGCGCAGGGCAATGTGAGTGTTGTCGAGGCCGATGTGAGCTGCGAGCGGCTCGACGGATCGTGGTCAACGTTTCCGGTAACCGTGATTCTGTGTTTTCGGGACGATCTCATTTCGGACATCCGGCTGTTTACATATGAGCCGGCGCTGGTTAGTTTTCTATAGCCTATTTTGGCGTTCGTCGTTGTTCGTTCGTCGTTCTTGTTCTTCGTAGCTCGTGGTTCGTTGCACATCCCCGGGTTCGTTTTCGTCCTCATTCTTTGTTTTCATAGAGTTGTTGGGTTCGTTTCGCAAAAACTCAGCGTTATGCGTGCCAGAGGCGTCGCCGTGCTCCGCTTTCTTCGTTTGTCGGGTTGTCAGGTTCGGGAATTTGACCTCCTCCTTTATTTCGTTCGAGTTGCCCGGGTTCGTTTTGCAAAAATGCATGTCTGTGTGAGGAAATGAATATCCTGTCCCTCCTTCGTTGCTTCACACGTCTCCCTACTGTTCAGGATATTTGACTGGGAAGGGGGATGCCGGACTGTTCGTTCAGTAAGTTGTTGAAAGAAAATCGAAGATGGGTGACAAATAAGTTGTACTGTTGAATGCTGGTGCTTTTGCAATGATAAGACCCCGTTTCTGCTTGTTCTTCGCGCTCGTTCTCGCCGGAGCCGCGTTGGCGCAGCCGCGGCCGCCCATTCCACAGCAACTCACGTTTATGCCTGACCGTGCCAGCGGGATTTATGACGCCGGGGAAACCGTCGGCTGGACGGTAACGCCGGGTCCGGTGACGCCTACTTACGCCTACAAGTGGAGTGCGCGGCGGAACAACGCCGTAATTGTGAAGGAGGGTAAGCTCGATCTTTCGTCCGGCAGGGGCAGGATCGAAATAGCGGGCGACCAACCCGAGATGATCTATGTCGCTATCGAGCCGTACGCGGCGCTATCCACCGCCGAGATCACTCCACCCGACGCCACGGGCGCGTATGTCGGGGGGAACACAGGCCGGAACAATGGACTTTACGCGGTTGGCGCCGCAGTGGCACCGACGAGACTCGGGGTGTCAACGCCGCGACCGGACGACTTCGACGCGTTCTGGGACGGCAAACTCGCGGCCCAGGCGAAAATTCCGATAAACGCGGTGCTCACGCCAGTTCCAACGGACGTTCCGGATGTCGAGATGAACATGTTTGTCCTTGATGCGCTCGGGTCCAAAGCGCATGGCTATGTGGCAAAGCCGGCGAGGGAAGGGAAGTTCCCGGCCGTTATCCAGCTTCAGTACGCCGGCGTATACGCGTTGAACGCCCACGCCGTGGCACAGCGCGCGGCAGAAGGCTGGCTGATCCTCAATGTCGACTCGCACGATAAGCTGCCGTCAGATCCGTCAGGGGACATTCCAAGGAATTACCAGGCAATTGGAAACACCGATCGCGAAAAATCGTATTTCCTGAACATGTACCTGCGCGATTCGCGCGTTCTCGATTACCTGCTGAGACGGCCCGACTGGGATGGTAAGACGGTTCTGCTGATGGGCGGCAGCATGGGCGGCCAACAGAGCCTGGCGCTCGCGGGGCTGCGGCCGCAGAAGATCACCGCCGTGCTGGTTTGCGTTCCGGCGGGGGCAGACACCAATGGCGACTTGCACGGCCGTAAGGCCGGCTATCCGAACTGGCCGCCGGACAAACCGGACGTTATGAAAACGGCGCTGTACTTCGACACGGTGAATTTTGCGAACCGCATAAAAGCGCCCGTGCTTGCGGGCATTGGCTTTATCGATACTATCTCGCCCCCTGCGGGCATCTGGACAGCGTTAAACCAGATTGCCGGCCCCACAGAACCTCTCCCAATGGTCGAATCGGAGCACGACAATTTCACCCCGCAAAAATCGAGGGTATGCCCCGAGAAGAGCAAGGAAGTCCTCGACATACTCGTTAAGGGCGGCGAGTGGCGGCCCGGCGGAGCGGTTCGATGAAACCGGTAGTTCGTAGTTCGTAGTTCGTAGTTCGTTGACTTCAATCACCCGCGCTGTACGACGGGCGGCGAGGATTCTGTAGGACCTCCTCTGAGAAACGTCTCGCGAGATTAATGACCGCAGTTATCTCATCGCGATGTTTAAGCCAGAAATCCTTGATTCCCAAAAGGACCTCAGCGGGTGAGGCGCCGATCCGATTGGTCTGGCTCTGCACGTATTGCGCACCCTCCTCGGCCTTATCGACGAGTGCCCGTCTCATCTCGGCGCCGCTCTTTGGCGCCAGGACTAATCCGGCCGCAACACCTGTCGCTATACCCGCGGCGAAAAGCAAATACTGACGTACCTGTGATGTCTCGTTGTTTTCAGACATGTTCTCCTCGTTGTCTCCGCACTGGGGGGCGGAATCGTCAGTTCCGCCCCAGTGCCCCCGCACGAGGAGCAAGTTTAGAGCCGTTCTTGCTTACACCAGGATTGAAGGTGTTTCGAGATAGAGATATGACGGCGGGCATGTAAGTCTTGCCATGTACATGAAAACAGGCCAGCCGCCCTACGAGTCAGTACAACGACTTGTAACATGCGCGGGCCAATGTTATCGGTCGCCTAGAGCTTGAACCGCGAGCGCGTCGATGGAACTTTGAGCCGTCAACCCGCCGGTTGTAGTGCCCCAGACGGCGTTGGTGCCCCACACGGCGTTCGTGCCCCAAACGGCATTGGTGCCCCAAACTGCATTCGTACCCCAGACCGCATTCGTACCCCAGACCGCGTTCGTACCCCAAACGGCATTGGTGCCCCAGACGGCATTGGTGCCCCAAACCGCGTTATCGGCTCCGATGAGATAGATCGTGCCGGTGGTGGCGTCCCGCTGTGCAACCGGCGACAGGGCGTATCCACTGAACAGATCGGTATTGTTCAACGCTGCCGGAATGTTGAGGTAGCCGGCGCCGATGGTGAACACATCGTATTCATTGACATATGCCGCACCCGTTACGGGGTCGACGGACGTGCTATATGCCGCCGGAAACTTCGATGCGGTTTTCATCAGCCGCGCTTTCACCTGGTCCGGCGTCAATTTTGGATTTTGTTGCAGCAATAGCGCCGCGGCGCCGGATACCATTGGTGCGGCCATGCTCGTGCCGCTCAGGACGAAGTAGTCGGGCGTGCTGTTTGAGGTATCGGTGCTGTAGGCGGCCACAGGCACACGATTGGCTTGATAGTTGTTATCGAGGAAGGATCCGCTGTCTCGCAGTGAAAACACGCGGTTGCCGGGGGCCACGAGGTCGGGTTTCGCGAAGTGGTCCAATAACGTCGGACCTTTCGATGTGTAGCTCGTGATTTGATCATCCGTTGGGGACGCCGTGGCAAGCGTATTCATTGCGCCGACAGTAATTACAAACGGACTGTTGCCCGGGGAGGTAATCGTGCCGTAACCGTTGGTGCCGGCGGAGTTGTCGCGCCCGTTATTCCCCGCGGCAACGACCACTACGATACCGGCCTGCCAAGCCTGCTGGACCGCCTGGCACAGAGGATCATTTACAACGTAATCATATACGGGCCGTCCGAGCGAGATGTTCAGAACGCGGATGTTGTACTGGTCCTTCAGCGCGATGGCTGCGTTGATGGCCGCTACAACAGTACTGTCGCTTCCGGCGCCGTTTTTATCGAGCACCCGGAAAGAGATCAGCTTCGCACCGGGTGCAATCCCTCTGATGGTGTAATCGAAGTGACTACCAATGGATTTCTTTCCGCTACCTGCCATGATTCCGGCGACGTGGTCGCCATGGCCAAACTCGTCTTTCGGGTCGTAGACCGCGGGTACAAGACTGGCCTTGTATACAATGCGGCTCTTGCCCGCGGCATCTTTCAGATCCTCGCGATCGTCTATGCCGCTATCGAGTATAGCGATCCCGATCCCTGTCCCATCCAAGCCGTACTTTGTCAGGGCCACATCGGCGCCTACCGTCAACCAGCCGTAATCGGGGCTGCCATTGTACGGGGGAATCGATGTCGCTTTCAGCGGGCGATCCGGCGAAACATATTTGACGTCCGGGTCGGCTGCGACTTGAGTGACCACACTCGCGGGCAAGGTGTATGCGGCACCTTTGAAGTTGCCGAGCGTTGCTTTCAGGGCCCCGCCTTTATCCTGAATTTTCTTGTGTTGTGTGGCGGCCGGGACCGAGTTGAACTGGACGATGACATCGACCGGCGTGTTCCCCGACGTCGGAACATCGGAGGCGACCTTGGGATTCTTTGCTGACAAACCTGCAATCGCTAGCAAAGCACACATTACAAACTTCATGACCGGTAATGGAGCAATCATACTGCCCCGTGAGTTCCTGTATTCCCAATGGGTTACGAGAGGGCACGGGGGCTTTTTGTCTCGTTCTGCCCTGGGTCCGGACAGTTTGTCACGTTACTAACGCCCGTGAAGCACGTAACGCGAACAGATTGATCTCGAGACATTTCGGACACATTTATGTTCAGTTTGATACGAAGTGAAATGGGTGCGCCTGTAATTGAGTTCTAATGGTTGACCGAGGTTGGGCCGAATAACTGAGAGTGAGCGTAGTCCCGCAAACACGGCGCTCTTTAGCGGTCGATGTACTTGCAACGGTCCTTCTCGTTGTTTTGGGAAGCTGCTACCGCGGTACTCTCCACTCCCGACGGGAGATCAGGAGTGTCGAACAACTGCGGGCGCTAGGCGGCAACGATCTGCAGGATCAGGTTCATGTTCATCTCACCGGTACGGTTACATACGCGGACCGCACCTGGAAACTCCTGTTCCTCGAGGATGCCAGCGGTGGCGTCAGGGTGGAGAACGTGACGATACCGGCGTCGTTCCGTGTCCCGCAAAAGGCTGAAGTCGTGGGGCTGGCGGCTGCCGGAGGACGTACTCCATTAGTGATTCGGGCTTCTCTTTACCCCCTCGGTAGGTTTCAGAACACACCAGCGCTCCATTTCGAACCCGAGGACAAACGCGCTGAGGACCTGGAGTACCGGAAGGTCGAGGTGCGAGGCGTCGTCCAACGCGTTGCGCTTGCAGGTACCGGAAGGCTTGCTGTGACGCTTCAATCGAACGGAGAGCAAGTGGAAGCCTGGATCCTGGACCTTTCCGGCGGCGATTTTACAAGGTTGCCCGGATCGTCTGTGACGATTCGAGGTGTACTGACGGAAAGTTACGATGCGAGCGGTGTACCGCATCGCTCAAAGTTGTGGGTGAACAGCATCGCGGATGTCATGATAGAACGGTCTGGCGGCGCTGCGAATTATCCGTCTTCGCAAATGCGGGAAGGGGGTAATCCTGGCGAGAGCGGTTCGCGCGCGATTACGAGCGTTGCAGCGATCCACGTAATGTCGCCCGAAAAGGCCGCGCAGGCCGTGCCTGTCCACCTGCGCGCGGTGGTTACCTTCTATGAGCCGGACGGCCGCACCCTCTTCGTTCACGATACGACCGGCGGAATATATCTCGCGGCTCACGCGTTACCCGATGCGAACTTCGAGAGTGGCCAGATGCTCACCATCGACGGGTTTACCGGCCCGGGGGAGTTCGCGCCCATAGTCACCTCTCCTCGCATCCAAATCGTCGGACGAGGCGCGCTCCCGGTCCCACGGCGCCTGGAAATCGATGAACTGATGTCCGGGCGTGAGGATTCAGACTGGGTGGAGGCCGACGGGACCGTTCAGGGCGCCGCGTATTCCGGAAGCAACACGTTGCTTGACGCAGTTTGGGGAACGCACCGGTTCTCGGTTCAAGTCCGCGGACGAATTCCCGATGCCAGTGCAATGATCAATGCCAGGGTACGGTTTCGAGGCGTATGCGGCTCGCGTTTTAATTCCCGGCGACAGTTAATCGGGATTCAACTTCGTGTCCCGTCCGTAGAATACATTCACGTTCTCGAACCGGCGTCGCGCGCGGCCGGCGCGAGTCCGAAACGGATCGCTGAGCTGATGCGGTTTTCCCCTCAAGGAGGTCTTGGCGTCCCCGACAAGATCCGCGGTGCCGTGATCATGACGCGCCCGGAGGGCCCGACGGTCGTCCACGATGGAACCTCCGGGCTGGTGATTCAAAGTCACGATGTCCAGAATTTCGAGGTAGGCGACGTGGTGGAAGCCACCGGCATTGCACTACCCGGTGAACTCAGCCCCGTGATGAAGGCAGCGGGAATCCGGCGCGTCAGTTCCGGCGCGGTACCGGTTCCGCAGCGTGTTACTGCTGACGAAATCCTCGAGGACGGCATGGACCTCCAACTGGTCGAGATCGACGCCTATCTCATCGATCAAGTCGTAACACCTTCCGATCAGACACTTATCGTCCGAGCGGGGGGAACAACGTTTACCGCGAAACTGGATTCCGCCGGCAGGCTTCCGGTCATCCAGCGCGATAGTCTGCTACGCATAAGGGGGGTGTCCTCCGTCAGGCTCGGAGACCTCGAAGATGTTCGGCCTGTCGCTTTCTCGCTCATGCTTCGATCGAGCGGTGACGTGAATGTGATCCGCAACGCCCCGTGGTGGACGCTGCAGCGGATTCTGGCTGCATCCGGTGTCATCGGCGCCGCCGCAGTGCTCGCATTGTTCTGGGCGATCATGCTGCGGCATCGCGTGAATCGCCAGACCGCCACTATAGCCGCCAAGCTGGATCAGGAGCGCGAACTGAAGATCGCCGCAGAACAAGCGAGCCGTGCAAAGAGCGAGTTTCTGGCGAATATGAGTCATGAGATCCGGACGCCGATGAACGGCGTCATCGGCATGACCGGTCTGCTTCTGGATACGGACCTGAAGCCGGAGCAGCGAAGCTACGCCGATACTGTCCGGCGGTCCGCAGAGGCCTTACTCACAGTAATCAATGACATCCTGGACTTTTCAAAGATTGAGGCCGGTAAGCTCGCCATCGAATCATACTCATTTGACCTGCGACTGGTTATCGAGGATGTTGCCGAGATGCTCGCACCTCGAGCGGAGGAGAACGGCATCGATCTGGTTCTGCAATATCCGCCGGAGATTCCGCGCCACTTTGTCGGGGATGCCGGCAGAATCCGGCAGGTCATCACGAACCTGGTTGGCAACGCCGTTAAGTTCACCCGCAGCGGTCATGTGCTGATGCAAGTCCAGTCCGAGAGCGAGGATTGCGAGACCGCCACCATACGTGTGTCAGTTAGTGACACGGGTATCGGTATACCGCCCGACAAGCTGGCAACCATATTCGACAAGTTCACGCAGGCGGATGCGTCCACCACGCGGCGCTATGGCGGAACCGGTTTGGGACTCGCCATTTGCAAGTATCTCGTCGAACTCATGGGAGGATCTATTCAGGTCGAGAGCGAGGTGGGGAAGGGTTCGACGTTCTGGTTTACGATTCCACTCAAATCAGGAAGAGATTTGCGCCCAGACCCAGCCCCACGTACGGATCTGCACGGCTTGCGGGTCTTGATTGTCGATGACAATGAAATCAATCGACGGGTGATTCACGAGCAGATCTCAGCCTGGGGTATGCGGAATGGGAGCTACGCCAGCGCGGAGGACGCCTGGGACGCCGTGCGCGCGGCTCAGACCATGGGAGATCCTTACGACCTGGTCATCGTGGACTATCAAATGCCGGGCATGGACGGAGCGGAGCTCGCATCTTTAATCAAAGCGGATGCCGCTATCAAGGACACTGTGGTCATTATGCTGAGTTCTATCGGGCATTGGGGCGAGGTGAAGGACCTGACTGAACGAACGGTGGATCTCTGTCTCACCAAGCCCGTTCGCAGCTCACAATTGCTCAACGTTCTGGCAAGTACATGGTCGAAGCGGGCGCATTCCAAAAACACCGTGCCGACCGGCGTGGAACCGAGGAAGAATCTCGCCGGCAGATTCACGAATCGATCGCTGCGCGTTCTTGTCGCCGATGATAATGTCGTAAATCAGACTGTGGCGCGCCGCATTCTGGAACGGCTCGGTGTGCGGACGGATGTTGCGGCAAACGGCCGCGAAGCGGTGGATATGGTCCAACTGCTGCCTTACGACATGGTCTTCATGGACTGCCAGATGCCAGAACTGGATGGCTATGAGGCCACTCGCGAGATTCGCCGCCGCGAGGGTCCGTCGAGACATGTGACGATCATCGCGATGACGGCCGAGGCGATTGAAGGGAGCCGGGAGCAATGTCTCGCGGCCGGAATGGATTACTTTATTTCCAAGCCCGTTAAGTTGGACGATCTGGTTCAGGCTTTAGAGAAGTGGAGTTGTGAGGCTCCGGCTTTGAGCGCCGCGGATTCCGGAAGGTCAGGCCAGCCTTCCTCGATGTTACGGTGACGTGGTGGCGCTCATATTTCTCGGGAAAAGTACCTGTTCGGTTTGTGGTCGGGTCTTGGAGACCGGCCAGGATGTAATCGGCCATCCACACGTGTTGCCAGCGGACATCGCCAGCAGGCGCTTCGGCGCCTCCGACTACGCTTTCTATATCGGATGCATGGAGCAAACCTGCATAGTTGCATCCGGCCGTACTCGTCATGCACATGCTTCTCGTTGATCAGGTTCAAGCCGCCGCACACGGAACTTCACCTCGACTCGCGAGCCTAGCCGGTTGAGAATTGAAACAAGCCGATCGACCGTGAACCTTCCGAGGTCGGCGTTCCGGATGCGCGAGAAATCGGCCGCGGCGGAACCGGTTCGGGCGTGTGCTGCTCGGACGGTCAATTCCTCGCGATCGAGCGCCTTTATAATTTCGGCTGCCAGGAGCGCTTTTAACTGCTCGACATCGGCATTCTCACAGTCAAGATCGAGGAAGACGTTTCCGCTTCCCCGTACTAACTCCAGCTTCTCCCGTTTCATCGGAGTGCCTCCTCCAATCTCTTCAAACGATCTCTGACCAGATCAATCTCGCGTTTCGGCGTTCTGATACAGGGCAATTTCAAACACGCCGAGCCGAGCCCGTGCAGGGGCTTCGCGATATCCGTTCGAGCGCCTTCAGCCGCCACGGTAAGCGCCGTCAGGCAAATCGATCGCGCTTGATCCGGAAACGCCTCAAAGTCCCGCAGTGCTGATTTGATCCACGAAACCGGCCGCGTCTTCGTTGTTTCGGCCATGCATACTTTATGTTGTCATTTATGACAACATATCACAACAGACGTCAAGGCCTTCGTGAAACAAATACAAATACGTATTGCGAGCGTGACAACGCTGGTGAATCGCGTGCCGCAGCCTCAACTAGTGACGCTCAACCGGCAAGACGATGTGCGAGGGGAACTGCTTGTTACGGTACAGCCGCTGTGATGCCTTTTGAAAATCGTTTTCCGAGGCTTTGAATATGTTAGACACAAATCGCTGGGGGTTGCGGTCGATGAGTGGGAACCAGGTGCTCTGTACCTGCACCATAATCTGATGATGCTTGAGAAAGACATGGTCATTGCCAGGAAAGGCGATCTGATACTGTATTACTTCGCCGGGCACAACCGGCTCCGGCTTTTCGAGGCTGCGCCGGTACCGCCCGCGTAGTACGTCGCCGGCGATCATCAGTTCATAGCCGCCCAATTTGGGATCGGCCGCATACTTCTGCGGATAAACATCGATAACCTTGACGATCCAATCGCTGTCCGTACCGGTGGTAGACGCGAACAGGTTGGCGCTCACTTTACCGGCGACGGCCAGGTCGCTGGTCAACGGATCGCTGACCCAGGAGAGGACATCGGGTCTATGGTCGACAAAGCGCTGGTCCTCGACCAGCCATGTCGTCCAACCGGTCGAGAGCTGAATAGGACGGTGGCGATACGGGACCGGATTTGCAGGATCGGAGACGTAACTATCGAATGCATCTTCGGCGGTCGCAGATGGCGCATCGAATGACAGTTTTCCGTTTTCGTGAAAGTAGAGCCGCTGGTCGGTAACGTTGCGCTTCGGCGGCCAAGCCTCATGCGGCACCCACTGGTTCGTGCCCGTCCTGAACGTGAGCGCTTCGGGCATATCCAGACTTCCTTTCCCTTTCAGGTGATATGCCAGGAATCGATTCATCACGTCGCGCCGGTAGTATTCCGCGGTGGGGTTCCGAAATCGATGGGTCCAAGCTTTCGCCCTTCGCCTCGGGACCAACCGCCATGGTTCCAAGGCCCGATTACGAGGTAATTCTGATGCGCCGAGTCGTGGCGCTCCAACAGCTCATAAATCTTGAGCGGTCCATAGAAGTCTTCCTGGTCCCACCACCCGGCGACGTTCAACGTCGGTACGGACACGCGATTCAACCATGGCGCGAAGGCCTGACGTTTCCAGAACGCGTCGTAGTCGGGGTGATTCACAAAATCGTTCCAGGTGGGCAGATGATGATGAAGATACCGGGCGTCGATGTTTGCGAGCGGGCCAAGGCCGAGATACCACTCGTAGGTATCAAATCGATCGATGACGGCCGCGGGGTCGGACACCTCCTTTGAAGATTCCATTCGGTATGCGTATTCGAAGCCGTAGCTGAGACGGAAAGCGCCGTTGTGGTGAAAGTCGTCGCCGATCCACATGTCGGCCGGCGAGGCCTGCGGTACTGCGGCGCGAAGCGCGGGATGAGGATCGAGTGTACCCATCACGCTCAGCCACGCTCCGTAACTGGTGCCGGCAATTCCCACGCGGCCGTTATTGTTTGGCACGTTCTTTAACAGCCAGTCGATTGTGTCGTAGGTATCGGTACTCTCGTCGATTGCGTTCTTGTCTTTGGGGTCACGCGGCTGCCGCAACATTACGAACTGCCCTTCGGATTTGAACCTTCCGCGGATGTCCTGCATCACGAAGATGTACCCTTCGGCAGATAACTCCGGGAGACCTGCCACGAGGCGGGCCGAATCGAGCTGACCGGTTCCATATGGTGTCCTGATCAGAAGAAACGGAACGGGGCCGGATGTCTGAGTGGGCGCGAATACCTGCGTGTAGAGATGCACGCCGTCGCGCACGGGAATCATTGCGTCGGTTCGCTTGTAGCGAGCCTCCGGCGGCTGCTGGGCCCCGACAGCGGCGATGGCGATGAGCCAACAAAAGAAGATGCGCTTCATTTCGACGTGCGGTTAATCGGGGCGGGGCGGGGAACACGATTGACGGGATTCTGCTGCAGGAGTTTCATCGCTTCCTGAACTGCCCGTTCGAGCTGTGGATCACGGCCTTTGGCGGTATCCGCGGGTGTATTCTCCACCTCGATATCCGGCGTGATTCCGATATTTTCGATGTCCCATTTGCCGTTGAGGTTGTAGAAAGCGAGCGAGGGTGCGGTGATGCCGCCGCCATCGATGGTAGATGGAATACCGAGTGTGCCAACGAGTCCGCCCCAGGTCCGCGTGCCCACGAGCGGCCCCATTTTCCGCATGCGGAAATAATAGGGCAAAGCATCGCCTCCGGACCCGGCCGACTCATTGATGATCATCACTTTCGGACCGTAGAGTCCGGCGATCGGGGAGGTCGATGTGCTCCCATCCCGCTGGGCGAAGTATCCCATGGGTTTTCGATCCAATTCATTTACGATGTAATCCGCAACCATGCCACCATGGTTGTAACGCTCGTCGATAATCGCACCGTCTTTGTTTTGCTGTGCGTAGTAGTAACGGGTGAATGACGTATATCCGGGCCCGCCCGTGTTCGGAAGCCACACATAGGCGAGCCGTCCGCCCGAGAGTTTGTCGACCAGCCGCCGATTGTTCTCTATCCAGGCGCGTGTCCGCAAGCCGTCTTCACTCGGAACAGGCACTACCGAGGCGACACGTGAACCCTCCAACGAGGGCGTCTTGTTGACGCGAATCAATACCTGGTGTCCTGCTGTTCCTTCAAACATGCTGTATATGTTGGTTGGAGGCGCCAGCGGATGGCCGTTCACTTCGAGAAGATAGTCGCCCTCCGCCACGTGGATTCCAGGTGCGCTCAGCGGTGCTCGCAGATCGGGATTCCAGCTCTCACCGGTATAGATTTTGGCAATGCGGTAATGACCATTTTCAATGGCAAAATCGGCCCCAAGGAGGCCGACGGAAACATGGGGCTCGTCAGGCTCATCGCCGCCGCCAAGCAGATAGGAATGGCCGACGGTCAGTTCACCTCCGACGCTTGCAATGATGTAGCCCAGGTCCGCGCGATGACCCACGGAGGCGACCAGGGGCTGATATTTGTCGTAGACTGCCTGCCAGTCGGCACCATGCATTTTGGCGTCGTAGAAATATTCGCGCTGGATTCGCCAGGTTTCGCGATAGATCTGCGCCCATTCCGCGCGCGGGTCGACTCTCATCTCGAGTTGTGACACGTTGAGGGCGCCGTCGCCGACTTTGGCGGGCTTGTCGGACGGCACGACTCCCCAACGGCTTTCCCCGCCAGGAGCCCCGCCCGCCTGATAAAGGAGCTTCTTCTTGTCCGCCGAGAGCGTATAGAAGCGGACGCCTTCCATGAACGGCGCTGCCGCACGGTCTTTGAGTTGATACCGCTGCAATCGCGCGGCGCCTCCGCCGCCGCCCAGGCCGGCACCCGGTGATGTCGACTCCAAATAGAAGATGGTTCCCGCAGGTCCGGCGATGAGCCGGCTGAGGTCCGCGGCGGGCACATTGAGTGAAAGTATCCGCTGTGCGATTCCGTCAAAATCGATCCGTACAGCCGGTGTTTTCGACGTATCGGGTTTGGGACGCGCCGCGGCAGATTCTTCCGCCGCAAGTTTGGGTTCATCGCCGGTTTCGGGCAATAGCGGTGACGGCTCATCGGCGGTCAGTACGGTCAGATAAATGGAGCGTCGAACAGGACGATCGAGTGAGCTCATTTCCAGCCAGCTCGTTCTCGGGCCGTAATCGGTGCTGGCCAGGAAATAAAGATACTTGCCGCCAGCATCAAACGCCGGCGAGATAGCGTCCGACAGACCATCCGTTACCTGGTACGACTTTTTGTCTGTAAGTGAGTAGATGAAGATGGCGCGCAGATGGCTCGCGAGGCTCTTCGAGTAAACAATCCAGCGGGAGTCCGGCGACCATGTGGCATCAAACTGCCGTCCGGGATCGACATAGGTGTCGGTGTCGACCTTGGTCGCCTGCCCGCCAGCTACATCGATGGTCCATAGGTTGAGATGATTGTCCTCCAGCAATATCTGTGCACCATTCGGGGACCAGGCGGGTGCTGAATAATATGCTGTGGACGGCAGAGATATGGCGCGCGGTTTCGCGGCTGCTGTGGGGTCGCCGAGCATAAGCTGATATTCCCCGCTTGCGTCGGACAACCAGGCAAGCTGCGACCCATCAGGCGACCATATAGGGCTACGATCGTTTGCGCCAGAGCTCTGCGTGATGTTTCGATAATCACCCTTTTCGGCCGGCACGGTGAAGATGTCGCCGCGAGCTTCGAAGGCCGCCCGTACGCCGGTGGGCGAAAGTGTCGCGCTGCGAATCATCGACGCGACTTTCTTGAACTGTGGCCGCGCCCAAGGGAGATCGCCCGTCACTTCGATGTTCAGCCGGTGCGCTTGTCCGGTTTTGGTGTCCAGAAGGTGAATATAACCGGCTTGCTCGTATACGACGGCGTCGGGGCCCGCACTTGCATTCATGACGTCGAAATCATCGTGGTGCGTGAGCTGCGTTACCTGTTTGGCGCCCGGACGGTAGGAGAACAGATTGGCCGTGAAGTTCCGATCTGAGATGAAGTAGATCGTGTCACCGACCCACATCGGCGCAGAGTCGTTGCTATTGTTCCATGGCAGTTTCTCGACCGAGTGATCGGCGAGGTTAAGAATTCGGATGGGATGCGTACGGCCGCCGCGATAGTGCCTCCATTCGCTGGCCTCGTACCATGGCGGGACAAAGGCCAAAGTGATCTCGTCATATGCGAAACGGCTGCCGTCCGGCGAATAGACGCCGGTCCATCCGCGAGGCAAAGGCATCGCTTCGGGCAGTCCGCCATCGAGTCCGATGGTCCAGAGCCGGTAATAGGATTGTTGCGGCACGCTGTCGCGATCGGAGGCAAAGATGACGCGACGTCCATCGCGCGTCCAGCCTCTCACCCGATCGAGCGCCGGGTGATATGTCAAGCGCTTGGGATCGCCGCCGGCCGCGGGCATAACGTAGACGTCGGTATTACCCGCCACTGTCGCTGTGAAGGCGATCTGCGATCCGTCCGGTGAAAAGTATGGATCGATTTCAACTCCCGGCGACGATGTCAGACGCCGCGCCTGGCCGCCATTTCGGGACGCGACCCACAGGTCGCCGGCATACTCGAACGCGACGCTGTCGCGGCTCACGGTCGGATGTCGAAGCAATCGCGTACCCTGACCCGGGGAGGTCGCACCGGCCGGCAGGCATACCAGCAGCAACAGAATGAGTTGTCGTGCTCTCATGAATAACTCCTCTTTATAGCCGGCATTCTGTCAAAAGGCGAACTTCAATGCAAATTGAATCACTCGTGGATTGACCGATGTTGTGAGGATGCGCCCGAAACTCGCGGACGTGACCGATAGAGTCGGATCGGAGAATTGCGGGTGATTCAGTGCGTTGAAGAACTCGCCGCGAAATTCGAGGCGTGTGCGGTCGGTCCACGCAGGAATGGGGAACTGCTTGAGCACCGAGAGATCCACATTGGCCTGGTTGGGCCCCCGCACGATGCCTACGCCCGAGTTTCCGAATGCTGTTGCCCGGTTGTCGTCGCCGATGATGGGGAAGGTCGAGATGCAACTCCTGTTGAAATATGTGTTGAGGCGGCTCTCGACTGATCCGCTGGTCATTAACTGCGGATAGGTACATCCGGGGGCGAGTTGCGCACGATCGGCGCTGATACCGAATATGTTCGCAGAATTCGTTTGTGTAAGCGTGAGTAGACGGCCGGACTGAATCGTGGTTACGCCCGAAAGCTGCCAGCCGCCGAGGACCTCACCCATCAATGAGTGACTGTTCTTCAACCAGGGCAAGGAGTAAACTGCGCTGAGCACAAACCGCTGGTCGCGCACGAAATTGTCGGGACCATAACGTTGCCGCGGATCGTTCTGATTGCCGGTGGCGCTGCCGCCGTTCCCTCCGTTGCTCGAAAAGGAATCGGTTGATAGCAATCGGGCCCAGGTATAGGAAGCTAGAAACTGCAGGCCGTGGCTGAATCTTTTCTCCAGGCTCACATCCAGTGCGTTATACCAGTTCGCTCCGGAGGCTTCGATATCGGTCATCCCACTCGACGTGAAGCCCTGGTAGGGGACGCGCAACGGAATATTGGCGACGGTGTTCGTCGTCACACCGCGAATGGGGTTCGAGGGACTCGCGAGCAGGGCCTGATTCACAGAGCGGGAGCGGAGCAGGTGGGTGCCGCGGGTTCCGTTATAGCCGATTTCAAGGACAACACTGCGGGCCAGTTTCGTTTGCAGGCCCATGCTATAGCGCTGCAGACTCGGCGGGCGTGAATTGAGATCAATGATCGTGAGTGTCCGGCTCGTCGTGGGTGAGTACGGCTGAAAAGCAGGCAGGGTTACAGCGGGCGGAAACGGGTTCGCGAGCGTGGCCGCGCCATTTTGTGTCGAAGCGAGACTGGTGAGGACGGCGAACGGAGGAGCGGTAAGAAGCTGGATGAACGGCTGTCCCGTGGTTCGCGAATGATAGATGCCGTAGCCTCCGCGCAACACGAGGCGGTCCGTTCCCGGCAGTTGCCATGCGAAGCCGAGCCGGGGGTTCCAGGTATTTTGTCCGGCGTCGTTGAGTCCGGTGGTGCTTGATAGCTTCGTTACACCGTCGGGAACGGAGCCCTTGTAATTGGATGGCACGGTAAATCCTTGAAGCGTGCCGGCCGCAGGCGGATTTTGATTCGCCCGGGAATAATCGAAATTGGAGTTGCGGCCCAACTGATCGGCGAAATGCCCGAGTCGTTCATAGCGAAAACCGATATTCAAAGTGAACCGCCGCGAGACTTTGATATCGTCCTGTGCGTACAGATCGCCATCCCAGATTCGCCATGCACGATCGAACAGACCAGGGAGGTCGACACTCTGGAATACATTTCCCACCGGGACGCCGGCGGCGGCAGTTCCTGCCTGTGTCGCATTCAAGCCCAAGAGAAAATCGGGGAAGCTCAGGAAGATCAGACCGGCAATATAGTGGAACTGCTCCAGATTATTGTCGATCCGTTCCAGTCCGCCGCCAAAACGGAGGGCATGACGTCCATGGGTGAAGGCGAGTGAATCCTGAAGAATATAAGAATTCTGGATGCTCTGGAGAGTCTGTCCATTACCGCCCAAAGTTGGCGCGGCGCCTTGGAAATTGATGGCGGGGATGCCGTCGTCATAAGGGGGCGCATTGACGCCGAAATCCGAATACTTCACCGGTTCCGTCTGGAAGGTGTACGCCCATTGACGGTGATACGCGATTTCGAATTCATTCAGCAGGGTTGGACTGAAGATGTACGTGTGAGTCAGAGAGAAGTTCCGGAACTTATTGGGATTGAGCCATGGCCATCCCGGTGCAGTAGCGCCGCCAAGATTGGTGGGCGGGAATGTAATGGTCTGATCGCTATTCGCCCAAAAGAACCGGTACGCGAGCCGGCTCTTGGCAGTCGGCAGGTAGTCCGCGTTGGTCATGAACTGGTCCTCATTGAACGTGCAGGCACTGCTATAGACCGAGGACCCTTGCGCGGCGAATGGTTGTGAAGGATCGATGCGCTGCGGCGATGGAATCGCATATTGTCCATTCGGGAGCTTCAGATTCAGGAGTGCGAACGCCTGCGGACTGATGTTCGAGCCGTCCGCCAGAATCGCAGGCCCGACGTTGCCCAGCGCAACCTGCTGAGTACCGCGCTGGCCCGCGAATAAACGCCCGAGAGCCGTCCGCGAGCGATCGTCGGTGAGGGGGACCATGGTGTAACTGCTCGAGCACTGTGTGCTGACGCCGTTGAGTTGCCGGGTTCCCTGGTATGAGACGAAGAAAAACAGCTTATCTTTGATGATGGGGCCGCCCAGCGTGCCGCCGTACTGGTTCTGGCGTAACAATGGCCGTTTCTGGCCGGCCCGATTGAAAAAGAAATCATTCGCGTTGAGCTTCTCGTTGCGGAAGAACTCGAACGCGGTTCCGTGAAACGCGTTTGTACCGCCCTTAGTTACGACATTCACGTTGGCGCCCGCATTCTTGCCGTAGGTTGCGTCGTACTGGCCAACCTGCACCTTGAACTCCTGAATGGTGTCAGGGTTCGGAATTGCCACGCCGCCACTGAAGCTTCCACTGTTCTGGATATCGTTGGTGCTCACGCCATCCATCAGGTAATTGTTGTCCTTCTGGTGAACACCACCTGCCGAGAAGTTGCTGAGGCCGCCATTGCCCCTGCCCAGTTCGGTGGCATTCGTGACCTCGGCGGAGATTCCAGGATTCAATCCGATGATCTGGGTGTAGTTCCGAGTCACGAGCGGCAGATTTCCGACCATCTCCTCATTGGTGACGCGTCCCAGCGCGCTCGACTCCGTCTGCAACTGCTCGGCTTCGGATGAGACGGTGACCTGTTCGCTGACCGCACCTACTTCGAGCCGCGCATTCAGGGTCGCCGTTTCGGTCACCGTCACGCGAACGTCCGGATAGGTTGACAGCTTAAAGCCTGCCTTGGAGATGTCCACGCGATACAGACCCGGAGGTAAGAGCGCGACCAGGTAGCCACCATTCGTTTGGGACATGGTGGTACGTACTTCTCCGGTGTCGGCGCTGGTTACTTTAATCTCGGCCTGGGGCACCATGGAACCGGCCGGATCGGTGACAACTCCGGCTATGGCGCCCGTGCTGCCGGTTTGACCCACGGCTATTACCGTCGTGACGGCCAAGAGCAGAAGGGACACGGCCCATTTTCGTATCGAATGTTGAAACATCAGTTTCATTGGAGACAACCTCCTTAAACACCCGTGGTTTACGTGATTCTGAATCATTTGCGAGGGATTGTCAAGGACGGAAAGGGCGTCGTATCCGGGCCAGTTGGAAACAAATGTTTCTTTCCCGATTTGAAAAAGAATTCAGGAATTGACAAGCGATTCATGTTTGGCGATCCTTGAAAACGATGCACGTCGAAAAAGCGAGCCGGAACGGAGCTCCCGAGGACCGCAATCTCGCTCTGCGCATGGCGAGTCTGAGCAAGCGTCGTCAACAGATCATCCGCCCTGTCCTCGCCAATCCGCGTCAATTTGTCTTATTGAGTGTGCGTGACCTGGCGAGCGCGCTGGATACGGACGCAGCAACCATCGTGCGGATCGTTCGCGGGATGGGTTTCGAGAACTACCGCGCTTTTCAGCATCACCTGCATGAGGTGTCGATCGCGTATGCGACGTCGCTTGATACGATGCAGGCAAGCCCTGTCAGGAAGAATGGAACTGCCGCCGTGATCCGGCAATCGATCGAACAGGATTTGAAAAACCTGGGCGCCTGCCGGACCAGCGTTGACTCTGAGGCGATTGCCGATGTTGCGCGGCGCTTGTATGCAGCCAGGCGGGTGCTGATCTTAGGCGGTGATGCGGCAACGTCGCTGGTGCTTTTCCTCGAATACAATTTGACGTTGCTGGATCTTCCTGTAACGGCGGCAACCGGGGCCGGACGCATTTTTCACCTCACCCGTACTGCGAAGAAATCGGACATAGCGATTGCCATCAGCTTCCGGCGTGGTCTGCGAATGACCGTGGAAGGCTTCGAACGTGCGAAGGCAAGCGGTGCATATTGCGTCGGAATCGCTGACTCGCTTCTTTCTCCTGTCGTCCGGCTAGCCAACGAGTCATTTATCGTGTCGGTGGAAACGCCATCCTTCGGAGTTTCCTACGTTGCACCCATGGCGGTCCTCAATGCAATCGTAGCCGCGTGCGGGAATCTGCACCGTAGCCGGACTCTGGCTTTGCTGCGTGATGTTGATGAGGAACAACGACATGGGTCACGCTGGTATGTCGACGGGGAAGGCGCTCCGTTATAGGCATCGGTAACGCTACACCGCCGGTCCGTCACCGCGCGTGGGAACGCGTTCGTGAGCCCGCATATCGTCAGCGTGCGCGCCGGCCGGTTGCGGGCAACGCTGTTGCGATTTACGTCGCCTGCCCCGGTTTTGATGACCTTCGAGAAGTTGCTGCAGGGCGTCGGAGCCGACGGATGTCGAGCCGATACGCTGCGGGATAGCTGTTCAATGTTCCAAGAACCATCCGCGGCCACCAGCCGGTGGCGCCAGTAACGACCACAGCCAGTCCGTGGGTCTTATGCTTCGATAATACAATTGTTGATTTACCGTGACCATCAAAGAGCTACGCAGCCTTGTCGATCCGATGCCGTTCAATTCGCTCCTCGGAATCCATGTCTTGCGCTATCACTCGGACGGCTTGACCGTGGAGTGCACGGTACGCCAACAGCTGCTTAATTCGGCCGGCGTTCTGCACGGGGGCGTGCTGGCGACGCTAGCCGATGCCGCGGTGGGAATTGCGCTCTCGCGGCATTTTGGCGGGCGTCGGCCCATGACCACCATCGAGATGAAGATCAATTATCTGCGGCCGGTGGCGGAAGGCAAGGTGCGTGCAAGGGCCCGGCTGCTGAAGGTCGGAGCCAATATTTGTGTGGGCAGAGTCGATGTCAAGAACGCGGCGGGCAAAATCGTCGCCGCGGCGCTCGTTTCCTATATGCTGTTAGGAACGGAGAAATGACTTGGCGGGCACAGGCATTCAAACGGCAACGAACCCGGAATTAGAGGACCGCGCGTATCGCACGGTGACCAGGCGGCTCCTGCCGCTGCTGTTCATCTGCTACATCTTCGCGTATATCGATCGCGTGAACGTCGGGTTCGCCAAGCTGCAGATGCAGACGGACCTCGGGATGAGCGATTCGGTATACGGCGTCGCCGCGGGTATCTTCTTCATCGGTTATTTCTTCTTCGAGGTACCGGCGAACATTCTGCTGCAGAAGCTGGGTGCGCGGCGATGGCTCGGGTCGATCATGATTCTATGGGGGCTCGTCTCCGCCGCAACCATGTATGTGCGAACTCCGGGTGCATTTTATGCGCTGCGGTTTCTACTGGGCATTGTCGAGTCGGGATTCTTTCCGGGCGTGATCCTGTATCTGACGTTCTGGTACACGCGGCGGCATCGAGCCCAGATGGTCGCGATGTTTATGACAGCCATTCCGTTATCGGGTGTCGTCGGAGGTGCCGTCTCGGGATGGATCCTGAAGAACATGGCATTTACGGGTGGCTTGCGCGGGTGGCAGTGGCTATATCTTCTGGAGGGTTTGCCGTCGGTTGTCGCGGGCCTGGCCGCCATTATGTTTCTCGAGGATTCACCGCAGAAAGCAAAGTGGTTGAGCGCGGAACAGAAGCAGCTTTTGACCGACCGGCTTGCTGCGGAGGAGAAAAGCAAAACGGACGAAGGGCATAATTCCAAGCATCTGATGGATGCGTTTCGAAGCCCGGCGGTGTGGCTGCTGTGCGTGGTCTACTTCGGGTTCGTGATGGGAAACTACGGGTTGGGTTTCTGGCTGCCGCAGATCATTTCGGAGACTCTGACGAAGGATCCGTTTCATATCGGGCTGCTTTCGATGATTCCGTGGTGCATGGCGGCCATCTCCATGGTCGTGGTCGGACGGCATTCCGATAAAACCGGCGAACGGGGCTGGCACATTGCAATTGCGGGACTGGTGGGCGCTTCGGCATTCGCCTTGTCCGCAGTTCCGGCGATCTCAGGCGTGCTGGGATTGATGGCGTTGACGCTTGCGGCCTCCGGAGTAAATGCATCGGTTGCGACATTCTGGTCGCTGCCTACGGGATTCCTGTCGTCGACCGCCGCGGCGGCCGGAATTGCGTGGATCAACTCTGTCGGGAATCTTGCGGGATATGTAAGCCCGTTTTTGGTGGGCAAGATCCGGGATGCAACGCATAGCATGTTTTACGCACTCCTCTTGCTTGCCGGCTGCAGCCTGGTGGCGGCGATGATTGTGCCATTTATCCGGAAAGGACGCCCGAACGTATGAGTCATTCTCTTGATCGCCGGCAGTTTTTGACAGGCGCTGCACTCGCCCCGGCGTTGATGCAGGCGGCCCCCGCGCCGCCGAAGATGGTAGGCATACAGATCGGCGCTGTGTCGTTCATCGATGAGGGTACAGAGAAGGTGCTCGACATCTTGCAGGAACGCGGCGCTGTGAATACTTTGTTCCTGGCGGTGTTTACTTATGGCCGCGGAATTGCGGGCCGGCAGGTGCCGGGGCAACCCCTTCCGGATCATGGCAAGCAGGAGTACGATCTCGATTTTCACGGTGGCAATTTCGCAACACCACATCCGCAGTACTACAAGAATACGGTGTTGAAGCAGACCAAGGCGCCCGATCACGGGAATCTCGATGTTCTTGAGATGGTGCTGCCGGCTGCGAAGAAGCGGAATCTAAAAACGATGTGCTGGCTCGAAGATGTGTTTCGCGCCGACATTCCGAATATCGAGCAGTTGCAGGAAAAGGACTTGTATGGGCGGAATGCGCACACGCTTTGTTTCAATAATCCGAATTACCGCAATTTTTTGACCGGGCTGGTGGAAGACTACACCGCGTCGTACGACATCGATGGTCTGATGTGGGGGAGCGAGCGCCAGGGTGCGCTGTCGAATGCGCTTGGAGCGTCACATGGCGGTCGTCGTAATGATCCCGGGAAAGTGACCTGCTTCTGTGAGTTCTGCCAGAAGAAAGCGCGGGACCGCGGTATCAATGTCGAGCGCGCCAAGCAGGGTTTCCAGGCATTGGAGAAATACGTGCGCGCTTGCCGGAGCGGGCACAAGCCGGTCGACGGTCATTATGTGACATTCTGGCGAATTCTTTTGAACTATCCGGAAATTGCGGCTTGGGAAATGCTGTGGACCGAGAGTCTGCGTGAGACGTATGCGGCCATTTACAAGGCCGTGAAGTCGACTAAGAGCACCGTGCCTGTGGGATGGCATATCTGGCACAACAATTCGTTCAATCCGATCTATCGCGCCGAGCAGGACCTCGAGGTGCTCTCACAATATTCGGATTTTCTCAAGATGGTGATCTACCACAACTGTGGCGGCGAGCGGATGGCCAGTTATATCGACAGCGTCGGCGAGACCGTTTACGGAGATACGTCGAAGCAACTGCTGCTCGATTTTGAGTACAGCGTGATGAATTTCAAGGAGCGCGGTATAGAGGAGATCGCTTATACCGGTCTGTCCAGCGATTATGTGTTCCGAGAGACGAAGCGGGCGCTGGACGCTGTCAGGGGGAAGGCGACCCAGATCTGGCCGGGAATCGACATTGATATACCGACGGCCGACAATCACAGCAAGAGCACTCCGGATGGAACGAAGGACGCTGTGCTTGCAGCGTTCAAGGCGGGTGCGCCGGGCGTGCTGCTTTCGCGGAAGTATTCGGAGATGAAGCTGGCGAATTTGAGCGGAGCGGGGGCCGGCGTTCGGGAGATTTTGCGTGCGTAATTCGATCGCTGCCACGCCTGAGCGCAGTGTGCCCAGATGGCGGAGTGGATCGAGATGAAAGGAATTCGGCGGATGGATGCCGATGGCCGTAGCGAAGGGCAAGGCCTAAACCGTGAGGGGAAGCCGAAAGGAGCGCGGAGCGAAGAATCGACCGTCGCTCAACCGTAAGTGACATTCCGCACGAGTGCGTGCGCCACGAATGCCCGGACTGGTAGAATAGAAAATTCCCAGCATGTGGCGTGGTGATTATCTGTTTCTCTGCTCGAACCTTATTCTTAAGGATTTCAAGCTTCGTTACCGGCACATGTCGCTGGGCGTGTTCTGGTCGCTGCTGAATCCGCTGGTGATGATGGGCGTGCTGACATTCGTCTTCGCCATCATGTTCCCGAGCGGCATCTCGAAATTTCCGGTATTTCTTCTTTGCGGGCTGGTGCCGTATAACTTTTTCGTGATCGCCTGGAGCAGCGGGACCACGTCGCTGCTGGACAACGCGGGGCTGATCAAGCGAGTGGCGGTGCCGCGTGCCATTTTCCCAATCACGGCTGTTATATCCAACTGCCTGCACCTGGTGATTCAGATCGCACTGTTGTTTCTGATTGCATTCGCTTTTGGGATCCGGCCCAATGCTCAATGGATTTGGCTGCCTCTGGTGTGGGCCATGGAGATCATTTTCGTGAGCGGCATCTCATTGCTGTGCGCGGGTCTGTATGTGTATATCCGCGACATGCGGTATATCGTAGATTCCGTTAACGCGGTGCTGTTCTGGCTGGTGCCGATCATCTACGACTTTTCGAAAATTCCGGCTAAGTATGGGCCGGTATTCGACTACAACCCCGTGGCAGCACTGGTTTTTGCGATGCGAAATATTCTGCTGAAGGGGATTCCGCCCGGGGATCTGTTAGTGATCAAGCTGTGCGCCGTGTCGCTGACCTCGCTGGCGGTCGGGTTCATGACGTTCCAACGATTGAAAGCCCGTTTTTACGATTACCTGTAAAATGCAACTGGTTGTTTGCGAAAACATATCGAAAAAATTTCACCGGCACACGGGACAGCGACTGCTGCGCGAACATGTGGCGGGGTGGTGGAGGCGCACAGAGCAAGTCGACTTCTACGCGATCAAGAACGTATCGTTCGAGATCGAGAGTGGGACCAGTGTCGCCATTATCGGCAGCAATGGAGCGGGCAAGAGCACTCTGTTGAGCCTGGTTTACGGTCTGGCGCAGCCGACATCGGGGAAAATCACGGTGAACGGCAAGGTGGCGGCGCTGCTGGAGCTGGGATCGGGGTTTCATCCGGATCTGACGGGTGCGGAAAACCTGGTTTTGAACGCGTCGCTGTTGGGGTTTTCGCGTAAGGAAACGATGGCGCTGTTCGATTCAATCGTCGATTTCGCGGGGCTCGCCGAGGTAATCGATGAGCCGTTGAGAACGTACTCGAGTGGGATGGCCATGCGGCTGGCGTTCTCGATTGCAGTGAACGTGAGTCCCGATATTCTGATTATTGACGAGGTGTTGGGTGTCGGGGACCAGGCGTTCCAGGCGAAGTGTCATGATCGAATTCGGAGTTTCCGCGACGGCGGCGGGACGCTGCTGTTTGTATCGCATGCGACGGCGCTCGTGACGGAGTTCTGCGACCGTGCGTTGTGGCTCGATCATGGGGAGCTGGTGATGCAGGGGGAGACGGAGAATGTGGTGGCGGCGTATCAGGGACAAATTGCGGTGTCGCAGCGGGCTTAAGACTTAGTTCGTTAGAGCCAAGAAACTGTGCTGGCAAATGCTGCAAGAGATCATCGGAATCGTAACGCCCGAGACGCTGTTGGCATGGCACGGGAATTGATCGCAAGAACGTACGACGGAAGCGGACAGCTCGGTCCGGGACGGTGTTCACCGCATCCTCACGCAACACACAAGCCAGGTCATCTCGGTGACTGGGCAAGCTATCTCACATTCGTCACTATGTGCTCTCAAAGAGCTCGACGGTGGTAGCGTGGGAATTGTCTATAGGGGCGAATGGGATCCCGGGCGAAACATCCACGAGTCCGGCCAAACGGCAAACTCTCAACAGCCGTAAACCGCTTTCAACTTGGCCTGTGTCACCGGACCGCAAATCCCATCTACCGTCAGGCCATGATCACATTGGAACTCCTCAACGGCCGATTCAAAGTCGGGCCCGGGATTCCCGTCGATATCTCCTCGAAAATACCCCAAATTGTACAACCGTCCCTGTTGTCCGGATACTTCGTCCACCGGATCCAGGTGCCCGATCTTGATTGAGATCGTCGCGCCCTGGTAAGGACTCTGCTCAATGTCCTCAATCACAAGAACAGATTGTTGCGCGGAAAAAGGGATCTCTACTTCAATTTTGCCATCGCCGCCAGTAGTGATCTTGCGGGAATCGGAGTCCACCGTCAGGACGCAGGAGGCGTTCGCTATGGGTTTTTCGTATTGGTCCAACAATTTCAGCCGGAGCTTGAGCGTCGTTTGTTTGAGGACGAATTTGTGCCTTTGGTCCGTCGGGCGCTGGTACTCGCCCTCATGGCGGTCGGGAATGTACAGAGAATCGCCCGGGTGAAGAACGTTCGGGTTCTCGCGCTTACTCTTCAGAGCCGCGTTATTCGGATGGTTCCAGACCGTGTTGTAATCGGTGAAACCGTAGCTCCACGCGAGACCCGGCACGTGCTCGCCCTGCACCACACTGTGATAACCAGCCATAAGCGAACGTCGAAAAGTATATCACGTAAAACATCTGGTCTTAACGAATCCTTCGGCTTGGCAGCCGCTCACCAGGCCAGCTATTCCTCAGGAACGGGCCGAATGTTTGCTGGTGCTCGCTATTGATGGCGCGTCACTTATCCTGCTTTGATGAGCAGGTGAAGTGTCAGGTTGCCTGTACTTGCTACACTGCTGATCTCGCAGGTGTTCGCTTGACAAGGTCATGATCCGATGATAGAAGAGAATGATTCGCGATGCGGCGAATCTCGACCATACCCTCTGCGACGTGACTTTCAACGGCATTTCCGGCGTAGACTTCCGAAGCGCTGACAAATTGTTTCAATCACGAGGTGCTGAGAATGGCCGATAACAATGAGGGAACGGTTCACGGGGCGAGCGACGGAGGCGTAAGCGGAAAACACGACGAACCGCAGCCACCCACTGTCGTTGTGGGACCCGCTACCTCGGATCAGCTCAATACCATCCAACTTCCGCCCCCCGTGGTGGCCTGCTTCCGCGTTGATGACATCCGGTTCGCTTTCAACTCCTCGTTTATCTCATCCGATCCGGCGGAACCCAAGAATGACATCCGCGCCGAGTTGAAGCTTCTCGTCGACCTTTTGAAGGATCACCAGCAATCGCCGCTATCTGTTTTCGGCCACGCTGACCCCGTTGGCCCCGACGATTACAACAAGCAATTGAGCGGCCGCCGGGCAACTGTTGTTTATGCTCTCCTCATCTCAAAGTCCGATCCATCCACCGCCGTCAAATTATGGCAAGGCGTTGCGCAACAAGAGAGTTGGGGCAACGACCAGCGGCAGAACATGCGGGACTTTACAGGGCTTCCCGCCGGAACCTCCGATACTGACCTTTTCAAAGCTTACATGCAGAAGCTTTCCCCGGCGGAACTCAACCTTACCAAACAGGATTTTATTGGCCAGGGCGCCGATTCGGGAGGCAAAGCCGATTATCAGGGCTGCAGCAGTTTCAACCCGGTGCTGGTCTTCTCGACTAAAAAGAACAACGCTCTAGAAAGCCAGAAAGACAAGACTGCCAGGAACGATGCCAACGCGACGAACCGCAGGGTTTTGATTTTACTGTTTCTGAAGGGAACCAAGGTCGACCCTACGAAGTGGCCATGTCCCCGAGCTACGGAAGGTATCACCGACTGCGTCAAAAGGTTCTGGGCGGCGCCCAAGGACGGCAACACACGGCGGAAGACACGGCTTCCGGACCAGGACCGCAAGTTCGACGACAAGAACGATCCCCAGGGCGGCACTTTCGCCTGCCGGTTCTATACGCGCATGGTGACCGACCAGTCGCCCTGCGAAAAGCAATTGACGATCGTGAAGATCCGCCTGTTTGACCCGCAGGCGCGACCGCTTCCTTTCGCGCCCTGCCTGATCACCGAGCCCGGGAAAGCGACACGCGGCGACCGTGCCACCGGCGCGCCGCCAAATGGAACGACTCCCGGATCGCCCCCAGGCTCCCTGGCCGGCGGCAACGTAGAGGATGCTGTCGTTCTGGTGCGCGTTCAAAACCTTCCCGCGACGGTAAACATTAAATGGAGCCGCGCGAAAGCGGTGGAGGCCCAGGGTGCTGCCGTCCCGGATCCGAAGGATCCGGATGACTTCGAATATGAATTGGACGTGGCAATCGATATTCCCGATGCCGATGCCGACGCGGACGCAGCCACGCGCGCCCGTCTAAAAAACCTGGGATATGATACTAAGCCCCTCAAGGCCATTCCACTACAGGGCGATCCCATCAGAGCTTTCCAACGCGATTACAAGCCGCAATTCGGAGACATCGCAGTGGATGGCACGTTGAATGCGCCGACAGTCAATGCGGCAAAGACAGCGCACGACGCGACGAACCCGGTTTTGAGAGCGGGCAGTGACGTCATTATGAAGAGGTGAGAACGAATGAGTAACGGAGGAGGAGTGGTGAGGAGGCCGGCCGTACCGCCGGCGGTCCGTATACGCCGCGATGTAAACTCGCTGGGGCCGAGTGACCCGATCATCGTGCTTTATGACAAGGCGATTGGCGTGATGAAGAGCCGAAACCGTTTGCCCGGCGGTACCCCCGCGAATAATTCGAACAACCTTGTCGATCCGACGAGTTGGCGCTATCAGGGCGCAATTCACGACTATCCCAGGGTCGCAAACCCACCGGGACCTAACAAAATAGACGTGTCGCCGCCACCGACGGGCCGGACAGGAGATCCATTCGCGTCAGTCAATGACAGATTCCCCGGCGATCAGGATACATTCTGGGCGCAATGCCAGCATGCTAATTGGTTTTTTCTCTCGTGGCACCGGATGTATTTGCACTTTTTTGAAAAGATGATCATGAATATTGTGGCGAACGAACCGGGTGGATCGACTTGGGCGCTGCCTTACTGGAATTACACTGATTCACCTCTTCTGCCCTTGCCTTTTCAGCAAAAGTCCCAGGCGACGTTTCCCAATTTGTTCGTATCACAGCGTATCCAGGCTGCAAATGACGGCAACCCTTTTCTGACATCCGCCAGAACAAACGTGAACTGTCTGAAATCGACAAAATTCGTGGATGACTTTGGCGGCGGCACGGATCGCAGTCACTTCGGAGGAGCCACCGGTACGCTGGAGAACATTCCGCATAACCGTATACACACGGCATTTGGAGGGGCGTCATTCATGACGGATCCGGCAAAGGCTGCGCTCGACCCGATTTTTTGGCTTCATCACGCGAATATTGATCGACTGTGGGAAGTGTGGGTGCAGCGGCAAAAGATGCTACGGAGGTTAGATCGCAATCCGAAAATTGCGGGGGCGATGGCAGATACTCCGCCGGGCTGGTTGGATGAGCCATTTGATTTCCGCGATGAGACGGGCACGGCGGTGAAAATGACAACGCGAGAGGTAATAAATACGAGAGTGGCCCCGCTATCCTACGAATATGACGATAACAGCGATCCGTTCAAGAACGCCCCTTAACGCCACAGCCCTGGCCGGATGTACTTATGCCGGCTGAAATCGGTGGGCTGGTTCACGCAATAACCGTGCTTGCGTGTGTTGTCTTGCCGGGGTGCGCTGTGGCGCCAGGCGTGTTGAAGAGCGCTGGGCCGGTTGTTCCGAAGGAGTTGAACATGCAATCACCATCGAATCCGCAGGATGCACATCGGGCTGAGCCGATTCCTGAAATGGTAGGTGCCACGAGTGCTCATTTTTACATTGGAGCGGAGCCAACGGAGATATCGTTGCAGATACACGCACCCACCGGGCCGGCGCGCTTGCGCGATCCGAGGGATAGGCAAGTAATGCTCAGAGTTGAAAACGTAACGTGCGATAAACTGGCTCCATCGTTCGACGTCTACCTGAACGTGCCCCGAGGCCATGCACCTGAAGAACATCCCGAATTGCACGCAGGTGGTTTGGGGTTGTTCGGGATTGTTCAGGCCAGCCAAGGGAGCGGACCACACGCAGGAGCGGGCATGAATTTCAGACTCGATGTCACCGACGTGTTCAACCGCCTGGCGGCAATGCCGAATTGGGATCCCCAAGTTCTGCGATTGACTTTTGTGCCCGAGGTCTGGGATACCCCGATACCGAAGGTCAAAGTGGGCCGGGTCAGTCTTTATTTCAAATGATTCCCGGCCTCACCGTGCGCAGGCCCCTTGCTGTTCTTATACGAGAATTTTTCTGGCTGCATCCGGAGTGGTGGAGCATCGCTCTCTGTTGCTTCGCTTGGGGCGTGATGTTGGTTAGCGGCTGGCAACACGCTGTTCACGGCATTCGCCATCGCCTGAGCTTTGCCCAGGAGTTCGAATATTGGATGTGGATGGTGGTTGCGATGATGCTGCCGTTTGCGCTGGAGGCAGTACGGCTCACGAGCGCGCGCAGCCTGTGGGCAAGAAGGCATCGCGCGATGGCGGGATTTGTGGCCGGATTTCTTTCCACGTGGCTGCTGGTGGGGATCGCGGCCGCGGGCCTGCGTGAACTATCTTGGACACACACCTATGCCGCGGCGGCTTTCGGGTTTCTCGCGGCCGCCCTATGGCAACCTTTCCAGCACATTGGGATCCTAAGCTTAGAATTCCACGTGGACAAGTTGTCGCG
>JADMIO011251598.1_pt1 | contig 112182 bp, 80 predicted proteins | sample 8958161 | NCBI WGS metagenome assembly JADMIO01 (sample SAMN16585339, study PRJNA669376) | soil metagenome | isolation source: Crop rotation soil | place: USA: Cullars Rotation, Alabama | collected 2011
GCGACAACTTGTCCACGTGGAATTCTAAGCTTAGGATCCCAATGTGCTGGAAAGTCAAGCGTAAGTTACAATTCCGATAGTATATCAACCCTTGATGTTCACGGCAATCAATACGGGTTGCTCATGGCAAGTAAATGTTTCCAAATGGCGCATCAACTGGATTGCTCTTCCTGTCATAATGTGCACTTAAATGAAGTGAACAATCCCAAAATTTTTTCCCAAAGGTGTATTACCTGTCACAAAGAAACTAATCATACCAGTTTTAAACTGCCGGCAAACAGAGGAGTAACGCTTAGCGACAATTGTACAGATTGCCATATGCCGATGCTTCCATCCGGCAAGATTGTTTTGGATGTTGCCAATTCAAATAAGGCTGTCCCCGACATGGTCCGTACGCACCGGGTTGCAATATATCCGGATAACACTAAAGAATACCTGGTGAAAATAAATTCCAAACAACCATAGACCCGCGCAGATGCGGGATTAATTGTTTTTCAGAGCAAGTTTTTCAATTACGTAATAGCCTATTTTTTGTCCTAGATCTTTCCCGTTTTCTATCGCCTCCCTGAAGTGAATTCCTCCGTAGAGCCTGCTCATCGCGGCTTCGTTCGCCGCATCCGTAAAAGATCTGAAATTGCGGGATGGCAGGCCAAAAGGAATTTCGACATTATCTGTAAATTGAAAATGATCCCCGAAAATAGCATTTAGGACAGCAGCGGATGCAAGCGAGATAACACTGTGCCCGCTTACATATTCCGGAAACGGCGGTGTTTGAAGGGCAGGTTGCCATTCAGGCGAAATCGATTGCTGTATAGCAGTTATCGGGCGTATATAATTGCTCCTGTATTTTTCATCCCAGGTAGCAATAATAGCGTCGAATATTGCAATGGAAACCAGGCAATAAGAATATAGGGCAGCTATTAAGGTTTGCTTTTTTTTATTAATGGCAATGCCCGTAATACCCATCCAATGGCCAGCGGGAGATATTTTCTTTACGCTGTACATTAGATGTCCGACTGTTTGGGTGGCAAATGGGTTACAATCCCAGAAGTTTGCCTGGTCCCTTTGTTCTTTTGTAAGATTTTGACTGACCTCGTATACTTCCTCTTTCCCCTTCTTAAACTTTTCAGAGTTAAAAGGCGCCGGGGAGGGTACCGGAAATTGATCGGGTTTGGTAAGGATCATCGGGCGTATCCTATTCCAGTACGGCTCAACAGCTTCCATATAATCTGGGGAGGTTTGTTGCCAGTGACCTGGTTTCTTGCTTGTCGTAAATCGTGGTAATGTGCGCACTCGTGTAAGATTATCTTCACGCGCCCATTTCAAAATATGTGCCGCCACTCTCTCGCCGAATTCCACAGACCTTTCATAAACGTCTTTGGGAACAGGCGTTTTGCGAATCGCAATGTCTATTGAATCCCAAAATTCCTGGAATAAGTCTTTGGAAAATACAAGGCCATAATTTGTTTTGTAAAATGCTGTTGTGCCAGCTATTAACCAGTCGTATTGTAAAGAGGGTGATATTTCAGGCGGTGAGGTAAGCCCGTTTAAACGGCCTGCAAAAGATGGATACGCTTTGAATCCCGGGCGTACTGCTTCGTAAAATGCTATAACCGGGTATACATAATTGCGGCTGGCCACCGGTGGTGATGTAATATCGTGTATCAGCACTTCATCTAATGCGTGTAATCCCTGTTGTATAAACCAGGTTTCATTTCTTTGCGCCATTCCATTGTGAACCAGCAATAAAAAGAACACGCTAATTAATCCTGAAAATCTGGATTGTCTCATTATTATTTGCAACAATTAAAAAATTATCGATCCGTATTATTTTTCTCGCGTCTTTATCTGCTAAAAAACCAGTGTCGCGGACCACAGTAAATCCGGCGTTCTTTTTTTGAGAAATCAGTAAACCCTTTCCCGCATCATACCTTCCAGACTGCGCCCTTACTGCATAATTATTTCCTACTAAAAGCATATCTTTCAAACCATCACGTGTAAAATCTTCAATCAATAAATCGCGTACCGGAAATATTTGTGCCTCATTTTCAAAAGCAGTAAACCGGAAATTACCATGATCATTTATAAAAACACCCGACCTGAATTCTTCCGCTTGAAGGTGTGTAGCCCTGGCAAGTTGCTCATTGGTGAAAATATCATTTATCGTAGCTTCCGAATACGATTTGTAAGAAGGAAATTTGGTTTTAAATGAAGGCACCTGGTCTAGTATTTCATCTCTTGTTGGCAAAGGATAACTTTTGCCTTGTATATAATAACTGATTATGGCATCTATTGAGCCATTATTATCAATATCAGCAGCATCAATGGTTACAGGCTGCTGGGGTGTTGCTTTCATTTGGCTGTTTAAGCCATCGTTACCCGCGATAATATCCAGATCACCGTCATTATTTATATCAACTATTTTAATACAATTCCACCAGCCCGAAGAATGTGGTATTTGCAGGCTTTTTGCCTGGATAAAAAAGGGTTTTTTTTGCTGTCCGTGCAAGACCGTTACCGGCATAAATTCTCCCGCAATGATGAGGTCATTTACGCCATCTTTGTCGATATCGGCAACATCGGCTGTGCTGATCATCCCGATGTTTTTCAGGAAATCAGGCGTTATATCTGAAAAGACACTCTTGTCATTTTCCAAAAGATAACTTCTTGGTGCCAACGGGTAACCACCAGTAGTTACCTGGCCACCCCTGAAAATGTCAAGATCGCCATCTTTATCAAAATCAAAAGCTACCACCGTGCCACCTGATGAAAGTATGGGCGGAAGCAAATCAGGCTGGTAGCTGAAATTTGCTTTTCCATCATTGAGATAAATACGATCCTGGAAATTCTCTTCATTACCGCCGCTTACCACGTATAAATCCAGGTCTTTATCATTATCCAAATCCGCAAGGAGAGCGCCCACATCCTCCATAAAGGCATGTTCCTCAAAAACGGGCACATCCTTTTTAGTAAATTTTCCGTTGCCTTCATTGATATAAACAGCAGAAGCCTGTCCCTTTGCACCACCTATAAAAAAATCAACTTTTCCATCGCCGTTTACATCGCCCGATACAAGAGGGGGGCCGTTCCTCGAAAACTGGTGCGGCAGCAGTGGCTCTCTTTTAAAATCATTAAATGCGTCTTCAATATGGGTAAAGCGTGTGGTATCAGTTTTTATTTCTGTAAATAATGCAGCGGCTTTTGTTTCTTTCAAGGGATCATCAATAGCATTTTTTTCATCGAGAACGATGGTTGCATTTACGGCCTGATGCGTAAGGACCTGGGTTTTTCCACTCAGCCAGGTTATTTTGATATCTGCAAGTTTTCGTGTGCCCAGGCCAAAAATCAAACAAGCCTCTGCAGTTGATTGAAAACCGTGGGAAAGTTCCAGCTCCTGTAATTGTTCAAACCCATCTTCACCTGATACAACCACTTTTGCTCCTATACCAAACGTATTATTTTTTAGTCCGGCGCATTTTATTTTTAGGTAATTATTTTTAAGGGCCTCAGCGTGGTTCTGCCATATGAAAGCAGGTTGATTGGTGTTGTTAACAACGATATCCCAATCACCGTCATTATCAAAGTCGGCATAAGCGGCGCCATGCGATAAAGCCGCAACACCCATACCCCATTGCTGCGTTACATTTTCAAAGGCTAAATTGCCACTGTTTTTGAATAAATAACTTTTAACCTGCGAGGAAGGCATTTTTCTTACCATATCATATAAATCCGGTTCCATGCCTGCGGCCCTGGCTTTTTTCGTTTCATCCGGTACTGTAAACTTTAGAAAATCCATGTTGGTATAATCGCGCATATACCCGTTGGTGATGAACAAATCCTGCCAGCCATCGAGGTCATAATCACCGAACAACGCCGACCAGCTCCAATCTGTATTTGACAGCCCTGCCATTTGACCAATTTCACTGAAGGCAACCTGTTGATTATTTTTTGTTGCGAGGTGCATCATGTTTCGCATATACTGGTAATAATAACCATGCTGTAAAAGCATTTCAAAATGATCGTATCCATCGGGGCCCTTTAGCAGTTTCTGGCGTTTGTTATCCTCCGGCAGCATGTCAAGCGTTAAGAGATCAGTCATTGCATCGTTATTGATATCGGCCACGTCGCACCCCATGGAAAACTTGGAGGTGTGGCCAAAATACATGCTGGCAGATTCTTTGAAACTGCCGTTCTTCTGGTTAATATACAGATAGTCATCCTCGTCATAATCATTAGAAACATACATATCAGGCCATCCATCTTCATTGAAATCGGCAACGGCTACACCAAGGCCATAGCAAATGGGATTGCCTATAATACCAGCCCCTACAGATACATCAACAAAATGCCCACCATCATTTCTGAATAGCTTGTCACCAGCTAAGGAGTCACGCGCATTTTTCATATAGGTGACATCAAAATATTTATACTTTTTAATGGAGTGGTTCAGCACAAATAAATCCAGGTCACCATCTTTATCATAATCAAAAAAAACTGCGTGTGTAGACTGGCTTTTATCATCCACTCCGTATTGGGCCCCCATTTCTTTGAATGTTCCATTTTTTTGGTTAACAAACAAAAGGTTTCGCCGGCTATCTTCATCTCCTTTGCCAGATCTGCAAATGTATACATCGAGCCAGCCATCCGCGTTTACATCTGCCATGGCAACCCCTGTTTTCCAGCCTGCTGCACGTATTTTGGATTTGCCGCTTACATCATCAAAAACAAAACCGCCCTTATTAATGTAGACTTTGGGCTGGTCGATGTTGGCAGTAAAAACGATATCCGGTAAGCCGTCATTATTAAGGTCACCCACGGCAACCCCACCGCCATTATAGAAGTATTCATAATCCAGCACGTTCTGCGTTGATGATTCGGTAATGGAATTTTGAAAATAAATCCCTGTTTTCTGAGCGGGCAATAATGTAAATAAAGGCTGGCTCATTCCTTCAATAGATGCAAGAAGAAATAAAAAAACAATAAGCCTCATATATGGCAATTTAAAGAGGGAAGATAATTAAATATAATCTTCCCTTTTCTTAATAAAAAAATAAAATCACGTTTATTTGGATGTAACAAAACCTGGTAAATCTGTAACAACAACTTGCTTCTGATCAAGGTGGACTTATCAAATATTTAGCCGGCTGCAAATGAAATTTCAATATGTATATTTTCAATAACCAATGCCATTAAAATGTGCCCGGATGCTCAATTATTTAACGGTATAAATAATAGTAACATTCCCGGAAGATTTTTTGTATAACAGTAAAGAAACAGCGAAAAAGAATTTGATCTTCCCGGAGAAAATTTAATAGTTTTACCGGTGCCGGCTAAGAGGGTGGGCTAATCACATTGAATGATCGTATTTATTCTAACCGCATTGTAACAAGTACAAAGAAGAACAAATAAATTTGCTATTGCCATAGTGATAAGCAGGTAAAAAAAGATCAATGATATTCCCCAGGCCATTTCTGTTTTTTAGACCTTCATTTGTTGCAACCAGGTTGGTGCCAGCCGTCAATATGATATGTATATTATCAGGATTTATTTGTTCATGTTCACAACCTGCGGCAAAGGAAAAAAGCGTTTTGGTCTGGAATAAAGACTTACCCCTGATTGGATCGCTTTCTTCACCGCGCACTGCTGACCTTAACAATGACGGGGTGCTGGACATTGTTATGGGAGCAGGCAAAAACGAGTACCAGAAAACAGACATGGGGATCCTTGCTTTTGACGGGCGCTCTGGAGATCTTTTGTGGAAGCAGGAAGCTATTGACCAGGTATTCGGATCAGCGACTTTTTGTGATGTAACCGGCGACAAGGTTAAAGACATACTTATAGGAGGCCGGTCGCCCCAGTTGAAAGCGATTGATGGGAAGTCGGGTGCGTTGATTTGGGAATATAAACATGAACAATATGCCAGCGATCCGGTGCTTCATTATGCGCGCTTCAATTTTAACAACAGTGTGTTGGTTCCGGATCAAAATAATGACGGTATAGATGATTTGCTTACGATAAATGGGGGCAATCCATTGGCTAAGCCTTATTTTGTGATTGACCGTTTTCCAGGGGTGCTTATGCTTTTTGACTCAAAGACCGGTAAGGTGATTGCAGCGGATACAATGCCCGATCGAAAGGAAGCTTATATGACACCATTGTGTTTTTCCCAACCTGGAAGCAAAGAGCTTTTCATTTTATTTGGTACAGGTGGGGAAACAATTGATGGCAAGCTCTACTTAACAACCATTTCAAAACTGAAGGAAAGAAAACTCTCGCAAGCTGAAGTTATTGCCACAGAAAATGGCCATGGTTTTATTGCACCGCCCACATTGGCCGACATCAATAAGGATGGTTATATCGATATTATTGCCATCTCTCATGGAAGTAAAGCAGTTGCGATCGACGGAAAAAGCCATCAGACTTTGTGGACCAGGACTTTTCCGGGAACGGAATGCAGTAATAGTTTTGCACCTGGTTATTTTACCAACGACGATGTTCCTGATTTTTTTACTTTTATAAGTAAAGGGGCATGGCCTAACAGCGCCGGTTCAGTAGAGATAATGCTTGATGGCAAAAATGGAAATATTGCCTATATTGATTCCATCGGGTGCACGGGTTTTTCATCGCCTGTTATTTATGATCTCAATGACGATGGACAGGATGAGGCGCTTATCAGCATTAATAATTTTAATTGTTCATTGGGGTATGCTGCCCAGTCTCCCAGAGTTATTGAAAACAAACTAATTGCAATTGATTTTTCCGATAAGCAACTGAAAACACTTGACGTGGCCCAGGGGTTTAAAAATATTTTTTCTACACCATGGATTGGAGACCTTGATAATGATGGGTACCTGGACATTATTTACTGTCAATACTTTCATAATTACGATCTTGTATCTTTTCTTGGGATGAGAATCAAGCGGATCGATACACCGGTTAAAATAGGGAAGCCGGTTGTGTGGGGGGCTTTCCTGGGATCCCGCGGAGATGGCATCTTTGATGCAGGCCATCACGTGGAAAGATGATATGCCTGCCGCTGGGAAATAGTTTGATTGCTGTTGATGGATTAACATCCATTTTCGACTTTCAACTTTCAATTTTCCATTAAAATAGTCACCCTCAAAAATTAAAAATCTTCATGAAATCTTCATGCCTGTTGTGGCTGTTTTTGTTTTGCTGTTTTACAGCCTGTAATAATCACCGCTCGGATGAAGTTGCCGCAAATGACGGTTCAACCCCGCTCTTTCACCTGCTTAAGCCTGAAGAAACCGGGATAGACTTTATTAACGAGGTGGTAGATACGGATAGTTTTAATATCCTGACTTATCGAAATTTTTATAATGGGGGTGGGGTTGCAATCGGGGACATCAATAATGACGGGTTACCTGATGTTTTCCTGACGTCCAATCAACATGAAAATCACTTGTATCTAAATAAGGGAAACCTTCATTTTGAGGATATAACTGAAAAGGCGGGAGTAGGAGGGAAGATGGCGTGGAGCACAGGCGTAACGATGGCTGACGTAAATGGAGATGGATTTTTGGATATCTACGTATGTAATTCAGGGGATGTAGATGGGCGGTTTAAAAAGAACGAATTATTTATTAATAATGGCAACATGACTTTCACTGAAAGAGGCCACGAATATAATCTCGACAACGATGGTTATTCCACGCACGCGGCTTTTTTTGATTATGATAACGATGGTGACCTTGATTGTTATATCCTGAATAATAGTTTTCGCGATGTAGGTAAAATTGAATTATATAAAAAAGTAAGAGAACAGCCTTCAGCGGGTGGGCACCGCCTTATGCGGAATGATGGAAACACTTTTACAGATGTTACCCAACAGGCCGGCATTTATAGCAGCGACATCGCATTTGGTTTGGGTATAGCCGTTTCCGATCTAAATGGGGACCACTTACCTGATCTTTATGTCAGCAATGATTTTTGGGAGCGGGATTACTTATATATAAATAAAGGCAACGGCAAATTTTCGGAAGAGCTTCCGGCAAGGGTGAATTATTGCTCAACATCAAGCATGGGGGCTGATATCGCTGATATTAACAATGATGGTTACCCGGAAATATTTACGACAGACATGTTGCCTGGGGATAATTACCGGTTAAAGACAACAATGGCATTTGATCCATATCACCTGGAAGATTTAAAATACCGGGCGAATTTCCATTACCAGATCACCCAAAATTGCCTGCATCTGAATGATGGCGATGCAAATTTTTCGGAAATAGGGCAGTTATCCGGCGTAGATGCTACCGACTGGAGTTGGGGTGCCCTTATATTCGATTTTGAAAATGATGGGCAGAAAGACATTTTTGTCAGCAACGGAATCCAGAAAGACATCATGTCGATGGATTTTCTTGAATTCCTTGCGAACGACTCCCGCAGCGCAATCGGGAATGGAAAAGAGAAGGTAGATTACCGTAAATTAATCGCTACCATACCCTCAACGCAGCTTCAAAACTATGCTTTCAGCAATATGGGCAATCTTATTTTTAAGAACAGGGCTGCAAGTTTGGGACTTTCGGAACTGTCTTATAGCAATGGTGCTGCGTATGGCGATCTCGACAATGATGGCGACCTGGACCTCGTGGTAAACAATATTAATTCAAAAAGTTTTGTGTACCGCAACGATGCAAACCTGCATTCGGAAAATCATTTTCTGAAGATCAGGTTTAACGGACCGGAAAAAAATCCTTTTGGAATAGGGGCAGAGGTTATCATCAACAGTAAGGATGGCATCCGGACACTTCAAAACTATAATACCCGCGGATTTCAAAGTAGCCTGGAACCAAATTTACTATTCGGACTAGGCAAAACGGCATCTGTTGATTCTCTCCAGGTAGTATGGCCCGATGGAAAAATGCAGGTCATTAAAAATGTAAAAACCGATAACACAATTACGTTAAAAATTGCAGACGCATCAGCAGTAAAGAACATACCACGAGTACCAACTGAACCGGTGTTTGAAGAAGCAGGTCAGCGGTTGATTGATGCCCCTGCAATACACCACGAGGATAGGTATAATGATTTCAATGACGAACTGCTACTTGTCAGGATGCTTTCCACAGAAGGCCCGCGCCTGATTACAGGAGATGTGAATAAGGATAAGCTGACAGATTTTATTTTAACGGGTGCATCAGGTGACCCGGATAAGCTGTTCGTTCAAAAGCCGGATGGCAGCTTTCATTTTCAGAGAAACGCTGCATTCGAAAAGGATGCAGGATTTGAGAGCACCTGCGGCGCTTTATTCGATTATGATAAGGATGGCGATAACGACCTTATAATGGGCGCCGGAGGTAATGAACCTGGAGTGCCAAGAATAAATTTTATGGTAAGAGTTTATCTTAACGATGGCAACGGCAATTTTTCCGTTGCGCCTTCCGCTATTCCTCCTGTTATTGGAAATTTTTCAACCCTGGAGATTGAAGATTTTGATCATGATGGAGATGGTGATGTTTTCCTCGGAGCAAGGAATGTTCCCGGTAATTATGGATTGCCTCCACGTTCTTATTTATTGAGAAATGACAATGGTAGCTGGACAGATATTACGCCTCCCTCTCTTGCAAATGTTGGAATGGTTACCGATGCTTCATGGGCCGACACAGATGCTGATGGAGACAAGGACCTAATTGTTGTGGGTGATTGGATGGGGATACACCTATTTACAAATGACAACGGGATGTTTGCAAATGAAACGACGGTACCCAATAGCAATGGGTGGTGGAACAGGATTAAAGCAGCGGACCTGGATGGCGATGGGGATATGGATTTTGTATTGGGAAATTGGGGCCTCAACACCAAGTTTAAAGCCACTATTGAAAAACCATTAACTATGTATGTGAACGATTTTGACAATAATGGAAAGAGCGAATGTATAATTGACTGGTATCCTCCTCTTGATTCTATTTCTTATCCTTTTGCAACCAAGCCGGAATTGACATCGCAGTTGCCTGCATTAAGAAAACAGATCCTTAAATATAAAGAGTATGGGAATAAGACATACGATTCCTTGTTTTCCCCGGATATTCGCAGCCGCTCTTTGCGATATGAGGCAAGCTATTTACAAAGTGCAGTATTGTGGAATAACAACGGAAGTTTTGAACTCAGGCCATTGCCCCTCGAAGCACAGGTGTCACCCGTTTTTGGAATTATGGCAGATGACCTGGATGGGGATGGCAAAACGGATATCTGGCTTGGAGGAAATTTTTATGCGCTTAAACCACAGGTGGGAAGGCACAATGCAAGTAAAGGGGTTTACCTCAAAGGAATAGGAGATAAGGCTTTCACCTATGTTCCGGCAGCGCAATCGGGAATAAAGGTTAGCGGTGAAGTTCGCGATGCAGCCATTATCCTGGCGGGCGGAGCCAGGCACATGCTGATAGCCAGGAATAATGCAAGTGTGCTGCTTTTTGAAAAGAAAAAGAAGTAAATGAAGGTGTTTGATCGCTTAGATTGGTAAACGCGTACCTCAGACTGTCTAAAAACCACTCCTTAAGCCTGAAGTAAATCGGGTCCCTATCTTCGAAGGACGCCTTATATTCGATTCTAAAGAGGCTTGCTTGAGTTTTAAGACAGACTGCCGTTAGGTGCAAGCGAAACAGACGATTCGGCAACCAGTTAAAGGTAAAAAATTAAACAGAAAATGTAAACCATTTAACAGTTGTGTATAACATAGGAAAACTTATTTCATATGTGCAGTACAAAAACCTAAACGACAACCAAATCACCGAATTTACTGTATAATGATAGACAAGCTAAAAAAGAAAATAAAATCAATAGCTGATTTTTCAGAGGAGGATTTAGAGCTTTTTGGAAATGCACTGGAAGAAGCATTTATTCCAAAAGGGGAACATTTTTTACGTGAAGGACAGATATGCAAGCGCCTTGGTTATATTAAAAGTGGATTAACAATGTATTACAAAATTAGTGAGGGGATAGAAATACCCGCTGACTTTGCCATGGAAGATGAGTGGATCACTTATTTAAAAAGTTTCACTTCCGGGACAGTGTCCGATATGTCTATTAAAGCACTTGAAGACACGAATATACTTACATTGTCAAATGACAGTATGTATAAACTTATAAATACTCAGCCTAAATTTTTGGCAATTAAAAACTATTATACAGAACTTTCATTTATACGAAATACCCATCATGCTTCTGATTTGGCAATGCTAAATGCAAAACAGAGATATTATAAATTTATGAAAGAAAATCCCGATTTAATAAATAGAGTCCCTCAATATCATATTGCCGCTTATCTGGGTATTAAACCGCAATCATTAAGTAGAATAAGAAAATAGTAAAGGGTTCTTCCAAAAACTATGAATTTATTGAGTTTTAAATTTTGAAACCCTTACTTGTATTGAATTTGACATTTTTGGTTATTGAGAAAAGTGAGTTTTTGAAATCACCCTAAAAATCATTTCTTAACAAATGTGAACGATTATTTAGTTTCTGAGGTGGATTTTTGCTTCATAGTTTTTAAAACAAAAAAACATGACAATTACAAAGCAAAATTCATTGAGAACATTTTTAATAGTTACATTATTTTCCATAGCTGCTAATTTGCATGCACAGGACTGGAAATCTGACAGAAGAGTTAATGCAATTTTTGGGGTATCCCAAATACTTCTTTCAGGCTTTAATATTGAGGGTAACTATATTCACAATCGGCTAATTTTTGATTATTCTCATGGCGTTTCTTTAGATTTCTCAGGAAATTCCGTAACGGCAGATTTGAAGAAACAAGGTGTGGCAGTCCATATGCCTTACACAACTGGTTTTGGGATAGGGTACAGATTTGCGGAATGGATAAATTTAAGAGTTGAACCTAAATGGCACAGATTCGAATTCTATTATGAAGGTGAAGCTCAAAATAAGAGCAATGAAATTACTTCATATAATACTTTTAGTCTTGGTTTAGGTTTATACGGTTCAATCCGGCCTTTCAAGAACAAAAACTCTTTTTTAAACGGTCTTATGGTTGCTCCAAGCATAAGGTATTGGCCAACGTTATCTTCAACTTTAGAGGGGGATAGTTATTCCTACTATAATAAGAATACAATGGCTAATGAGGAAATAAAAGTCCTTGACCCAGGGATAGGTTTTACGCCTTGGGTATTTAATATTAGCCTTGGGTATTCTTTTAATCTTACAAAGAAGAAATAATGGCTACGATACTAAAATCAATTGTATTTAAATCATCTGGGTTGAGTGCTCCAAAGGACTTCTTTATAAATCTTATCTAGCGTTTTGTTAAGCGTAAATTGACGAATCTATTTGTGAATGTTAACAAAGTCAATTCGTGCTTTCATAATCAATATAGAGGCAACCCTCTTTTGATGGTGCGGCACATCGGATTATCTGTAGTGATGCATTCTGTATAGGAGATTGCTCAAAATTATGAATAGCGAGTCTGCCTCCATCCTCAATAATAAAATAGGCCGTCCCCATTAAAGGACAGCCTATTCATTGAATTACATTTAATTTGAATATTATTCCGGACCGCCTGCCCACCACAGCTTTGTAGTAAAATTATCCGGGGTGGTAGAAGTTGCGGCAAAATTGGGGTTACCAGCTACTTCCCCGGTTTGATACTTTAGTCTCTCCGGGATTGTTCCATTAGTTACATTCCCAGGGTAATTGGTGGGGACTAAAACGGGGAACTTTGTCCTTCTCCAGTTGGACCATGCTTCCCACCAGTTGAGAAAATGGTTTACCCAATATTGTTCGCCGATCTGCTTCAGTCCATTAGCAGGAACATATGGATAAGCTGCCAGGTAGGCAGTAACCTGGGCATCTGAAACCACCAATGTCTGATCATAGATCGTGTACATCTGCATGGATGCTTTTACTCCCTCATTATAATAGGCAGCGGCACTCGCAGGGGTAAGTCCACCGATACTTCTTTGTGCGGCTTCAGCCAAAAGCAACTGAACTTCACCATAGTTCATAAGCATATACGGGTCGTCGAGATCCAACAGCCTGGGATTGATCTTTGAATACACGAGATCCGGGTTCAGATTAGGATTTCCTTCTATGATCCTAAGCATCGCCAAATCATTGCCATTCGGCATCCCTTTCTGTTCAACAGGATTGACATTCGTAAAGTTCCACGTAGATTTTCCACCGGAGACTGTCCAGGTGCCAATTCCTCCATTTAAGATCATCAGCCTTGGATCATCGTCGGTTGCCGTAGCAGAATCTTTTCCTTTCAGCCAATTGATTAAAGTCCTACTTAAAAATGTAGGTTGTCCTCCATCACCGGGATAAAAAGCCCTGGAAATCCCATTTTGGTCTATCCATTGGCTTGGTGCAGTTGCCATACCCACGATCACATTTTCAGCGTTGCTTGTAAGCATGCCACCCGCCACAGCTTTTGTTACATATGTATTCGCAGTGGCGGCATCAACGTTTGAAAGCCGCATTGCGAAGCGAAGCATAAGGGAGTAGGCCCACTTTTTCCATTTGGTAATGTCCCCCTTGAAATACATATCGGCCGCGACAAATCCGTCGGTTGGATCTGCTGCACCAAAGCCGGCTACCGCTTCTTCAAGTTCTTTGAACAAGTCTGCATAAATAAGTTTTTGCTTGTCATATTTCGGAAACAAAATTCCTTCCGGAGCCTTTAATGCCTCAAAATAGGGAATACTCCCATAATAATCTGTCAGGCGGCTAAACAGGAATGCCCTGATTATTCTTGTCGCCTGCCGCATATTCTTGTATTTCCCTTCAGCAAATCCTCCTGCACCGGTTTCCCTAAGTATCGTGGCAACATTCTTAAGCTGATCACCATAGATATGTTCAAATGGCGCATTGGAACTTTCAGGGTTATCCTGGTACTTATCACCAGGAGCGATACCACCACCTGAATTGGCGACCTGCTGTATAGCCATAGAAGCAAATCCAATATTTGTTCTCCAATCGATGTAACGGTTGTCGCCCGAAGAACCGGAAGCGGCGGCGCCTAATTCTACTGAACTAAAAATAAAATTCAGGTTAATGGAGGGCAGTGACTGGGGATCGATATTCAGGTCTTTTAGCTTTTGAGTATTACAGCCTATAAAGCTTGTGCCGAGAACCGTGAAAAAAATAATCTTTATTAAATATTTCATACGTTTTCTATTTATTATTTAGAAGATTGTATCAGTTTTAAAACGTTGCCCTTAGATTAAAGCCATACGTACGAGTTGAGGGAAAACCATAATAATCAAGCCCTTGAGAATTCGAGCTGGTATAGCTTGACTCAGGATCAATATTAGGCGTGTTCTTGTGCAGAATGGCAAGATTGCGCGCAACAAAAGAAAGCATCAGCGTCTGTATCGGAGTTTTGCTAAAGATCTTTCTTGGTAAGGTGTAACCGAGCGTTATCTGCCGGAGCTTTATGAAAGAAGCATCGTACAGGAATTTATCTGCAGCGCCATTGCTTTCGCTGCCCAATTGATTCCAATAATTTTGCGCCTCTCCGGGTGTAAGTGTCTTAGTAAAGGGTTTATAGCCAGCCCCATCCCGCGTTACGCCAGTAATTACAAGCGGTGCTTCTCCTGACCTGCCAAGCAGTGTTTGCTCGGTAAATCCTTGCTGAGTAGCTCTCATATTTGTTCCCGAGAATATGTCTCCTCCGGATTTAAAGTCGATAAGGAAGGTTAAGTTTATTCCTTTCCACGTGAATGAGTTGTTTACGCCTCCTGTAAAATCAGGAACACCGTTCCCCAGGATTTGGTACCCGGGCGCGGCGATAGCAACGCCGTTTGAATCATATACCAAATTGCCGGAAGGATCCCGCATTTGAGCTTTTCCCGTGATCATACCATAAGGATAGCCCACGATATGTTTGATGAAAACATTCCTTGTCCTTGGTTCTTCCCCTACAAATTCTGTCTGTCCTTCAATCAACGCAACTACATTGCTTGTATTTTTCGCAAAATTTAACGACACGTCCCACGTTAAGGCACCCTTGATCGGGGTGCCTGTTATCAACACTTCAACCCCCTTATTTGTAATTTCACCCAGGTTAACACTTTTACTGCTAAAGCCCGATGCTCTCGAAATAGTTGCGTTGAGAATATCATCGGTAGTTTTCTGATCATAATAAGTGAAATCTAATCCCAGCCGGTTGTTAAAGAACCTCGCTTCTAATCCATATTCCATTTCCGTTGACGTAAATGGTACGAGGTCAGGATTTGGCAGGTTTGTAGCATTGCTATAGCCGGAACTGAACGATCCCAGGGGTACGCCAAGGTGACTTGAGCCGGCTGTATATGCGATAGCAGTATTATATGGCCCCACAGAGTTCACATTCCCAACCTGCGCCCACGATGCCCTTATTTTTCCATAAGTCATAAACGCTGGCAATCTCAAGGCATCAGAAAAGACAAAGCTTCCACCTATGGAAGGGTACAAAATGTCATTTTTTTCGGGGTTTAATACAGAAAACCAGTCTTGCCTGGCAGTTCCGGTAAGAAAGAGGTAATTATTGAAAGAGACTTCTGCGGAGCCGAACAGTGAATTAATCCCTAAACCTGAATAACCATAACCGAAATTCCTTTGAGCCGCATTGTTTATGGCGGCGAATAACGGCGTATTAAAGCCTGTTCCGTTTGCCGCGATATTTTCATTACTACGGCGCATGCGGTTTCCACCAACAAATGCATTTACTCCAATCTTGTCGTATTTTTTATTGAAACCAAGCGTCCACTCATAATTGATTTCACGAACGCGATCTTCTCTTTCAGACATGCTGCCACCACGATTGTGGCCTGTTCCCTGTGGAGTAAGTTGTGTTCTTCTTAAAGTGTACCAGTCCATACCGGCCTGGCCGGATACATATAGGAAATCAGTGATGTCGTACCTTATATTTCCTGAGCCAATGATGCGGTCACGCACATCTGTATTGATTTGCTGGTAAGCTGCCCAATAGGGATTTTGGGTCCATAGGTCAGTTGACCGCTGGAATTCTTCCCCCGGCGCCTTTCCATCGTGAATTTTAATACCCGTTGCGGCTTGGACCTCAAGTGAAGGTACTGCGCCTGGTTTATTAGGGTCACCCATCAGATCCAGTATATTGTAATCTCCTGGTAAACGATATATAGATTGTACGGCATTGCCGGGAGAATCGGAGATGTTGGGCCTGTTTTTTACCTTCTCATGAGAGTATAATATTTTGGAATTGACCGTAAGCTTCTTTCCCAATTTAGAATAAGTAGACATTGCAACATTGACCCGGTCAAACCCGGAATTAGGTATAACTCCGTTACTTCTTAAATCGGCAACAGAAAGCCGGAAATTTTGCGTTTCGCTGCCGGCCGACATTGCAATAGAGTTAGTGAATGTATTTCCTTTTTCATAAAAACGCTTCCAGTTATCACCTGCATAAGCATATGGCCTGCTGATGCCATCAAACTGTACTGACTGGCTGCCGTCAAATTTTGGTCCCCAGGCCTGTTGGCTCCAGCCATTGAAGGCATCTGCAATATTTGCTGACTTTGTGGCTACCCTGGTCTGCAAAGTTGGACCTACCATTCCACCGGAACCATAGCTGGTCTGGAATTCAGTAAGATTATTTACCTCTTCCATAACGTAGTTTGAATTGAACTCAACACCAATGCCTCTCCGGTTGGTGCCTTTTTTTGTGGTGATGAGGATTACGCCATTGGCAGCCCTCGATCCGTAAAGCGCCGCTGCGCTCGCTCCTTTCAATACGGTCATAGACGCTACATCATCGGGATTGATACTGTTCATACCGTCGCCCTGGTCGGCGCCGCCCCACAGGCCCGCCTGGCCGTTATTCGTGTTGTCCATGGGAACACCATCGACAACATACAAGGGCTGGTTTAAAGTGCTGCCAAGTGTCTTTGCACCGCGGATTACTACACGTGTAGATCCACCCGGTCCTGTAGCCAGTTTTGATACGTTTACACCGGCTACCCTTCCTTCCAGTGCATTTGCCAGACTGAGCTCCCTGGCCTGCGTGAGTTGTTCTCCCCCTACCGTTGTAACCGAATACTGCAGCGATTTAGAAGTTCTTTGTATACCGAGGGCGGTAACAACCACTTCGTTTAGGCTTGAAGCGGCAACCTTTAGCGAAAGAGCAACTGTACTCACGCCTGCAACAGAAATTTCCTGAGATTCAAATCCAATGGAGCTGACCGTGAGACTTGAAGCTTCACCGGGAACTACCAGTGAAAAAAAGCCGGCTGAGTTGGTTTGGGTTGCTGCAGTTGTGCCTTTAGCTGCAACAGTCGCCCCGACTATGGGCTGGCCCTCCGCAGTCTTAATAGTGCCCGTAACCGTTTTTTGTGCGTGGAGAATATTGGCGACAAGAAAAAATGCGACCATCATAAATAGCCGCCTAAATGTTAAATTTTCAAGCATCGTTGGTTAGTTTACAGGTGAATTTAATATGTGTCTGGTAAAGTTTTGACGGTTTAATGATACACTCACTGTACAATACGCCACTTATTAATGATTTTGGGAGGTCAGCGATAATTAAAAAACTAAAATTGTTTACAAGATAAAACGGGGTATAAAAACGCCTCAAATCAAGCATTTTCAAACCGCCATCAAAAAACTATTCACAATAAAAAGTATTAATAATGATCGATAAACATTGTGGCAACTGTAGTAATAAGATTTTTTCTGCAGGTATGCATGGTGCAACAAGATAATTATCCTTTTTCTCATAGTAATTGCAGTTTTCTCATTTCTGGAAAAAGCAGTTGTAGTAATGTAGTAATAAAGTTATATAATCTAAGGGAGAATTTATAGTGAAATTTTAGCAAATCATACCTATGTTTTAACCATTTAAAGAATTTGTCGAAGATCTTCCCTGGTAATGGGAGCAATTTTAAAAAAAACAAAGTGGATAATATACTGGAGTGCATGGAAACTTTGCTGAACAACTAAGCCAAAAAAATATCTTTCACCGCCGCTTTTGAGCATTGAAGAAATGCCTGAAAATAAAAATATGGATTTAGCATTATCATTGGATTTGTTGTCCCACGGCAAATACAAGCAAAATGGTCGATAAAGGAGCTGTTGATGAATGTAAAAAATAAGGAAGATGTATTCAACAGAGATCAGTTTGATCTTCGTCCTGCGATTTAAATGATTGGTTAGTTTTGTACTCCACTCATATCAAAAAACTGCTGAAATGAATAAGCATATTAATAAAAAAATAATTGTGGCGGCATTTTCTATAATGTCTTTTTTGTATGCGCCCGCACAACTAACACTGCCTATAAATAAATTATTGCAGAAGGAGTATAATCTTGCGCCAGTTCATTCCAGCGATACCCAGTATTTTGTGTTAGAATCCAAATTGCTTCAATATAATGTAAACGGCACCCGTAAAAGCCTCAATATCTACCGGCTTTACCTGCGTTGTGTTCCGTTTGTTAAAACCAATCCACCCGAGGATGAGTATACCTGCACCAGGTTTACTGTTCAGTTGGATAGCGCTCGTGAAATGGACATTCCGGCGCTTGCGAACTGGAAATATTTATTTACTTTATATCCGGATTCAAACGATAAACAAAGGCAGCTTTTTGGCATTGACCACAGCAAATTTGAACATTTAACAGACGACAAAGGAAAAGTTTTGCCAATTGAAAATACCTTTCACGTGTACAATGCATTCATAGATTTCCATTCGATGAGTGTATTTGCTGAAAGAACTCCAAAGGGGAGGGGCGTGCAGGATATTAAGCAGATCGGGCAAAAGATAATTCACGAAGCAGCATTCTCGCAACCTGGAGAAAACCTTGGCAGCCAGGTTGCAGAAGGTTCGTACTTTAAAAATGGTGAAATCACATTAACATTCAAGGGGCTGAGTCTTGCAAATCATAAAAGCTGTGCAATGCTTGGGTATGATTCGGGAGAAAGTTCCTTCTATATGGTGGTAAAACCTTTTGGGAATATGGAAGTAAAAACAAAAGGCAGTTCACATTATTTCGGTGACATTTATAAGGACCTTAAAGGAGGCTGGATACAAAAAGCGACGCTGCACGAACTGGTAATAAGCGAAACAATTGTGCCTGGCCAAGCCAAGGCACTTAATGGTATAATTGAAAGAACCATTGAGATAAATAATATACCCAAAGGGAAATTATAAAATGCGCATTCAATGCCATTTATTTAGTGCTTTATTTGTTTCACGCGAAGCGTAAAGAATTAAAAAAGGACCAAAAAGAAATACAAAATCAACTTTGCGTCTTTGCTTCTTTTTTTCTTTGCGTGACACTTTCTTAAGTAAACTACTATTAAGTTAAGTTTGAATTAGCAATAGAAATTTGTTTCACGCGAAGGCGTAAAGAATTAAAAATGCGCAAAAAGAAAATACAAAATTTAACTTTGCGCCTTTGCTTCTTTTTTTCTTTGCGTGACATTTTCTTGCCGATTTCCTACGCTGAATTTCTTCCGGCATTAATAATTCCAAAGGAAGACCGGATCACCAGTTTTTGATAGGTTTCCTTGAGTGGCGAATTGGTGAGTGAGTCTTCGATCTCCCTGATTTTCATAATCGCGAACTGCTGGATAGTGAGGAGCGGCAATACAATTCTTTCCCTCATAACGATCGAGAGTTTCTCAACCGGGTAATCACTCATCAGTTCTGTTTTGCCACCCAATTTCAATACGTACTGTTGTGTTAGGATGAATTCATCATAGATCATGTTCCATAACACCCCGTATTTTTCATCCTGGGACAGGAATGCAGTTAATGGGAAAAAACATTTTTCCATTGACATTTCGCAGTTATCGAGCAATGTTTTAAAGTATAGCGAACTTTGATAGAGTTCCTTTAGCTGGGGAAATTTGCCACGTTTATCCAGCTCCATCAAGGCGGTGCCTACGCCAAAATAGCCCGTCACTATTTGTTTTATTTGCGACCATGCACCCACATATGGAATGGCGCGAAGATCCTTAAAAGACAGTTTGTTGCTCCCTCCACGTTTAGCCGGCCTGCTGCCGATATTGGTTTCGCTGTAAAATTTCAGCGGACTAACCTGCGACAAATAATCGGCAAAATACGGGTGATCTTTTAGCGAGTTGTATTTTTTGAAACTCTCATTCGCGAGTTCCTGTAACAAAGATTCTTCGTTTTTTTCAAGCGTAATTTCCCTGTTATTGAAAAGATTATTTGATATACCCGCGTGCAATAACTGTTCAATGTTAAACTGGGCGGCATCCACCGTTCCAAAATTAGAGCTTACTGTTTGCCCCTGAACAGTTAACTGGATTTCCTTGTTGGAGATGTTTTGTCCCATCGATGCATAAAACTTATGCGTTTTCCCCCCTCCTCGTGAGGGTGGGCCGCCCCGGCCGTCAAAGAACAGCACTTCAATGCCATATTCCTTTGAAATTGCAGTCAGTTCTTCTTTTGCCTTGTAAATACCCCAGTTGGCCATTAGGTATCCTCCATCCTTTGTCCCATCGCTAAAGCCAAGCATGATCGTCTGGCGTTTATTTCTACGGGTAAGATGTGCGGCATAGGCTTCATCGGAGTACAGTGTTTTCATGACTTCTGCCGAGTGTTGCAGGTCATCCACCGTTTCAAACAGTGGTACAATATCTACGCTCATGGATTCGCGCTTCCAGCCACATAACTGGAACAGTCCATACACTTCCAACACGTCCACAGCGTTTTTACACTGGCTTATGATGTACCTGTGGCACCCGGATTCTCCATTGAACTCCTGGATAACTTTAATTGCTTTGATAGAGGCAAGGGTGTCATCGGTAACTTCGTCGCCAAACACCTGATCGTTGACAGTCGCGTTAATGTTTGTAAGCAATTTTATTTTTTCTCCTGAAGGAAGATCACTATAACCTTCAGGCAAAAAACCTGGTTTAGCTGCAATATCGGCCATTACATTACTGTGTATGGTGCTTTCCTGCCGGATATCCAGCGAAGCGAAATGCAGACCAAAGACATTTACCTTATTGATAAGGCTATCGATCAGGTGGAGGAATAAACTGTTGTGTTTGTAAATTATTATGTCTTTTATCTTATTAAGGGGGTCCAGGATGGCCTTTTTTGTCAAAGGCGTCCGTTGGCCCGGGATAAAAAGATTATTGTACATCTCTTTTTCCAGGTCTATCAGAATAGTATCGACTCCGTCGAAAGTTAGTCTGCGCCTCAATCTCCTTATTTCAAGATAATAGCATTTAATGATAGCGCCCCTTAATGCGTCCGCTACCTTTAATGTAGTGGCGGCCTTCACAAAAGGGTTACCGTCCCGGTCGCCCCCCGGCCAGAAACCCATCGTAATAATTGGGTTATTATCATCTACTGCTTCCGGAAATTGATTTTTTAAAAAAGAAATGATCCTGCCGCCGGCGGGGTAGAAAATATTTTCCAGGTACCAGACAAGGTTCATCGCCTCATCATAGGGTGTAGGTTTTTGTTTTTTAAAGAAGGGGGTTTTACCCAATTGTTGCAGATACATATTGATCTGAACCGCATTGTTTTCAGCGAGGGCATTTGACAGGTCATTGATAATGCCTAACACCGCGCCGGGATAAAACTGGGTAGGATGTGCCGTTAATACCAGCCTTACCGCAAAGGTCTTCAGCTTTTCTTTCAGCTCTGCCTGTTTTTTATGTTCGATCACTTCGCTTTCCAGGTGCTTTAGAGTACCTACACCGCCCATATCCTGCACTTCTTTAAAAGCGGCATCTTCCAAAGCATCGAATAATACTACCTGCCGCTCTATATACTGGATAAAGCGAAATAACAGGTCGAGGCGTTCCTGCGGCGATTTGTATGTAGTGTGTTTGGAAAAAAAATCTTCGATGATCTCCTCAGGGCTCTGCTTTTTCTTATAGCCCTCTTCACAATTATTTAATAACAGGGAGAGAAGGATGCCGGTTTTTTCAATCCGGTGAAACGGCAATGCCGTAAACAGGCTATTGTACAACTGGAACTTAATTCCTACTAAATTTTTAAAATGCTGCAAGCCACGGGACGACTGGTGATCCATATTCAATAATTTTTTATAAACGGTAACGAGCTGGCAGCAAGTAAAGCATGAAAATACTTTAAAATTTTCAAATACCATCTCCCTGCTACAATTAATTACCTAATTTAGCACCTGCAAAGTGGTTAAATTTAATCTACATATCATTCCAGGCAGAACTTTCATAGCTGCACCAAACAGTATTACCTCTGTTACAGTTACCATTGCAAGCACCCGTTGAGGGTTACACAACTACATATAACAATTGGCTAACGCGCTTTTTCCCAGGGAAAATTATACGGTATTAACTATTTACATTTACACACAAATAAAAAGTCATGCAGGTTTTAAAGTTTGGGGGAAGTTCGGTTAAGAACGCGGAAAATATAAACAGGGTAATCGGGATTATCAATAAGAAAGTAAATGCAGGCAAAACGATTGTGGTGGTATCGGCATTAGGAGGCATCACGGATATTTTACTGGAATGCAGCAAATTGGCGTCAGAAGGAGATGAAAGGTATAAGGAAAAATTAATAGAGGCCGAGCAACGTCATTTGCAAACGGCAAAAGAGCTTATTCCCATTACGAGGCAAAGCAGTGTGCTCAGTTTTGTAAAAACGCTGTGCAACGAAATTGAAGATATCTGCAATGGCATATTTCTACTGGGTGAATTATCTGACCGAACCAAGGATAGGATCGTGAGCTATGGCGAAATACTTTCTTCCCGGATTATCGCCGCCAGGTTTACATCCGAAGCAACAAGCGCTGAATGGAAGGATTCAAGAGAAATTATCATTACCAATTCAAACTTTGGCTCGGCATCGGTAGATTTTGCAGCCACCGATAAAAAAGTTCGTGATTATTTTAACGGATCAACCTCCGGCTTGTTTATCTTACCCGGCTTTATTGCCTCAGATAGCACCGGTGCAAACACCACGCTTGGCCGGGGAGGCTCCGATTACACGGCTGCTATTATTGCAGCTGCGTTGGACGCAGAGCTACTTGAAATATGGACCGATGTGTCCGGCATGATGACTGCTGACCCGAGGTTGGTAAGCAACGGAAAGATCATTCCGGAGATATCTTACCAGGAAGCAATGGAACTGTCTCATTTTGGCGCCAAAGTTATTTACCCGCCTACCATACAGCCTGTAAGCAGCAAGGGTATCCCTACCTGGATAAAAAATACTTTTGCCCCGGAAGACAAGGGAACGGTTATACAAAGCGGAACCGCCAGTGGAAACACTATACGAGGCATTTCGAGCATTAATAATATATCATTGTTAAGCCTGGAAGGAAGCGGTATGGTGGGCATTCCAGGTTTTTCAAAAAGATTATTTGAGGCCCTGGCTAACAAGAAGATCAATGTTATCCTTATCACCCAAAGCTCTTCCGAACACTCTATTTGCGTTGGGATTGACGCTGAAAATGCTGACCGGGCGAGCCGGTGTATAGACGAAGTATTTTCTTATGAAATAGAAACAAAGAAAGTGGAGCCCATTATCGTTGAAAAAGAATTAGCGATCGTGGCGTTGGTTGGTGATAATATGAAGAGCCACCCGGGAATTAGTGGTAAAATGTTTGGCAACCTGGGTCGCAACGGGGTAAATGTGCGGGCCATTGCACAGGGGTCATCTGAAAGAAATATATCGGCGGTGATCTCCATGCATGATGTTAAAAAAGCGATCAATGTTTTGCATGAGGAGTTTTTTGAAACGGTGTACAAAGAGGTGAATTTATTTATTGCGGGTGTAGGAAATGTAGGGGGGAAATTAGTGGCCCAAATTCTTAAGCAGCAAAAATACCTGCAGGAAAAATTGCATTTGAGAATAAATGTAGTGGGGTTAGCCAATAGTAGAAAAATGCTCTTCAATGATGGTGGAATTGACCTGGGCAATTGGAAATCACTCTTAGCAGATGGGACCACCATGGACATGCAGGGATTTATTGATACCATCCTGGCAAAGAATTTACGCAATGCAGTGTTTGCTGACGTCACCGCAAATGAATTGGTTGCTACCTGCTACGATCAGCTATTACAAAAGAGCATTTCAGTAGTTGCATGTAACAAAATAGCATGTTCTTCCTCATACGAATACTACACCAGACTTAAAAAATTGTCAACGGAGTTTAATGCGCAATTTATCTTCGAGACTAATGTCGGTGCAAGTTTACCGGTGATCGGATCATTGAACGACTTGTTGCGAAGCGGGGATAACATACAAAGGATGGAGGCTGTATTAAGCGGTACGCTCAACTTCGTATTTAATCATTATAATGGAAAAAAGAGTTTTGCTTCTGTGGTAAAACAGGCGCAGGATGAAGGATATACCGAGCCCGATCCACGGCTTGATCTGAGCGGCAAGGATGTGATGCGTAAAATAATGATCCTGTCGCGTGAGGCGGGTGAAAAAATGGAAATGGAAGATATTACCAATAATTCTTTTTTGCCGCCTGCATGTATGGAGGGGTCTGTGGAAGATTTTTACCGGGCAATGGAAGAGCACGAGGGCCATTTCAAAAAACTATACGCTGAAGCCGCCGCTGCCGGGAAAAAATTAAAATTTGTTGCCAGGTATGTCAATGGAAAAGCATCTGTAGGTTTGCAGCATATAGATCCCCATCACGACTTTTACCATTTGTATGGAAAAGATAATATTGTGTTGTTCTATACCGACCGCATGTTGATCAGCCATTGGTTATAAAGGGCGCCGGCGCGGGAGCGGATATCACCGCATCAGGTGTTTTTGCGGATATAATCCGGACGGGTAGGATATAGACGATGGATGTGTGGTCAGGTATTTAAGGCTGTATTTAATTAAGCAATCAATAACATTGGCCGTCATTTAATTCCGGTACAACCGGCGGTGACCTTACTATAATCGATGAGTTCCGATATGCAAAATGAAAATAAAGAGATGGCCGCACCGGTAATTGCGGAAGCCTGTTGTGTCAAGGTGTTAGCACCGGGTACAGTAGCAAACCTTGTGTGCGGGTTTGATATTTTAGGAATGTGTTTAGACGAGCCCAACGACCTAATGGAGATAAAGTTACTGAATGAAAAAAAGATTGTCATTCAGAGTGCGGACGGCTATCCCTTACCGTTAGATCCTGCCCAAAATACCGCAGGTGCACCCCTGGTGGAGATGATCAGCGGACTTACAGAGCCGGTTGGCTTCGAAGTAATTATTCATAAGCATATCAAACCCGGCAGCGGGATAGGATCAAGCGCTGCCAGTGCGGCAGGTGCTGTAGTGGCAGCTAATCACCTGCTGGGTAACATATTCTCCAAAAAAGACCTCGTGCGTTTTGCGATGTTTGGAGAAAAAGTAGCCTCAGGTGTAAAACATGCTGATAACGTTGCTCCATGTATTTACGGGGGCATTACACTGATAAGGAGCATACATCCTTTGGATATTATTTCTATTCCATCACCTGGTCTTTTTGTAACGATAGTACATCCCCAAATCGAGGTGCGTACCAAAGACGCGAGACAGATCCTGCGAAAAGAGGTGCTGCTGAAGGATGCCATCAGGCAATGGGGAAATATTGCGGGGCTGGTGGCTGGCTTTATGCAAGGCGATCTTGACCTCATAGGAAGGTCATTGGAAGATGTCATTATCGAACCGGTGAGAAGTATTTTAATCCCCGGTTTTGATGAGGTGAAAAAGAGGTGTAAAGAGGCAGGCGCAATGGGCGGCGGCATTTCAGGATCAGGCCCCTCAATTTTTATGCTGAGCAGCGACAAGCCTACAGCAATTAAAGTAGAAGGCGTAATGAAAGAGATCTATAACGAAATAGGCCTGGATTATAATACTTATGTAACAACGATTAATACGACAGGTGTAAAGATCCTGGAACAGTGATTACTCAATTCATCACTCATCATTCATTAAGTAATTGATGCAATACTATAGTACTAATCACCAGTCGCCGTCAGTAGATTTCCGGCAGGCTGTAATTAATGGTCAGGCGCCCGATAAGGGTTTATATTTTCCCGAAAAAATACCAACGGTTTCGAAAGAGCTGATCTCCAATATTACCCTTTACTCAAACGAAGAGATAGCTTACCAGGTAATGAAACCCTATGTAGGCGATACCATTCCGGAGGATGTATTACGGGGCATCATTGCCGCCACCATAAACTTCGACATACCATTAGTGCAGGTAACGGACCAGGTTTATTCGCTTGAACTCTATCATGGGCCTACACTGGCTTTTAAAGATGTTGGAGCCAGGTTCATGAGCCGATGCCTGGGTTATTTTGTGAAGGAAGACCATCGGAAGGTAACCGTGTTGGTAGCTACATCGGGTGATACAGGAGGTGCGGTTGCTAATGGATTTTACGGCCTTGATGGCGTGGAAGTAGTGATTCTGTATCCATCCGGCAAAGTAAGCACTGTGCAGGAAAAGCAATTGACTACCCTGGGCAAAAATATCCATGCATTGGAAGTGGCGGGTAGCTTTGATGATTGCCAGCAAATGGTAAAAGAAGCCTTTACGGATGAGTTGCTCAATGAAAAGTTATTTCTTACATCTGCAAATTCTATTAATGTGGCGCGCTGGCTGCCACAGCAGTTGTATTATTTCTTTGCTTACAGGCAATGGGCCGACAAGAATAATCCGCCGGTGATATCCGTGCCGAGTGGAAACTTTGGTAATATTTGCGCTGGTATCCTTGCCAATATTTCAGGGCTGCCCGTTCATCATTTTATTGCGGCCTGCAATGCGAATGACGTGGTTCCTGAATACATGCAAACCGGGGAATATGCAGCAAAAAAACCGATTGCCACGATGTCAAATGCTATGGATGTAGGTAATCCCAGTAATTTCATCCGGATACTCGAAATATTTCATCATGAATTTCATGAACTTCAAAATGTACTAAGCAGTTTTAGTATTTCTGATGACGAAACGAGGGCCACCTTACGGTCAGTTTACCAGGATAACGGGTACCTGCTCGATCCGCACGGAGCGGTTGGATTTAGTGCATTGCAGCATTATTTAAAAGATAATCCCGCTCAAAAAGGCATTGTGTTGGAAACGGCACATCCTGTGAAATTTTACGATTTGGTGGAGCCCGTCATTGGAGAATCAGTGAGCATTCCGGCAGCCATCAAAGAGCAACTGAAATTAGAAAACAATAGTACCCGGATCGAAGCCAATGCCGGGTTATTGAAATCGTTTCTGCTAACGTTGGCGGAAGGGCAAGTTAACTGATGATTTTATCCGAACAACCTGGCACTGAGGAGCAGCAGCGGTAAAAGCCAGTTTAATTATTACGTAAAAAAATAGTATGCCTTCAGAGGTATTAATCTCAACCTTCGTTTAGCAGGTAGTGATCCTCATTTGGTTTTGAGCTTTCCTGTAAACCGGGAATGATCGCTGTTTGATCTATTCTGAGTTTGATATCACTACAGATTTGTATCTTACAGGTATGAATAAATTTAAAAAAAGAGCGCTGCAGATCATTGTTGCGTTATGCCTTCTATATCTTTTGCTGCTAATACCTGACAGTAATAAATCGCCTATTATCAAAGCAACAGAAACGCCTTTTGCCTGGAATAAAGACAGTTTGTGGCTTCAGCTCGAAGATGACTTCAGAGATGCGGCAAAACAGCGGAAAGGGAAGGTCGATTCGTCGATACAGGAACATTTTGCTTTACAGGAATTATTGTACGATAGAATCCGGTCCGGTCAAATTGAATCAACCGATACCAATCTTAATCGCCTTGTCAGCAGCTTTTTTATACAGGCCGCCCTGGTTGCTGCGCAGCCCTCCAACCGGGATTCGTTTATCCGCCAGTACAACAAAATACGCAGGGAAGTAAAGTTGCAGTCACAACACTGGGACATGAGCAGTAAAATAGTAAGGAACAATATTTACCAGGTGCTGTATGGAATGCGTGCAGGTGCGGAGGAAGTACTATTACAGACCGCAAATACCGTATTTGACCCGGTAATGCCGGTAACGGATGAACCATCAGCCACAGCCTCGACCAATATTTTCGGAATAAAAGTACATAGCGGTGACCTGTTGGTATCAAGAGGCGGCGCCGAAGTGTCGGCTTTAATATCCAGGGGTAATGATTATCCTGGAAATTTTTCCCATGTGGCATTCATTTATGTGGACGAAAAGAATGAACCTTTTTTAATTGAGGCGCATATCGAAAGAGGGGTGGTCATTTCCACGGCAGAACAATATGTAAAGGATAAAAAGCTCCGCTTTATGGTGTTACGGCCAAGGGCCGATTTGCCAATGATAAGTAAAGATCCCATGTTGGGACAAAAAGCAGCGAAAATCGCTTATGAGGAGACCCGTAAGCGGCATATTCCTTATGATTTCAAGATGAACTTCAGGGATTCATCAGCTATGTTTTGCTCTGAAGTAGGTTCTTATGCTTATAAAAAAGAAGGTATACAATTATGGCAGGCGGTATCTACTATCTCTTCGCAGGGGGTTGTAAATTGGTTGCACGACTTTGGCGTGGAAAATTTCGTTACTCAAATGCCGTCGGATCTCGAGTATGATCCGCAATTAAGTATAGTGGCAGAATGGAGCGATCCCGAAACTTTGTACAAAGACCATATCGATAATGCAGTGATGGATATATTACTTGAAGAAGCGGATAAGGGAAGGCAGATAAAATATTCTACCTGGCAGTTGCCAATAGTGCGGGTTATAAAAGGATGGTGCCTCGTAAAAAATTATTTTGGGAAATCCGCCTTAATACCCGAAGGGATGAGTGCTACGCAGGCATCAAAAAATCAGTATTTTGTCGCGATGTACAATAAGTTAAAAGCTGAAACAATAAACCTGGCGGAAGAATTCGTAAAAACAAATCATTACAGGCCTCCTTACTGGCAATTGGTAAAACTGGCCCGTGAAGCAAATGGTATAATCGAAAAAAGTTAAAGCGTTGCTGCTTTTTCTTCAATTTCGCTCATATTAATTCCCGAGTGGCTCTCATCATAAATACATTTGCCATCTTTAATCAGCAATACCTGTGGTGACTCATGATAAACGGAAAATTCCTCGGCAATTTTATTAGATATTTGCCTGTTCCTGATAAGATCAAGAAAGTAAAAATCAACATCCGCCTTAGTGGCACTTCTTTCCAAACGGTTCCTGGCGACACCGCTTACTGCGCATCTCGAACTGTGTTTGAAGATTAACTGAGGTTTATTTTTTGATTGCTCTTTAATATCAGCCAATTGTGATTCTTTTGTTAAATCGATCCACTGCATTCAAAATCTTTTTAGTGAATAATACCCTCCGTCATTGGACAGCCAGTGCCTTTTCTACTTGCTGCACAAGACGTAAAAGTTGTGATTCCAATAAGAACAATGGCGACAATTAATAAAATCTTCTTCATAATATTGGTTTAATTGAGGGTAATTTTTTATCCTGCTTTACAAAAATAGCACACCTTTTGTTCACGTGTAATGAATAATTCGGTATTAAAAGTTACCTTGCTAATCATTTGTCCTGAAAATCATGCCAGACTTGCTAGTAAAGAATAAAGATATAACTGTTTTTCCCCCAATTTTAGTGTGTGATTAGCAATAAATATCTTTTTTTAGTTTATGTGATAACATTTGGCAATAAAATCCACCTAATTTTAAATTCAAAAAATGTCCCTATTATTAACCCGTCCGATTGTGTTTATTGATCTTGAGACCACTGGTATAAATCTTTCTACAGACAGAATTGTAGAAGTGGCTATGATAAAAATCCTGGTTGACGGATCAAGACAGGTTAAAAGAAAGTTGGTAAATCCCGGCATTCCTATACCGCCTATGTCAATGGAGATACATGGTATTACAGATGAAATGGTGAAAGACGCGCCAACGTTTAAGCAATGTGGTAACGAATTAAAACAATTCATGGATAATTGTGATTTAGGAGGGTATAATAGCAATCGCTTCGACATACCAATGTTAATGGAGGAGTTTTTGCGCGCGGGGATGGATGTGGATTTAAGTACGCGGAGAATGGTAGACGTTCAGCATATTTTTTATACGATGGAACCGCGCACGCTTACAGCCGCCTACAAATTTTATTGTGAGAAAGATTTGGTAGATGCGCACGGGGCGGAAGCGGATGTAAATGCCACGATTGATGTTCTGTTGTCACAGATCGACCGGTATCCGAAGCTGGGTAATTCCGTCGATTCTATCCTGGGTGTTATCGGCGAGGATAAAGTGGTAGATTATGCCCGTCGCTTTTTGTTTGACTCGAAAGGGGTTGAAATTTTCAATTTTGGCAAACACAAGGGGAGGCCGGTTATCGAAGTATTAAAGGCTGAGCCGCAGTATTATGATTGGATGATGAGGGGCGATTTTCCCCTTCACACCAAACAAAAGCTTACAGAAATATTAAATCGTACCCTGTTAAAAAATAACTAAATTAGAGTGTTTAAAAATTGCAATCGTTTGCTTTACACTAATTTGTAAATTCGTTCAAATAGCATTTAAATAGTTTTTGGAAAAGTTAGTTATCATACCTACTTATAATGAAAGGGATAACATCGAGAATATTATCGATGCGGTAATGAGCCTGCAAAAGGATTACCATGTTTTAATTATTGACGATGGTTCACCCGATGGCACGGCGGAAATAGTGAGATCTCTTTTTTACAAATATCCCCTCCAACTATTTTTAGAGGAGCGAAAAGGTAAACTTGGTTTAGGTACGGCCTATATCCATGGTTTTCGTTGGGCCCTGGAAAGGGGGTACGAGTTTATTTTTGAAATGGATGCTGATTTCTCGCATAATCCAAAAGACCTCGAGAGCTTGTATCTCGCATGTAAGAATGGAGCAGGGGTTGCTGTTGGTTCAAGGTACGTAAAGGGAGGTGCTGTTGAAAACTGGCCGGCTAACCGGATTGCGTTATCGAAGGGTGCTTCGCTGTATACGAGAATCATAACCAGTATGCCTGTTCGGGACCCAACCGCTGGTTTTGTTTGTTACCGCAGAGAAGTATTGGAAACCATCAATTTGTCTGAAATAACTTTTGTCGGCTATGCATTCCAGATAGAAATGAAATTCGCTTCCTGGAAGTTAGGGTTCAGGATTACTGAAGTGCCCATTACATTTATCGATCGCCAGTTGGGTGATAGTAAAATGAATAAAGGTATTGTAAAGGAAGGGATATTGGGCGTGTTGAAATTGCGCTGGATGAGCATGTTCAAGAACTATCGAAACAAAGTAAAAAATTCATATCCTAAAGATCCGGTCGCTTATCCTCAACCCGGCGTTTTGCTGGAATCAAAATAAATTCCCCAATTCTTTATGTAATTGTTTTTCGGGCTGCATCTGGTAGTTTATAACCAGCTATATGTATAAAAGCCCATTAAAACTGCCGCCAGGTATTTTTTCCTTTCCTGGCAACTACTCCCAACAAATGTTTACAGTTCAGGCAAAGCAACAGTCAATGTTCAACGATGGTTAAGCATTGGATTGCATTGGTGAGCTAATGCCAATAATTTAAGTTTTATACTCTTCCTATTCCTGCGTTTCAGCCCAACCTACATTTAAACTTATCATTTATGAGTGTTATAAAATTTACAATACCTGAACCATGCCATCAGAACTGGCAGGAGATGAGCATCATTGAGCAAGGGCGGTTTTGTTCTTCCTGTCAAAAAGCAGTGACTGATTTTAGTGCTTTGGGGGATCATGAAATATATGCCTTGCTATCAAAAGGTGACGCTGATATGTGTGGCCGTTTTTCGGAAGAACAAATGCAAAGAGGTATTAAATACGGCCAGGAGAAAAAACGGTATTGGGGCAAGTATTTTTTTAACTTTTTTATCCCTGCATTTTTGTTTACAAAGCAATCCAGCGCACAGGGGAAAATTGTTCAACAAACCAAGGCAAGCTGCTCGGTCGGAATGCGGAAGATCATTGTACCATATCGGGATAAGCATTTTGAGTTGTCCGGTTCGATCATGGATTCAGGTGCTAATAAAATTATTGGCTACGGAACTGTTAGTATTATTGGGGGTAATGGAGCGGCAGTAAGCGAAACAGGAACTTTCAATTTAAAATCTAAAGCTACCGGGCCATCCGTTATTTTGAAAGTAACTGCGATAGGGTATGAATCGCGTGAAATTGAACTTGCAATTCCGGCGAACAATTTTTCCATGAGCGATCAAATTATCTATCTAAAACCCAGGGTTGTTCAACTTGAAGAGGTAATAGTGCATTCGGCAACAAACTATTTGGGAGGGATATTAGGGGGAATGTCCATGTCTGTAAAAGTGAACAGAACCATAGAGTTACCCAAAAGGTTAATCACAGCTATATCCGATTCAATAAGAATATATCCAAGCCCGGTAAAGCGTGGAAATACTTTCAAAGTGGCGCTAAAATTAAAACGGAGTGGTCGCCATGGCATCCAGGTAATCGATATAACAGGACGCATAATCTTTCAACAGGCAATTGATGCTGATGTTCAGCGGTTTAATAGTGAGATAGTTTGCAGCAACGCCTGGAATGCCGGCGTTTACAGCATGAGGGTGCTAAGTGCAGATGGCAGGTTGCTAAGTGTGAGCCGCTTTTTAATAGAGTAAGATAAAGTAGGGCGTGCGAGAGTACAACATATGGATTCCAACTTTAAAATGTGTATACTAAATGTATTTGTTGCAAGCGTCCGCTCAGTCATTTAGTTAAGCGTTTTCGCCCCGGCCAGGGCGGCGTGTTTATAGAATATTCATCATTACTGCATTCGGCTCCGTAGGTGCCGCGTATTACGTGGCACCTACGGAGCCAGGGCTAAAAATATAGGATCAACTATAAACACGAAGCTCTGATGGAGCTTAACTAAATGACATTGAGCGTTCGCTTGTGCTGGCATCCTGGAACAGTTTCCAGGCTAACTAATCAATATTTTATTTAAATGCGGGATGAAATTGATGCAAAGTGTTACGAAGGAATTCCCTGTCGAGGTGCGTATAAATTTCGGTGGTAGTAATACTTTCGTGGCCTAGCATTTCCTGTACTGCACGCAGGTCTGCGCCACCTTCCACTAAATGGGTGGCAAATGAATGCCTGAAAGTATGCGGCGAGATTGTTTTCTTTATACCGGCTAATTTTGCAAGTTCTTTTATAATTAAAAATATCATCACCCTTGTAAGTTTACCGCCACGCCTGTTTAGGAAAAGGATGTCCTCATTGCCCGGTGTAACGGGTACGTGTACCCGAATTTCGTCGCGGTAAATATTAATATACTTTATCGCATCGCTCCCTACAGGCACAAGCCTTTCTTTGTCGCCTTTTCCAGTTACCCTAATAAATCCAACATCAAGATGCAGGCAGCTTATACGCAGGTTTACTGTCTCAGTTACCCGCAAACCACAGCTATACAATGTTTCCAATATAGCTTTGTTCCTGCCACCTTCCGGCTTGCTTAGATCGATCTTATTTATCATCGATTCAATTTCTTCAAAACTTAATGTATCAGGTAACGATCGTTTAAGTTTGGGTGATTCCAAAAGGCTGGTAGGGTCAACGGAAATGATTTGTTCCTGCAGGCAATATTTAAAAAAACTCCGAAGGCCCGAGATGATCCTCGCCTGTGACCCTGGCAACATTCCCAATTTGCCAATTGTTGGAACTGACGTATTTTTTGCCGGTTTGATTTTCCCTTCCTTACTGATCCATCTTACAAAATCTTCAAGATCTTTTAAGGTAATTTGCGGAGGGCCCGGTTTTTCACCTTTTAAGCTAAGCCAGGTCGTAAATAATTCAAGGTCGTATCCGTAAGCTTCCACCGAATTTTCGCTTAACGACCTTTCCAGTTGCAGATAAGCCTTGTAGCCTTTTTTATATACTTCCCACATTATTGCAAATTAAAATTCCTATGGTTAAAAATAGCGCTAATGGTGTTAGGTCTTGTTTTGACAAGATTTCTTTTACAAATGAACATCTTCAATCAAAAAAAATGTAACCGGTTCGTTCTTAATCATCAGAATAGAGAGGATATTAAACTGGATGCGTTGCCATTGCGGATTGCGATAAAGATATTCCTCAGCCGCATTGATCAGGTTTTGTATTTTCTTTTTACCAACTTTTTCTTCCGGCAAACCAAATGCCCTGGACCGCCTTGTCTTTATTTCTATAAAATGTAAAACTTTATCCTTTTCGGCAATGGCATCCACCTCCCAATGAGAATGCCGCCAGTTTTGCTCTTTTATGACATAGTGCCTTTCCTTCAGCCATGCGATGCCTATTGCTTCACCAGTTTTACCGGTATGGATATGTTTTGCCATTTTTTTTTGAGCAACATTGTGGAATAAAGATCACCCCGCAATACCTGCACAACCGCAGAGATACAACCGCTGTTATCCTTTTTAAATATTGTTGTGCAAGTATTTATTGCTTATTTTTGCGCTTATTAAATTTTAAATAATGAAGATAGATAAATCAATAATAGTAAGTTTTATTTTGCTGGTAGTCATTGCTTCAATATACAGGATCATGCCCGGCAGACCGCTTGGTTTTGCCCCACAAATAGCCATGGCACTGTTCAGCGGCAGCATTGTAAAAGACAAAAAATTTTCTTTCCTGTTGCCAATCCTCTCCATGCTGGTTTCTGATATAATTTATGAAGTATTGTTCCGGGTTAACATTTCGTCTGTTCCTGGTTTTTACAGTGGCCAGCTCACCAACTACATTTTGTTTGCCGCCGTCACTATTATTGGATTTATCATAAGAAAAGAAAACCTGTTACATATTGCCGCAGGATCGGTTTTAGGGGCCACATTTTATTTTGTGGCATCCAATTTTGTGGTATGGATAGGGGGTGGACTGGGACTTGACAACCTTCCCTACGCCAAAACCTGGGATGGATTAATGACTTGCCTTGCGGCTGGAATTCCTTTTTACAAAGGGAGTTTATTTGCTACATTATTCTTTAGTGCCATTTTATTTGGGGGCTATTTTTTAATAAATAAATATACTGTGCGCGACCGGGCCATCGCCTGATGTGCGGCTTCCTGATTTTTAATAAAATGCCTCTGCTGTCAGAGGCATTTTTATAGTATTACAGTCCTTTTTCGTATCCTTCATCAATCAGAAGGTCTCTTCCATCCGCTGCGGAAGTTGCCAACAGATCACAGCGGTTATTATGCGGATTATTTGCATGCCCCTTTACCCACACGAAGGTTATGGAGAATTTCTTTGCCAGTTCATGATAGTGCTTCCACAGATCTTTATTTTTTTTACCGCCTGCAAAATCTGTTCTCATCCAGTTTTTTAGCCAGCCTTTTTCCACGGTGTTTATCACGTATTGGCTGTCGGAATAAATCGTGACTGGCAACTCATTCTTTTTAATGGCCTCAAGTCCCCTGATGACGGCTAATAGTTCCATACGGTTATTAGTGGTAAGCCTGTACCCCTGTGACAACTCTTTAATGTGTTTTCCCCACATCAGGATTACGCCATATCCACCGCGTCCAGGGTTACCTCTTGATGATCCATCTGTATAAAGTAGTATGTTATTCATGAGTTTAGCGGTAAGTGTCACGCAAAGAAAAAAGAAGCAAAGACGCAAAGTTGATTTTGTATTTTCTTTTTGCCCCTTTTTTAATTCCTTGCGCTTTGCATGAAACAAATTAAGCATAAGTAAACGACATTGATTCACCATTCACAAAGCGATACGTCATTTTATCCTTTATGTAGCACTGATGGTAAAATCCGCAAAGCTGCGTTAAGTGAATTTGTCTGTGCGTTTTTACAATTTTTTAGACCTGGAAAACCCCTGATTTAAATTCAGCAATGTCCTTATTGTGATTAGCTGCTGAAATGCCTTCAGATATCAAATTGCGTGTTTCGGCAGGATCGATAATATCATCCACCCATAACCTGGCAGCCGCATAATAAGGTGATGTTTGGGTTTGATATTGTTGCATGATCTCTTGCAGTAGCTTTTCTTCATCAGCAGGTGTGATAGTGGTACCTTTTGCCTTGAGGGACGACACCTGTATTTGCAATAAAGTTTTTGCTGCCTGTTCTCCACCCATTACCGCGATTTTAGCTGTGGGCCAGGCATATATAAACCGGGGATCATATGCCTTACCACACATTGCATAGTTTCCGGCGCCGTAGCTGTTGCCGATTATAAAGGTAATCTTTGGAACCACCGAATTAGCCACCGCATTTACCAGTTTAGCACCGTCCTTTATTATGCCCGAGTGTTCGCTGCGCGTGCCTACCATAAAGCCTGTAACGTCTTGCAGAAATACGAGGGGTATCTTTTTCTGATTGCAGTTCATGATGAAACGGGCAGCTTTATCGGCGCTGTCGTTGTAAATTACGCCGCCTAACTGCATTTCGCCTTTTTTGTTTTTCACGATCAGGCGTTGATTTGCGACGATGCCTACGGCCCACCCCTCTACACGGGCATATCCGCAAACTATAGTTTTGCCATAGTTTTCCTTAAATTGATCAAAGCTATCAGCATCCGTTATGCATTCAATGATATTCACTATATCATAAGGCCTTGCATTGCCTTCGTTGATAACACCATAAATTTCATTAATTCCTCTTTTTGGTTGGATACTTTTTATCCTGTCGAAGCCCGCCTCATCTGCCTTACCCAGTTTACTTACGATCTTTTTCACCTGGTCGAGACAATCCTTTTCTGATTCAAATTTGTAGTCAGCTATACCGCTAATGGCTGTGTGTGTATCGGCGCCCCCCAACGATTCATTATCTGTGTCTTCTCCAATGGCAGCTTTCACCAGGTAAGGGCCGGCAAGGAAAATTGAACCATTCCCCTCCACCATTAATGTTTCATCGCTCATAATAGGCAGGTACGCACCACCTGCCACACAAGGCCCCATTACTGCCGCTATCTGCGTAATTCCCATAGCACTCATTCGGGCATTGTTGCGAAAGATTCGGCCAAAATGTTCTTTATCGGGAAAAATTTCATCCTGCATGGGTAGGTACACGCCAGCGCTGTCTACCAAATAAATAACAGGCAATTTATTTTCCATAGCAATCTCCTGCATGCGCAGATTCTTTTTAGCGGTAATCGGAAACCAGGCCCCCGCTTTTACGGTTTGGTCATTCGCAACCACCACGCACTGTTTACCGCTGACATAGCCAATACCGCTCACCGTTCCACCGGCGGGGCAGCCACCCTGTTCAGCATACATTTCATAACCTGCAAAAGCGCCAATTTCTATAAAAGGGGTTCCCGGATCACAAAGCCAATTGATCCTTTCCCTGGCAGTCAGCTTGTTTCTCTCTCTTTGTTTTTCGATAGATTTCCTGCCGCCTCCTTCATAGATCTTTTCTAATTTCTGCTTAACCTTACTATAGGCAAGCTTCATAGCGTCCTCGTTTTTATTAAAAGCTACATCCATCTTTTTATGTTTTTGTTTAAAGAACAACGTATCAAATATCGATATTTCCCAATATCATTATAGTTCATTCAAAGCTAAATTATGTTTAATGGAATTAAGTATCGATTAATTAATCGGAAAGGAAACAGAACTTATTATAACTGCGTGTAACCATACACAAGGGATAAATTCGTGGATTACGATTGATTTGTAAGCAGGTTGCTCCTCTGGAGCAAAATCCATTTTTTGACATTTGCTACAAACAGTTATACTCTGGCATAAGTTAAATTATCATGCAGTAGTGCCAATATTTTGTGGTGTATATCTTTCTATGCAGATGAGTTCGATAATTAAGAAGCTACTCGTCCACATTACCTATCATTATTATTACAAGTTCTTTTTTCTTTAATGTTGATAACGAAAGCCCGTGATTGTTATTTAAATCATACATGAGCACATTATGATTAAACCCAAGATCGACAAATATCCGATCGTCGATCTTCCAGCCTTGCCATTGTACAATGGTTCCTTTTCCAACAAAGCTGTTACCTACCTGCAGGTCATTCTGTAATTCAAAACTAACCAGGTCACCGTCATTAAAATCCTTGTATTTTCCAATGACATGCGCGTATACAAATCTCACTTTTCCCAGGTTGGCTTTTTTCTCAGGTATATAGTTTTCAATTTTACTTCTATCAATGGTCACATTTGCCGTATCTAAATGTTCCGGGTGATTACCATCGTTTTCGTTTACTTTCAGGGTCATGGACGAAAAGGCAGCAGTATCCTCCTGGGTATCTGCCTCAATTTCAACCTTCGGTGCAGAAGCACTAAAGATGTTGTATCCGAAATTCTTCATGTAAAGCTCAGGGTATTCAAATAGTTCTTTAACTGCAATAATTTTGTATACATATGCGGCAGTTTCTGCATTCAGATTCATCTGAAAATAATTGGTTCCCTGCTGTTTGATCGCGTTCCTCATCTTGCCAATGCCATTGTTATAAGCTGCCGCAGTAAGCACCCAGGAGGAAATCCCCAGGTTCTTTTTTATATACAAATAATTCCTGGCAAGTTCCTTACAAGCAGCGTGAGTTGATTTATAGATGTCGTTGCGTTCATCATAATATTCGTTTACTACCAGGCCCCAATCAATGGCGGTGGGTTTCATTATTTGCCAGAAACCAGCAGCTCCGGCGCTTGAAACCGCGTTTTTAAAACCGCTTTCGACGATAGCGAGATATTTAAAATCCTCTGGCAAGCCGGTAGCCTTTAGGTAATATTCAACAATATGAAAGTATTTGTTTACCCGTGCCCGAAGTTCCGGCATATTCACATAATTGATTTGCTTACGGATGATATTCATCAGTTTGTCGGCAACAAACTGCTCATTTACGGGGATTCTTTCGCCACAAAAAACAATTTCGTGGGCCTGGCATTGAGCTGAGAGACTTATAAAAAAGCAAGTGGCCAAAAATAATCTACGCTTTATACTGCAGGCAACACCTGGAATTATAGATACCTGTATAAAGTTGAGCGCCTTCACCATAGCGTAAAATTAGAGAACCCCTGATTATTAGCGGGCCCATTCCCGGTTATAAACTATACCTGGTATCCTCACCTGGAGCTTAACCCTGTTCAGCCGGTCAGTTAATTCAAAGGCTAACGCCTCTTCCTCTGATATATCATACCCTTTACAAACGTAGATGATCACGGCTTCATTGTTAGCTTTAATTACAGGCAATGGAGACGGGAGTATTCGATATGGATATAATTTTATAAGATTTCCTGTTTTCCTGGTCCAAGTCAACATCATCTGGCCCGTTAAAAAATCTGTATTGGAGTAATTCTGAACACGAAATTTTAAATAGGCAACAGTTTCTCCAAAATTTATACCCTGGAAAATCAATTTAATCCCCTGGTCGGTGGCGGACGAGTCTAGCCTGGGCTTTTCTAACACCATTGAATCATAATTATGAAAATTTTCTTTGGAATATAGCCACGATTTATTAAATGGCTGTTCGGGTGGAAAAGCTGCAAAGTCGATACCTGGATATTTGCTTTTTAATTCTTCATCACTATAAGGAATCGGTTTGGTTTGTAATACCATTTCAATTGGCTTGGGAGCATTCTTCTCTTTCTTACTCTTCTTTTTCTTGGGTGCCGGAGGAGGAGCCTGATCTATTTTATTTGTGCCTAACTGGCTCTGCTTCTCGGCCCGTGTTCTTTCTGCCTGGTATAAAACAATTTTAAGTCTGTCCTGGGCATAGCTATTGTTCCCGTGAATTTCCAATGCCTCAAGATACGCGGATTTGGCATCCCGGTATCTTTTGTCTGCCACTGCCTTTTCTGCACTGGCGAGCGCATCCCTGTACCTGCGTTCCTCCTCGCGCCGCCTGGTGATTTCTTTAATTTTTTCAAATTCAGCCAGTTCTGATCCAATGTATTTAATTTGCTTTTTCGGATACGATTCGGTTGGTTTGATAGCTGTCGCCTCATTGTACAAGCCCAGGGCGGATTCATATGCTTTTGCAACGAGCTGGCTGTCGGCTAAGAGTATTTTAGCGTCATACCTGTCATTAATTTCCTGCTGTCGTTCAATTTCGGCAATTTGCCCGGTAATTAATAGTATTTGCTTTTTTGGTTCTTCTTCCATTGGCTTCAGCTTCGAAGCCTCTTCATAAAAGTTCTTTGCATTTGGCAGGTCGCTTTTTTGATAGTACGATTTTGCCTTTTGCATTGCGAGATTGTAATTTTTGTTTGTCTCTGCTACAAGGGCGATACTATCGCTTTTGGCTTTTTTATCAGCAGCCCTTTTCGCCAGCACATTTTCTATTATGACTGTCCTTTCTTTTGGATAATCCTCGGTTGGTTTCAGCGCGCCCGCATCAGCATACAATTTTTTAGCTTTTACATAATTAGTTTTTTCAAATTCTACGTCAGCATTTTTTATGATGCCTGAATATTTGGCGTTAATTGCCGCTTCCTGTGCCAGTCGCAACTTTACAGCATTTGCCGAGTCGAGTTGATCGGCAATAATTTTATTTATTTTTTTTATTTGTTCCTGCGGTAGCGGCCTTTGAATAATACTCATTGCCTTATTATACTCGACTTTCGCATTTGCATACTCCCCTGCCTCAAAAAGTTTATCAGCAGTTTGCATGGCGGCGTTGTACTTATTTTCAAGTTCTTGCTTTAATCGTTCCTGCTTTTCATTATTTTCGCGGGCAGCCTGGGCGGCTACAAGCTTGTTTATCTCATTGATTTGTTCCTTAGGCCAATCTTTTTTTATAAAATCCAAAGCCTTGTTGTATTCTATTTTTGCATTCTCATAATCGGCTTTTTTAAAATAGCCGTCAGCAAGTTGCACCGCTGCATCATAATTATCTTCAAGGGCCTGTTTCTCTTTTGCCTGCGTTTCTGCTGCCAACCGTTGTGCAAGTTCTTCCTGTGCTTTCTTTTCATCTATGACCCGCTGCGCCAATAATTTGTCAATTATTTTAATCTGGTCTTGCGGGTATGGCCTCCTGATAATGCTTATGGCCTTATTGTAGTCTATTTTGGCATTATTATAATCACCTTCCTGGTAAGATTTATCAGCTGACTGAATTGAAGCTTTATAACTGTTTTCGAGGGCCTCGGCGTCTTTTTGAACTTTTTCTCTTTCGCCAATTGTTTTAAGTCGTTTCGTGGCCAGCACGTCATCCGGCCGTATTACCAGTGCCTGTTCAAAAGCAATTCTTGCCTCGGCTAACTGGTTTTTGTCAAAGGCTTTTTCACCCTGTGTAATATAACCATTATATAAAGTTTTAAGTTTTTGTTGATCTTTCCCATCACTATCTTCCTTTAAAAGTTTACCTATTATTTCCAGTTGATGGGTTGCATATAGATCGCCGGGCCTTATTGCCAATGCCTGCTTATAGGCAGCCTCGGCTTCTTTGTATTTTTTTTGGTCCAGGTAATTTATCGCCCCTGCAATTATAATACTGTAGTTATCACTATGAGGCTGCGATGATTCTTTTAAAGTCATTTTCAACTTGATGTCCTCAAGTCTTTGTACCGGGATCACAGCGTCTGGACGCAGTAAATGAGCCTTTTCAAAACTCAATTTGGCTGCGGCCAGGTTCTCCTGTTTAAATTCCCTTTCTCCCTGTTCCAACAATGTGTAATAATCGGAAGAATTATCTGCCGGTGGGGTGGTAGGGCCTGGCTTTACGGATGGTTTTTCCGGCTCAGGGGGTTTACGGGAGGTGATATCCCGGATGTGCTGTTCTAATTTCTTTTCCGTAGAGTAATCATAAAATAGCTCCGCATCATTGCTGTAATTGATATCCTTTTTAAATACGATTATGAAACGATGGTTTCTCCCCCCCTCCGAAACCAATAAAGTTGCAGGCCGTGTATTTTCAGCCTTTGCGATAATATTTACGCCTGTCCCCACGCTTTTTAAATTATAAGCAGCATTGGTAGGCACGGCTGAAAAAGTTTTGGGACGGGTTGGAAAGTCGACTTGAATTTCCGCTTCGGCATTTACGAATATTGTATCCCCTGTTATATTCAAGGACTGTGCATCCGCTTTCCAGCCATACATGCCAATAAATGTAAATAAGAAACATAGTATATTTTTGGTGTTCATCATCTATTAACTTGTTATTAAAACATATATTAATTAACGTTGAAGGTGTTACTGACTGGCAACTTTATTAGCCCGGAGCTCACAGCTTGTAACCCGAACCGGTAAATTGCAATTGAACCACCAAAGCTAAATTACCTTGCAAACATCATGTCGAAATTGAGATACGTAGCACAGCGTCCAGGTAACGGGAGTGCAGGATATTGAATTTTAATGTATTTACTGCTTCTGGCATTCTGTGGATCATAGATCCAAGAGCAAATGTTATTATTTTTGATTTTATACTTTATTCAAAATTCCTTTCTATTAATACTTTACATCAATAAGCGTTACGCACCCGTTGATGCGATGTAACTGAGCAGATTCTACCTTAATCGTTTTACTAAAGATCACTAATTTTTTCTTTTTAGCGCTTAATTCATTACAAAGCCACGCAAAGGTTTTGGGACTTTTCTGGTCTCCATTTACAACAACCGGTGTCCCTCCGCCTCCGCACAAATATTTATCAAAATCCGCAACTGCCATTTCTTTGTTAACTACCTTTTCAAGATAGCTTAAAAATACGCGGTCTGCTATATAAATAGATTTATTCGCAGGCGGAGCTACTACAACAGGCGTATCAGCCGCAGGTTTGGCAACCAGTTCCTCTTTACGAGTCTCGTGTTGAGGAGGATCATATGGTTTAAATACATCGGTATCCTTTGGCAATAGACGTTTTGGTTTTGATCCATCATCTATGTCGGCCTCTTCTACCTCGATCTCTTTTCCAAATCTTTTATTGCGATCCTTATCCAGCATTACCTGGACAAGATATTTTCCAGGTCGTGGAAATATGAACTTCGCTGTAGGGCCGGTCCGTGTCATTAGTGGAAGGTTTTCAATTGACCATTCGTAACTGTCTGCGGATACAATGCAGATGAAGCGGGCCTCCCTTCCGGTCATAATCTTAACCGGTCCCTCAATTTCTCCCCCGATAGTATAATTAGCCAATGGTTTTACCTCAGGCCCAATGGCTTTCTTTATGGTGATCCGCCGGACTGCTTCACAGCCTAAACCTGTGCTTACCGTTATTATATAATCTCCTTCAGTTTTGAATTTATGACTAACATTCTTCCCAAAAGCCTGTTCGGATCCATCGTTAAAATCCCAACTGATATCCGTAGCAAGGGTAGATGATTTGAAAAATAAAGTTTCTCCCACAAAATATATGCTGTCTCTACTTTCACCAGGCAGCACTGTTATTACGAAATCTACCGGGATGCATTCTTTCTTATTGAACACGGTATAGCTTAACAGACCCAGCGAAAGAACAATAGTCAGGATCATGACAAGCCATACCTTCCGGTCGAGGCCTTTTATTCTCCTGGTATAGACACTGTTGTTACTCATAATTATAAAGTTTAACGCCCTTATAAACTGTTTATTACTGCCTTTGCTGCATATCGTGTATTGTTTTTCTTTGCTCCTCAATAGTATTTTTTGCCTGTTCTAACCTGTCGCTAAGTTCTTGATTTTGTTTTTGCATTTCGCCTACATTCAGGTCTTTATTAACAAGATCCCTTAATTGTTTTTTTGAGCGCCTCAACTCATCTAATGAAACCAGGGTGGTTTTATAGAAAATTTTGTTACGCGAAGCTTCGGCATCGACTGACGAATTGAGTTCAGTAATATTTTTTGATATTTCAGCATCCAAGAAATCAGGTTTAGTGGCTTTTGTGTTAATCGTGTCCAGCATGGACGTAATACCCGCAACGCCGTTTATAAACTTGTCTTCGAATGCACGTTCCCTTTCCACTATACCTTTCTCGCGTAACAATTGGTCATTTTCTTTAAAGGGCACCTGTATACTCGAAAAAACGGTAGTAGTAATAATAATGATACTTACCAGGAAAAGCACTAAAAAATTAGCGAAGGCTTTTTTTCTTTCAGTTTTATTGATCGGTTGCATACAAGTAATTTTTTAAGACGGTTATACCCGCCGGTACTGATGTTTATTAAAAGCACATTAAGATCATTCAAAAAAACGGCGACGAGGTTTTTGTTGATTCACCACTTGTTGCTGAGGTTCTTCTTTTACAAAAATGCCACTTTCTTTTTTCTTTCCTATGAACTCAAGTTTACTCAATGTTTCAAAAAGACGCGATGTTACTTTTACAAAAACCACGACCTGCTGTATACTTTTATTAATATTATTGTTGTTGAAGCTGGCATTGGCCATTTTACTTAACATCGTTTCCAACTCGCCCTGGTTGAGTTCGCACCATTCACTTAAGTAGGTCATCAGTTCATCCTTACCTGACCCTATCCTGAGGTCAATGGTATTTTTCATGATTCTTGCCAGTGTTGCAATGCTCATAAACATTTCTACAGGTGGCTCATAGATCATTTTCCAGCGCATTGTGGTGATCGCCTGTCCCAGGTAGAGCATTACCCTGTCGCATAAAAACATTACTAATTCAGAAATTTCATTTTGTTGTTTTTTTACGAATATTTTCTGAACGATCCTGGAACAATAGGACTCAACATCAGCAAAATATTTATCAAGTTCGCCATGAAGCGAAAGCAGGTCGGGATGGGCAGTTATAGAAAAACAGGGCGGTAAATAATCATCTTCCACTCTCATATCGTTGCCATTTATCGAAACCCTGCCTATGGGAATGCCATAGGGATGGTTTGCAAATTCACGATAATTGCTTTCACTAACCATCTCCAGTGTATATGTGGGCAGTAGAAATGGCAACCGGGGAGGACTTTCATTGAGGTCCGGGCTCCCTGAAGGTTGTTTTTCGAATGGATGTACAAATAAAAACACCCACCAGGCAGAATCTGCTTTAGCGGACGTAAATGGAAATATTTCGCTTATTGTGTTTCCGGTATCCCGTTGGGCATTAGATGACAAGGCCGGAACGGAGATACGCATGCCACCCAATGTTATAGCCTGGCAGGATAATACCGAAACACGTAAAGAGTTTTGATTATCCAGGGAAATCTTTACATTAAAGGTATTTTCGCCGGCAACGGAGGAAGGCAGTACTCCATATTTCAATGGGGAAATGCCCAGGGACCCCAGTTCCTGCAGCGTATCGGTCCAGGCATTATCCTGGTCAATAAAATGACTTTTATTGATCTTCATTCCATCTATCCAGTTTACCGGAAAATATTTTCTGAACTCTCTCATAGTTGATAGTTCTAAAGCTGTTTAAATTCGTTCACATATTACAACGGAGTTTTCTAAAATCCTGTTTTCCCGAACCGTGAGTTCCGGATCAAGAATACGATGGGGCTGGTACCACTTTGTTTTAATCCTAAAGCCCCATTCCTGCACGTCGTAATTATGATCGGTAAATTGGATCGGCGTTTCACTTTGAAATTCATTATAATCGTTGATAAAATGATAATACAAATCACCCAGTTTCATAGTCTCAGGGCCTTTGGCGCGAAAATTCGTCGGGCTTCTGTCCATCGGTTTTTTGAACAGTTCAAATGCAATGACCAATAGTTTTTCATTCGGCTTTTCGTCGGGCAATTCAATCGGGCTGTTTGGATACTGCCACGAGGGAAACCTGCTCTCCGGAATTTTATAAGCTGCATCAAAAGTATAATACACAGAGAGAGGAATAAAAAATGTAAGCATGCTCAACAGCATGGGAAAGAAGAGGAAACTTTTGTTTTGAAGAAAATATTCGAGGCTGGAAAAGACTACGATTATAAAAAACAACAGGGCAAGCATGAAAAAGATTTCGCCTATAACAACCCTGCTCCTGTTATCATCATTGGCGTAAAAGTATTTTCTATGAAAAAATTGCATATGAATGATTCCCAATACCAGGAAGACAGCGGCAAATACCCAGAATATCGCAAAAGCATGTGTAGCGAAGAGCGTAGCTAAATAAGCCACTGCTGAAGCAGCCATGGCAGAAAGGCCCCCCTGGAAGACGGGCTTTTTACCACTTACCGCGAATCCCTGGGCAAAATTCTTTACTACTAAAACCAAAGCAATAGCGCAAGCAAAAAAAACTCCAATATAGACTAGGAAAAATTTAATAACCATATTTTATTGATGCTTTTACACTCGTTTTCAATTGGTCGTATTTTCCTGCCCATTTTCAACAAATAGGGCAAATTATTTAGGGTTTTAACAAATATCAATTTTTTTCAGACCACCCAGCCCATGGCATTTTTAGAAAATGCAAGCTCCGGGATGAATTTCTTGTAATTATAATTTGTTGCCGTGACCTTTTTTCCGGGTGCATTCCCAATTGTCGCTCAAGATTTCGGTCGGTGGGAACATCGACCTAGGCCGAGCCGTGGGTGGTGTCCTCACAAACTACTCGAAGCTGCGACAATTCGGAATCACTTTTTTCCAGCCTGGTAGTACATTAAATTTTAAAGGACTAAAAAATTAAAGACAGTTATTCTGGTACGGCTAAATAGCAGCCGTATACCAGTACAAATTAATTATAATTATCGTTAAAATAAAATTCTTTCCCGTATTTGTTTACAGCCGTTTATAAAGGTATTTTTACCCGTTATGAATGCTTTTAGCTAAACTTTTAAATGAGACTTTTAATCGCTAAAGCCGACTTTAAAAACAAAAATGCACAACAGTTGTCGTGCAATAAAAGGTTAAAACGAGATCTTCACTAGTAGTGAGTGGCTACCCTGAAACCAGGAAAGCCCTTCCGGAAAAAAATTATTTACTCTGTTTGAATTGTGCTTTCCATTCTTCACCATCGTCCCCCTTATACCCATCAAGTTTTACAAGGAAGCTCTTGGCCGGAAAGAATGGTGTAATGTGTACATCAAGGAAAATATGATCTTTCTGGTCCTCATCTCTTTCGAAACGGATAATTTGAAATTTCTCGATTAGTTTGTCTGGTCCCTGTATGCCATCCAGGAATTTTACAATTTGCTTTCTCAGGTTACCTTCCATCTTTGTGTTCCAAAGCTCAAAAGCACGCCTGTTTAAAAAGTCGGACATTACTTTTGCGATGAAATCAAATACCCTTACAACGGAGTAAGTCTGCATGCCCAGGTTATCGCCCGTAAAAAGGGTTTTAGCTGAAAAAGGCATTACTTTCCCCCATTCCCCCACGAGCGGTACAAGGCCCACATTTTCCAGTTCTGATATCTCAGCTTTTTTAAGATCAAAACGCACGGCATCAATTTCATCGATAGTTCCGTAAGTTTTTCCTGCCACAGGCTGAGACATTTTGGTGCAATATAATTTGCCGGCAAGCGCGGCCGAACCCGGTACATATACATCCTCTTCTTCCCCCACTTCTTTATTTTTTCCCCTGCCCACTACATAGTTGCAGGTCATCATCATATTGGCTTTGTGTGGGTCGCCGCCGGTTAAATTTGCGTCGGTAAACAGATCAAGTACGTCATCAGGCGTTTCTACATTTTCAAAATCGGTGACCAGCATAACCTTGTTGTTGTATGCGATCTTACCCCATTTATCCAGTACCGTACCCGACTTCAGGTACCCGGGTACTACAAGTAAAGAGTAGTTTTGCCGAAGATCAAGGCGGTCGAACTTATCTTTTAATTCTTCCGCAACATGGTCTATGAATCTTGGCTCATCCAGGTCTGTTAATTGGCTCATGGCCGCATTCATGACAGCAAGATTTTTTATTTTGGAAGATTCTGTATTCTTATAAAAGAGGTTGATGGAGCGATAAGATTGCTCCAGTTCGCGTGAGGTATCAAGCACTTTTTTCAAATTACCCTTTAGTAGTTTTTCAGTCACTTCGGCTCTTTCCATGCTTTTATCAACCATTTCAGATACGGATTCGTTTTCTGCTAAAAGATCTATCCACATCTGAATTTTCTTTTTAAGATCAGCTCTTTGCTGTTTTTTGCCGGAATCTGTAAGAAAGATATTTTTCTTTGCTTTTCTTAACGGATTAAGGTTATCCACTCCGTCTACAACGGCTTCCATAAAATCGTAGCCACCCACTTTGGCAAGCGGTTTCAGCGATTCTTCAATGGACGGCAACTGCTCACCTTGCTGTTTTTCACCTACCTTAAAAGCGGTGGTATTACCAGTTTGTAATTCTTCGTTTGCCATATAATTATTTTGAAGTTTAAATTATGAAGAACGACGGATCATAATTTATCCGTTGTCTTCCAGTTCTGACAATAAAGATTTTAATGAATTCACGAACGCGGCTTTCGTTTGTGGATTTTCAATCACATTTTTAAGTGATTTATTTGATTTTAATTGCTTTACAATTTTCAGGTAAGCGTCGTTTTCCATGCTCAGATTTTTAAGATACTGGCTTTGGTTGGTAAGGTTCTTGGCATCAAAATCGCCCAGGCCGCCAAATGCGAAGCTTTCTTTTGTGGTGGAACCATCTTCTTTGTCCATTTCTACATCGCATGCCGGCTTAAAATATCCAAAAACATCTTCTATTTTCTGAAGATCTTCTACGATTTCTGGCCTGATCGGATCGTCATAGGTAAGCTTCTGAATAAAAAGCGTTTTATTGGGAGAGATTTCAACAAAACCTTCCCCTACAGCATCTGGTGCAAGGATAGTTGTTGCAATACCAGGTTTTACTTGCGGCATAATTTTTTATTTACAAAGTATGAAATGAAAAAACAAGTGCAATCGTTAATAATGAACTTTCCAAATTGCTACTGCTGATACCGGCCTTCCAGGAGCGATCAGTGCGGTAGTTGTAACCGATATTGTTGCTGTCTCCAATTTAGAAGCATATTAAATTACTATAAATATATCGCTTGTTTTTAGTTTTTTAAAATAATTAATCAATATTCCAGGTCAGTTCTTCACCCTTTATATCGATGTGTACAGTATTGTTTTTTTTTAGCTCACCGGAAATAATATATTTGGAAATCGGGCGGCGAAGCTGGTTTCTTATTACGCTCGAAATCTGCCTGGCGCCATATTTTGGTGTAAAGCCATTCAGGGCCAGGTACTTTTTTGCCTCATCAGAAATAGTAAACCCGATACCTTGCTTATCCAAAGCTTCCAGCAGGCTTTTCATCTGGATCTCAAAAATGCGTACAATGCTCTTTTCGCTGATCGGGGCAAACGGAACGATCTCGGTAAGCCGGGCCAGGAATTCCGGGCGGAAATATTTGGTCATTATTTCCATCAGTTTGTTGGAGGTCGGCATTTCTTCTTTAGCAAACTGTTCAGCTATCCATTCGCTGCCAATATTGGAAGTGAAGATAATCAGTGCGTTAGAAAAATCACCTTCTTTGCCTAACCGGTCGTGCATATGTCCTTCGTCCAAAATTTGAAGAAAAGTGTCAAACACGGAAGGGTGCGCTTTTTCTATTTCATCAAACAAAAGCACCGAATACGGTTTCTGCCTGATCTTATTTACGAGTACGCCACCCTCTTCGTAACCTACATAACCCGGAGGCGCGCCGTACAACAAAGCGGCGGAATGCTCTTCCTTGAACTCCGACATATCAAAACGTATCATGGACTTCTCATCATTGAAAAGAAATTCAGCCAGGGATTTTGCCAGTTCAGTTTTACCGGTACCGGTTGGGCCCAATAAAAAGAACGAACCGATTGGCTGCCCTTTTTTGTTGAGCCCGCTTCTCGATTCAAGGATTGATTCAGAAAGCGCTTTGACCGCATGATCCTGTCCAACCACCCGTTTTTTTAGGTAGCTTTCCATATTAAGCAGGCGCTCTTTTTCCTGTGCCTGTATATTGCCCAACGGGATACCTGTTTTATAAGAAATCACCGAAGCAATATCTTCTTTATTTACATCATCCTTTTTTACATCCGCAAGCAAAATTAGCTTGTCCATTCCACTGGCCAGGTAAGTGTTGAATTCGGCAGAAGTTTCAAACTTATCAGCCTGGGAAGCATCTTCCAATTTCCCCAGCAGTACGGGGCTTATCTTGCTTCTGAATAAATTATTCAGCCATTTGTATTCGTTAAATAATTCAGCTTCCCCTAAGTCTTTGTTTTCCTGCAGCGCCACCAGTTGTTCTTTTAGGTTATCCAATTCCTTCCTGTTGGTATCCACCATTAACTTAATGGCAGCCATGGTCCTGTCGAGCAAATCAATAGCCGCATCGGGTAGCCTCCTGTCCTTAATGTATCGCTTGGATAAGCGCACACACTCTTTCAATGCATCTGGCTCAATCTTTAATTGGTGATGTTGCTCAAATTTTGGAGCAACACATTTCAACATTTTCACTGCGCTCTCATAATCAGGTTCCGATACGGGCAACACCTCAAATCTTCTTACAAAAGCCTGATCGGGCTCAATGAGCTTGCGGTATTCATCGTTGGTAGTTGCGCCGATCACTGTTATTTCGCCGCGGGCCAGCTCTGGCTTTAAAAGATTTGCAGCGCCGCCGCCCATGGAGCCCTTACTATCTAAAAGCGTATGTATTTCATCAATAAAGATGATTGCCTTTTGAAACTGCTTAACCTCTTTTATAATATTTTTCAACCGGTCTTCTATTTCGCCTTTGTACGACGCTCCGGCTATCAATGCGCCCAGGTCGAGTTCAAAAATTAAAGAGTCATTTAATTGTGCCGGAACTTTTTTGTTAATGATGTCCATTGCGAGGCCGTCGATGAGGGCCGTTTTACCAACACCTGCTTCGCCCGTTATGATAACATTGGGCTTCGACCTCCTGCAGAGAATTTCCATCATCATCCTGGTTTCCCTATCCCTGCCAATAATGGGATCGGTCTTTTGCTCTCTTGCCAGGGCGGTTCTTTCCACGCAGTATTTATATAATGCTCCTGCGGGAGCTGTTCCGTTGGAACTTGCAGCATCTGCGCCTGCAACCGCTTGTTTAATACTGTCTTCTTTAAAATAAAGTTCCAGTATCTCTTTTTCCTTAACCGGAAAGCTCTTTAACTGCTCGTTGGTAAAACCAACGCCTGGTTTTGAAATAGCGCAGAGTACACAAATAGGGGAAATTAAATCCAGGCCCAGTTTTATCCTTACATTATCGGCTTCTTCGAATACATTCTTTACACCTTCGTCACCAGTTATTTTCTCTTTTGCCTGAGCTACTTTAGGATACTCCTCCATCCTCACTTCTGCCCATTCCATTATATAGCCGCTATCTTTATTAATGGAATCAAGGAAATTTTTTAATCCAACGTCTTTGTGCAATAAACTTCTCAGGAGATGTGACGGGTAAAAAAATTCGTTATGGTATTCTTTTGCAAGCGATTGTGCAATCTCTATTGCGGTTTTGACAGACTCATTTAGTGTAAGCGTCGGCATTAAGGAGATTTAATTGGCGGTTGGGAATAAGTAGTACAATTAACAACAAAAAAACTGAAAATCAAAGAAAAACAATTGTGTCACGTGTTATAGTCGTTTTTTCGGGAGAAAGGATAACACACCCGCAAAAAATTCTTAAACTACGCTGTCGAATAGGATAGAAATGTGTGAACGCCTTTTGTTTTCAAAAAAAGCGGTGTATTATTGTGATAGGAGGAGCCATTTCAAATTGCCGCAGCAGCAAGTGGTTTGTGAGGATGCAAACCAAAGCCGCACCCAACTATACAAATATCCCTTATTTACAATGAGCATATTTTATTATAAAACACCACTTGTTTTATCGAAAGTGTTAGAAGGAAATGAGCTGCCTACCTGCAGTCTTGCAGAATCTATTACGAGGAACCTCGAGCTCATTATCACTACCCGATTTGGGGAGCACAGGAGCGACCCTACATTTGGATGCGAAATATGGGACCTGGACTTTGAACTGATCGTAAGTGAAAATTTATGGGAAGAGAAGCTAAGGCTGTCATTGCTTCGGTCGATCACAACTCATGAGAAGCGGTTAGCCAATGTTCAAATAGATGTGGAGATTACAGAAATTGAAAAATTTCATCTCTTTAAACAGTTTACAGAAGTAAAGAAAAGAGTTGACATACAGTTAAAAGGCACAATGCATAAAACAGGAGAATCCTTTAATTTCAGGACCAATTTATTTCTCAGTCCCCTTTCAGTGGATTAAAAAAGACGCAGATGTTCGCAGGTATCAACAATTCAAAAGAAATGATCAGGAACAGGATGCTGCGGCATGCGCTCAATTATTGGAATATTAAGAATACGGAAGACATCGATCCCATCGTAAAGTTGATACTGGAAGCCTTATCTTCTGAATTGTATAATCTTGGAAACGACATTAAAGATACAGAAGTACGGCTCCTGGAGAAAATCGCCAATCTGCTGGCACCTGAGTTTTTAACATGTCCAAATACGGCTCATGGTATATTACATGCCAACCCTGTAGAACCTGTGGAAGTGTTACATGATACCGCGCATTTTTATACGCAGCGTAAGGTGTCATCCAAGGGGGATGAAAATTTAGATGCTTCGGTTGATGTTTTCTTTACTCCTGTTGGAAATACAAGACTCTTCGATACGCATGTGTCTTATCTTGCCACAGGCAATAATTTATTTGAATTTGACCAGACATTTAACAAGCAACTAATAGCGCAAACGGGCCGAGGTAAATACCTCGAACAAAATGTTTGCTGGATCGGATTAACGATTGACGAAAAAGTAAACAATCTCAACAACCTCTATTTTTATTGTGACTGGAAAAATATGGAGGTGAAATTAGCACAGGTTATTTACCAGCTTTTGCCTTTAAGTAAATGGTCGGTCCGCAATAAGAGCATATCAATTGCTGCAGGCATCCAATACGAAAATGATCCGGAAATAATTAATGCGGAAGCAGGTCTGCTTGTTGAACACAATCTTCTTGCGGTAATGGAAAAAGACACCAGGCAATATTACAATCATAAATTTATCAGCATTACTGACGGCAGCGTTACTAATAGCAATGAACTTAAAGAAGCTTATCCTTCCGCATTCAAAAATTATTTTTCAGAAAACGACCTGGGAAAGCTTTCAGGCAAAAAGCTTTGGTTTAGGGTAGAATTCCCGGCTGCCTTACAACAGGAATCGCTCGACGAATTATTTGTTTATACCAACTGTTTCCCGGTGATGAACCGCCAGCTCAATGATTTTAAGTACAGGCTGAAAGGGGGCAGCAATATCGTTCCGCTTAAAACATCGGGTATGGAACAGTTCCTTTCTGTACGATCCTTTGCTGATGAAAGCACCCGTTACATATCTACCCCATACAGGAAAGCAGAAGATGAGGAAACGGGTACCTACACGCTTCGAAAGGGAGGTGTTGAGCGTTTTGATGAAAGAAATGCAAAAGAATTTATCAGTTACCTGCTCGAATTACTGCGAAGCGAAAGTGCCGCCTTTTCTGTGTATGGCCATGATTTTATTGCATCCATCCTGCGTGAACTTAACCAGCGGATCGCACTGATGGAACAAAAAACGAAGGGGCTTGCCAATAATATTAATGAAATTCCCCATTATATTATCGTAAAGCCTTTTGAAGGCAAGGACCTGATGTACGCCGAATACTGGACTACGATGGCGGAGGGTGCCAATACATTGCGTTCGGGAACAAGGTTGCAGCAACACAAAGGGAGCAAGGTAAAGGGGGATTCATTGATGCTGATGTCAACAACAATCGGAGGAAAGAACAGGCTAAAGCCGGAAGAGCGCCTTAATGCATTCCGTTACGGTTTAATTACAAGGAACAGGATCATCACAAAAGAAGATATCCGTAATTTTTGTTATCACGAGCTGGGCAACAGGATAAGTAAGATTACTATTCAGAAAGGATTTGAAATGTCGCCACTGCCCAATCAGGGGTTCGTGCGAACGATCGATGTTATTATTACACCATTGCAGGAAGGAAAATTAAGCCGGGAATCCTGGGAAGTTTTACTGGATCAACTAAGGTCAAAATTGCAGACCCGTTCAGGTATGAGCAATCATTACAGGCTTTTGTTAGGGCCACTGTAAGCGTTTTGAATTGATGTAGGGAATTATCCGGGATAAGCATTAAATTAATTGAAAAGGAGCCTTCCCAAAAAATAATTTAGACAATAAAGAAACGTCATATACCAGTGAAATCACAGCATCTTTCAGATACGCTATCGGGCCTTGAGACAGACTTCAAGGCAGAAGTGGTGGCTGCTGAAATGGCCGACAACGGGGTGAACCCTGAACAGATCATGATTCTTTTACTGGGGCCTCATAAAAGAACCTATTGTAAAGACGTAGAATCTGTAACGGAAGAAACATCAGATTATAATCACAAGGAATATACGATTGTAAAAACGCATAAAGAAGGCATATACGATATGCTGCCGGAAGGTTTGTTTCATGCAACAGCAACGCCAAAATCTGTTACAACAGAAAAAGAAGTTATCAAATTCATAAAACAGCAGCGCATAGAAGAACGCAATGCACGTCGTTTCTTTTTGCCTTATGAAGCTGCCATCAATCACCTGCGGATACAAATGGCATTATACGAAAGCAGGCTTGATAAAGGTGCCCATCACAATGAACTGGTAAATATTTTTTCTGATCACTGGGAAATTTTCAAATACCTCGATACGCAACAATCAAATATCTTCTTGCAACTGCTTCCATTAATCCATGATATACGGGACGATTATCCAATAGCAGAAACGATATTTGAACTGATATTTTTGTTACCTGTAAAAATTACCAGCCGGCCCCAGCAATCATTTAAATCCGACGCGCCTATTTATTCTACGCTGGCCGATGCAAGGCTGGGCATTAATTTCACTACGGGTAATGAAGTTTATTATACGGGAGAAGAGGAGATTAAAGTGACAGTGGGCCCGGTAAACAATATGCAGTTAAAACAATTTGCCCCCGGCACGCGCAATAGTAAAATCCTTGAATTGCTCTGCGATTATCTTTTACCTGTGCATATGGAAACCTTCGTGGAGTTTGAATTGAGCAACCTCGACAAAACTACCAGGTTGGCCGATAAAGATAATGATTACAATTCCACGCTGGGGTTGAGTACTTACTTATAAATGCGCTAATTTAAAGGAGGTCAGTTACTATGCCTTTCGGATTTTTTTTGGCGGCATCGATCTTTTGATCCCATGTTTTTTGAGCAATGGCATTCTTGCTGTGATTGGTTGCGATATCATACCGTTCGTCTACCATGTCGGCTTTTTTTATGATCTCATTGTTAAGATTCTGCCACTTCTTGTTCAGCTCTTCTTCTGTGGTGGCCGATAATCCGATCAGCCGGTTGTGGAATTCACGTGCACCCAGCGCCATGATATCATAGTGGCCCTGTTCATGTTTCAACAAAGCGTCTGCCAATGCTTTATCACCATTAGCTACGGCCTTTACCACCGCACAACTATTACTCACCAGCATGATCTCTACCGAATATTTGCCTAAAACGATAGCGTTGCCACTTCTTTCAAATTGATCCGCATCGAGTTTCCAGGTCACACTGATAACAGCCTCTTCGGCTTTTCCTGCCGGATAAGGATTGGGAAAATCGCCCCAGGTAAGCACCTTGCTGAAATTTATTAAAGACATGCGTAAGCGGGATTTGTGATCAGGCTCATCATTTTATGTCTAAATGTACTTTATGCAGCCGGGATAATGGCAACAATTTTTGCGTATACCGGCTTCACCAGTTTCCATTGCGGTACACCGAGGCCGGGCGGGTATTGCTCATCATTGCTCATGTAGATCTGGTGCGGTGCATTGGGTAATATTTTTACCAGGCGATTTATCCCCGCGAGTGCAAAAACTTCGGTGCGCACCATGGTTTTAAGCTTATCTACGTCTAGTCCTTTCGTAGCCTCCGGGCCAAAATGGTGACCTGCTACCTGCGAATATCCAAGCAGGTCGAACTGGTCGTTATTGGGTATTTGTTCCAGTGCTGCCATTACATAGCCAGGCTGCAGGCGGCCGGCTTTAAAGCCGAGTATGCGTTCCAGTTCGCGCGTTGTTTTCCCTTTAACATATTTTTCCTGCGTGATGCAGCCTCTTACCTGGATGGATTCGTTGAGATGCATGGGGTGTTGTTTTATTTAATAAATTAATAATTGTTTTAAGATACTTTATCGACTTGTGGATTTTCCAGATATTGGCCGATTACCAGGTTACCTGTACAGGAACATTATCCTGATTCAAAAATTATATCAAAATTTCTCACTTTGCCTCTTTCGCATTCTCGATTTTGAACCTTTCGCTGGTGCGGTGCAATCCTTTTGTTTCACATATTTCATATAAAATGGAGATCAGTTTGTCTGCTTTTGCAGGTGGGAATTGATTGTAAATATTTGCGTTTTCCGTTATAGTAAACAATTATTGTAATCAGGCTCCCGTCGCAGCAAGTTGCTCCGTCGAATTCAAGTTTATCGAGCCGGATCTTTTGAAGCTCGGCTATAAGTTTTCCAAATAAAGCGCTATTTATAGGGCAATGTTTTGAAGATTTATTCGATGGACACCGGCTATCAGGCAGGAAGTAAACATGACTAACGCAACGTCCCCGGCTATGCTAGGGCTTATGGGGACGTTGCTGGGAAGAGGGTAATTTAAATCCTAAAAAAATGCTCAGGCTTAATATTAATTTTAGATAAATCAACCTTTGCATTCGGACATTTTTCTAAAGCCAAATGTTTTAAGCTTTTCATTTGTGATAGAACTTTTGTAATATCTCCGATTTTTTTGCATTTAACAAAGGTCACCTGATATAAAAAAGTACAATTTTCTATGCCTTCTATTGACAAAAAATCACCTTTTATTACCCTGAGTTTTTCTAACTTTTTAATTTCCCCAATAAAAGCAAGATTGGAAGTGTCTACCGAATGAATATAAAGTTCTTTAAGTTTTGTCAAGGCATTCCAATGAGTGCTTTTTGATGAATAAACGGTATTCAATGTTACAATTGATTTCACATTTTCAAAATCAACACTTAAATCGCTATCAAAATCATATCGCAAATTTTTTAAATTTTTTAAAAATTTTAAGCCAGTGATATCTGAATCTTTAGTCAATGGCACTAACCATTCAAAAGTTTCAATAAAATCAATTTCTTCTAAAAAATCAAAATTTGCTTTTTTTCTTGAATCATCTACACCGTTCCAAATACAAATATCTTTAATTTTATTTTTTTTGGCATATTTTACACCTTCTGCAATATGATTATAATATATTCTAAGCCCTTTGAAACTTGCAGTTTCTGAATAATCAACTTCAAATTTTTTCATAATATTTGCTTTTTATTTTTTGCCTGCCTTTTTTGCATATGCTGTTGCCTTTTTTTTCCTGTCTGCTACATCCTGATCATATGCTGTTTTAAGTTTTTTTGCCAGCCTGGTAGCTCTGGCTCTCAGGTGTTTATTTTTAGGATCGTTCCATGCGCTTGTCCCACTTAAATGACTGTTCAAATAGGATTTCGGTACACTACCTTTAGTGAATGTTGCGTCTCGCATTGCTTTATACTCAACCATTTTCCCCAACTCATTATTACCGCCAGTAGAAACATGTGCTTTACCTTTTAAAGTGTTATTTTCACCTTTAGCAGCCACCTGTTTACTTCTGATTTTTACTGACTCATTCATTCTTTTTGACTCACCTTTTCCAATGTACTTATCTCCATTCTCAAATCCAAACATATAGGCCCCTCCGGATCCTGCCAAGCCTAACACATCTGTCCATGAATTTGTATCTTTTACATAACTATAAAGGCTTAATGTATCCCCCCACAAAGCAATTGGATCCTGAGATATAAATAACCCTTCATCAGAGTCATAATATCTGAATCCATTATAATACAACCCGGTCTCTACATCCTCATACTGCCCCTGATACCGAAACGGACAACTGCCCACCTCTCCTTTTTCTACCCGCACTTTTCCATAACTGTCTAATTCACTTTCCCAAAATAAGCTGCCGTTATCTTTGTACATCTGCACAGGCGTACCCAAGTGGTCCGTAACGATGCTGTACTTTTTGTCGCCCTTGATTTTGCCGCAAGGTGCGAAGCTATCGGCATCAAAGAGCCAAGTAGTAATACCATTTTCACCAACTTGTATGTCACTAAGTTTTTCATTTGTAAGCGTATTTTCTTTCCATTCATGCAGCGGTACATTACTGTCCCAAACAAATTTAGTTGTTGTATTCTTGTAACGCTTCCACAATCTTCGGCCTAATGCATCATAAGCGAAATTAACTTCGGTTTTATCGGGCCTTATTGCCTTTGTCAACATACCCGCGTCATTCCAAATAAATTGCCAAATATCACCACCAGCATGTACTTTTTTTACCAGGTTACCTTCAGCATCGTAACTGTAATCCCAACCATTTGCTTTTTTCAGTTGTCCACCTTTTCCATAAACACGGTCTTTGCGGTCAGCAGTTTTAAAAAGATTGCCAACTGCATCGGGATTGCGCAGTTGTTCCTCGCCATTCGGGAAACTAGTTTTTGCCAGGTTGCTCCAGGCATCATGTTCAAATTTAGTAATACCTTTTTCATCACGCAATTGTTTAAGGCGATAATTTACATCCCATTGGTATTGTTTACGGCGACGAGTATTAAAACTGTTCCCGGAAGTATGCCCAACAGTCTGCATTGTAGGCCTGCCTATTCCATCTCTTTGCCATTGGCTGCTAACGCCTCCAGGTAAAAACCTGCCTGTTTCTAATTCCAATTGATCGTATTCAAAATTTGCCTGCCATCCATTTGCCTCCATTTGAAGCACATCACCCATTTTATTGTACTGGTTGTTAATATTAGCACCGAGGCTGCTGCTAGTTTTTATCCTGTTGCTAAAAATATCATATTCTGTTGCTATCCATTCGCCATTTACTGACTCTTTCAAAATATCGCCCATTACATTTCTCTCAAACTGTACCGTTGCAGACTCATTTACAGCTTGAATTAATTCGCCATCAGGGCGATAAGTATAACTTTCTTTTTTTGCATCACTGTATTCTACTTCAGTTATACGGCCACAGGCATCATAACCATATTTTGAAAACTTTTCTGCAGGTCGCAGCACCTGCGTTACCCATCCCGCCTTATTGCGTTCATAATTGCGGGTTATGCCATCAAAGCCAATTTCCTCCAATTTATATCCTGCAGGATCAAGTTCAAAACGGTAAGGCAGGCCATGTTCATTTATTACTTTACGCAGTTGTTCTTCTGTGTCGTATTTAAAAAAAATGGTAGCACCAGCTTCGGTTCTACTAGTTAATTTCCATAAACCGCGATATGTATATTCAATTTCTCTTTGCTTATCACTATACTTTATAATGTTATCTATCCCATCATATTGAAGATAAATGATATTGCCATCAAAATCGGCCACTTTTTCAATACGACCCTTAAAATCATACTCACGCTTTTGCTTGACACTATTGGGATTTGTTATTGTTATACAATTACCTAATAAGTCATGCAGATATGTAGTAGTAGCTCCATTATCCGTTTCTATGACACTTAGATTAAAATCTTTATCGTATTCCAGCCTGGCTACAGCACTAGCTGCATTGACAATCTTTGTAAGCAGACCATCCGTATAAATATATTTTGTTTGGGCTCCTAATGGATTAATGCGTTCCACCATATTACCCTGCTCATCATATTCCCATTTCCATTTACCACCAGCTGCATCTATTACTTCTGTTGGCAATAAAGGGTATTTTGGATGATAATATTCTGTACTTTCAAAACCTCCGCAAGGGTCAGTGGTGGTAACGATATTGCCCCACTCATCATGTGAATAGTTATACTGGTTACCTAATGGGTCCGTTTCCCATTCCAGCTCATTGAACTTGTTGTAGCGGTATTCCCACTCTGAACCATTGCCATCAATTTTTATATAGGGCAACCCATTTTTGTGATAGTACGTAGTCCTATGTCCAAGGCTGTTCTTAACAACAGTGCAGCCCTCTGTATACGTAAGTTTGTGATTATAAATATCTCCATCGCCCCATGTGTGTATACACCTTGCACCCGTGGTTTTACCATCATATTCAAAATACCATTGATGCCCGTTGCGCCAGGTTTCTTTTACCAATAAACGATTTTCGTAGTCAAACTTCATTTGCTGCTTCAGCGCATCCGTGTGGCAAATCATATTCCCTACTTCATCATAATCATAATGGGCAATTACAAAAGTGTTGTTTAGCTCAGATGGATGTGGTGCAATTATATCACTTATACGTCCTTCAATGTCATTTTTAACGATAAGTTTTCTTCCGGCACAGTCAATAATCTTAACCAAACTTCCATTTGCATTGTATTCAAAACGTATAGCATATCCATTGGCATTTGATATGCTTTGCAAAAGATGGCAACCCATCTGATTGTGGTGGTCCTTATATAACCGATCTGTAAAGCGGTATGTCAATCCATCCTCGTCTGATATGTACAAAAAGTTTTGCTCCGGATGACGGTGCAGGAAAAGTCTTGAAGCGCGGTCAAAAGTAAATTTTCCTGGTTGCGGCAATTCAAATATTACTCCACGGCCATCATTTAGCCTGTAAATTGCCTGGTTATTTTGCTGATCAATTGCAAAACCCATATCGTAATTGTGATACCACCCATGCCCCAACGGCCCCTTATATGTGCTATCGCTATACCAGGTCCTTTCCCATGATAATGGTATCACACCAGGTAAGGAAAAATCTTCCTCATCTGTAAACAGCATTCCACTAACTACATCAACCGGGTGGCCCGTTACATGGCATACAGCTTTATGTAAGCCGGCCCTCATGCCTGGAGGCAACTTATTAATAACTCCATGCAGCAACTTAGCTAACCCAAAATTCAACATTTTAGTAAGTGCCTTAATCGGATTAATCGGCGTTGGTATCGGGCTCACAATTACATTATGTGAAGGGATCGCCATTATAAAACCGGTAGGCATATAAAGATGCTGTGCATCAGGGCTGCCACCCTTTCTCGTCAACGCTTTAATACCGATATCCCAACAATTATAATTCAAATGCATCATACCGGTGAATGGCTCGCCATCCGCCAACACCAGAAGGGCACCAAAAAACGCTTCACCCGAATTCTTTAAAATGGGAGTAGGTGCAAAACTTGCACCCATAGGGAAATGGGGGATTGTTTTATTCTTAGTACCACTGTGCGTTCGGGGAGTAACAGCTCCAAGTTTTACTGTAGCGTTCAATCCCAGCTTGCCCATGATCAATCCCTTTGCTATTGTACCAACGGCGGATGCTAATTGCAGACCGGGGCTTCCAGGTGGTGGTGGTGGTATGGCGGCTGTCACCGTATTTACTGCACAGGAAACAAAGTCTTTTGGATTGAAGACCATCGCAATGTACGGATGCGGCATTGGTATGGGGGAGGGCGAGGGAGGGATCATCACCAGGTGCACATCAATCCCGATTACAGGGTCAAGTTGTGAAGACGCAGGAAGGCAGGCAAGTCCCTGCATAAAACTTAGTTTTGAGAATACCGCAACAACAGCTTTTTCGGCAAGATCACCTGTAAACCCCATTACCTTTCCATAAGCACCCATTACGTCGCCATACACTTCCAGGGCCTTATTTGCTGCGCCTATTGCTTTCCCAACCGTGCTCTGCGGCGCCTGCGGAGCAGCAGCGGCAGCATTTTGCTGAGCCGCCCTGTGCGCCTGTGCTGCAGAACGTTCTGCCAGTAATGCTGTCCTCCTATTTTGAGTAACATTGCCCATACATGTGTAACGGAAATTTTTATATGTTTCCGTGCTTCAAAAAATTATTCTCCAACTTTATTTTTCAGCAGCTAACATTGTTGCTCTTTGTCTTTCCAGGCTATGCCATAGATTTTTCCGGTGTGCTCACCTGGTCGTAGTCCGGGTTCTTCCAGTTCTTTATTTCTCTCATCCAATCATCACCATATACCTCAACTGCAATTTCCTTCAGATCCAGGTTGCTGATATATTTCTCGTTATTTATTTCAAAAAGATGTTCAATGATCCCGGCAAAAGTGGTGTACCTGATTACGTCAGGAGATATTGTGCCGCTTATTGCCAATGCTTCCGTGAGTATATTGCAGGCGGCATCCCTGTTGCCAGCCTTATTATAGGAATAGCCAGCCATTCGATAAGCTTCCATGGCAAGGATCATATCATTTGTGTAAACGTAATGATCTGCAGCCCCTGTAAAATCCTCTATTGCTTTTAACCATTCTTTTGATGCTGCGTAGAGGGAACCTCTAAGCATTATAGCTTGCGCAATAAATTTCCTGTGGATATATTCATCAGGGATAATTTCTTTTGCTTTCTCTGAAGCCTCCACTCCTTTTGTTGAAAATTCTATCGCCTTTTTGAAATTCCTGTAACCAACCTGGTCATTGGCAAGCGCGGCATTCACTGCAATCACCTGGCCAATCCAGTACGGATTCTTTTTAAGATTTGATTCGGCGATCTGTACGCACTCTGCGCCAAACTTTCCGGCATCCTTTTCCTTACGTTGCTCAATAGCCTGCATCATTGCAGTGAATGCCTTTCGAAACTGCACACCGGGATCATTGGGGTTACCCATGGCAGCTAATTGCTGCATGGCTTTATCCATATTAAGATCCGGAACCAGTGTTGCTACTTCACCGGGGTTCTTATCTGCAAACGACTGGAAATGCGGATGAGAAAACGAATCGTCGATCATTAATTTAACCTTCGGACCTACACCAGCTTCCAGCACAAAATTTAACCACCGGGTGAGCCCTTTTATATCCAAAACAGATACGCGTAAAATCGGAACGAGGTGTATGCCCTTTGGCAGTGTAAGAAATGTGGCGAGGTTATTAATATTCTGAATAAATAAGAAAGTAGGGTTGTCGGACTTTCTAAGATTGTAGTCGGGTTTCCAGTCGAGTTGATCTATTATTACATCAACATTACTTTTATCAGCATCGTTCCATGTTTCGATCATTTCTTCCAGTTCAGCTAATAATGCCTTCGAATACTGGTCGTCCGAATGATACACGCTGTTAAAGATGATCGGGATGTCATGATTATCGGTATCCACACCCAGCAGGTAAGTATAAAATGTGTCAACCATTTCTTTTTCGTTGTCTCGCGCATTGATCCGCACAACGCTGACACCGGGATCCTTTATAACAGCTTCCCATTTCTCCGTCAGCAATTCGATCCTCTGATGGATAGGATTGCTTTCTTTTCCTGCCATGATCTTATATGTATTTGAACATTTAATTTAAAGCCACAATAGCTCCCTGGATAGCAACTTTGCCGCCTGCGCTTACCGTAGTTTTTCCTCCGCCATTAAGAGTAGCTTCCGAATCGCCATTTACAGTGGATTTTGCCCCGGTCAAAGTGGCTTCTTTAGATCCGGATACCGTTGTGGTTTTTCCACTAACGGATACGTCTCCGCCTTTTGCGGCAGAAAACCCGTTTCCGCCACTTGTCATTGATGAATCGTCGCTACCCTGAATATCAACGTGGGCTGCGGATATAGTAATAGTATCGCCATCCATAGTAATGGTAGATTTCCCATTTGTTAATTCTATCTTCTGCGAAGCAGTAATAGTGATCGTATTTGTACCATCAACAACTATTAAATTACCACCCGATTTATCAACAATTGTTATCCCCTTCCCATCGTCCAGTGATATGGTATGACCGCTCTTACTATTCAGGCTTTTTGTATTGTTCCCCTGCCCGCCACCGCCACCCGTTTTCCCATGGAACATACTCCCCATAATAAACGGCCGGTCCGGATCATTATACCTGAAACAAACCAATACCTGGTCGCCGGGTTCGGGAACCACAACCAGGCCCCTGTTCTTTGCACCCCCTTTTCCACCCCCTGCATCAGGCGTCATCACCCTTAGCCAGTCAGTTATTTCATCATCTGTTTGCCAGAGCATTTGAACACGTACCCGCCCCATATTATCCGGGTCCTTATTGTCTTTAACCGTGGCGATCTGTGGCTCTGCTATCGGTGTAATTGCATTGTCAACCGGTATCACTTCCAGGCCAGAAGGGATGGCTTCAAAGCTGTTGTAATATTTTCCATTTTCCGTTACGTAATGATCAATTGCCGTTACTAAAAATTTTCCATAATCCTCCTTTACAAAAGACATATCCTCCAGTTTGGAAACCTTTACACTGATGATGGCACCAATGCAAATAGCCGGGTTAAAACTAGTGCCTGTCAGCACTTCCAGCCTGGCGGCCATCGCGGCTTTTTGTTTCTTAACAAAATTTTCAAGATCGCTTTTTGTTTCTGCCCTTTGTTTAAGGGGCAGGTTTACCGGTTCAGAAAATACATTGTTGGATTCCTTTAGCACATAACTGGCATATTGCCCCAACCCCTCTACCGAAGACGGCGCATCATAGTTGAGCACCTTGTCGTCCTTGGAGTTGTAAGAATATTTAGAGAAACTCATGGGTAATATCCGCAAGGAAAGTTGCATACTGCTGATATCTTCTCCGTAAGTAACATCAAGTTCCTTTTGTGAAGATGGTTTGCCAAAATTGAGCTCCTGCCCGTCATAATAAAAAAATTCGCTGAAATCCGCAGACAACCTGTTGAGGAAATGAAACCCACTTTCTTTGTACTGGCAGATATAGGTGATCGGGTTTTTGTATTGCGGATTTATTTTTACTTCGCAGCCTAACTGGTCGAGTGGCTTTGAAACTTTTTGTACAATTTTCTTGAGGTCCTTTTTATAAAATGAGGAAAGATGCTGGCCATTTTCAAGTAGGATGGTCGGACTGTATCCAACAAGCACAATGTCAGATGCCGTTTTGCCGGATTGCTCCATCCGCACCTCACAAATTATTCCCATGAACTCATACGCAGGTTCGCCGGAACCATCAAATTGCTGCAATCGTATTAAGGTCGATTTACCAATATTTTTCTGGGCATTTACCATGCTGAATGAACCCATAGATTCCAGCACATCGTGATTTAGCTTTATGGTAAACTCGTGATGGCTGTTAAACTTTTGGCTCAGGACAACGCTTGTAAAATGTTCAATCTTATTTCCATCAATCTCAACTTCAGCAACTACTAAATATTCCATACATCTTATATTAATGAACACGAATGGGGAAAATTGCTGGTGACATCAGGTAAATCCAGGTTCCCTTGAAGCAGGGTACACTATAGCACAACAAAGTATCTTGTGAAAAATACTTTGATGCGTAATTAACCGGTAAAAGGGGGATTGTTATTTCTGCGGCCACTCGTTTTTATGCTCGGCACCACCAATTTTCAACTTCTCTGCAGATATTGTAAAAGTGATGAGCATCGCTTTGGCACCAACGGTGTCGAAGTTTTCTGAAAATCTTACAACATAGCCTTTCTCCCAGCTTAATTCCTTCATTTTAGCATCTTCATCATCCGCAAAGAAGGTAACTGTGCCGTCAATTGGTTTGTGCTGGTTATTAACCATCGCTTCGATGATAGAAGTGTCGGCGGTAGAATTGAGTACCACGTCAACAGTGCCCCCGTACACATGTGATGCAGGCCGCCCTTTTTCATTTACGTCCCTGTGCAATGAGTAGTTGCAGGACAGTACTTCAACATTGTCCAGGCCTCCCATTTTAATTCTTGCTTTAAATGCCATTGTCTTAAGTTTTAATTATTAATAATGATACAATATAAAATATATTTTTTGTTCCTCATAGCATTACTTTACCTGGAACAATCAATGGAAATAGACAGTTTTTGCCGGCATTTAATGGTGGCCGCCGGGGTTAAATTACCTATTAGTATATCTTCAAAACCGCGATGGATATTTTCACTCTTGTAATTGTCGCAATACAAACGCAGCAGGTAAACAGGTGGTAAAAAAATTTTTTGGGTTTTCTTTGCGGGATTGGGATATAAATCTACGAAAATAGTAGGGTTGCGAGTTAATTTCCTGGCGGGGTAAACACTTTTTTAACCCCCTGTGACGGCCCGGCAGATTAAAGGTCATTAAACTTCTTCTGTCAAGTGTCACACAAAGAAAAAAAGAAGCAAAAACGCAAAGTTGATTTTGTATTTTCTTTTTACACCTTTTTTAGTTCTTTGCGCTTTTGTGTGAACAAATTAAGCACGAAGTAAACGACGTTAGGGGGAATCGCAAATAATTGGAAGATCGGGCCTGGTAGATTTAATTATGACATTATTACCCGTTTTCCGCAGGTATAGGTAACCCGGAAGTTGTTTTTTGACTGGCAAGCGTTATTTCCAGGCGATGCAAACCTATACCGAAGCTTTCTGAATAAATTTATCTATCGCTTTGTCCGCAAATATTCCACACCGGTTTATTAAAATTCCTTTATATCCGTCATTAGTTTCAAGTGCATAAACCACAGTGCCGGATGGCGAAAGAGGATTGACACGGAAGTTATTCTGTTTAATGATCCTGATCTCCGTTGGCTTGTATAATTTCCTGGGGCCACCACAACCGATCTCATCTTTGATGATAGAAAAGGTATGGACAAAGCCCTCCGTTTGGAAGTCTGTGATAATAGCGTTGATAGCATCAGAAGCGTTGCTCACATATAGATTTTTAGGTGATCGGTAAGTGCACCAACTAAGAGGAACACTGCCCGGTACGGGTACAGATCGTTTTGTCTTTACATTAGCGGCAGTAAATCCTTGTTCAAATTCAATTGATAAAATTTTGGCATGTTGGAACGCGAATATAGAATCTATGGGTTAAGATTTGATTAAAGGAGTATTAGAATCCGATTAGAATGCCACGGACGAGCCCGATTATCAGTAAATTGCCGGATGGATAACGAATTTATCGACTCGTATGGAAGATATTAAAATATTGATTGTAGAGGATGAGCAAAAGATTGCGGATACATTAAAATTCGGTCTCCAGGAGAATGGCTTTGAAGTAGAAGTTGCTTATGATGGCAAATTGGGCTACCGCTTATTTTCCGTTCAGGATTTCGACCTCGTGATCCTGGACATTAATCTGCCGGGGATGAATGGCTATGAATTGTGCAGGGGTATCCGTGCAATAAATGCACATGTTCCCGTAATCATGCTTACCTCAATGAGTGCACTCGACGATAAAATAGAAGGTTATGGCGTAGGAGCCGATGACTATATCGTAAAGCCTTTTGAGTTCCGCGAACTTCTCCTGAAGATAAGGGCGCTGCTGAAACGCACGATGACTCAGTATATCCCGGCAGGAAATGTTCTAAAAATATCCGACCTTGAAATGAACCTTGATAGCAAAGAAGTCAAAAGGGACAATGCGGTTATCCATCTTACCGCAAAAGAATTCCAATTGCTCGAATACCTGCTGCGTAACAAAAACCGGGTAGTTTCAAGAGCCGATATCGCTATCAATGTATGGGATATGGATTTCGATACAAATACCAACGTGATCGACGTATACATCAGCTACCTGCGCAATAAGGTAGATAAGAATTTTGACCAGAAATTGATTCAAACCCATGTTGGCATGGGCTATATCTTAAAGGAAAACTAATGCCGGTAAGAATAAAAATAACCCTGCTTTTTACCATCATCGTTTTTTTACTGCTTTCTTTATTGTGCAGTTCGGTATATTATTTTTCTTCTTCAAACAGGATAGAAAATGTGCAAAGCAGGTTGCTCAACCGTGCCCTTACTACATACAGGCTACTCAATCAATCCGAAACATTCGACCAGGCACTGATCAAAAAAATAGATTCTTCCACTGCCTTGCCAATGAAGAATAAAACCGTGCAGGTGTATAATTACTTTAATGTAATGATCTATACTTATCCTGATAATGCCGGTGACACTATTCATATCGACAGTTCGGTCCTTGATGCAGCACGTAAAAGAAAGCAGGTATTTTTCAATATGGGAAAAAAGGAGGTGCTAGCCTGGTGCGATGTAGACATGCACTCACGTATCGTAATTATTTCCGCTGCTTATGATGAAGAAGGCAGAAATTACCTTGAACGGCTCAGGCTTATCTTGTTGTTCAGTTTTGCAGGAGGTATTCTTATTGCTATTGCATCGGGCTATTTCTTTTCCCGGGGGTTACTATTACCAATAAGGCGGATAACAGATGAAGTGAACATAATTTCGGCAAAGAACTTAACACACCGGATCAAATCCGGCCATGCGAATGATGAATGGAATAATTTAACAGGAACATTAAATGAATTGCTAAACAGGCTTGAGGAAAGTTTCGAGATACAGCGTCGCTTCATCTCGAATGCCTCACACGAATTATCAACACCGCTTACTTCCATTTCAAGTCAGTTGGAAGTAACGTTGCAAAGAGAAAGAGGTGCGGGAGAATACCGTAAGGTGATGCTTTCGGTGTACCAGGATGTACGCCACCTTAGCAACCTTACACAAACTTTGCTTGAATATGCTAAAGCCTCAGGCAATCCCGGAGGTATAGAGATCGACCTCGTGCGGGTAGATGAAGTATTGCTGTTGTTACCCGCTGAAATGAAGAAGATTCACAAATCATATTCAGTAAAGCTTGATTTTGATCAATTGCCCGAAGGGGATGAAAATTTACTCGTTTTTGGTAATGCCACACTATTGTTTTCAGCGATTAAGAATATTGTTTTAAATGCCTGTAAATATTCTAATAATCATCTTGCCAGGGTCAGGCTCTCTGTGAGCCATAAAGAAATTAATATTGTTGTTGCAGACGAAGGAAAAGGCATTCCTGAAAGCGAGCTCCAAAATATTTTCCAACCTTTTTACAGGGCAGGTAACAACTGGAATGTTACCGGCTTTGGACTTGGCCTCTCTTTGGCAAGCCGGTTTATCAAGTTGCATAAGGGAGAAGTGGCCGTTGAATCGGTTGTTAACAAGGGTACATCATTTACTATCAAGTTGCCAATAGCAACAGGTACTACTGCACTTTAATATTCTAATCAGTTTTTAATGTCCTTTTAATACTGCATTAATACTTCCACGCTACTTTGCCGCTGATTAAGGAACCTATCGAAGCTGAAAAATTAATTAGATACGTTGTTCAACGATATACTATTCAATTCCACTTTGACAGACCTGAAGAAACGTTTTCATTTTAAACTTTATATCCATGACAGAACATAGCATCCGGCGGATTTTAGTTCCTGTTGACTTTAGTCCCGCTTCATTAAACGCCCTGGATACTGCCATTGCCATATCAAAACAGCAGGAGGCTGACATCCTGTTATTAAACGTTGTGGAGACAGGCGGGTTAACGTCCGGCAATGGTGCTGGAGAAGCTGCACTGGAGCTCATTCATCGTTCAGAACAGGAGTTACTTTCCCTGCAGCATTCCATTACGGAAAAATTCTTAATGCCGTGCGAAATTATTTCAATACATGGCTTTGTTTCCCCTACTATTATTAAAATCAGTGCCAGTTACAAAGCCGATATAATTGTTATGGGTACCAACGGAACATCCGGGATCAAAAAAACGTTTATTGGCTTAAATGCCTTTAACGTTGTTAAGAATGCCGATTGTCCCGTACTGATGGTGCCGCCGCAAAAAAAATGGGAATCATTTAGAAAGGTCCTGTTTCCCTTGAGGGCGATTCCGTCTGCATTGGAAAAATATGAATTCGTCAGAAAGATCGTAAACCCCGGGGATATGAAACTTAAGATATTGGGCCTGGCGGCCGATTACGAAAAGGATTTTGATGTGTTAAAAAATATGGCTTGCAAGTTAACCGAACGTCTTAAGGAAGATGACGTGGAAGCATCAGTTTATTTTAAAGTAGGAAAAAATATGGCTGAAGAAGTGTTGAAAATAGCCGCGCTAATGGACGCTGACCTTGTTGTTATCACTAATACAGTTGATCAGCTATCCGGGCAGTTTTTCGTGGACCCTTACACCCGCCATATCATCAATCATGGAGTTTTTCCGGTATTGAGCGTAAAGCCTGCAAAAACACCAGCGTACGACGATGAAGAATTGTATATCTACCGGGATCGGTTTTCACATAAAATGCCGCTTTACAATTGATCACATTTAACAGCATCTATCTAACTTTTTAACATCAGGTATGAAAAATTTTGACATCAAAAGAATACTCGTACCCATTGATTTTAGCAATAATTCCATGAATGCTTTGCAAACGGCCGTTGCAATGGCCAAAAGGCATCATGCCGATCTTAAACTATTGCACGTATTTGATATTGACAATACCTTGTATCCCGAAGATAATATCGGGAACAACTCCAATCCCGACGTCGCGATTACATCATTGAGCCGGTTGGCCGCCTCTGTTAAAAACGGGGATGGTATAAACTGCGGTATAGCTTATGTGTCGGGGTATGTGCCCAATGCTATTCTCATGACGGCCAACACGGAGAATGCAGATCTTATTATAATGGGAAAAAACGGAAATTCCGGGCCGCGGGAAATGTATGCGGGCACTAATGCTTATTATGTGGTTAAAAAATCTCATTGCCCGGTATTGTTGATTCCTTCCGGCCAGATGTACGAAAGTTTTACAGACGTACTATTTCCCGCAAGGCCGGCCATCAGTGTGTTTGAAAAATACGAACTGATCAGGCCAATTATTGCGCAGAACAATGCTACGCTTCATTTTCTCGGGTTACGCAATCCCAGTTATATAGAAGAATTACACATCATTTCAAAGCTTGCCGAAATATTGAAAGAACAAACTTCGGCAGATCATTTCAACACCACTTTTGAATATTACTTCAAGGATGGCAAATTCGCGGCACACGTGCTAAAGACCATTGAGCGGAAAGATTATCCTTATGATCTGCTGGTAATAAGTGCTGAATTAGACAACAATATAAAGGAGTATTACCTGGGAGACTACGCACAGCAAATTATACATCAATCGCAAATACCCGTTTTAATCATACGGGCAACAAAAACCATTTCATCTAAAACGGATGTGCTTAAGATATTGGAAAGTTCCACAACAAGGGAAGCCATGAGCGTTGAGCTATAAATCCCGGGCATTAATAATTTCACATAAAAAAGTACCATATGAACATCACCATTCAATCGCTTGATTTTAGAGCAGGGGACGCACTTCGGAATTTTATCGCTGAAAAGGTCGGTAAATTGTTTAGGCACAGCGACCGTATCATTCGCGCAGAAGTTGTACTAAGGCGGGGCAACAACGGTAATCTGCAAAACAGGCTGTGTGAGATCCGGCTGATAATTCCGGGACATGATCATTTCGTGTCGAAAAGTACAGATGGGTATGAAAAATCTATATTGGAATCGGTGAGGACACTGCAGAAAATTTTGCGCAACAGTAAGCCCTCGAAGGTGCTCCGTGGTGTTAAGGACAGATTTAGAAAAATTATTTCGTAGCGAAGTTTTCAGCATCCTATTCGAAAGCCGGGGATATCTTATTTAACAGCTTCAGGAAGCCTTTGTTGACTTAAAATGTAAAAACCCTTAAATGTGCTTGCGGGCATAATAAGCAGGCCGAAGATTTTTCTTCGGCTTTTTAGCGTCTGCAACATTTTGGTTTTAGTGCACACGGGGTGGAATGGGGCTTTTTATATAAAAACCTTAGTGAAAAAAAATCTATTACAATCAGCCTTATTACCTTATCAATAAATCTGCTAAAAAATTATCTCCTATCTGATAAGGTAATAAGGTTGAAGCATAATAATCAAAGTTTCTACTAAGTCGGGGGATGTTGGCAATACATCAATTTCAAAACAGATAACATCAAAATATATAGTAGGGTACAAAAAAATCTTTGAAAGCTTTTTCCTTTGGGGTAAGTTTTTTATTGCCCCTATAATTGAGTAAGACTTCCGAAGTTTTTAAAACTTCGGAAGTCTGGCTATGCGAAAATTTCAAAACAGATAAAATCAAGTTATATGGTAGGTTAAAAAATCCAAATGGCATCTTATTCTTTTAGTTTATCGGTTTTGCAGTACTTATCCTTTGAAAAAAAGCATATTAAACAATCCAAAAATCTAACTGGTATTTTATTCCTTTTAGTTTTTCGGTTTGGTAGTACTTATCATTTGGAAAAAAGTATTTTAAACAATCACTAATTTATCCCTTACGAAGTATAAATCCATTTTTGTTAGCACTATCTACCTGATCCATTTTTTTTATTTTACATACCCAACCTTTTTGTAAGAGCAGGAGTATATGATCAAAACAAACTTTTATGAAAAGGATTTTTCGTGTATTCTTTGTGATCATTATCGCAACCATTTCTTTTAAATGCCAAAAAGAACTTAGCAGTGACCATGTATTGCCTGCAACACCAATCGACCGGCCTTCTCCCATCACGGTAACGTTACAGGGGAATGTGCTTGATGAAAATGACCAGCCAGCAGCCGGTGTAAAAATTTCAGCCGGATCAAAAACCGTGGTCACCGATGCACATGGCTACTTTCGTATTGCAAACGTGCTGCTTGATAAAAATGCTTCGGTTGCTACTGCGGAACAAGCCGGCTATTTCAAGGCATACCGCAGTTTTAGGGCCACTACAGGAGTAAACCAGCTTGTGATTAAACTTGTTAAAAAGATATTGGCTGGTGTAGTTAATGCCTCCTCCGGCGGCGAGGTTGTTCTTGCAAACGGTGCTAAAGTTTCATTGCCAGCCAATGGCGTCACCAAGCTACAGGGCGGCGCTTACGCCGGCAATATGCAGGTATATGCGGCTTATATCGATCCCACTTCGAATGATATTGTAAAGACGGTGCCAGGGTCATTTATGGCCGATGACAAAGATAAGAATCGCGTGGTGCTTTCATCTTATGGAATGATTGCTGTTGAACTCGAATCTTCTGCCGGGGAAAAACTGCAAATCCAAACAGGCAGTGCAGCTACGCTTACGATGCCGGTACCAACTGCTTTGTTGTCTTCCGCTCCGGCCACCATCAGTCTTTGGTATGTTGATGAACAAACTGGTATCTGGAAGGAACAGGGTACTGCTCAAAAAACCGGTAGCGCTTATAAGGGAGAAGTAAAACATTTTTCTTACTGGAACTGTGATGTCAGCCTGCCCGCGGTTGGTTTTTCAGCCATATTAAAAACATCGAATGGAACGTTACTAATAAACACAAATGTGAGTGTTAGAACGCTTGATATAAATACTGGAACAGCTCATGGGTATACTGACTCCCTGGGACAGGTAGCCGGGTTGATACCCGCCAATACCCCCCTGGTTTTAGAAGTCTTTGATGATTGCTATAATGTCGTTTATTCAAAAAACATTGGCCCCTTTACTGCAACCACAGACTTGGGCACCATTATAGTACCAGGCTCATTGTCATCCCTTATTACTGTAAAAGGCAGGTTAATGTCCTGCAACAATACACCGGTTGTAGATGGTTTTGCTATTCTATATTGGAATAATTTTGTTAGTTATCTCAATACAGATGCAGAAGGGAAGTTTTCTACAACCATGGTTGCTTGTACCGGAACACCACCAACCTGTGAAATTTTGGCTATTGATAGAAGCACACAACAGCAGGGCACCGTGCTTTCCGTTCCTTTAAACGGGCAGGTTGCTGATGCAGGGGATGTAGCGGCTTGCGGCACTTCCGTATCGCAGTTTATAAATTATACCCTCGATGGCACTGATTACACGATAATTGATTCTCTGGCTGCCTATAGCTATGGTAACCCGGGCTCATCTCCAACTACACATATCTGGGGTTTTAAAATCAACTCCAATGAGGGGCTGAGTTTTAGCTTCACTGGTAAGGAGGCTGTAGGGGTTTATCCATTAGATTATCTAAGTATGTCCGCTAGCGACTCTATGGCGCTAACAAAGCCATTCAATATTACCATTACTGCCTACCCGCAAAATCCAGGAGGGTTTTATGAAGGTAATTTTTCGGGAAGTTTTGTGTACTCTTCTACTCCTTTAATTATACATAAGATTAAATGTTCGTTTCGCGTCAGGAGGTATTAGTTGTAAAAACGAATGCGTTAATTTTAAGACCCAGGTTTTGTAAAGCAGCAAAAATATTTGATAAAAGAGGAACAACAGATAAATGAATTAATAGCAGGTTGCAAAAATGGTAACAGGCAGGCCCAGGAAAAGCTATACAAGGGCTTTTACAGGTCAATGATGAACCTATGTCTCCGCTATACCAAAAATGATATGGATGCGATGGAAGCCCTTAATACGGGATTTTATAAAGTGTTCAAAAATATACAACGGTACGATCCGGCACAGTCATCCCTGTACACCTGGATACGTACCATTGTTATTAATAGCTGCCTTGATATTGCCCGCTCAAAAGAAAGCATTATTCAAACGATGGAGCTTACGGCTGCCACTGAAACAGAAATAGCACCTGAAATAATTTCAAAACTTTCAGCCGCCCACCTGCTCGAGATGATCAGGATATTACCCGTTGCCACTCAAACGGTTTTTAACTTATACATAATGGAAGGCTACAGCCACAAGGAAATAGCAGGGCTGTTGAAAATAAGCGAAGGAACAAGCAAATGGCATGTAAGCGATGCAAGAAAGAAATTACAAACGATGATAAATGAAGAAGGATAACGGATGAATGAGCGTTTACCATACGAGGATGAACTGGTGAATCGGTTAAACGACCTGCCACTTCCAAATGAGGAAATGGCCTGGGAAGATATGCGCCGGAGGTTGGAGAAGGATGACGGGGACAAACCAGTAATTGTACCTTTATTGAAAGGCTGCGGTGGCTATGCCATTTTGTTGATATCACTGGCCATCGTTTTGTTACTGATTATTGATCCGGCCAAATGGTTTCACACGAAAGTTGAAGAACAGCCAAATAATATTACCGTAGTTGAAACTAAAACCAATGATAATAAGGATAGGCAAGGTGGAGTTGGAAAGACCGTTTTACCTGGCAGTACTACTAAAAATAACGTAAACACCGATAGTCTTTTAAGCGTAAATGATAGCCTAAAATCGCGCTTTTCTGCAGATGACTCATCTGAAATAAATAACTCAGCAAAAATAAAGCGAACTACTTATCAGCGTACCGGCACAGCAAAAAACGTTAAGCGCGGCGATGGTATAAGATCTAAAAAACATCAACCCGTGCCTGTTTTGCTACTTTCAAAGGGACAAGTAAAAGTGCCAATTTCCGATGCTGCGCCGGAAACCGCTCAGGATGATCTTTCGAATTCAAAAGAGATTGAACATCCACAAAAGGTTGCAAATAACGACAGCTCGCTTAGTAAGCAGTCCAAAGATGAAACAGGCAAAGATTCTATCAAACACAAGGCAGTTGACACTATTGTACCCAGGCAAGTACCAAAGCAAGATTCTCTCCAGGGAAAGCCTTTGTATTTTGGTGCAGGCCTGGGTATGCACCAGTTACTGCCTATTGCCGGACAAAAAAGCAATCCCTATAATTCGTTAGGCAGGAAAAGCTCTTTAGGAGATTATATTCCTTCTGTATACCTCAGGCTCTACAAGGATAAAAAATGGTTTATACAATCAGAATTCAGGTATGGGGCGCCGCAATACACCAAAGAGATCATATTCAACCAAAAGAAGTTTGATTCTATCGGTTCAGGTATTCCGCCAACAATAACCAACAGCACCATAAAAAAAACTTTTTATCACCAGTTGCCTTTGAGCTTTAATTATTTTGTGGTGCCGGGATTATCAATAGGCACAGGAATAAGTTTTAACAGGTTCCAAAGCGCGCTGGTACAGGAGGATGTGTATAGGGGAACCACTCAATCGCCTGACTCTCTTGTAAGTACAGAGTTGAAAACGCAGGAAAAAGCGGATAGTAATTTTGTGACTACATATATCCAGGCGCTTATCGAGGCGCAATATAAATGGAAGCGTATTTCTGTCGGTGCAAGATATTCTTTCGGATTGCAGCCTTACCTGAAATTTACCCTTCCGGGAGGCGAAGAAGGCAGGGAAAAAAACAGCTCATTGCAATTGTTCATCCGGTATGAATTCTGGCGATCCGGAAAGAAAAAATGAGTGTAGAATCAATTAAGTATTTACACCAGCTTAAATAAAATTAGAACGACAGGTTCTGATTATGAATATTTTGCATACATTTATCTCTCTCCACAAATTTCGAAAAAGACAACACACAACGTTCTGTTATGAATTCACGTCGCCAATTTTTGCAAAAACTTACCGGCTCGGTAATCGCTTTTAATTTGTTACCCGGCTCAGGTTGGGCAGGTATAAAAAATGATGATGACCATCCTTATGATGGGCCCGTTCTAAAAGTCGCCATTCTCGGACTTGGAAGTTACGGAACAAGAGTTGCGGACGCGATGCAATCGTGCAAGATGGCCAAATTAACCGGCGCTATCAGTGGCACACCGGCTAAACTCACCACCTGGCAAACCAAATACAATATCCCTGTAAATAACTGTTATAACTACGAGAATTTTGATCAGATTAAAGACAATAAAGAGATCGATGCGGTGTATGTAATTACACCAAATGCCCTGCATCACGACCAGGTGATACGTGTGGCTAAAGCGGGGAAGCATGTTATTTGCGAAAAACCAATGGCCATAAATGCCAAAGAAGGGCAGGAGATGGTGGACGCCTGTAAAAAGGCAAATGTAAAATTGCTTGTGGGATACCGGATGCACTTTGAGCCGAAAACACTTGAAATAATACGTATGCGAAAAGAAGGCGAATTAGGCAAAGTTTTATTCTTCCAGGGTTTATGTGGCTTCAGGATTGGCGACCCTACACAATGGCGATTAAACCCGCAACTGGCAGGCGGCGGATCAATGATGGATATCGGCATTTATGCAATAAATGGTTCCCGCTACATGGTTGGTGAAGAGCCTGTTTGGGTAACCGCACAGGAAACAAAAACTGATCATGAAAAGTTTAAGGAAGGCGTAGATGAAACCATACAATTTCAATTTGGGTTCCCCAGCGGAGCTGTGGCATCCTGCCTGTCAACCTACAGCATGAATAATCTCGATCGGTTTTTCTTAAACGCCGAAAAAGGTTTTGCAGAATTACAGCCTTCCACGGGTTATGGTCCCATCAAGGGCCGTACAAATAAAGGTGAGCTAGAGCATCCACATGTTACTCATCAAACTGTGCAGATGGATGAAATGGCCGCGATTATTTTAGCAGGAAAACAACCTCCTGTACCGGTTGATGGAGAAGAAGGTGTAAAAGATCTCAAGATCATTGATGCTATTTATTTGGCTGCTAAAACAGGCAAAAAAGTAGATTTGAAATTATAGCAGGGCATTATATTTTTACATCCCATTCGCCACATCATTTAGTAACTCACGAAGCATCTTTGCTTTTTCATTTATTTCATCACTTTCTATATTACTAATCGAAAGTATCGGAGAAAGTTTTGGATACAGTGCTGGTTTGTTCAACCATTTTAAAACCTGTTCTTTTATCCATTTATTGTATGCGATCGGATATGTTTTATTTGCAATAAAAATTGTTTGCAGGTACTCCTGGAACGCCTTGCATAATATATCGAACGCCTGGAAATATAAACCTCTTTTTACAAAAAAAGGAATATGGTCGATGTCGTAGTTGCAGGCGTTTACTATGCTTTGTAATCGTTCAATGCGCAATCCATCATCGTAATAGGGGAGCCATATCTTTTGTAATTCCCCAAAATAAGTTCCTGGATTACCGATCGGAGCTGAATAACAAACCTGGTTGCCTATCTCTACTTCGAAATAATCCAAAGGCTCCCCAACTTCAATCACTGCTGGCATATAATTCCCATCGATGATGTCCAAATGAATATGAGCAAAGCAATTTGAACGCTTGTATTTTAATATTGCTTCGTGGGTGCTGGAATAGGTTTGCCAGGCGCCCTCGATGACTTTCATGTCATCGGCTGTAGTGCCCCGTTTTACAAGTATTGCCATGTCGAGATCGCTTTCCGGGGTTGCCGTTCCGCGTGCACAGGAATTCACAACTAATATCGAATCTACATTTGCTATTTTTAAAAAATATTGCCCCACTACATCAGCAACATCCTGGTGCAGTATTGTTGGAAATATGGGTTGGACCGGCATTTGTAAATTTAACTAAGATTATCCTAAAATCCGGTTGGCTAAGCTTCGTCGCAATTACGTACAGGTTGTAAAACGGCCTGCGTAAAAAAATTATTCATGCTGTTGGCGATATTTATCTCTCAGGCAATTACCGCAAGCCCTGTATCCCAAAACAATAGCTTCTTCCTCCGAACTGAAAAAAACGCGGTTGTCCGTTTTCATCCGTCTCCCTGATTTGCATGAAAGCGTTCCATAAATTTTTAATCGACTGTTTCCCCCTAATACAACTTTACCGTGCATGATCAGCATCTTCAGTTTTCGCATTCGGGAGAAAGCGGTGTTACCCAATTCAATATGATTGAACATCATTAACTTTTAGCATCGTGAAAGATAATTCCCAACGTATGCCTTTCTCCTTCATGCAGTTCGCTGACACCGTGCTTCATATTCACGCGATAATATCCCCTGCTTCCTTTTACGGGCCGAAAATTGGTCGTAAACATCAGCATGTCTCCTTTCTTTGGTGTAAGCACAACCGCTTTGGATTGGGCCCTCGGCACCTGTTCGGTCATCACAAATTCACCGCCCGTAAAATCTTTCCCAGGTTCATTTAAGAAGATGACAATTTGTATGGGGAAAAATATTTCGCCATACAAATCCTGGTGCAATGTATTATGACCTCCCTTTCCGTATTTCAGGATCAATACGGTAGGTTGTGTTTGATTACTAGCATGACATTGCATCTGCAAGTCAGAAAATGCAACTGGAAACTGACGGTCAATGTTCAATTGGCTCATCCACCCGTTTGCAATAGGGGCAAGCTGGGGATACATCCCTTCACGGATATGCTGGATCAAAGCCGGTAAAGGATACCTGAAGTATTTGTATTCACCTGATCCAAACCGGTAGCGTTCCATCACAATCGTTTTCCTATAGAGATCAGCGTTGTCATAATTTTGAATGAGTTCATCGCATTGTGCGGCAGACAGCAGTCCGGGAATAATGTAATATCCTTTTTCATTCATTTGCACCGTTGCATTCTGCCAGTCGATAGCAGCGAGGTTGAAACTTAAATCGCTCATGGGTATTTTATGATTTAATTTGGATCAATAAATTGATAGGATTAGATAAATAAGGCGCAAACCAAATACGATTAAAACTATACCCCTTCATTATACTATTCCTACGGCCTCGGAAAAAATTGCGTTAAGCCCCGCCTCGGGCGGGGTATGTGATGGTGTTAAAAAATGAAATTGTTGTTACGAATGCTGAGTTATATTTTTCAGTTCGTAAGTCGCACATAACCTGGATATGTACTGAAGATGGAACTAATTTCATTTTAGCCATCACATAAATTTCGTAGCTTTTTTTTTCCGCAGCCTTGATTTTCTTTGTTACTTTTTTTTATCAAGAAAAACAAGTAAAATAGGTATGATTAAGTACTGACAGTCTTTGTGTTCTATCTACTTAATTTCATAAATTGAAATACAATAAGCAACCAGGGGTATTAATTCCCCCCGGAAATTTTTGCTGCTTCCCAACCAATCAATGCCGTCTTGCGATTAGGTCCCCAATGATAATGCCCAAAATTGCCCGTTGATTGGATTACCCTGTGGCAAGGTATCAAAAAAGCGACCGGGTTGCTTGCAATCGCCGAACCCACTGCCCTGGAGGCTTTTGGGCTTTGTACATGTTCCGCTATGCTTCCGTAGGTTGATAATTGTCCCATTGGTATTTTAAGCAGCGTTTCCCATACTTTTATTTGAAAGGCGGTGCCTTTAAGATGCAGTTTTATTTTACTAAGACTGTTCCAGTCATGCGTAAAAATATACAATGCATTTTGCTGGATAAGATCAACCACTTGCTTGTATTGTGCGTTGGGAAAATTCTTTTGTAAGGCTGAAAATGCCTGTTGCTCATCGTCTGCAAATGCCATGTGACAAATTCCTTTGGCAGTGGAGGCCACCAGGATATTTCCAAACGGGCTCTCAGCATAGCTGTAATGTATAGACAGGTTTTCTCCTCCATTTTTATATTCTCCCGGGGTCATACCCTCGATATTCATAAACAGGTCATGCAGTCGCCCGGTTCCGGACAACCCGGTTTCCATAGCTGCATCAAACAAGCTTGTTTGCTTGTCTTTCAAAATGCTTTTAGCATATTCTACGGTTAAATACTGCAGAAATTTTTTTGGACTTACGCCGGCCCATTCAGTGAACAGGCGCTGAAAATGATAGGGACTTAAATGAATTTTTTCTGCAACCTCATCCAGTCCGGGCTGTGTTTTAAAATTATTGGTGATGTAGCCAATAGCTTCTTCGATACGGTTATAGTTGGTGTTTGTTTGCTCGTTCATAATTTACTTTTTATCACACAAAATTAAAATTGAAGGAAGCGCTTACCAACCCGATACTTGCGGAGTTTTGGATAAATTGTGATTGAACGAATATCCCTGTGCCAAATATTTTTATAAATAAATTGAAGTTGCAAAATGCAGTTGTTAAAAGTTTTTGCAGCAATTCATTAACCACGTGAATACATTCGCAGCAAGGTTAAATGTAGATGATTAGTTTGAAAGACGTCCTTAATTATTGACAGGTTTTTTTGGGCCGGGCTTTGAATCCTTGCGGAACTGCAGTGGCGTCGCACTCTTCTGCATTTTATCTTTATTGAGCCTGCTTGCCGGTCGGAAATTCAGTCCTTCTTTCCGAGACTCTTTGTATTGTTACGATAATCGGCCGTGGTACTGTAAATAATTGGATAAAGAAAGCAGGGTAAATTTTACAACCTGTTACCGACTTTCATTTTCTAAGTAGAAGTAAGAAGAATCGACGTATCATTAAAATGATATGACTATGCCATTGCGGGTTCTATCGCCGGAAGCAGGAGTAAATGAGGGGATCGGTAGAGGTTTTAGTTCCTTTTTAAAAGAGTATGTCTTGGCTACACTGGTTGCCTGCTTTAATTTTTCGCCTGTTTTATAGAAGTGGGTCAAATAAAGCATATCAATAATATATTTTTTGGAGAGCCAGTTATCAAGGTCAAGTATTCCAGCCTTGTGCAATATCGATATTCCATAACAGTTCGCCTGCCATTCGTAAGATTGCAACCTGCGTAATAATTCATCATCAGGCTGTTGGTATAGCTCTGAACCGAGATTGCGGAGCAATTCATCAGCGTTCCACTGAATGCTATGACCCGCCAGGTGTAATAAATTGAATAGCTTTTCTTCTACACCCAAATGATTGCCGATAAAGATCTTTTTGCCATCGAGATCGCCTTTAAAAAACGGGTCAAGGTTTTGTGTGTATTGCACTACCAAACCCATATCCTCAACGATCTTTTCGCATTGGTAAAGTGTTTTTGTGAAGCTTGATTTCTTTTTCATTATGAAGAGGAGATAAGGAGAAATGAGAAATGAGGAATGAGAAATCAGTAATGAGAAATGAGAGATGAATGAGGAGCGATGAATAATGATTGATCAATGATGAGTGATCGATAATCACTAGCGTCCTAAGAAAGTTATAATTAGTTCTTTGAAATTATTGTTGGATAAGGGTTTCATTTGGTTTTTATGTTCAAACGATTTCAAACAAAAACAGCATTTATTAGATATTTTTATTATATATTCAGGAATGAATACAGGAAAATATGTCTTTGCTCAAGTTTGTTCATTCTTGCCGTTTAATGATTTCAATAAGTGTGTGGAAAAATATAATGGCAATCGCTACATAAAACATTTTACCTGTTGGAATCAATTGATGTGTATGCTCTTCGGCCAAATCTCTACCCGTCAAAGTTTAAGTGATTTGATAATATGTTTGCAATCTCAACAAAGCAAATGGTATCATCTGGGTATGGGATCTGGCGTTTCTAAATCTAATCTTGCATATGCCAATGAACAAAGGGATTGGAAAATATTTGCGGAGTTTGCGTACCTCTTAATCGATCATGCAAGAAAAATTTGTGTTGACCCTAAGGATTTTGAAGTTAAGGTCGACGGCAATGTATATGCAATTGATTCCACCACCATCGACTTATGTTTAAATATTTTTTGGTGGGCACCATTCAGGAAAAACAAAGCCGCAATAAAATTGCATACACAATTTGATGTCAAAACCGAAATTCCCACATTCATACAACTAAGTGATGGCGCGACCCATGATGTAAATATTTTAGATTTTATCGAATTTGAGAAAGACGCCTTTTATGTGATGGATAAGGCCTATATCTCGTTTAAGCGATTAGATAAAATACGCAAAGCAGGAGCTTACTTCGTCACAAGAGCACAAGTGAATCAAGATTTTCGCAGACTCTATTCCTTACCTGTTGATAAATCTAAAGGGGTGCTGTGCGATCAAATTGTAAAGCTCAATAACTTCTATCCATCAAAACATTACCCGCACAAAATCAGAAGGATCAAATATTACGATGAAGAATCAAATAACACGTTTTACTTTATTACAAACAATTTTGAATTGAAAGCTTTAGAGATTGCGCGATTATATAAATACAGATGGACAGTGGAACTATTCTTTAAATGGATTAAGCAGCACCTGAAGATCAAAGCCTTTTGGGGATACTCCGAGAATGCAGTTTGCATTCAGGTGTATACTGCAATCATTACATATACACTTGTTGCAATAATAAAGGAACAGTGTAAGATTAAACATACCAATTATGAAATATTACAGATTTTAAGCATCACTTTACTGAACAAAACCCAGTTAAATGAACTGTTTGATAAAAACTACCAACAAAATTTCAAAGAACTTAAAGATAACCAATTGATTATCTTCTAGTTTTTCTTAGGACGCTAGTGATCGATAATGAATAATGATAAGTGATGAGTAAAGAATCAGAAATAAATAAAAGGCCCGTGATCATAACGGAGTGAATTCACTTCGTTGCTCAACACTCATCACTACTTATTCATCACTCATTAAACAATCGTGCCCTCCATTACATCTTCGATATATGAGACGATTTCTATAAAACGTGGATCTTTCCTGATAGATTTGTCCCGTTGATCTGGCAGGTCAGGCTTAATATGTTTAATGATCCGGCCCGGATCGGCGTCCATAATATAAATGTCATTACCCAACAATACCGCTTCCCTGGGGTCGTGTGTAACCAATACCACCGTTGGATTTAAACTTGCCAATTCACTTTTTTGAAACAGATCCAATAAAAAGAATTGCATTTTGGACCTCGTAAATCCATCAAGCGCACCATAAGGCTCATCCAGCAGCAACATATTGGGATTGGCAACAAGGCTGCGGGCGATGGCCACGCGCTGCAACTGGCCACCAGACAACTGCGGTATCTTGGCAAACTTATTTTCATGGCCATCAAGTCCAACTACTTTTACCATCTCCATGGCCTTCTCCTGCGCTTCCTTTTTTGGAGTACCTTTTAAGGTGAGGGGCAAGGCCACATTTTCCAATACCGACAACCATTCAAGAGAAGAATATTGCTGAAAAACCATTGGAATGCTTTGTCGTTCGGAAATAGGCTGCCCGCCAACAAATACCTGTCCTGAAGTTGGTTTTTGAAGTCCTGTCCAGTACCTGAGCAGGGTAGATTTACCACAGCCTGATTTTCCCATGATCACAATAAACTGACCCACATTCGGGTAATCTTCAACGGCGAGATTAAAATCGTTGAAAACCACAAAGTCCTTTTTCGTTTTGCTGTCATAATAAGACTGGTGAATTCCCCGTAGCTCCAGCACCGGAGGCAATAAGTGCGCACCCGTTTTTTGTTGTTCATTCATCAATTCTGTTTTCATCATCTTATTGATATTTAAATTTAAATAGCAGCCTGTCAATTAACCTGAACAATGCATCCTGGATAATACCTATCGCAACAATGATAAAAATCACTGCATAAACTTTTCCAACATTGCTCTGTCTTTCTCCAAGAAAAATAAGGCTTCCCAGGCCGCCCTGGATACCGGCAAGTTCCGCTACAATTATATAGGTCCAGCTTATCCCAACCAGGATCCTGATATCGTCGGAAAGGCGGGCGATTACGGATCTCCAGGTTACATAGCGAACCGTTTGCCAGAAGCTCGCTCCCAGGGTTTTCATCATTTGAAGATGTGTTTGATTTACCTCATCAATACGTTGTACTACAACGGGCACCAGGTATACCCAGATCCCAAAGGCCAGGAAATTTATTTTTGTAACAATTGTCAATCCACTGATCGCAATAAATATTCCCATAAGGGCAGTAATAGGAACAAATCTCAATGCATTTACCTGTTGGCTGAACATCTTTCGCACCTGTGGGGATAAGCCAATGGCGAATCCAACAATAAGTGCTGCAACTATGCATTTCAGGTACCCTATAACATTTATGCGCAATGAAAAAAGAATGTTGTCGAATAAATTATCATTTAATTGCATATCCACGAAAGAGTGCCAGGTCTTTTGCGGTGTTGGCATTATGTGATTATTGATCAATCCAAGATTAGTAATAAGGAACCACAAAGCCAGAAGAATTATCCAGCCTGATAGCTGGAGTTGCCAGGTATATTTGCCATCGTTTGTTTTGTTCATGGTAAATGTTTTTTGTAAGGTGAAGCCCCCGGCCCCGAAGGGGAGGTCTGCGAGGACTCCATTCTTTTCGGACTACTTCAACTGAAGGGAGATCTTCGAAGGCTTAAGGAAGACGTATGGACTTTAGCTGACCGTAGACCTTCCCTTCGGGGGCCGGGTGCAAAATTGCCAGCCTTCTCCATAACGCATTAACACATTAGCATATTAGCAAATCAGCTAATTAGCACATTATTCGTTCTCCCCCTTATCCCATATAAATTGGAACTCTGTCCTCCTGTTTTTTGCTTTACAAGCTTCATCCTGGTTGTCTTCGCATCCCGGAACGGGCTTTTTTGATCCATTACCAACAACAATAAATTTATTTCTGTCAAACTTATGCTCGTTTATTAGGTAACTTATCACAGCCGTTGCCCTGTTCAAAGAAAGTTTATCATTTAAGGGTGCACTGCCGGCATTATCGGTGTTACCTTCTACGCGGATATAGGCTCCGGCAAAACCTTGTGCAAGCTCTTTAATTTCCCGGTCGATAAGCACCTTGTCGTCTTCATCCAACTGCGCAGAATTAGTTGGGAATTCAAGGCTTATAATCTTACTGCTTTGTGAGGCTTGTGTTTTTACTTCCTCAGAAGCTGGCTTAAAGGCTTCCGTTTTAGCTGCTACCTGGTTATTATCGCCTGCGAATTCCTTGTCATTCATCAGTTCCTGGATCACAGATGGGTCAGAAACATTTCTCCATGGTGCAGGTGATTTTGCAAGCCCTACCTCTGTATATTTAATGGCCATCCTGCCATACATCCTGTCGCCGGTCATTCCTGTGTACGTACTGTTTAGCCCAAAGAAATTTGTATTGTCACCCAAGGTGGAGAAATATACTTTGTCGGCAGATTTTGCCGCAACTTCTTCAGGGAACTTAAACCCTTTTGCAAAAAGTGCATTGGCTTCTTTCTTGGCATTCGGATCATTATTTACACGTGCGTTCCCTTGCAGCCATCCCTTTACGAACTTTACGATAAGGTCATGTTTCTGTTTAAGAACAGACTGCTTCACCAATATTCCGTCGGCTATGATCTGGCTGGCAACAGCACTGCTTACCAATACTTTTGCGCCGGGCTGCGAAGCAACGCAATCTTCATCATCCGGTGCCCATACTACGGCTGCGTCACATTGATTGTTTTTAAAAGTATTGGCTGCTTCCACACCATCGCCGACCTGGTATCCGTCAATATCAGTCATTTTTAAACCTGATGATTCCAGCACCATTAATAATAGGGTATGAGAAGCGGTGCCTACGGCATAGGCTACCTTCTTCTTTTTTAAATTTTCCACGGTATTAATTCCCTTGCGGACAACTATGGCATCCGCTCCGTGAGACTGGTTTACCTGCATGATCTGGACAACATTATCGGCCAGCAATTCACTGCCAGATCCCATCTCAACGGAAAGGGCATCAGTTGTGCAGTATACGAGGTCAAGATCACCGGAATGAAGCCCGGCGCGTGTGTCCTTAACCGCGTCCATCTGTTTTATCAGCACTTTGAGGCCGTAATTTTTATAGAGCGCGCTGTTTTCGTTTGGCTCCATTCCGCCATTCATCAGCACCAAGCCTTCAACGCCAGTAAACGTATTATAGGCTACTACGAGATCCGGCTTTCCCGATTTGCCATCTACAGCCAGTTTACCATCTTTGGAAATCCAGGTTTTGTAGGCGAAATAGCCGCCCACAAGCAGTACAATAAAAATGACGGCATTCCTTACTGCCTTTACCGTTTTTTGTCCTTTTTCAGTCAGTTCCATGATTATGTTTTTAGTTGATTTATGATTTATATTAAGAGTTATTTAAGCAGATCCTTATTGGCGGTGAGCCAGGATGTATCAGTACCCGATTGACTATCGCCGCCGGGAGTATCTTCCGTTTTCATGAAAGCGAACACATCCACTTTACTACTGTATTGCTCCAGCAACTTTTGTCCCGCATCATCCATAATACCATTTTCTGCTTCCATTTTCATAAGCAATGTTTCATGGTCATGGATCATCGACATCACTTCAGATTCATTTTCAGCGATCCGGTTGCGGGTCTCTTCCAGGGTGATGGATTCAAACTCGGAAACACCTAATAAAGAAGAAGCGCTGTGTGCTGCCTCCCGCCATATATTGGATGTCTGAAGTTGATCGCGTAAGCGGCCGATCGTATTCGCTACCGACTCGGTGCTGCTTTCAAGGTTACTATAAAGGCGGTCGAAAAAGTTATAGCTCTTAAGCATTTTTAGCTTGTCCTCCTGCATCACCTTTAATAATTTTTCATCTTCCGCCGCCTCGCGGCCAAAATGAGCAATCTGGTCCTTTGCTTTGTCACGGGTATGCTGATCGAGCTTTGGATCATTAGCCTGCTTTACAAACTGGGCTGCGTAATCCAGGTTCTTCTGCATAGAAGTTTTTCTTTCGGCCATTTTTGTAGTATGGAGACTGATGGCTTCCATCATCTTCCTAATACTTTGCCCGAATTTTTTAAGAACTCCCCGGCGATTGGCAACCACTACTTCAAGCAGACCGGGCAGATCGGTTTTTATTAAGAAGCGGGTCATCTTCCTGATGCCGCTTTTCCAACGCGCTATAAGAACATTACGCATCAGGAAGATCGTTCCAATGATGCCGATCATCAAAAACAACTTTCCGAGTTCTATGCCGAAATCGATCCAGTTACGAATAGTTTGGGTTATAAGCGGAAGAAAAAAATAACCCACCAGCAGTACTACTGCCACCATTATTACGGTAATTCCCATTCGCATTTTTCTCTCATCCGCAGTTTCCAGTGTGTACACGGATGAACTTTTTGCTACGTCATTCATAATGATTATTTTTTATTTATTTAATTATGCGTTATACAGATTGAAGACTTTTGATATCAGTATCAATGGTTGATTGTATATAATCATGAGCCAATGAAATCAACCGTTCGGCCCTTTCAATTTTTTCAATGCCTTCTTTGCCAAGCGATCTATCGACATCCATTTGTGTTCTTTCCTTGTTCAATGATTCTTCCAATTGTTGCTTTTGAATTTCCAATTGCTGGATCTGTTGTTGTACTTTTTTTATGTTGTCGTTATGCGATTGAAGTACAGCCTCCCTTTTTTGCAATTGGTTATTTTTTTCCGTTGAAGCGCCTTTTAAAAAATCCTCATTCTTTTGTTTAACTGCCTGTTTATAATGCCTGGCTGCTTCAATCAATTTTGCAGTTGATATATCCTGGGCTTCAAAACTCGTAAGAACAGCTTGCAGGACAACTTCCGGAGCAACTACTCCTTTTGCGGCCATCTTTTGCTGTGTTTTTGCAAGTTGCTGACGAAACTCAAAGTAATCGGGCCCGGGAAGATTTGTTTTAATGAGCTCATCTTCAAAAAATTTGACGAAGGTTGGATCAAGCTGTTCTTTTGCAGGTACGCTTTGTTGTAAAGGTGTTACAAAAGATGGATCAGGTACAGTTTCGGCCACGTAGCTCGATGTCGCCCTTTCAGGCGTAGCAGCTTCCATGGGAAAAAATGTTGGTGTCACCGGAACGGCTTGTTGTTGCTTCGTACCGGATTGCCCGCCCTTTTCTGTAGCTTTATCCGCCGGCTCATCGCTGATAAATCCTTGCTGTTTTAAGAAGTTTTTTAATCCCATAATATTTTTTTGAAATAATGTGCTTATTAATTCTTTTCACTTAAGATCAGTTTCTGCCATGCAAAAAAAGTGACGAAAAAGATTTAGTTTTTATGCAATCAGTTGGGGTCGGGAGAAACGAAATTTCATTAATATTTTCTACGATTGCTTTAACGGTACAAATCTATATGCGGTGTTATTGGGCTCAAAAAATGTTATCTGAACGGGCAGTTTCCAAATGCAAACGCCCTTTTTTGCCCTGATTTTCCGGGCTTTATTATCGGCGATTATCAATAGTAATTGATGCTGCCATTAAAAATTCGTTCACTAACTTTCTTTTACGCTGAACTATTTAATTTTTAATTGTCCTTGCTTTTGGTTTTTAAAGGAGTGTATGTAGCAGTTGTATTTGCAGCCGCTGATGAAATCGAAAATTGAAATTAAACAGTAGTGGAGGTGATCAGCTTATTAAGTGTCGGCGAAGTGCATTTTGGAAAAGGAGGTCCCGGGATGAACAGTTATAAAATCTTTTGGATGATTCAAAAGTAACTACTGTATAAAATGCCAATACAGCATTTAAAGTATCACATGCATGGTTGGTGATGAAATTTTTTTGATAGCCGATTAACTAATCAAACGCGATCGATTGTATTCTTATTTTCGAACGATCACAGGAATCAATCGCAACACGCATAATATGGCTGCCAGCTTGCAAAAGAACTGCATGCTGCCTGATGATTTGCGGACCGTGCTGTTCTGCGGAGATAACGAGTTTTCCTGTTTTGTCCTTACCATCAAACTCCAGGTGAAATGCGCTGCTCCCAATCCCATCCCTGGCCGCCTTTATAGTGATGTAATACCGTTTTGTTTTTTTTACATGGACCGTATAGGACAGCCACTCGGAATTTTCAAGCGATGTCACTTCATACTCATTTTCCGGATTGCGTGCGATATCGACAAGATCGGTTGACCTGTAAAGTTTTTTGCTACTACTGGGGCTTATTTTATGATAGGCAAAGCCTTCGCCACCATTGTCAAAATCGGCAGCGCTGATAACGCCCGGAATGGCATGGTATGTTACGGGGAACTGCGGCCCCCTCATCCACGATAATTTCGCCACACCAATGCCTCGTGATGGCCATTCCACTGTGGAAATAAACATGTTTCCATTCTCCGATCTCACAATTTCAGGAGCATGTGCCAGGATTATCCCCAACGTTTTGCCATCCGAAAAACCAGTGGCGGTTTTTGACCGAATTATGGTTGTGCGCCAATCATAAGCCGTGTTAGTACCGTCATAGATCGTCCAGAATAAATAGTAATAGCCTTTTATGCGCACGACGAACGGGGATTCCATACCACCTTCCCCGTTCAACCTGATCAATTCAGTTGATTCTGACCAATTAACTAAATCGGCTGAAGTACGATGGCTTATCCCGCTTCCCTTGCAATAATACATGTGATAAACCCCATTAAAGAATTGAATATTGGGATCTCTTGTTGCCAGCGAATCGGGAAAAGCAATGCCTTGTGATTTCCAGCTGTACAAATCCGGAGATGTTGCGTAGTACATATTTCCTGGTCCGTAAAACATATAGTACAGCCCTTTGCGAGAGACAACCTGTGGCGCCCACAATTCGCGGACCTGCCCCGGACGGTCATTTGGCGATAATACTTTTGGCAGGTCTTTCCACGACCGGGCGACCACAGAACCTGGAAAATCGGGGGAAGGGCTTATTGCATGCAATGATTGGTTTTCATCCGCGTGGATAGAGCCTTCGATGGCGGGACGCGTAATGCCGAACAAATGCCACCTGCCGTTGTGATGGCTTTTGATAAAGGTATGGTCATTGGGTATCCAGTCCTTGTAAACGGTACCATCTTTTGCCAGCTCGCCGGGCCCTGTATATTTATCCGCGGCAGGCCGGTAGATCATAGTATAGCCTGATTGCAGGAAAGGAACCAGCGGTTGTATTTCTTTATTGCTGACCTGGGCCTGTGCAAATGTGCCGGTCAATATTACCAGAAGGATGCCTGGGTATCGCATGAGAATTTGTATGGATAAATATAGTAAAATTACAGGTTACCATATTTTGAAATTACCGGAGGCTGCAAATTAGCGCAGCGATGACAATTTGGAATATATTCGTTCGCCATCTTCTTCAAGGCAAATAATCATTCATTAAACAGACGCACCGGCCCTCTGTTCTGCTTAAGCTTGTTGAGAGACATTGCTATGAATAAATTTTTTAATTATTATGTCCTTAAGTTGACGGCTATGGTGTCCTCGCAAACCACTTGCAGCAGCTACATTTTGAATACATTCGTTCGCCAGCTTTCTTTCACCCCGAACTATTTAATTCTTACTTTTATAAATTATGTGCACTTCTTAAACGATTGCTATGAATACAAACAGGAGAGATTTTATCAAGACCGCCGGCGCCGGTACCCTGGCGGTTGGATTTTTACCCATAATTACGCGGGCCACCAACCTTTTTGATCCGGGGTTTGCTTCAAATCTATCCCGGGCAACACCAGAGTCACAGGGTGTTTCGTCAAAGGATATCATTAAGTTCATTGACGCTGCAAACGCTTCAGGTATTGGATGGCATAGTTGTATGCTGTTGAGGCATGGCAAAGTAATTTCCGAAGGATGGTGGAAGCCGTTTGAGCCCGGATTTAAGCATACTTTATATTCTCTTTCAAAAAGCTTTACAAGCACCGCAATCGGCTTGCTGGTAAAAGAAAAAAAATTAAATATTGACGATCCGGTTATTTCCTTTTTCCCAAATGAACGCCCCTCAAATCCGGATGAAAATCTTCAGAAGATGAAGGTCAAACACCTGTTGACAATGAATACAGGGCATGGTGAAGACACGCTGCCAAAGTTGCGCAATTCAGATAAGCCATGGACGAAAACTTTTTTGGAACAGCCGGTAAAATTTGAGCCCGGCACTCATTTTTTGTACAATACAGGCGCCACTTATATGTTAGGTGCAATCGTTCACCGTATAACCGGTCAAACACTCAAGGAATATTTAACACCAAGGTTATTTCAACCGTTAAACATAAAAGGATATGATTGGGAAATTTCACCACAAGGATTGAATACAGCCGGATATGGCTTAAGGATTAAAACGGAAGATATCGCAAAATTCGGCCAGCTTTATTTACAAAAAGGTAAGTGGGACGGCAAAGAAATTTTAACCGGGGAATGGGTTAAGGAAGCAACCAGTTATCAAACGAAGTCGCAGGAAGGAACGGGAGATTGGGCACAAGGTTACGGGTACCAGTTTTGGCGCTGCAAACCGGGTTTTTACCGTGGTGATGGTGCTTTTGGTCAATTTTGTATCGTGATGCCCGACCAGGATGCTGTACTGGCTGTTACGAGCGAAAGTTGGGATATGCAGCGATCGATGAATACTATATGGGATAATTTACTGCCCGCTTTTCAACCGGGCAAACTTGCAGAAAACAGGCCCGACCACGACGCACTGAAAAAAGATTTGAAGGGTTTGACGCTTCCGGTTACGAAGGGTTCAACCCGTTCCGGGTTATCTTCAAAATACAACGGAAAAAAATATAAGCTTGATTCAAATAGTTTTGGAGCAACTCAAATGCGGTTTGATTTTTCCCGGGATAGTTGCAATATGGTGACTGCAATTGGGAATAAAGCCGTCACCATCAAATTTGGATGGGAAAACTGGCTTCTAAATGGGGATACACAGCCTTATATATTTCCGGTTGCCGGCCGTATCCACATGCCTTCCAAAATTGCCGGCACTGCTACATGGGTTAAAGATAATGTGCTGCAATTAAATGCCAGGTTTGTAGAGGCGATGCATGGCGATAAGATCACCTGTACTTTTGATGATAATAAATTATCCATTTCGTTTTTAAACAGCGTTGCTGAAAATACAAAAGACGCGGAAAAAAGGGCGGCACTTTCCGGCAGCAATACGGATAGTTGAAAGTTGAAAGTTGAAAGTTGAAAGTTGAAAATTGAAAATTGAAAATTGAAAATTATTCATATATGCGCCCCGGGACGATTACTAATGCTGCGTTAAACATGCCTGGTTCATCTAATATGAATTTAGTCCAAAAAAGTTTTAATTAGTTTTACCGATTACTATTTCAAACGATTAATCAATTCCCGCCCGCTCTCATGAGTTACAATTATTTACCATTAGATAAAAGTCCCACGAATTTTCAGCAGGTAAAAAATTTGCTTGCCTTCGACCAATTGGTCTCGATCACCTTCGATGCACATTTCAGGATAACGGAGTGCCGTACTTACCTTGATAAAAAACTCGATAGTGGTTCAGCAATTTTTTACGGCATCAATACAGGCTTCGGGTATTTGCAAAATGTAAAAATTGACGCTGCCCAGTTAGAGGAATTACAAGCGAACCTAATAAAGTCACACGCCTGCGGCTTGGGAGAGGAGGTGCCAAAAAGCATCACCAAACTGATGCTGATGTTGAAAATAAAATCTTTGAGCTACGGCCATTCGGGGGTACAGATAGAAACGGTTAAGCGATTGATCGACATGTATAACAATGACGTATTGCCTGTGATCTATACACAGGGTTCCCTGGGTGCTTCGGGCGATCTTGCTCCCCTTAGTCATTTAAGCCTTCCGCTTATCGGCCTGGGAGAAGTGTATCATGCCGGAAAAAAAATGACGGCGGCAGCGGCGATGGAACAGTTCGGCTGGCAGCCCATACAATTGCAAAGTAAGGAAGGGCTTGCCATGATCAATGGTACACAGTTCATGAGCGCATATGGGTTATACAATTTGATACAGGCGGACCGTTTGCTGAAATGGGCAGATATCATCGCAGCGATATCATTTGATGCCTTTGATTGTATAGATGAGCCTTTTCACGAAAAAATACATTCTATCCGCGCCCACAAAGGGCAGGTAGGCACGGCAGCAAGATTAAGAGAGCTATTGAAGGGCAGCCAGGTAAGCGGCCAAAAAAAGGAGCAGATACAGGATCCTTATTCTTTCCGGTGCATACCCCAGGTACACGGCGCCACAAAGGACACTTTTGATTATGTGCTTAGTGTTTTTATTAAAGAGATTAATTCGGTAACGGACAATCCCAATATCTTTCCTGGAGATGATTTGGTATTAAGTGGAGGAAATTTCCACGGACAGCCGTTGGCGTTAGTCCTGGATTTTTTTGCTATTGCAATGAGCGAGCTGGCCAATATTTCTGAAAGGCGGACCTATCAATTGCTCAGCGGACAGCATAATCTGCCGATGTTTTTGGTAAAACAACCTGGTCTTCATTCCGGGTTTATGATACCTCAATATACCGCTGCCGGAATTGTAAGCGAGAATAAACAATTGTGTACGCCGGCAAGTGTGGATTCTATTTCTTCCAGTAACAACCAGGAAGATCATGTTAGCATGGGAGCCAATGCAGCCACTAAATGCAAGCGCGTGATTGACAACGTAGAAAAGGTGTTGGCAATTGAATTGCTTACAGCCGTACAGGCATTAGAGTTTCGGCGTCCCTTACAAAGTTCGCCAATACTGGAGTCGGTGGTAGGGGCATTCAGAAAAGAAGTGAGCTTTAATGAAGCGGACAGGGTATTGCATGATGATATGTTGAAAGCGATTGCGTTTATACGTGCTGAACCGGTTGTCTGAATCAGGATTTATTGTCTGAATCAGGATTTATTGGATTAGAGGATTTTAGGATTATTTATTTATTTGGGTCAGACATTTAGTATAATGTAGCACACATCGGTCAATGGTCAATGGTCGTCAATGGTCAATCGTCAATCGTCAATGGTCAATCGTCAACATCAGTGTAAATCATCAAGAATTTAACAGTATGTATGATCCGATAAAATACGCCACACCAAAGGGGACACAACTCACCTGCAAAGGCTGGATACAGGAGGCAGCATTAAGAATGCTATTGAATAATCTTAACCCGGATGTGGCAGAGCGCCCAGATGAGTTGATTGTTTATGGCGGACGTGGAAAAGCCGCGCGCAATTTTGAAAGCCTTGACCTGATCATTAAAGCATTGAAAGAACTTGATGGTGATGAAACTTTGCTGATACAAAGTGGCAAACCGGTCGCGATGCTGAAAACCCGCCCTGACGCACCAAGGATCCTGATCAGTAATTCGCAGATGGTACCGAAATGGGCCACCTGGGAGCATTTTGACGAATTGGAAAAAAAGGGGTTGATGATGTATGGTCAAATGACCGCCGGGAGTTGGATCTATATTGGTTCACAGGGTATTGTCCAGGGCACTTATGAAACTTATTCCGCTGTGGCAAATAAGCATTTTGACGGTTCACTAAAAGGTACACTAAATGTTACTGCGGGACTGGGCGGCATGGGCGGGGCGCAGCCCCTTGCAATTACCATGAATGAGGGTGTGGCGCTGATCGCGGAAGTGGAGGAATGGCGCATCGACAAACGTATCGAAACAAAATATCTCGATGAGAAGCATCTTAATATTGATGAAGCAATAAATTCGGCTTTGGCATATAAGAACTCAGGTGTTGCAAAAAGTATCGGTGTGCTTTGTAATGCCGTGGATCTATTGCGAAGACTGGAAGAAAGGCAAATCGTTCCTGACACGCTCACCGATCAAACTTCGGCACATGATCCGTTGATTGGTTATGTACCGCACACACTCACAAATGAACAGGCCAATGTTCTTCGTAAAGCCGATCCAAAGAAATATATTGAGCTGAGTTATTCCGGTATGAAGTTGCACGTGTCTCTTATGTTGGCGTTACAAAAAATGGGCGCTGTTACGTTTGATTATGGCAACAATATAAGAGCAAGGGCAAAGGAAGCGGGGCTCGAAGATGCTTTTGATTTCCCGGGTTTTGTGCCCGCCTATATCCGGCCATTGTTCTGCGAAGGGAAGGGGCCATTTCGCTGGGCAGCGCTAAGTGGCGATCCCAATGATATCCGCGTAACTGACGAGCTGATGTGCAATTTATTTGCTGACAATAAATCCCTGGTACGGTGGTTCGATCTTGCACGCGAAAAAATTGCTTTCCAGGGATTGCCGGCACGCATATGCTGGATCGGGCAAGGCGACCGGGAAAAGGCCGGGCTTGCCTTTAATGAACTCGTGCGCACAGGCAGGGTAAAAGCGCCGATAGTCATTGGCCGCGATCATTTGGATACAGGATCCGTTGCGAGCCCTAATCGCGAAACGGAAGCAATGCTGGATGGCAGTGATGCCGTAGCTGACTGGCCAATTCTAAATGCCCTTGTAAACACGGCAGGGGGTGCCAGCTGGGTAAGCCTTCACCACGGCGGCGGCGTTGGGATGGGGTATAGCATCCATGCAGGTATGGTGATTGTTGCAGATGGCACAGATGATGCGGCGCATAGGCTTAGCCGTGTGCTGCGCAACGACCCGGGTTTAGGTGTGATACGCCACGCAGATGCAGGATACGACGTGGCAAAGGATTATGCAAGGAAATACAGGCTTGATATAAAAGAACGGTTGGAAAAATAGTTGTTTAAAATTGGTTCAACTTTTTTGGATATAAACTACATTGCCAAAACATTCACAATAATAGTCATGAAAAATTCTAACCGGAGAGGATTTCTGCAAACTTCCGCCGTCTTGCTCGCAACTGCTTTCACCGGCACCTCGTTTGACCTGAAAAAGACTCCGCTTCTTTTATCCTTCTCTACCTTGGGGTGCCCGGATTGGACCTTCCGGCAAATTGTAGATTTTGCAGCGCTGCATGAATATAACGGAATAGAATTACGTGGAATACGGCGGGAACTGGACCTGGGCAAATGCCCCGAATTTAGCACCTCGCAAAACAGGCTCGACACGCTCAGGATGATGGAGGACAAAGGCTTGCGATTCGTTGATCTCGGGTCATCAGCCAATTTACATTTTGCTGATCCTGCCGAAAGAAAGAAAAACTTAGACGAGGCAAGGCGTTTCATTGATTTGGCACAACAAATAAAATGTCCGAATATAAGGGTGTTCCCCAATTCTTTTCCGAAGAACCAGGAAAAAAATGCCACTATAGACCTGATCATAAAAGGCCTGTTGGAATTAGGCGATTACGCAAAAGGAAGTAATGTAAATGTATTGATAGAATCGCACGGCGATCTTGTTAAAGTGGATGATCTTGAAAAAGTAATGCAATTATCTGCACATCCCCATGTAGGAATGATCTGGGACATTGTAAACATGTGGACGATAACAAAAGAACCGCCTGCAAATGCTTACGCCAAATTAAAAAAATATATCCGGCACACGCATATTAAAGATGCAAAATTCATTGATGGAAAATTGCAGTATACCTTGTTAGGGCAAGGTGAGACGCCCATTTTTGAGGCAATTGGTTTGTTAGCAAAGGACGGATACAAAGGATATTATAGTTTCGAGTGGGAGAAACTTTGGCATCCCGAAATTGCGGAGCCTGAAGTTGCATTTGCAGATTATGCCAAAGTGATAAGGCAGCATTTTAAATAAAAATTTGGTGGAGGTTCTGCTGTAGGATCAGGCCGCGGCCTGATTTGTGGTATAAAAAATTCCGTTAACGTTTATAAAAGAACAGGCCTCGGCCTGTTCCTACATCTCTTTTCAGGCGCGGGGTTCCAGCCCTGTGCCTGATGTAGGGCCCATTTTGGCACAAGCGGATACTCAATGTTATTTAGTTAAGCTCCATCAGAGCTTCGTGTTTATAGTTGATCCTATATTTTTAGCCCTGGCTCCGTAGGTGCCACGTAATACGCGGCACCTACGGAGCCGAATGCAGTAATGATGAATATTCTATAAACACGCCGCCCCGGCCGGGGCGAAAACCCTTAACTAAATGACATTGAGCGGATACTCGCGCCAGGAGCCGTGAAATGCCTAATAAAAATCTTTTCCAACTGAAACATAATCCAATATATATTTGAAGTTTTATGCACTAATTTATAGCAGCTATGCCAGGTGATACTCCCTCAATCAACAACAAGGCAAGACAACTAAATACATACGACGCCATCATTATTGGTTCCGGTATAAGTGGCGGTTGGGCGGCCAAGGAACTTTGCGAAAAAGGGCTTAAAGTCTTGCTCCTGGAGCGGGGTTCAACTGTGGTACATCCTGATTATCCCACAGCAACCAAGGATCCATGGGATTTTCCCCATCGCCTGCGCATCTCTCCCGCTGACAAAAAAGAACATTTCATTCAAAGCCGCCATTATTCTTTTCGGGAAGACAATAAACACTTTTACATCAACGACAAAGAAAATCCATATGAGGAAGCCAAGCGCTTCGACTGGATAAGGGGTGATATTGTTGGCGGTCGCTCCCTATTGTGGGCGCGGGCCTGCTACCGGTGGAGCGATCTTGATTTTGAGGCCAATTTAAATGATGGTCACGGTGTTGACTGGCCAATACGTTATAAAGATATTGCCCCCTGGTACGACTATGTGGAGTCCTTTATTGGAGTAAGTGGCAACAGGGACGGGGTACCGCAATTACCCGATGGCGTCTTTCAACCACCATTTGAAATGAACGCCGTTGAAAAATTCTTTAAGCAAAAGATCGAAGCCAGCTATGCCGATCGCAATGTGATCATTGGCAGAACAGCTAACCTTACCAAACCGGTGAAGGGAAGGGGACAATGCATGGCCAGGGATCTCTGCCACCGGGGTTGTCCCTACGGCGCCTATTTTAGTACCAACGCAAGTACAATGCCTGCTGCCTATGCCACAGGAAATTTAACGGTAAGACCGCATTCACTCGTCAATAAGGTATTGTATGATGAACAAAAACAAAAAGCTACGGGCGTGGAGGTAATTGATACGGAAACAAATAAAGTGGAGGAATTTTATTCACGTATTGTATTCCTCAATGCATCAACGGTTGCTACGGCCGCGATTTTATTGAATTCCACTTCAAGCCGTTTTCCAAATGGGCTGGGAAACGGGAGCGACCAGGTTGGGCGTAATTTAATGGATCATCACAAAGGCCTTTCAGCATCAGCCAGGGTGGAAGGTTTTGAAGATATGTATTATTATGGCCGAAGGCCCACGAATATTTATGTACCACGTTTCCGGAATGTAAAACAAAAAGATCCCCGCTTTCTGCGTGGTTATCATTATGGAGGAAATGCTTCCAGGAGCAATTATCACCCCGATCCGGGAATCGGTGTAAATCTAAAGGAAACAATGAGCGAACCCGGTGAATGGAGGATGGGCATGTACGGGTTTGGGGAATGTTTGCCTTACCCCGATAACCGAATTACTTTGAACCACGATAAAAAAGACAAATGGGGAAGGCCGCTCATCAATATCAGTTGCGACTTCAGGGAAAATGAAAAAGCCATGCATGAAGACATGGGAGAAACCGCGAAAGAAATGCTGGAGGCTGCCGGCTTTAAGGAAATCACCGTAAGCAATACCATCTCTTTCCCCGGCAATGCCAATCATGAAATGGGGATTGCCCGCATGGGAAGGGATCCAAAAACTTCCGTGCTAAACAGCTTCAATCAAATGCATGAAGTGCCCAATGTATTTATTACTGACGGCTCCTGTATGGTGTCAGGCTCTTGTCTTAATCCTTCTTTAACTTATATGGCGCTTACGGCGAGGGCGTGTGATCATGCGGTAAAGGTGATGTCGCGTTTAGATATTTAAATTAACTGGCTTGGGTCACGAATTATAATGTCTATCAAGCTCCCGGAAACTGTAATTTTCTTGCTTTGCCAGCTTCAAATAAAATTCGCGTTCCTCAGTAGTTTTACATCTTGAAAGATGGTCAAATTGTGAGACCAGCTAATTTCTCTCAACAGTGTTGAGAGTTTTGGGAAGTCTCGATAAGCCTCATAAAATTGCTTCATTCTCCAAAGGTTTTTATCAGAAAAACCTTTAATTTCCGGCTCATTTTGTTGGATATATTTTGCTAACTCTGTAACAATCGATGCACCCCATTCAGCGAGTTCAAGTCTTTTACAGATATATTCGCCAATGTTCCAATATAAATTTATCAATTCAGCATTAACGGCTTTTATTGCATTAGTTCGAGATTGTTTTATAAGTTGAATAATGTCAACAAACCGTTTATCCATGTAATTCTAAATTTGAGACAAATTTAGAATTACCACTTCGTTTTTCAATGTTTGGTATTATTCAAATCACCAGTTCTTCATGGCATTTGAGAGGTTGCCAGCCAGAACTGCTAACGGCATGATTGCGGACAATACGAATTCATCTTTCGCCCGCCTGTCAAACCAAAATAAAATAGAAATAAAACCTGCTATTATCATCAGCCGGCTTTCGTCGTCAACATGTACCAGTTTATTTAAGTTCCAGAGAGTGCATAAACAATTGTTCAATCAAAAAGGGAGCATTATATTTATGCAAATAATTTCTGTTTAGCGGCCGGCTGGTTTTTCTCTTAACAATTTACTTTTAAAAAAAGATCTAATGAAGCATTTCAAATGGCTCGTATTTGCAGGTATGTTATGGGCAATCCTATTCAATACTCCCATGCAGGCTGATCCTGTACCTTCCTTACATATTAATGCTGCTGTTGCTGACACCACAATAAAGGATAGTGTAATCTATGAAACCGTGAAGGGCCTGCCGCTAAAGCCACAGCGGAAAATCAACATTACCACTACGGAAGGTACCTGGACATCGGTCGATATCAGTCCTGATGGAAAGACAATAGCTTTCGATATGATGGGCGATATTTTTACAGTGCCTGCAACAGGCGGTACAGCCACAGCCGTATCCCGGGGAATCGCCTTTGAATCTCATCCACGGTACAGCCCGGATGGCAAAAGGTTGTTATTTATTTCCGACAGGAGCGGCGCGGATAATATCTGGTACATAGATTTGGAGAAAAAGGATACCGTGCAACTGACCAAGGAAAGTAACCAAAACTTTACAGATGCCGCATGGACGCCGGAGGGTGATTATATCATCTACGCCAAGGGTAAACTGGTGCAGCAACTGTATATGATACATAAGAACGGAGGCACCGGCGTACAATTGATAGACGATAAGAATTTAAAAGCGATAGACCCTGTCGTAAGCGCAGATGGCCGTTATATCTATTATTCCAGGAGAACAGGTTCCTGGAATTATAATGCCCAATTGCCCCAATATGAACTTGGACAATATGACCGTGAGAATGCAAAAACGAACACCATCACTTCGCGCTACGGGTCTGCATTTACGCCAGTGGTGTCAAAGGATGGCAAATGGCTGGTGTTTGGAACCCGTTTTGAAGATAAAACCGGGCTGATCATACGCAGTTTGGAATCGGGAGATGAAAAATGGCTCGCTTACCCCATACAAAGGGATGACCAGGAGTCGATCGCTACCCTTGGCGTATTACCCGGAATGGCCTTTACACCAGATAGTAAAGCACTGCTTGCCAGTTATGGAGGTAAAATCCATAGTATTCCCGTAGATGGAACCTCACCCACAGAAATACCGGTATCAGTCAATCTTCAATTGGAACTGGGTCCTAAGCTGAACTTCAAATTCCCGGTGAGCGATACGATAAAAACGCTCGCTACACAAATCCGCGATGCTGTCCCTTCACCTGATGGAAAACGGCTTGCGTTTACCGTATTAAACCGTTTGTACACGATGGACTACCCGAATGGTACGCCACACCGGATGACCACAGATGAATTTACCGAAGCTCAGCCTGCATGGTCGCCGGACGGGCACTCCATCGTATTTATCACCTGGACATCCAAAGGTGGTAACCTGGTGAAAATAAATTCTACAGGAATCGCTAACCCTCAGAAGCTAAATAAGGAACCCGGCCTATACTTAAACCCGGTATTTAATAATGAAGGCGATAAAATAGTTTTTGAGCGCAGCCAGAAAGAACAGTTTAAGGAATCTGTGGGGCCCGGTTTTAATACGTCGAGGGACGAGATTTGCTGGATACCATCCACGGGGGGTACAATCTCTGTAATCAGCAATTCAAATGGCAGGTATAATCCTCATTTTGTAAAAGGAAAGGACCTGATCTATCTAAACGATGGTGACGGTGATCTTCTATCCATCCAGTGGAACGGCACGGATGAGAAAACCATTGCGCATTTTACTGGTATAACTCCTTACGGAATTTCTGTACCCAATACAAGATATGGGGCCGGCGCGGATAATTGCCTGCTCAGTGAAGCATCGGCTACTGAACCTGATATCAAACCAGCAAATGCAGCCCAGGTAACACTTTCACCAGTTGGGGATAGGGCGCTGGCGCTGGTGGCCAACGAAATTTATGTGGTCAGCATACCAAAGACAGGGAAAACAGTCAACATCTCTCTTGCCGATCCGTCAAATGCAAGTTTCCCCACAAGGAAGGTTACGGATATAGGAGGCGAATTTCCCTTCTGGGAGAGCAATGGCAAAAAGCTGCATTGGAGCCTGGGCAACTCACATTTTATATACGATGTTGATATGGGCTGGAGTTTCGATGATAGCCTGAGAATGGCAAAGAAAATAGAAGAACGGAAGAGAGCAGATTCGATGGGCCTGGCCGGTGATACGGCGAAAGCGAATAAAATAGCTAAGTTAGACTCTTTAAAAAAAGACCTTAAACCGAAAGAAGAACCAAAGTATAAAGCCAGCGAAAGCCAGGTAAAAGTTTACTACAACAAAGACATCCCCAAAGGATTGATACTATTTAAAGGTGCGCGGATCATTACAATGAGGGGGATGAAGTGATAGAAAACGGGGATATTCTTGTAGAAAATAATCGCATAAAAGCGGTAGGAGCTGGTGGCAGCCTTACTGCACCTGCTTCAACCACGGTAATAGATGCGGCGGGAAAGACGATAATTCCCGGGTTTGTTGATGTGCATTCGCATATGTGGCCACAATGGGGTTTGCATAAAAACCAGGTTTGGATCTATGCTGCGAACCTTGCATATGGTGTAACCACAACCCGCGATCCGCAAACCGGTACCACCGATGTTTTCACTTATTCCGATATGGTGGATGCCGGTATGATGGAGGGGCCACGTGTATATTCAACCGGGCCGGGGGTAGGCTTCTGGGCATACAATATAAAGGACTCCGCACAGGCCGAAAACATATTGAAGCAATACAGCAAATATTATCGCAGCAATTATATTAAAATGTACCTGGCGGGTAACCGGCAGCAACGGCAATGGATCATCATGGCAGCAAAAAACCAGGGCCTGATGCCTACCACTGAAGGCGGACTGAACCTGAAGCTTAATATAACCAATTTACTGGATGGCTATCCCGGCCATGAGCACGCTATTCCGGTTTATCCCTTATATAAAGACCTTACCAAAACAATCGCAGACGCCGGTATGATTGTAACCCCTACCTTACTTGTTTCCTATGGCGGCCCTTTCGCTGAAAATTATTACTATGCAACAGAGAAGCCGTATAATGATAAAAAATTGCAATACTTCACTCCATATGAAGAACTTGCCGAAAAAACCAGGAGGCGTGTGGGCTGGTTCATGGATGAAGAATATGTATTCCAGAAACATGCTAAATCAATGAAATCACTGGTAGAATCAAAAGGACTGGTTGGCATTGGAAGCCACGGGCAATTACAGGGGCTTGGGTATCATTGGGAACTGTGGGCGATGCAATCTGGCGGGATGAAACCTCATGACGCTTTGAAAGTAGCAACAATCTTTGGTGCAGAGGGCCTCGGGCTTGAAAAGGATCTTGGAAGCCTTGAAACAGGAAAGCTGGCCGACCTGATCATCCTTGATAAGAATCCTCTTGAAAACATACGCAACTCGAATACAATAAAGTATGTGATGAAGAACGGCAGGCTTTACGATGGCAATACCTGCGAGGAAACTTATCCCGCTCAACACAAGCTGATAAAAGACGAGTGGGAGTACACCAGGCCGGTAGTCAATACCGATGTGAAGGAATAACAGGCAAGATGCTTATAAAGAATAGCTCTTATAATGCAGGCTTGTTTCCTTGCTTCTTGGTTTTGAATTAAGAAGCGGTCCTCGGTTTTAAGCTTCGGAATGATCCATCTGGCTGGCGAACGCTCTTAGAAAAAATTAAATGTTGGTTTTGCGAATAAATGGATAATCCTATTAAACGATCTTAATTATTGCATATGAATATTAAAACTTGCGAGCGGTGGTCAAAAATCGTTCTGTACCAATTAGCTGCTTTTGTCTTTTCAACCGGAGCCGCGTTGTCGCAAAATAAATTGCCACTGTTCGACTTAAATCAGTTTAAGACTCCTTCTGATAACTGGCATATTGCTGGTGATGTAAGAGCCGACCTTAATCAAAATAACTTATTGGTATTTTCGCCGGGAACGGGCGTGCTGGTTAACCAGGCCGGACAAGGTAAGCACGGGCAGGATCTTTTGTTTAATACAGTCCATGGCGACGCTGACCTGGAGCTAGACTATATGATGGCTAAAGGTTCCAATTCCGGAATCTATCTGCAGGGCCAATACGAAGTACAACTTTTTGACAGTTGGGGAGTGGTCACACCGACTTCAGCAGATAATGGCGGTATTTACGAGCGTTGGGAGGAGAGTAGGCCTGACGGCCAGAAAGGCTATGAAGGCCATGCCCCCCGACAGAATGCAGGTCGTGCCCCCGGTTTATGGCAACATTTAAAAATATCTTTCCAGGCGCCGCAGTTTGATGCAGGAGGTAAAAAAACCGGAAACGCCAAGATATTGCGTGTAGATCTGAATGGAATTACCATCCAGGAAAATGTAGAACTATCCGGACCTACACGTGGTGCACTTGTAAACGATGAAGTAGCTGTTGGCCCTTTACGATTACAAGGCGATCATGGCCAGGTAGCTTTCAGAAATATTGTGATTACTACATACGCCAATCCGCGGCCAGAGCTCGTAGATTTAAACTATTCAGTTTACAAAGGAAAATATGAAGCCGAGCCTGATTACAAAAAAATTCCCCCCGAAGCCAAGGGCAGCTCAGCATTGTTATCTTCTAACGTGAGTAATATTCCTAATGAATTTTTAATAAGATATACGGGAACGTTGCGGATAAAAGAACCAGGGGAGTACAACTTTAATTTATCTGCAGCCGGAGGGAGCGGTTATATAAAAATAAAGGACCAGGTAGTAATTCCACTTGGGCAGCGACGGGGCAAGGGTAAGATTAATGTCACTACAGGGGATTATCCCTTCGAACTGTTGTATTCCAAATTTCTTGACTATGCGAAACCTTCTTTTGCACTGGGCATTTCAGGTCCGGGTATAAGGGAGTATACCATCAGCGATGTGAACGTAGCTTCAGGCGAACAGGTAGACCCGATATTAATCGGTGCTCCGGTCAATACCATTCTTCGCAGCTTTGTTGACGTGTACGACACAGTAAGAGTAACACATGCGGTGAATGTCGGAAGTGCACAGCAGATACATTATACTTATGATATGGATAAAGGAATGATCGTGCAATTGTGGCGCGGTGGATTTTTGAATGCAACGCCGATGTGGCATTCAAGAGGCGACGGATCATCGCGTCCGTTGGGATCGGTATTGCGCTTCGGCATGCCGGTGCTTAATTTGGAAAGGCTTGCAACACCTGATGCAGCCTGGTTAGCAGACACATCAGGCAGCGGCTTTCGCCCGAAAGGATACGTGCTCGACGATAGCGACAGGCCTGCCTTCCGTTACCAGGTTTACAATACAATGGTAAAGGACGCTTCGCGTGTGCTGCCGGGTAACCATGGACTGCACCGGGAAATCTCCGTTCAGGATACTATAGCCAATCTATATATGCGGCTCGCAGAAGGAAGTTCGATTGAAATCGTTTCGGACGGATTATATCTAATTGATGACAAGTCGTATTATATAAGTATTGACGACCCCGGAAACGTAAAGCCAATTATCCGCGATGCCAAAAGCCGGAAGGAATTAATTGTGCCTGTCGTAAATAAATTAAATTATTCGATCCTTTTTTAAAACAGTAAGTATGAATTACTTAAAAAATATTAGAAAACAAGGTTGGCTTTACCTGGTAGTCCTTTTAGTTACGACTGTTGCCATTGATATAAAAGGTTGGTCGCAATCAGAATCCGCTAAGGAAGAAGACTTTTTTAAGATAATGCGGGTACCAGCCCCTGAAGGAATCATTTTGGAAGTAGGCGGCCTTTGTACGCTGCCAAATGGCAATCTTGGCGTAACTACAAGGCGAGGAGATGTCTTTATTGTCGAGAACCCCACTAGTCAACGCCCGTTTTTCCGAAAATTTGCTTCAGGCATGCACGAGGTACTCGGACTGGCTTATAAAGACGGAGCCCTGTATTGCGCCCAAAGAGGCGAACTTACAAAACTTGTGGATGCCAATATGGACGGCAAGGCCGATATTTATGAGACGATTTATGCGTGGCCTGTAACAGGAAACTATCATGAATATAGCTACGGGCCAAAGATTGCTTCCGATGGTTCTTTTTTTGTTACCTTAAACTGTACATGTCCCGCGGCATGGTGGCATATGCAGAGTGATGTTCCCTGGAGGGGATGGGCTTTACACATTTGGGAGAATGGTACTATGGAGCCCTGGGCAGCAGGTATGCGCTCGCCATGCGGCATCAGTATGGTGGATGACGAATTATTTTATACAGACAACCAGGGAGACTGGGTCGGTTCAGGAAGCGTAATGCGCGTACCCAAAGGAGGGTTTATGGGGCATCCGGCGAGCCTTGTTTGGAGTGGAATGCCAAACTCACCTGTAAAAGTTACGCGCGAACAGATATACGAGAAAAACCCGCCGCCTCCACTTCAGTTAGACTACGATCACCAGGAAGTTAAGCCGCAAAATGATGTAAAAGGTAAAGTTCTTACTGTATTTGACATAAAAAAATCCGTGCCCCAGCTGCAATTACCTGCTGTTTGGCTGCCACATGGTATTTTGGGGATATCTAATTCAGAAATTGTAAAAATTCCGGAAGGTGTGTTTGGGCCTTTTGAAGGCCAATTGCTGGTGTGTGACCAGGGGCAAAGCATGCTTGATCGTGTATTTATGGAAAAAGTAAATGGTGAGTACCAGGGAGCTGCCTGGGCCTTTCGGAGTGGCTTTCAATCGGGTATTGTTCGGCTGGCTTGGGGGAAAGATGGATCACTATTTACAGGTGAAACGAATCGCGGCTGGGGTTCGGCGGGTGAAGCTTCAGAAGGCGTGCAGCGTATGATTTGGAATGGCCGTATACCTTTTGAAATGAAAGCGGTCAGGGCCATGCCTGATGGCTTTGAAATTGAATTTACGAAACCAGTCAACAGGAATTACGCTGAAAATCTCGCTTCCTATAATGTTGAAAGTTTTATCTATAAATACCAGGCTGTATATGGCAGCCCCCCAGTAAATTCAGAAAAATGCCCCGTAAAGGGTGTAAAGGTGTCAATGGATGGTATGAAGGCGAGGATTATTGTAGGCAACCTGCGTCAGTATTATATCCACACCATAGCGCTTGAAGGGATAATTGACCAGGAAAACTCTTATTCCCTGGTACACCCTACCGCTTATTATACTTTAAATAACATACCAGAAGGGAAGAAACTGGCTATGGATGAAGTGAGTACCAGGAGCGTTGCTAAAAAAGCATCTCCTGTTGCCGGTACTGAAAAGACCAATGCTGTGCCTGCAAAAACAGCTACGGCTTCCGCGAAGCCTGCTGCATATACATTCACCATGATCAAACCCCTGCTGCAGAAATATACTTGTATTGCCTGCCACAACGCGGAAAAAAAGCAGGTAGGTCCCGCTTATATCGACATAGCAAAACGCAACTATTCTATTGCCAAAATTTTGTCATTGATAAAAAACCCACAACCACAAAACTGGCCGGGTTATTCTACACCTATGCCACCCATGCCACAGGTGCCAAAGGAAGACGCGACAAAAATCGCCATCTGGATAAATTCACTTAAGGACAAAAATAAATAGAATTACGGCTTGTAAAGTGCCGGTAATGAAAGGGTGCATTTCTAATTGTAGCTCCTGATTTCGATTGTGGCGACACCGAATAAGGCCGGTCGATGGTTTGCGTCTTCACAAACCACCTGCTGCTGCGAGCAATTATTGTGTAACAACATTAAAGTTTTAGAGACATGGTGGCATTGATTAAAAAAGCGGTTTAACCCCGAGGCGACAATTTTAAATGCGCCCCAATTATTTTTTAATTTATGACAATAATATCTTAACTTTCTTCCACTCACCCATATCCATAAATTTACATACTTCTTTATTTGTTTAGCAGCCGCATTGGTATTTGACGTTTTTGAATTAATAATTGTTTGCCTTCATACCTGCTAGACATTACGATTTCCCTTTTTACTCCGTATTGTTGATATTTCTCTTTTAGTGCCGACGTATAACTTTTACTTACCAGGAAACTCCATTTGTCAAATGTGAGTGTCATCTATTCGTGGTACAACATAGCCTGGCAAAAAAAAGCGACGCAAACATAAGAATGCCTTTAAAGCTTTGCAATATATAAAACAACGAGTCTTTAAGAAGACAAAATTATTGCATAGCCGGCGTACAATTTAATACACCATCTCTCTTCATTTTATAACAATTTAAACAGGACTAATTATGAAAAAGAAAATTTTATCTATCCTTTTTTCTGTTTTATGTATCCATGGTTTTTCGCAACAAGCTATTGGCGGGCAAAAAACAATTGGCGGAAACAGCGAAGATCAATTAGGTGGGCTATGGCCTACAACCGACGGCGGAGTGGTATTTGGCGGCAGATCGTATTCTTATATATCAGGTGACAAAACAGAGCACAACCGCGGAATAGATGATTATTGGGTGGTTAAAACAAATAAGGAAGGTGTTATCGAATGGCAGCGCACTTTCGGCGGCACAGATGTTGATGAAATATTGGCGCTGCAACAAACAAAAGATGGCGGATACATACTTGCGGGAAATTCTCAATCATATGCAGGGGGTGATAAAGCAGAAAACAAAGGGGTATTTGATTGTTGGATAATAAAACTTAATAGGTTTGGAAGTGTGGAATGGCAAAAAACATTGGGCGGGGATTCCTATGAATTTTGCAATTCGGTGCAGCAAACAAAGGATGGCGGTTATATAGTTGGGTGCATGTCCTATTCAAATGCGTCCGGGGATAAATCCGAGAATATCAAAGGAGGATATGATTTCTGGGTGATAAAACTTAATGGTTCAGGAAATAAAGAATGGGACAAGACATTGGGCGGCAGTGGAGATGAATTTGTTAACCAGGTTATACAAACGACCGATGGGGGTTACATGGCGGTAGGACTTTCGAATTCTGACATCTCTGGAGATAAGTCGGAAAACAGCCGGGGGGGATTTGATTATTGGGCAATAAAGCTTGATAAGAATGGCAATAAACAATGGGATAAAGGTGCCGGTGGTAACGAGAATGACTATGTAAACGGTGTGGTGCAGACCCCGGATGGCGGATACGCATTATGTGGTGGTTCCTCATCAAATATCTCCGGAGATAAAACAGAGGTATCAAGGGGAGGATTTGATTATTGGTTAGTGAAATTAAGTAGCACAGGAAAAATACAGTTCAATAAAACTATCGGAGGTATATACGATGAATATGGTCAAACCCTTGAAAATACTATTGACGGGGGTTTAATACTTGCTGGTAATTCTCCCTCGCCAATTTCAGGGGAAAAGACCGAAAACGGTTTTGGAAATGATGATTATTGGGTAATAAAAGTCAAAAGTAACGGAACCATTATTTGGGATAAAACGGTGGGCGGAAATGGCACGGATTATTTACGCAATATTAAGGAAATGGAAAAGAATAAATACCTAATCGGCGGTTTTTCAAACTCCGATATTTCCGGTGACAAAAAAGAGGCATCCAGGGGAGGTTTTGACTACTGGGCCGTTACGTTAAGAGATTATTATACTTCGTCCAAGGGGAATGCTGTAGCCATTCATAAGTCAGATAAGTTAGCTTTCCACAATTCAGAAATTAACTTTAACGCATTCCCCAATCCAACAACAGATTTCATCAATATTCAAGTAAAGGGGAGACAAATTGTATCGCTGACAGATCAATCAGGTAAGGTTGTTAGCACAAACGAAATAAATGGAATTGGGAGAATTAGTGTAAGCAAATTGCCACCGGGCTTATACTATCTTAAAAATATTGTAACAGGCTCAATAGAAAAAATAGTTGTATCAAAAAAATGAAAATTGCAGCTGAAAAGGTCAAAATTTTCCAGTCGGCCAATCTTCATTTTATCATTGATAAAAAACTAACAACTACAAAGCAGGTTGGGTGTATTCTACATCGATTCCCCCATTGCGGCAAAGAAAGGCACCAGCAGAATGAAAAATTAAAATGAGCTACCCGGTCGGCACCGAAGGTCAGACCAGCCCATGCTAAAATCGGTAACAAAAAATTTGCAGCCGTAAATACAAGCACGTTAAAGTAAGTACATTGACCGGTCTGACCTTCGGTGCCGACCTGCGGCCGATATGCTTCCCCAACTAAAGTGGCAAAAGGAGATGCGACAAAGATTGCCACCTGGATAAATTCAATTAAAGGCTGAAATAAACAGTTAAAGTGGGTAGCTTACAAGTAAGTGCCACGAGGCCTTTTCATTTCAGCCTTGATTTTTGTCTCTTTATTTATAAAAAAAAGCAGGTAGAGATCAATCTAACACAGCAAGGCACTCCAATTTCTGCCTGGTTTTTAAGTCAATTTTGGGCAAATGGCTGTTAATACAAGGAGTATAGCAAACCATTCTTGCACGGAATTCAACCCTGATCACCGGCTTTTATCCATTCGTTTACTAAGAATATTCTTACTGAATATGGCCATTGAAATTACTACGGTGATATACCCCATTGCTATCCCTGTTGTGGTTTGGGCCGTGCAGGTGAACACGCAGCATGTAATAAGGGTAAGCAGGCAGCAAAATAACTGATGTGTCTTCATTTCTGATAATGTTTTTGAGAATTAAAGCAAGAGTTGCTTCTGCTACTGTCGTATAATCACTTAAGAAGGTAAACAGGCCGATCGGCTTTTTTCCAAAATAGGCGGAGCTTTAGGGGAATTGCAATGTGAAGATAGGAGAGCAGTTAACTTTTTGGCCAGGCTTGAAACGCTGGGACACAACATCCTCAGCCCTGCATAAACTCATTGAGATATTGGAATGAATAAAACGTTTATTGTCCTTAAGTTACCAGCTATGGGTGAGTACCGCGACCGGGATAATCCTTTGCTTAGTTACATTACAGATTTTATTTACCCTATTTACTTAAGATGCTTACATCTTTACTACCTGGCTTTACCGGAGTAGAATCTCACAGATAAGAAAGTGTTATGTCCCTGGCGTAGGTTTTTTCCAGGCTTCAGTATTTATTAACCCATTTTCCTTAAGCACTTTCCTTAAAGTTGGCTCAAGCCCTGCAGTGACCGCTTCATTTTTGATCCTTGCTGTTACGGTATCATACACTTGCTGGTCCGGAATATCGTGGATCTGTTTTGTAAGAAGGGCAACCATTTTGAGGTATTTTTTTCTGTTTAGCCAAACCAGGGTTATTATGATTGCAGCAATCACGCCCAATGCAATCAAAAGCTTTTCTGCATTCTTTCTTACAAAGGAAATATCATCCCTTAATAATGGGTTGATATCGGAATTTAATCTTTGTGAGAGTCGCAAGACCGCGGAATCAACGATATGCGATACCGCGGTGTCGATCATCCTGCTTAGGGCAGTTGTGGTGTTCGGCCCCAGCAATTCATCCCTTAGCAACCCTAATTTTATCTTTGTAGAATCGCCTAATACCTCCGCGAGCAATTGTTGCAGGGATCGCTCAATTTCAAAAATATCGGCTTTGGTCTTACCTATCAACGTTGCCTGCAATACCTTCAGGTTTTGATTCAAGCCTTCGCCGGTTATCGCCTGCATTAATGAATCCGCCCAGATCAGGGTTTGCTTGTTGATAAAGCTGTCCCGAACGCTGCCGCTCGTCTGCTGTAGCCGGAGAAATACCGGGCTTATCACTGAATCAATAAAGCGTTCCAACTCTTTTCGGGAAGAATCTTTGGTAAGTTCTGTTCTTATTGCACTAATGAGGCTACGCCCTATCGAATCTGCTGCCGGGGTGAGTGATTTCCCCAACCCTGTTCCCGTATCATGGCCAATTTTTTCAAATGAGCAACCCAATTGTAGCGTAAGTACGATCACCACCAATACGCCAGGTAATTTTATATGCATAGTTGTTGTTTTATGTTGTCTGTTCCCAAAGATGTTCCGGCAGCACTGCATAAAAGTAAAGCCTGTAATCATAAAATGCAAGCAGAGATTTCCTGTTGTTTGTATCGTCATGAGGGTTTGCCCAATCATTTGTTTTATAGCACAGGTAATATTGAAGGCTCCTGGCGGGTGGAAGAATAACCTGGTCACATAATGAAAATGTAATTACAGGCTTGGTTGTAATCGTTTATTTGTTCGCGAAATTGTTAGCTTTATGCCACTGACGTAGCAGCGCGATTTTTATATACCTGGCAGGCGTTGTGATCATAGCTATGATAAATTGCATTTGCCCAATAGGGCCTTGTATTAATGAGTAAGTTTTTTCCTGATTAAAAATAAATAAATGTATACGCTTGTTGTGGGACAGGGCATCGCGGGGTCACTTGTTGCGTTTATGCTTCATCTCCATAAGATGCCATTTATCGTGATTGATCCCGGACAAATGAATACATCGAGCCGCATTGCTGCAGGAATGTTTACACCTGTAAGTGGCAAAAGATATACGGTCAGCCCGCATGTGCTGCAGCAAATTTCTTTTGCAAAAGAAGTATATAGTGAGATAGAGCAATTGATTGGGTGCGCTATTCTTCACCTCAGGAATATATATCATGTACACAGTTACCGCGACGAAGAAAAAGATTTGGTGGGGAAATTGGCGAATGCTGATGTCGCGAGGTTTATTATAAACCAGCCAATGCTCATTGAAGGTATAAAACAAGGTGCCGGGGCATTTGAGATAACAAACTCGGGATGGGTAGACTGCGAACTGTTTATAGATTCTTTTGCTTTGTGGCTAAAACGAAATGATGCATTGATCGAAGAGCGGTTTGTATATAATGATCTTCAAATTACCGGCGGAGAAATGGAGTATCACGGGTCGCATTTTAGCAATATCATTTTTTGTGAAGCTTTCCAGCACAGTGGGATCCGAAGCTTGGAATTCACGTGACTTGAAGTCGCGG
>JADMIO011276520.1_pt1 | contig 112177 bp, 88 predicted proteins | sample 8958161 | NCBI WGS metagenome assembly JADMIO01 (sample SAMN16585339, study PRJNA669376) | soil metagenome | isolation source: Crop rotation soil | place: USA: Cullars Rotation, Alabama | collected 2011
CGCGACAACTTGTCCACGTGGAATTCTAAGCTTAGGATCCCAATGTGCTGGAAAGGCGCATGTCATGCTCGTTTCCGTATTGGCTGATACACACATAAAAGCTCCCGGAAAGGATCTGCCGAAGAGCGCATACGAGTGGATCGAAAAGTCGGATGCGATCATTCACGCCGGCGATCTCGTCAATAACATCATTCTCGATCGTCTTTCAAAATTTGCACCAGTTTATGCCGTTCTTGGCAATAACGACAGCGGGGTGCAGTTGCCGCTGGATCTCCAGGTGACGCTGGGCGGCGTCAATGTCGCGGTGATTCACGATTCCGGACCAAAAGGCGGGCGCCGCAATCGAATGCGCAAACGGTTCCCCGACGCGCGCATCGTCGTGTTTGGTCATTCGCATATGCCGATTTGTGAAGATGACGAAGGATTGTTACTGTTCAATCCCGGCTCTCCAACCGACAAAAGACGGGAGCCCGACCACACTATGGGAATTCTTCGTCTCAATGATGGAGATTTTGCGGCGGAAATAGTGATTCTTTGACCAAGACATAATAAGATCGATATCTCGGTCACAAGAACCATAAAACGTGACGAGTTTGCGACTCGTTCCCACGGATTTACTTTGGAGAGTACTATGTCGAACTTCTTTCAGGGCGGGAATCAAAACATTCCAGAAGAGGTCAAGCAGATAATCAAATACGCCAGCGAGGACGAGGTGACGGAGATCATGCTCCAGTCGCTGCGCATGGCGGTCGAGAATCCTGAGGAACTGAAGCGTGCCATGCCGCACATGCCGGAGCAGATGATTGCCAGCATGAAGTTTTTCCCGAAGACCGACGCCGCTTTGCGACCTATGGCGAAAGCAATGGCGACGCTGTTGATCAAGCAAGTCAAGCATGGCGAAACGCCCAGCGATCAAGAAGTTATGAAGATTGTCAGCGAAGCGATGTTTAGCTCCGGCGCTATGCCCGGCATGGGCGGCATGGGTGGCGGAACGCCGTTCAACATTCCGCCGAGCATGGCTGGAATGCCCGGCATGCCTTCGATGGCGGACATGGCAGCGGCCAGCCAGTCATTTGCGCCGTCGGGACCCGCGCTGCCAGCGGATTTGCAAAGCAAAGTCGACAATCATATTTCGAACGGTAAGAATCGGCTCGCCGAGCAGGAATTTGAGGAAGCTGAGAAAGAGTTCGCCTCCGCAGTCGAACTGCTCGACAAAGCTTCCGTCGAAAACGATTTGCTGTTCACCGCGTTGCAACATCAATCGATCGCTCAGTTGGAGCAAGCCGAGTATCTCCTTGCGGAACCTGTGTTGAAGCGCTGGTTGCGTCTTGGTGAAAAGATCTTCTCGCCTGAGTATCCATTGTTGGCTGGCGCTTATCTCGGTCTTGCGCGTGTTCGTGAAAGCCAATCGAAGATGGATGACGCAGAGTTGCTGTACAAACGCGCGTTGAGCATTGCTGAAAAATCCGGCGATGAGGATCTGGAAAGTTATCTGGCAACAGTTGAATCGGTGGCGTATTTCTATGAATCGAGAAAACGCTACAAGAAGTCAGACCCGCTGTTCGAGCGCTCCTACGAGTTGCGCAAGAAGTTCTATGGCAAAGACACAATCGAGATCGCTGAGTACGAAATCGAGTATGCGTTGGTGTTGAACGATCGTGGTTCCTACCCCGAGGCAGTCGAGTGGTGCAAGAAGGCCATCAAAATCAAAACCGATTTGCTCGGACCTGCAGATCAGGAAGTTCTTGAAGCATTGGTGCAACTGGGCGAGTTGCTCTTCGATGCTAAGGAATACAAGGAAGCGGAAGACATAATTCGCACCGCCATTGATGGCTTCGGTGAAGACTCCTGCAACGATCATTGCGTTGACGCGAAAGAATTACTCGCACAAATTCTGCGTGAAACAGATCGCAATGCAGAGGCTGATGAACTCGAAAAAGAGTCGGAAGAAGATTCGGAAGAAGAGAGTTAGTGTAGGGGCGCGCGCAGTGCGCCCTTTTCCCTCATCGACCGAGTAGTTCATTCACCATGTCGCCAACCTGATCGTTGCTCAATACAACATCTGTATCTTTCTTCACGCGCTTGTAGCCCGTTGGAATTTTGAACGTGTCCGAGGGTAACTCTACCGTCTCGCATGTCATCGTTTTGAGATCTTCAATTCTCTTGCCACTGGTTTTCTTGTGAACGCACCTTACTGGAAAGCCCTTGCTCTCAGGGACATGATAGAAACGCTGAATCGCATTGCACACCGCCGGTGGTACCGGAAGCGAATCGGTGTTCCAAATAGTAATTGCCTTTACGTTGAACATGCCGCGCATCTCTTGTTTCGTCTCGTGCGTCATTTCATCCGGTCGTGTGTAATGAGATCTATGCAATTTCAAGCCTTCGAAATCCGAGTCTCCCTGTTCGATCTTCCTGGTCAAATCGCCGAAGCGCGCTTTGTTCAGTTGAACCCAATTCTCGCCCAATCCGCCATGCCAGTTAGCCAGTGGTGACTCGAAGATCGATTTTGTCCGATCGTTGAACAAGTGAATCTTATAATCTGGCTTCGCGATCACGAGGGAGTAAAAGGCTTTCGGATTGGTTATTTTGACTCCCGACCTGGCGATCACCACGTGGAACTGACCGCTGGGATCGCACTTTTGCACAAGCTTCCAGCCCTTTTCGGTTTTGGCGGCCGCTGCAGATTCAAGAAGAAGTAAGGAAACAGCCAGGGCACTTACGCTTCCGGCGACGAGCCTCCAAGATGAGAGGTATCTCATAATTCTTCGTTACCTGCGTATTTTCCGGGTTGGCCTGAGCTATTTCTTTATATATACTCTGCCTGTCAAACCACGAAAGGCTCATCTGAGGAGCATCCTTATGAATAAGGTAGCGCAATACGTCAAAAATTTCATCACGGAAGAAGACGGCAGTGTCTCCAATGAGTACGGCAGCGTTTATCTGATGGTTGCGATTGCTCTTTTCGTAGTGTATGCGGCGTTTCACGGCGGATTGCTTGTCACCGTGCAGACCATTGCCAGCGAGTTCGTGACCAAGCTGGATTCGTTGAGCATCGCCAACTCCGGGCATTCTGTCAGTATGTAATCAAGCCAACTTCTGTGTGGAATCAAAGTGCCTTTTGTAGAAAGCACTGCGTGCGCTCGCGTGTGCGAAATTCCGCGTCAATTCACTTTTGCGAAGGTTACTTGAACACGGGTAGCCGCGTAGTTGGTGTCTTTCTCTTTGGTCATGACTCCGCGAAGGACGGCGGCTGTAATTAGACCAACTCCGAGAAGCGCTCCACCAGCGCCGAGGGCGCGAAGGGTTGTGCTGCCGGTGCGAACTTCCGGATCGACTTTCGCGAGATCGACGCCGAGATCGGTTCTGATTTTGGCAAACAGCTCTGACTTGCACTCTTCTTTTGCTGCGGTGTCGAGCGAGTCGTAATAGCGTTTCAAGTCGCGCCATTTCTGCCGTTCTTCAGCGGAACGGGTTGTGTCGTTGGCAGCCGTTTCGAATGATTTGCCTAGCTCTTCGACACCGAATTCACGCTCGACGCGATCGAGGAATCTTGGTAGTTCTTCTTTTGCGACTTTCGCAACGATGCCGCCTGGCAAGCGAACTTCAAGCATCTTCCCTTGCTCCATCGCAGCCGCAGGACGATTGAGTTGAGTGGTTGAATCGGCACCTTGTTCGAACGGTGATGTCTCGATTTTTAAATCGTCAACCACTTCGACAGGTTTGCCGGCTGGCTGCTCAACTGGTTTTTCAACAGGCTTCTCAGCGGGTTTTACTTCAGTAGGTTTCTCTGCTGGTTTTTCGTCTGCTGGTTTCACCGTCGCAGGTTGTCCGTCACCGTTGGCTACATCCGTGCCGGCCGGCTTTTTCGGCATGTTGTCGATGGCGTACTGTCTTTGTTCTGCGAGGCTGTCTTTGAGTTCATCGATGCGACGATTTGCAGTTCTCAAATCTGCGACTGCGCGTTCATTAGCTTTTTCCAGTTCTGCTGCGCGAGCGGCAGCTGCATCCTTCTCCGCTATGACTGCTTGCTCCGCTGCTACGCGTTTGGCTTCGGATTCCGCCAGAAGTTTTCTCAGGTCAGCAACTTCTTGGTCTGCGGCAAGTTTGTCGGCGGCTGCTTTGTCTGCGACAAGCTTGTCGGCAGCTGCTTTATCAGCGGCGGCTTTGTCTGCGGCGGCTTTGTCAGCGGCGGCTTGATCTATTACTGCTTGTTTTTCTGTTTGAGCCGTCACCAGTTTGCCGTTCGTCTCCGCGAGTTTGGCTTCCGTCTCTGTCAGTTTGCCGTTGGTCTCTGTTAGCTTGCCGTTGGTCTCTGTTAGTTTGCCGTTAGTCTCGGCTAGCTTGCCTTCAGTTTCTGTGACTTTGGTTTCAGCCGCAGTCAGTTTTGCCTGGAGTTCATCGGCGCGTTGTCTGCTGGTATCGAGGGCGGTGTTGATCTCATCTACCTGACGACGCAGTGCTGCTTCGCGTTGTTCGGCGGCAGTTCGTTTCGCTTCAGATTCGGTAAGTGAAGTTTGAATCTCGGTTGCTTTCTGCTCTGCGGCTTTCTTCGCTGCTTCCGCAGTTTCGAGAGAACCCGTCAGTTCAGTAACCCGCTCTTCCGCCTTTGTCTGCTGTTCTGTCAGTTGTTCTTGAAGAGTGGTGTTCGAAGCCTTGGACTCGGTGAGTTGGCGAGTCAGTTCTCGGATTTCAGTTTCTTTCGCTGTTTTATCGAGTGTGTTGCGTTCAGCTGCTTCACGTTGTGCAGTCTTAGCTTGTTCAAGCTGCGCGGTCAATCCTTTGACTTCTTCTTCGAAACGGGCTTTGTCAGCCGTGTTGTCTGCGATTGCTTTATCGAGGAGACCTTGCTTCTCGGTCAGCGTGGTACCAAGTTCGGTGACTCGCTGTTCCAACGTACCTTTTTCTTTTGCATAGGTTTGTTCGAGAGTAGTCTTCTCGCCGTTCGCTTTTGTGACAGATGTCTGAAGTTCTGCGATCCGCAGTTCGCTCTGCGCGCGGTCAATCTCAGCCTGGGCTGCTAATCCATCGCGTGCGGCTTTTGCAGTTGCGAGATCGGCGGCCAGTTTCGTATTGCCTTCTTGAAGCGCTGTTTTGTCTGCTTCTGCCGCGGCTAATTGTTGTTTCAATTCGCCTTCGCGTGTTTGCGCGGCAAGGCGCTCTGCTTTGGAGCTTGCAATCTCGGCTTCTTTAGCGGCTTGAGCTTGACGAAGTTCTTCCTTTGTTGCCGTCAGTTGATCTTGTGCAGCGGTTTTATCTGCTTCGACACCGGCAAGTTTCTGTTCGAGTCCGGCTACTTTCTCGGCTGCTTCAGTGGTCTTAGTGGCAAGTTGTTCCTTCGCCAGGATTTCCTGCGCTCGTGCCGCTTCCAGCTGACCGGTGAGCTCAGTTATGCGCTCTGTTTGTTTTCCTTTTTCAGTGGTGTTTTGAACTTCAGCGAGTCGATGCGCTTCTTTTACGCGTGTGAGTTCTGCATTGAGGTCCGTGATTTCTTTTTCGTAGCGACCTTTGTCAGCTGAATTGTCTTTGTTAGCCTGTTCGAGAAGACCTTGGGTTTCGGTCAGTTTTGTATTGAGTTCGGTGACCATTTGATCGAACGCGGTGGCATCGGCAGCTTGTTTTTGTTCGAGAGCTGTTTTCTCCCCGCTTACTTTTTCAAGTGCCGACGACAGATCTTTGATTGCTTGTTCGCTTTGAGCGCGTTCGCTAGCCGATGCTGCGACGAGAGCGTCGCGCTCTCCTTTTGCAGTGGTCAATTCTTTGGTGAGATCTGCGACTTTCTGTTCGGCGTCGCCTTTAGCTGTGGTGGCTTCACTCAATTGTTGTTTGAGTGCAGTCTCTCGCAACTCGGCGGCTACGCGTTTCGCTTCAGTCTCAGCGAGTTCTTGTTTCAAGGCTTCTGCACGCTGCTCAGCGGCGATTCGGTTCGCATCGGATTCAGTGAGCTTTCCTGCGGTCTCTTCAACTTTGGCATTTGCTTCGGCGAGTTGCTGTTTCACTGCGGCTTCGCTTTGCTCTGCTGCGATGCGCAGTCGATTGGCTTCGGCGAGTTTGAGTTCGGTTTCTGTTAGCTTGGTTGTGGTCTCAGTAAGTTTGCCTTCGGATTCGGTGAGTTTGCCTTGAGTCTCGGTGAGCTTTCCTTCGGTCTCAGTGAGCTTGCCTTCGGTCTCGGTGAGTTTGCCTTCGGTCTCGGTAAGTTTTCCTTCGGTGGCAGTAAGTTTGCCTTGCAGTTCCGTAATCTTCTGATCCGCAGCGGTCTTGTCTGTTTCGGAACGGCGAAGCGATTCTTCGAGTTGCGCAACTTTCTGTTCGGCTTGCGCTTGCTTTTCACCTGCCTGTTGTTGTGCGGTTGTAGCAGCTGTTTTGGCGTCTTCGATTTGTCGCGTTAGCTCGGTGATTCGGGTTTCTTGTTGACCTTTTTCGAGAGCATTTCTTTCGTTTGCTAACCGCTGATCTTCTGTAGCTCTTTCTAGCTTGGCGGTAAGATCTTTGACGTCCTGCTCCAAGCGTCCTTTGTCAGCAGAACCATCGGCAATTGCCTTGTCGAGCAGCGCTTGCGTGTCTCTCACTTTGGTCGAGAGTTCCGTGACTTGTCTTTCGTGAGTTGCTTTGTCTGTAGCTTGTGCAGTTTCTAGCGCAGCCTTTTCACCCGTCAATTTTTCGATGTCAGCATTCAGTTCTTTGATCTTTGCTTCTTGTTGACCGCGCTCAGTTTCTGTCTGTTGAGCTAAGGTGTCGCGCTCGGATTTTGCTGTGGCAAGATCTCTTGCCAGATCGGTGTTGCGTTGTTCGGCGGCTGCTTTTTGAGTTTCAGCATCGGCAAGTTTTTGCTTGAGATCGGTTTCGTTCGTTCTTGCTGTGTCGCGCTCGGTTGTGGTGGTTTCCAGTTGTTGCTCGAGTTGCGTTCCTCGAGTCTTCGCTGCGTCGAGATCCGTTTTTGTCTCTTTCAGTTCGGCTTCGGCACGGTCGGCTCGGCCTGTGACTTCTGTGAGTTTAGTTTCTGTTTCGGTGAGCTTCGTCTGCGCTTCTGTGAGCTTGGCTTCAACTGATTCTTTTCCAGAAGTTGCGGTCGACAAATCTCGTTGGAGTTTTGCAATCGTTCCTTCGACGACGAGGCGCTCGGCCGTGCGTCTGGCTTCAGCAGCCTTTTCGTCAATCGCTGCTTGATCGATTTTGGATTGCAGATCGAGAGCTTTGGTTTCTAATTCCTGACGTTGAGTTTCTGAAAGTTTCTTTGCTTGATCCGTTTCAGTACGTGATGTTTCGAGCTGATCCTTTGTCGCCGTTAGTTCGTCTCGAACTTTTTGAAGCTCTTCAGCCGAAGTCGTCTTGGCCGTTTCTGCATCGCGGGCGGCTTGCTCTTGTTGAGTTTTTGCCGTTTCGAGCTGCTGCTTGAGAGACGCGACGTCGGTTTCGAGTTTGCCTTTTTCTTCGGTGAGTCGATCTACAGTCTGTTGTTTTTCGGCGCGCTCGCGGGCGAGTTGCTCGGTAAGTTCTTGAACTTTCGGGTCGGTACCGTCCGTGGTGCCGCCTGGTTTGTCGACTTTGGCTTCAGGCGGTTTCTCGTCGGGTTTAGCTTCAGGTGGCTTCTCGTCGGGTTTAGCTTCAGGTGGCTTCTCGTCCGGCTTAGCTTCCGTTGGTTTTTCGCCTGGTTTCTCGTCTACTTTAGTTTCGCCGGGCTTCTCGTCCGTTTTCGTTTCACCGGGTTTTACTTCGCCAGGTTTTACATCTGTTTCTACTTTCGCCGTTTCATCAACAGGTTTGCGATTGAGTTGGCGGACAACCCAGTCTTTGCCGACTTGCAAAAGCTTCAATCCGGCGGCGGCAAGACCAGCCTCGACCAGCACATTACCGGCAAGTTTCTTGAGATCGTCCGAAGTGAGCGGATTGTTTTCTCCGGCTCCTGCAGTTGTCGGCTTATAAGGTATCTCGGAACCGGGATCGCCCGGTTTGACCTCGCCACCAGGTACGGTGACTGTTCCGGTGCCATCACCGGTAGTGCTCTGGGTTTTTCTTACATATTCCTTGTACGCGTCTTGTCGATTCTTGTCGAAGCTCGCGGTAAATTCCAGCTCCGGTCTCAAGCGCAACGCTTCGGCTAGTAAGGTCTGTCCTTTCTGGAGCAGCTCGGGATCACCGCTCTTGATGAATGTGAAGGCTGCTTCGGCTCGAACTTTTCCCGGTTCCATATATTGAAGGTAGGCGTTCCATTCTTTGTTTGCCGCTTCTCGACGTTGTTCGAACAATGGCTTGGTGTCTTCGCCGCGTTTGTCTGCTTGAATGATTGCTCGGTCGAGAAGCATTCGTTCGCGGAAGGTCGACATTCTCGTGTCGAGAAGAGCTTTCGAATCAGTCTTCGCGTCGGATTCTTTGATCGCCTGATCGAATAGATCGACTGCGCTCTTGGCGCCGTCTTTCGATGCTTTTTCGAGACCCTGCGATAACAGCTTCCCTGCCTCGGTTGGCGCGGGTGAAGCCGACTGACTCAATTTCGCAGGCAATGGTGGCATACCGTCGTACGCCGGTTTTCCTGCGGCTTTGCGCTTCTCCGCCATGTCCGTGTAGCTCTTGAGGAGCTGTTCCTGGAAGCTGGCGCTGAATTGCAATTCCGGTCTGCGAGCCACGGCGTCCATGAGAAGCTGTTCTCCAGCTGCAACCTGTTTGTCGTCGCCTGATGCAATCAAACCGAAACCGACTTTCGTTCTCTCCATACCAGGAGATAGATAGTCTTGATACTTGTCCCAGTTCATCGAATCCTGCGTCTTCTGCGACTCGAGAACAGTCTTGGAAAGCTGATCGGTTCGACCTACAACCTTGGCTGCGGCAAGGTCGAGGTTGATTTTTTCTTGTAATCCTTTTTGCAAACCTTCCATCAGAGCGGGATGATTCAACGAATCAGCTTGCTCGATGCGGGCTCGGTCTCCCTGCAATTTTTTCTGGGCATCGCTGGGCAGGTCGGTTTGCTTCCAGATATCTGCCGAGATTTCATGCCAACGACCAGCCGCTGCCACATTAATAGATGGAGGACTAAAATCTTCAACCTTCCCTGCTGTCTGTTTGCCGGTTTCCTGGCTAAGACCCGAGTAGGGGGTGAACTGTTGGGATGACTGACCTGGAGATTCTTTTACCATGCTGATTGAAGCTCCACTTTTTGAAAAGTGAAGGGGTCGGGGGGACTCCGTGCTAGGTATGTCTATCCGCGTTGTTCAGGTTTTGGACAAAAAAAGCGACGAAATTCACGGCATACTATTGATATTGGTGTAGGTCTGGAGAGAACGCACACAGGGCGATGCATGGCATCGCCCCTACATTAAAGGGAGCGATTTTAGTCAGCCAGAGCGTTTAATGTAAATCCACAAAAATGACACGCCCTTATGGAAGAGTAGAAGAGTGCTGGATGGCCTGGGAGGGAGCCGCACGCTAATAGGAGGCGAAAGTTGTTGTTTGATCTAACGGAAACCCAAGAAAAACAGTTCACTCACTCAGTTTCAAAAGATTCAGTTCCAGATGACCGCATAGTTATCGATTACCAACTCTGGCTCAAGCAGAAGACAGAGATCATGGCGTTGAAATTTCTGGTCACAATGCAAATCATTGGCATTGTCATCCTGGCGACTGCGATTGGCTATTTGCTGTTCCGCGGCTATTGAAGCCCGACTAGATCTGCTTTGAGATCCTCGGCTTTTTGATAGCGATCCTCAGGTTTTTTCTCAAGACACTTAAGGACTATGGTCTGCAACTCCGGTGCGATCTGGATGTTTGCAGCAACGCGAGAGAACGCAGTTGGCTGCTGGCTGATCTGATTGGTCATTGTGTCACGTGCAGTGCTGCCGGCAATCGGGGCGATGCCGGTGATGGCGCGGAACATGACGCAACCGAATGAATAAATGTCGGAACGCGTGTCAACATGCCCGGCAACGCATTGCTCCGGGCTCATGTAAGCCGGAGTGCCGGTGACGTATCCATCGAGAGTTACTTTTTCTTCGCGCGCTTGGGCTGGATCGGTCGGCATGGCCAAACCGAAATCGACGAGTTTAACTGTGTCCGGCTTTCCATCTTGATCGACAAGCATTATGTTAGCGGGTTTGAGATCCCTGTGAATCACACCGTTTTGATGCAAGTGCACGAGTGCCTCGGCGACCTGCACAAAAATCGGAATACAACGCTCGGCCGGAAGATGACCAAGGTTACGAATCAAGCGGCGCAAAGAGGTTCCATCAACTAGTTCCATTACGATGTAGGGGGCACCATCTGCGGTACTACCAAGATCGTGTACTCGAACAACATTTGGATGATTCAGTTTTTTCGCTGCGCGTGCTTCTCTTTGAAAACGCTGAACATCGCGTTCGTTTAATTGCTTGAGAATTTTTATGGCGATGTACTCACCGTCGGATTTTTCAACCGCTCTGTACACGATGCCCAATCGACCACGACCCAGCTCTTCTAAAAGCTCATATTTGTCGGATATGATTGTTCCGAGCACAACAGCGTCTCCGGGGCGTCTATAGGCGTTCTATGGACCATGTACCCGGGCCAAAACCGTGATTAAACTCACCACTGGCACTAAGCTAGCATCGTGCCAATGGCGCCCCAATTCAAGCGAGTTTGTTAGAAGCGAATCCTACCGGGACCTGGTGGATTCCAGACCCAGCCTTTCCCTGGCCCACCGGCTCGTCCGGCGGGATTCCAATGCCAGTAACGGCCATGACCAGCTCCGCCAGCCGCACCGGGCGGATTGACATGAGCGTAGTTCGTATACCGCACTTTGCCTGGACCTGGCGGGTTCCACACCCAACCGCGTCCTGGTCCACCGGCTCTACCAGCGGGATTCCGATGCCAGTACTTCCCGTGACCCTGTCCACCAGCGGGACCGGGAGGATTCCAGCACCATGCTTCCTGGGTCGCAACTGTCCCGGCCAGACCAACGGCCAGCAACATGCATTGCCATTTCATATGATTACCTCCATTAACAACTGACCTTGAATGAACGGCGAATGGAATTTTCCGTCCACATCTTTAAAGACGACAGAACGGATTCAAGAGTTCAAAGCAATCAGATGAATTTATTGAATTTAAGAAAGTTCGGTCAGCATGGAGAGGCGCTAACAATCTAACTTATATAAAGGTACAATTCGAGGCGATCGATCATTTGTCGATCACGATTCATTGAGGGCGATGCATGGCATCGCCCCTACAGATAGACCGAGTTCCACGGTACAAGCATATGACGAAGAAAGTAGCACCTCAGAAATCATCCGGATCGAGTGATACCGCCGACGATATCGTTCGTTTCGTGCAGCGTGAACTGAAGAAGAAAGCTGATAAGGCAAAAGCGATTGAAATGGCTGCATACATGAAAACGCAGTTGCCGTTCTATGGCGTTCAAAAGCCGGACCGCGTGCCGATAATCAAGGTTCTCAAACAAAATCACAAACCGCAATCGCTGGCCGAATATGAAGATGTCGTTCTCGCTCTGTGGAATTTGCCTTATCGAGAAGAAAAGTACATAGCGCTCAATTATGCCGACGAGTTTATCAAAATCGCCACCCCTAAAACGGTGAAGCTCTTCGAAAGGATCGTCAGGGAAGGCGCCTGGTGGGATTTCGTCGATGTAGTCGCCTCGCATTTGATCGGTCACATCTATCAGAAAAATCGCGCCGAACTCAATCCGATCATGGACAAGTGGATCAAAGATGACGATTTCTGGATTCGCAGAACTGCCATTCTCAGCCAGCTCAGGCACAAAAAGGAAACGGACAGCGAACGACTGTTCGATTATTGTTTGCGCTGCGTCGATGAAAAGGAGTTCTTCATTCGCAAGGCGATTGGATGGGCGCTCCGAGAGTACAGTTACACGGATCCTCAAGCCGTAAAGAAATTTTTGTTGGCAAACAAAGATCGCTTGTCTACCTTGAGTTTCCGAGAGGGCTCCAGGGTGATGGTCAAGAAAGGGCAGATGAAGGTCTGAGCCGCCTGGACGACCCATGCTTCGCCTCTACAATTAAGGGGCGATGTATAAAAGAACCGATGTTGTGTATCATTATTAATCTTCCTGGATCGAATCGAGGTTTCCAAGATTCGCGGGTGTTTGATGGGTATGTAAGCGAGACGTGGGACAAGGAGTAACAGTTATGGGTTTTGGGTTAAAAGCAATACTGGAAAAGGGAGCAGCCCTCGGTCTATGCCTGACGCTTGGCGCTACTCTCCCCGCATACGCCCAGGTGGCCGGTGCCGATCAGGGAATTTTCAACGATGAAGAGCAAATGCTCAGAATCAACAATTCGCAAGTTCAGCAATATGAACAGCAAAAAGAAACAGCGGAACGCGATCTAGCCGCCGAAGAGCAGAAGACCGCTCCCTATCGTCTTTACGTACAGCAGAAAGTACAAGAGCTTCAAAAGGGTGCCACCGCTCCTGGTGCCAAGGGCAAAGCCGATGCAAGCCAACTTGGAGTCTTTCAAGACTGGTTGCGGAAAGACAATGAGTACAAAGCGAAACAACAAGCTTATATCAGCCAACTGCAATCAACGATTACGAATTTGCAGAAAGGTCAAAACAACACATTAGCTAATTTGCAAAGCGACATTGGCGCGATGCGCGAAACGGTTCAAGATAGAAAAGATTCCGAGAAGTTCAATCAAATGATGCAGACCAATTACTTCAATGAACTGCAAAGCGAGATGGGTGCAGCCTCCTGGGGTAGACCACCGACTGATGGGACATTCAACAGCACCGGCGGCTACGGCATGATGGGTGGCTACGGAATGGGAATGATGGGTCGCCAAAACGGACCCGGCGGTCGCTGGTGGTAATCAGCTAACGAAAAATTGATCATGAAATTGTAGGGGCGCTCGCAAGGGCGCCCTTCTTTTATGTTATAGACGAGACCGTTCAAGTGGGTGAGAAGGGCGCACTGCGCGCGCCCCTACACATGGTTCAACGACGCATCATAGAATCAGGTCAGTTCCCCCGCCCTGGTAATCGCCAGTGCGGTTCGTATAAGTCCAGGCGCGTTGCCTTCGTAGACGAGGTAACTCTCTTTCCAGATCGGATCGAATTTGTTCTTGTACTGACGCAATCCCTTGTATGAGAAGAACCGATTCATATGCTCGTAAATCTCATGGATAGCCCGTTCCTCCAACGACGCATCTTTGTCATCGCCGACGCCCGATAGGGCTGCGAGTCCAAGATTGAAACGATGGAAGCCATCTTCTTTCAAAGCCAACAATAATTTCGCGAAGAGAAAATCCATCGTGCCGTTGGGAACGTTCTCCCTGTGCCGCATCATATCAATCGATGCTTCCTGATCTGCATACGACGGCACTTGATTTACGAATGCGATGATGGCGCCTTTCGGATCTTTGAGAACGAACAAAGTTTCATGCGCGACCATTTCACGATCGAACCAACCGAGACTGAAACCGCGTTCGCGCCTGCCTGGAAGTGATAACCATTCGTCCGAAACGGCTTTGACTTCATCGAGCAGTTCCACCGTATGTGGTGCGGTTCGTTTTTCTAAAACAAATCCATCCTTCTCGAATTTTTTGATCTTCGACTTGAAGTTCTTTCCCTTCACAGTTTTCTCAGCGAAATGATCGAGGTTGATAACTGCTTCCTCACCCACTTTCAGGACTTCCAATCCAACCTTTTTGTACATCTCCAGATTGTCGGGTTTGACTTGCAAGAATGCCATCTTCCAGTCGTTCTCATGACAGAACTCTCGAAACTCGGTGGTGACTGTTTGCAATTCATTGCTCACCCCGACTGGATCGCCGAGACCGATGGCGACGTTCAAAACTGTTTTGTATGCGATGAACGTGCGGTTGGATTCCAGAAAGAAATATGATTTGTCGGGCATGACCTTGTAGTGATCGAGTGCATCTTTACCGTTCTCTTTCAGCAGAACAAGCGCGTGTTCGCGTTCTTTCGGTTGCGTCGAGAGTTGGTAATAAACTGGTCGGAACAGACTATATGCTCCATAAGCAGCCGCGAATCCGCCGAACACATGCAACGAATCGAGGAACCATTTTGCAAATCGACTGTGCGGCGTCAAGTCGGGATTGCCTATCAGAGTGATTTCGCGCAAGCATCGCATGAACGCATCGTACAATTCAAAATTGATCTGGAAGTCTCTTTTCTCGAGCAGAAAGAATCCGACGGTTCCATAAACCAGCACTATCAAGAAGCTGAATATGAGCCGTTTTACACCAGTTCCCAAACTCGGTCGCTCGCTCTTTACGATGAACCTGCTGCGGAAACACCACAATAGAGCTGCGGCAAATATTGGCACGGTGACGGTGATGTTGGAGATCAAACTGTTCAAATCACGATCTTTGATCCACGTGATGTATTCGCTGCCGAGCCGCGCTATGTGCAGCAGTGCGGACGCGACGACGAGGAACATCGTCGTCCACAGCGCGCTTTGTTTGCGTTTGAAAAGATTGAACGAGAGATAGATCAGGAAGAGTCCGAAGACGACATGCAACGACTTGCTGAAGTGGTAATAGTCGTACGGAACGACCAGCGAGAACAGTTTCGGATAATGGGCAATTCTTTCTGCCAGCGGCTGGATCATGGCAACCAGACCGGTAAAGAAAACGGCAATCGACACCACCCAGATCGGCAGGTTTTCCAGCAGGTCCGTCCAGCGTTCCGGCTCTCCAGATTTATCTACCTCTTCCTGCGTGATGTGGCTGACCTGAGGTAGCTGGTAGCCGGTTTCGTACTGGCTCTCATCCGGCTGCGCAGTCAACTCCTCGGACGATTCCTCATCCGAAATTTCGTCCTTAGACTTGGGGGTGGAGTTAATTTCCGAATCTTGATCCATAATGGTGCATTGTAAACACTTTTGGTGACGGCCTTGTATCGGTTAACACTCTTAGTTTTCACAGTATTCTTGTTCTGCGCTGTTCCCGCTTTCGCCCAGGATGAATCCGGGGAATTCGGGCGCTGGCCGTTCCCTGACAGCGTTGATGCGCTGCCCAAGGAGTGCCATCCCGGGCAGCCGTTTGCCGGATTCCCGCGCTATCAGCGAACCGTCGACTGGATGGCGATTCCGAACTGGCTGGCGGGCGATTGGCTGTCAAAAGATTATCGTATCTTGAAAACATTGGAGCACAGCACCGGAGTTGTTCGCACGATTCCTACCTCGACCATCTCGCCGATCGCCGATCACTTCGGGGACCAGATCGACAATCGAGGAAATGCATGGTCGTGCAACATCACGCCGTTCACCAATCACGTTCTATTGCAACAGCAAGGAATGCAGGATTCGCAGTATGTCTTCGGGATGAAGGCGCTGGAAGTGAAAGCCGATCAAGTTGCGGTCTGGCAGCGGATTATTCATGCCATCGTCAATCCGCAAAACAATCAGATCCATGATTCGTATACGGAAGAACGAGTGACGGAATTCATTCCGTCCGGCGAAGGAATGATCACCGCGCAAGGAACCAGCGCATTCTACGATCCGAATGGCGAAGCGACTTACACGACTAACACCGTTCGCTTGATGCGGCTAACCAAGCCATTCCGACCTGCTGCTCAGCGCTTCGGTGTTGATTTAGAAGGTTCATTCATCGAATATTTGCAGAACTCCGGCAGAGGTAATCTGGTTCGCGGCGCTCCGCAAGAGTGATACTATCAGCAGTGCCACCACATCCGCATATTATTGAGCTTTCGCCCAACGAGGAAAACGAAGTTGCCGATCGTCCAGGTCCCGTTTTCGTGCAGCTCGCTCGATCCCCAAGTCTGCTTTGTCTTTGAGGAATTTATTGGAAGAATTCTTCCTTGCTAACTCGAATTGCTTTCTCGCCTCTTTGTACTCTCCGGCAGCTTGCAATAGAAGCCCTCTAAGATAGTAAAGTTCCGCGAATTCCTCAGGTGTGGTGGCTTGAATCGATTTTAACCCATCTTTTGCTTCGAGGTCTTTGTCATGTTCGATCGTCTCCGCGTAGGGTCGCAGCGGTTTTGAAACGAACTGAGATAACGGCATGAATACTGATGTATTGCGCGTCGATTCTCGCATAAGCCGGCTGTTCCTGTAAAAGAGTGAATTAGGTATCCGGAGAGGCATGGCTCCAATTGCCACACCTCGTACTGGCCTACTCTTGTCCGCTCCCAGAAAAACGGCTTCATATTCTACGTCTTTTCTTCCGTTTAGCTGTTCTTTCAACATCTGCCTGATTTTCATATCCTCTGGCGGGAACGTCCTCGGATCATCACCTGTAACATAAATTAGTTGAAATTGGGCTTTTGCCACAGAATCAGAATCAGCGTAGACGGGCGCGTCCGTCAGAACGCACGAGGCAAAGATCAACAATGCCGCAATGTAATTCAAGTTGGATTTGATTTCCGTACTCAAATCACTCATTTTCAGTGTTTACACCAGTGATCAGTCTGCTTCGATCTTATAACATTTAGGCTTACCAGGTTTTGTTGGATGGTGGCATGCAATCACGTCGAAGCCATTTCATTCGTTCTTTTCTGCGCGTTCAGGTTGTGTCTGTTATCGCGATGTTCTTAGCTGGATTGATTCTGAGTCATTTCGATGCGGAGAACAAAGCTATGTGGTCCAAAGAATTCGTCAGATGTGGGAACATCCAATACTCGTTTGAGAATTACTCACTTGCTAAAGTTTGTTATGAAACCGCCTTGCAGTATGAACCGGACAATGCGATCGCAAAGAGCAATTTAGGTGTCGTTCTCTATACTACTGGCATGTACAAAGCATCCACAGCTATGATGCGAGAAGCGATCAAGTTGGATCCGAAGAACCCAATTGCGTATTACACACAAGCAAAGAGTCTAATGCGGTTGCAACGTTACGAAGAAGCTTTCAATCACGCAAAACTTGCGGTCGGACTTGATCCAATAGATCCAATTGCATATCAAACACTCTATAGTGCGGCTCTTTGTGTTAAGGAAGAAAGCACCGCTGGTGATGCCTATGCGGAATGGACGAGACTCAGTTCCAGCAATGAAACGATCAAGTCGGCAGAGACCAAGGAAGAACCAGTTCTCCTAGCTTACTGAGAACCTCGGAATGTTCTTTGATTAATTCGAAGTTGCTCGATACGGAAAGCGAAGTTGCTTCGGGTGTATGAATTTCCTTTTGTCGAGAACGGCTTGCAGTCCAAAATGCGCGTTTGTTCGCAAGCGATCATCTGTGGCGCTTTTTTCCAGCCATTCATAGAGTTCTTTCGCTGAATCGAGACTACCTATTGCTTGAAGCGACAGCGCGTTCAGATATTTGGCTTCAGCTTCTTCTGTAGGATTTGCTGCAGCATACTTGTTCAATGAATTGATGGCTCCATCGTAGTCGCCTCGTTCAATCATCATTGCGGGTTGCTTCAATTTTTCACTTACGAAATCTGAGAGGGCTAGTACTTTCGGAACTGGGTCGCTGGGCTTCCTTTGAGTTTTTTGTGGTTCCAATGGTGGGTATGTTCGCCGATCAAGATGTTCACCTGGAATTTGCTCATAGTCACCTTTGATCTTGAGCCAAACATCCTGCGTACGCCTTTTTGAGCTCTGCTCATGATCAAACACTGCCTGGTACTCTATGTCTTTTTTACCGTTCAGCCTTTTCTTCAAATTCTGTCTGATTTGCATATCCTCAGATGGCCACCAATGGAGCTGATCACCGGCGTCTTGACCCAAAGCCCCACACGCCAAGCTAAGACTAGAAACAACTGAAAGCGCGAATATCAATCTGCGATTCATAAACTTTTCCGAAGCTGGTCGCCTTCTTTGTCAATCATACACCGGGATGCTTTACCATAGACATCGGTTGCTGGTCGGAGGTTCCCGTGGTCGCGAATTTCGGCACCGTGGATGGTGTCATCGATGGAATGTATCAATCAGTTTCTTTTGGTCCTGCTGCTGGTCCTGACTATGAATTGATGCGACTATTGTTTCATCCACAGGGGCGAATCACTCCACCTAAAGAAGATACCAATGGTTCAATTCTCTCTATGAATGTCGGCGAGTTCATCACACGGTTCGACAGCATGTTGAACGCGGAAGGTATCATAGAAACCGGCGGTCGAGAAGTTGAAGTCGAAAGGAAGACTTCGATTTTTAAGCGAACCGCTCACGTTCTCAGCAGCTACGAGTTCTATGTAGATGACGAACCGGTTGCGAGAGGAGTAAACTCTTTTCAACTGGTTCAAGATGCGGATCGGTGGTGGATTCTGCATCTAACATGGGATCGAGCAATCAAGGGCGAACCTTTGCCCAGCCTGTGATAGGTTATGAATACTAGCAATTAGCAGAAAAATCTCATCATGCATATGGGAACACTGGCAACCGAAAGAAGTTCAGAGAGATCATGAGATCGTAGAATTACAGCACAGCGGCGGAGAAAGACATTGAAAAAATACCAGGTATTGCTGAGTTCGCTCCTTGTGTTGGGAATTGTCGATTGTATGCTCGCGCCAAACGCGGACGCATATGAAGTGTCCATCAGATCTTCCGGCGGCGTGAGCGCGGGTCCGAATCTGGAAGATTACGAGGCGACGGTCCTGGATAAGATTGCGGAACAGGTGAAAGGCGCTCAGATTCCGAAGAATTCGCGCATTCGTGTCGTCGTGAATGAGAGCGGTAAATTCTCCGAGGTCACTTTCCTCGCGCCGAGACCTGAGAAATCGGTGAAGGACGAACTCGTCAATAAGATTTCCGCGCTTGCGTTGTCGCCGCCTCCCGGACTGAGCGGAACCGTTCAATTCACTCTGGAATTCAACGCAAGTGAATTGGGTGGACCTTACAATCGCAATGGTATTTCCATAAGCTCCGGTAGAGGGGTGACGATGTCCGGTGGTGTGATCGTCGCGCCGGGCTCGGATAGAAGTGCAGCGTCGAGTTCTGAGAAAGGCGCCGCGCCACTGCCTGAACTTCAACAATCGAAAATTAGAAATCAGAGCATCGACATTCAGCAGCGGATGCGAAATTCTATGGAGAGGCATCGCGAAATCAGCGAAGATCGACGTGGCAATCGTGAGCTGCTCTGGAATTTAAGGAACAAGATCAAAGATTGCACCGAAGCCCTACAAGGCACGGATCGGAAGTTGTTGAAATCTTCGCTGGAAGATCTGGCAAATGACATCGATGCACTTCCGTATTTGACCAACGGAATTTCTCTCACCTCCGATGTGGAAAGGCTCATCCTTGAGGTTGCAAGAACCCCTGGCATAGCCAATCTCGAACCACAGATAAGCAAGGTGGGAGCGAGCTTAGAACGAAAGACAAAGCTCGGAATTTTAAGTTCGTTTTTCGATCTGAATGAAAAATCGAAAACAAAATTTGCAATCGAACTTTCGGATCGGTTCTACAGCATCAAACTTGCACGATTGAAAGAGTTTTTTCAAATCAACGAAGATTGGCTTGCAGACATGACCGACATAGCAGAGCAGAAAGGCAAGTTTGATGATGCGATTGATTGTCAGAAAAAGATGTTGGCGCTCTCAAAGGATCCAAATGCCGTCGGAATCACCAATCTCATCTTAGCTAGATTGGAGATTGCACGAGGCAACAACGCCGAAGCAAAAGTCGCTTGTGAAAAGGCAATCAAACTGCTGTCGGGATCGAAACAGCAAGGTTCTACTGATGACAGACTAACATCAAGCCTCGCTGAACTTGCCACCAAATTTGCCACCAGTGATGTTGCACTCGCGGATAAACTAGCAAGACAATCCGTCGACAGTCTCTTGTCGCAAGCTCAACCTGAGCCGCATGATGCCGGGCGCGCCAGAGGTTTCATCGCTAATCAATCCAGGAGTCGGGATACTGAGATCAAAACTGCGATAACCGCTTTACTCGAACAATATAAAACGACGAAGAATTATCCCGCCGGCGTGTCACTACTTGAGTACACGGTGAATAAGATGAGACCAGCGCGAGGGGATGACAACGAAGTTGTGAATGACTTGCGTTGCAGGCTTGCCGACTTCACTTTGTATGCGAGTTCGCATGACGCGAAGCAGAAGACGAAATGGCTTGCACAATCGGATGCGGCTTTTCAGATTGTTCTGAAGGTTGAAAAACAAAGGGACGTCAATCAATACAAGCGCTTGATCAGAGCGAGAGTAGAGCAGTTCGACAAATTAGGGTACGAGCAAGAAGCCAAGTCGCTCGAAAAGTTGTTGGAACTTTAGTTCTTCCGATTATAATGAGCGAATGAGTCAAGCTGGCCAGGACGAATTCGAATTCAAAGTAATTTTCCAGAAGGAAGTTTACTTCATTCCTATTGTGGGCGTCGTCATGCTGTCGAGCATTGCTGCTGCTGTAGTCAGCATGATTTGTGGTGCCATTTTTCCGTTCATACCAGTTGAAGTGATGATGACGATCGACTGCGCGATTGGAGTTCTCGCCGGAGTATGCTGGGTGCATCATCACATGCGAATTGAGGGTGGTAGAAAGCTCGTGCTAAATCGCGATGGAATCACGTTTTACAAGTTCGCCAATGAAAAGCGATTGATACGATGGGACGACATCAAGAGAGTTGTAGAGTCCGAACATGACTACGGGGACGGCATTGATTACACTCTGAAATTGGATCTGCAACTCGGGAGTTTCAAGATTAAGAACGATCAATTCCACGATTACGACAGCATCAAATTCATCATCATCAACAGACTGCCGCAAATCTCGACGACGACAAGTTCAGCTAAGTATCACAGTGTTGCTAGTTATGATGTCACGAAAGCGTTTGAACAGTGGGGTTTTGTCGGCAGCCCCAGCGGATTCATTGAGGAACGCCGCGCCGGCGATTAACCTTCACGGTAGTTCCCATATTCCTGAATCAAAGCTTTCACGCCTTCTTCAGTTGTTTTGCCTTGAGTGAGTTCTTCGATTAACTTTTTGTCGCCGATAATTTCCAGCGCCTTCCATGCCTTTTCGCGCACCTTACCATTGGGATGCGCCGTGGCAACGTAGTACAACGGCGGGATGCTGAGCGGGCGCTTCTCTTTTGCGAGCTGCTCGATTGCCGTTTTGCAGGCTTCGTAGTCCTCGGTCTTCAAGCAATTGACAAGCATCTTGAAGGTGAAGTGATCGATTTTGTTCATCACGGACTGGGCAGCATCATGCACGACGCCGGTCATTGACTGAAATTTTTGTTGATAATCGCTCATCGGACTCATCCAATAATATGCAGGCGGAACATGGCTATGATAACCTGTTTTTGAGGCTTTGAGGAGATTTGTTCTGATGGTAGTGAGACGAGCAAGAGCAGCCAATCGGCTCCCCTTTGCGCTTGTCTGCGCCGTCTTGTCGTTGCAGGCTTCGATTGTTCCCGCCTTGGCGGTCGAGAGCAAGTGGACGACGGAGAATCTTTTGGATGCGCGAGACATCACAGAACTCTCATCGGAAACCGACAGCATCAGGAAGATCGATGAAGCAACAATCGACAGATTGCTTGCCGAGATGTGGACGAACGCCGACTTCAATAGCGAAGCGAATATCACCCTGTCGAGAACCGCGTCGAAAGCCTTGAAGACAGTTCTTGTGCAAGATGATCCACGGCTTCAATCCACTCGATATCTCCTGGCCGAATCAGTTCTGCGTAGATTGCGAACGGGCGAGTGCTCAAGTGAATTGAAAACAGTCTTGAAACAAGAGTTGGATCGCGATCAAAAGCAAGAAGCTAAATTTCGAAAAAATCTTTCTGAATCGGAGAAAAAAGAACTCGGCGTTGAGTCGGAAACATCGTTTCTGGATCGCTATCAGATTCTGGCAAAGACCATTCGGCAAGACCTTCCGGAGGCATTGGTCTACAGGGCGCGATTGTTGTTTTGGGATGGTCGAATAAATGACTCCACACGTCTCTTGCGTTTGGCAAGGTATTGGAGAGATATCGAATACAGTGGCGCGCTGGGCAAAAAAAATGTTGCTGGTCTGACGCCGCAACGCGGACATACGCAGGTTGATGTCGAGGCTCTATATCAGCAGAGTTTGAACGATTGGGAAAGTTATGCCAGGGCTCCAAGCGATCAGACGATGCAATTGGTCGAGGAATTTTGCACGGCGCATTCCGGCACTCCACCTTTCGTCAGCGAGAGGGATGCTTTGCATTGGCAAACAAGGAAGAAGATTCTCGAAGGAATCGCCGCCGATGCAGCAGGCAATCACGGAGCGGCTGGAGAGTCTTTCGCACAGGCTCGTGAGATTAGCCGCAAATGCATGGATGTGTTTGAAGACTTGGTGGCACGGTACTACCTTGGTCGCAACATGCTGGCAAGTTCTCATCCTGTCACCGCATTTGATGAACTGAATGGCGTGTATGAGGCAGCGAGAAGATCGATTGAAGGTCGGCGGGACGGGCTGCTTTACAGAGGTCTTGGACTGGCAAGCTTGCGAGCAATGACTGATTGCATGATCGCAAGAATCGACAGAGTACGCGATACCGAATACGGTGTCCTGCCGGCGACGTCGAACGGAAAGTTCAGTTGTAATCTCGTTGAAGCCACAGACGAGTTGTCTTTAGAAAAATATATGAGCCAAGCGAAAGCCGCTGCGCAGCTTCGATCCGAGAAAGATTATGAAGAACTGGCAAGCAATCTCTATCACACCGCATATCAGTACAAGTCGACCGGTAAGCAAAGACAAGCACGAATTTTGTTCTGGAATGCAATTGCGATCTACGACAAGTATTTGCCATCGCAACCAAGACTCTTATCGAACGCGCTCTACGATCTCGCTGAATCATACATGTGGGGTGAGGATTACGATGCTGCAATTCCGATCTTCACTCGATGCGTGGACATTCGTCGTCGAATGAATCCGAATTCGAACGAATACGTAATGACTTTGAGTACACTTGGTCGAGCGTACATGAATTCCGGAAAATCAAAGGAAGCCGTCGTCTGTCTAAAGAAGGCTTTGCATGGGCTGATTCACAACGAGCAGTTGCAATCGAATAAGGTTCTCAATCTCGCCGCCAGAATACGAAACAGTCGGCGAACCCATGCCGGCACCGACAGTGGTGCCGAACCGGATATCAACGTGGTTGCCACCGCATCCGATACTGACACCAGCGATGGTAGCAATCGCGGAACGGAATTCTATTCCGAGCAGTTGTGTTTGATGCCACTGCATACGCAACTAGATTCGGTGGCAGATAATCGTCGCAAATCCGATCCTGACGCGATTCCGCAAATCGATGATCTATGGCAAGTTCTTGCTGACGCTTATAGTCGAGGTAAGTATTTCGACGAAGCTCAAGAAGTATCGAAAAGTCTTTTGGACTTAAGAAAGAGCGATAGGCGTTCTTCAAAGAACACTGTCCTTGATAGCCTATGGCAACTGGCCTACATATATAGTGTCTCTTATAAACCTGAAGAAGCGAAGAAGCTATTTTCTGAAATGGTTCGAGAGCATGCTCATGAGAGTGGTAAACCTCTTGCTGATTGGCTTTACACTCTTGGTGTACTGGAAGATTCAATAGGGAAACCAAAAGAGGCAGCCAAGTCTTTTTCAACTGCCATCAGTCAGTACAAGAAAGAGATCGCTAAACTGCACCCGGTGAAAGATAAGGAACAGATTCAGAACATCGGCTGGACTATTGCTGATCTGCAATACGAGCTGAAGGCTAAGCAGAGATGTCCGGAATCAAGTGTCGATTATCTGAAAGCTTATCCCACGAGTTACTGGTCCAAGAGCAGGTTCCCGCTCAAGATCTTCATTGATGACAGTCAAGATCATGGGTTTGGACCCGTTCTCCATAAGCGATTTGAAGAAGGAGTGAATCAGTGGATCACGACTCCAGGACTGGATGTCAGTTTTAAATTTGTCGATGACAAAGAAGAGGCGGATATTTATCTGGAACGTGTCAGTAATTACGATCAGATTCCAGTTGGCTCTGGCGGGGGAGCGGTGGCTACTTTCGTTCAGAAAGGAAATCGTCTGACGCGTGAAATCGATCGTGTTCACTTGCGAATCTATTGTCCAGAGCACGATGCAGAGGACTTGGCCAACTACGCAGTGGAGCATCTTTATACGTTAGCGTTGCATGAGTTTGGACACGCACTTGGTCTTGGCCACTCACCCAGTGGGCTCGACGTCATGTACTGGAAAAGTGCTATTAGGAAATTATCGAAACGCGATAGGGCTACCCTGCTAAAAGTCTATGGTTGCAAAGGGCAAAACCCGGGCTAATTTAGGTTTTCAAGGGTTTAGACGGTTCTAATCCGGTGTACATAGATAGCAACGGAAGTGGATAGGTCGAAAGACCGTTTTCCTATCGGCATTCAAAGCGGGACCAGGCAACGGTCGCGGCGGATCATGTCGCTCGGAAAATTTGAAGGGGGTTGTGATGTTAAAGCTGAAAAGACCAGTGTCCCTGTTCCTGGCGCAAGCCATGATCGCGGTGACCTTACCAGTATCGGCACTGGCTGCGCCGGTCGGAGCTCCATATCAAGGGCAGTTCGAATTGCCCATCAATGAAAAGCTGGATGATGCCAGTTTGACTGCATACAACAACAGCGCACCGATTCCTGGTGTCGCAGCGGCAACGGCAGAACCAACTGCGTCGACAGCGGTTCCTGCAGCGACTGAAGCGAGTGCTACACCTGTAGCGGCTCCAGCTACTACGACAACTTCCGCTTCTTCAACAAGCGTCAAAAGTTCTCCAGCTGTCGAACTTGGTAGTTTGCCTGATGACGGTAAAACCGTTCTCGAAATCGAAGACATATTAAAGACAGAAGCTACGCCGCTCACAGCGGGCATCGAACAAAATATTATGGAACAGGAAGTTCTCGTCGTTGATAACGATCAAGAAGAAGACGAGCTTGCGGTTGATGCGGGACGTTGGAAAGAAATGCAAGACGAACCCGGCAAGACCAAAATCACTTCCGGTGCCGTTTTCCCAGTAGTTATTATCAGCGCCCTGAGTAGCAAGACCTCCAAGGTCGGCGACCCGATGGAAGCGCGCTTGAAAGTCGATATCAAAATCGGCGGCAAGTTGGTTGCGAAGAAAGGCGACAAGGTCATGGGACATGTCTCCAGCGCCAGCAAAGCAAGAAGAATTCTCCATGCTGAATTGTCGAAGAACCGCTGGATGCGCGCCAATGGCTGCGTCGGCTTGCAATTCGACGAAATCGTCACCGAGTCCGGCGAGCACCTGCCATTGATGGCATCACCCGCACGCCGCGCCCGCATCGTCAAGAACGCCAACGAAGGACGAGTCCTCGGCGTCAACGACAACGGCGAAATCGCCACACCACTTTCGGGACAACTCAAAGCTCAAGCCGCTCACCTTGCCATCAGAGGCGCAGCCTCGGTCGGTGGAGTGTTCAGCTTCGGCATCGTTCCTGCAGCCTACGGTATCGTCGGCGCCATCAATCCATCCTTCGCATTCCTGCATCCAGTCGGCAAGAACGTTCCCCACAGAAGACTGAAAGGCTTCGCCATGGGCGTCGTCTCCGGTTTGCCGGGCGGATTCTTGATCGCCGATACGATCATCAAAGGACAGGAAGCCGAGATCAAACCAGGTGACGAGTTCCTCGCCGAATTCAAACAAGACTTCACCGGCGAAGCAAGCTCATCTGCAGCGATTCTTCCTGGCTCGCAGCAAAAGGTCAAAGGTCAGGTCGTAACACCGCTCAAGACCAAGAAAAAACAAAAATAAGCTTTCACACAATTCGATTGTGCAGCAACTTGAAGAGCCCCGAAAGGGGCTCTTTTAATTTCGAATAGGCGCAGTGCACGCGCTTCCGTTGGACCTTCCATTTTTCAAACCCGATGTGGCTGCGCGTTAATTTCAAAGTGTTAATTTCGAGCGCTCCCGCATTGGATAAAATTGCAAGGTCTTGGAGAAACCCTGATGAATTCGAAACCAGCAACCAACCGCGCGAACGACGAACATCCCAATCCGATGGATCGCAACAGATCGATTATGTGGGCTCGATATCACATGGATAGCGATGAGTGGGTATCGCTCGCTGTGAAGGTGACCAGGAAGCCGGATGAAGCTGGTGTGCAGAAGCCTTCGGTTGTGACGATGGCGCTCATGAATTGCCATGGTGAAACCGTTCTCGAGTGCATGATCAAGGCATCGCAGATGGTATCAAATGACGAGGTTGCGCAACATGGCGTCGAGTACTCGGTGATGTACAACGCAGTGAGTTACGAGCAAGCTTTGAATGAACTGCGCAGTAAGATCGATGGAAAAACTGTGGTCGCCTGGGATGTAAATCGACTGCAAGAGACCTTTAAAGAACTGGATGAATACTACGGTGTACCGGTTCAGAAGTGGACCGCGCACAGTGCGCAAAAAGAATGGTCGCGCTTTGTAGGTCATACAAGAGATGTGAAGAACGGTTATGAATTGCAACCACTGCCGGTGCTCGGAATGAGTGCTGTGGATGAACTGAGAGCAGTGAAGAAAGTGATGTCTGACATCGCTGCCAGCAGTCAGATGAACGATGAGCTGGCTGGTGGAAAACCAGGATGGACAGCTGAGTTTTACCGTCCAAAAGTGAATCCGTCGGACAAGCTCAAAGGGTTCTTTGGATTGAAGTCCTGATGATGTGGTATCACATTCGGTTCCAAAGATTTGCATTGCGAAGTGCGTTCGCAGTTGTCGCAATGTCGATTGGAATTGTTGCGAGTACATCGCCAGGAGTCGCAGTGGAAGAGGGAAGCGACGCGCTTGGATCGAAAGAGATGGGTCACAAGATCACTCTCGAACAGATCAAGAAATTGAAACCGGGCATGCAGGATTTCGATAAAAGGCGCGGTGTGATGTTGATGCGTCTGGCTGATTATGAATCGGCTGCAGCTGATCTTGTTACGGCTGAGTCGCACTATCGAAACGCCCTCCACTACATGCGCAAGAGCATCGGCGATTACGATCCGAGAACTCAACAGTGCTTGAATCGTCTAATCGGAAATCTGCAAGCGCAGAAGGTTAACAACGAAGTCAAATCACTCAAGCAACAACGCGCGCATGTTGCCACCACGATCGCTGGACCGCCGCCGGCCGATCAAGACAAGTTCATCGACTGGGTGAAGAACAGCTCGGAACTCGGGCATCCAAGCGCCCCGACGCTGATGGGACTGGCGTACTTGAACGGGCAAGGTGTGGAAAAAGATCTAGAAAAATCGCGTGAGTATTTTCTGAAAGCAGTCGAGCAAGCTGATGGTTGTGGAACCGTTCAACTCGGTTTGATGTACATGAACGGAGTCGGCGTTGAGAAAAACCCTGGGAAAGCGAAAGGCTATTTTGAGCAGGCAGCTCGCTATGGCGTGTGGTATCCATCGTCAGGACCCGCTAATAATGCCGATGCACAGTATGAACTCGGAGTCGCTAGTTTAACCGGAAACGGTCTGAACAAAGAACAAAAAGACGCCTACATATGGTTCACACTCGTCGCGAATTCGTCTTCCGCAAAGAGTCCCGAAGCCAAAGCGAAGCTGGAAGCAATCACAAAAACTCTGACACCCGAAGAGAAAGACGAGTACGATCAGAATCTCGAAGTTTGGAAAGAGTCCCAGCAACTGGCTATTTATCCAAAGTTCGTTGCGCCGCCGTTTACAGAGTAAAAGGGCGCACTTCGCGCGCCCTACAAAACAGAAAGACATTCCGCGATGCCAACGTTACGGTTCGAACAGTCGCTTGAAGGCGCCTTTGATATCGAGGAAGAATTCGTGTAGTTTGCCGCCGAAGGTTCGCTTGGGACGGTCTACGGCGTGGTCGTTGTCGGGATAGGTTTTTGCGAATTTTGGAATGCTGATCTCTTCGCAGTCGTGATGGTGATCTGGGTCGACTGGAGGGCGTCGCAGCGGAGATGCTTTTTGAGCGAAAGGTGGTGTTACAGGATCCGATTGTGGTGGTGCCGGATTGGGTGACGGCGGTGCGACTGGGTCGCCTCGCTGCGGAAGGGGAGCGAAAGGCGATTGCGGTTCCACTTTCTGCGCCGGAGGCGCGAAGGGAGACTGTGGTGGCGCTTTGGGAACGACTGGCATCGGAGGAGGCGTTGCAGCAGCTGGTGGCGCAGGTGGTGCTGCCTTTGCGGCCGAGACTGGTGGCATCGGCGGTGGCGCGGAAGCAGGTCTTGCAGTCATCGCACCAGGAGGTGGAGGTGGAGCAGCAGCAGCGGGTCGAGCTACCGGAGCGGGTGGAGGAGTCGGCCAGCCTGCTTGCGGAGGCGCGAACGGTGACTGAGGCGCATGCGAGATCGGTGTCATCTCTTGAACATCTCCAAAAGATGGTGGCGCCGAATCAGGACGTGCGAAGGGCGATTTTTGCGGATCAGGCCGCGCAGGTATGTCGAGTTCATCCGACAGAAGTGCGTTGAGGCTGGGCTTTCGCTCGGGCGGTTCTTCAGCCTGAGGTGGATTGAAAGGAAGCGTAATCCCTGCATCAGGCGATGGCGTGGCTCCGAAGAGAGAGCCTAGAGCCTTTCCTTTCGGTTCATCTCTTACGATTTCGGGGCGTGGCGCCGGATTAGCGGGCAAGATGTTCTTGTCCTCGCCGGACAGGTCAGCGCCCATCTCGAACGTTTCATACATGAATTGGTCGTCGATCTCTTCCCCGCCAATACCCATCATGCGAGTGAAGTTCTTTCGCTTGCGGGCCTGATCGCGGTTTATACCGCTTTGCTGGCTATTATCTTGATCGTCATTCGACATAAACACGCCCTGTCTGGGACTCATATACTGCTGGACAGTACATACCCGTCGTATCAGACACGTAAACCAAGCATGGGCGCACGCAGCGCGCGACAGGACGTGGGCACGGGCGCACGCAGTGCGACCTACGACGCATGATTCCGCGCAGTGATGTGCCGCGAGCCGTCGGCGGTCCCGCTACTTCGCCCGCTTCTGACCGGGGTAGAACACCCTGAGCCAGCCGTTTCTCCAGAAATAGAATATGAAGCCGATTGACATGCCGCCCATGAGAATTAATGCAAAAGGATAGCCCATATCCCATTCCAGTTCAGGCATGTTCCACGGTGAGTTGTGATACTTGAAGTTCATTCCGTAAATTCCTGCTACCAAACTTGGTGGCAAGAAAACGGAGGCAACTATGGCGAGCACCGTGGCGACTTGATTCATCTTGTTACTCACACTCGACATGTGAAGATTCATCATGTCACCCGTAACTGAGATGAAGTACTCGACCATGTCGAGCATGTTGGTTCCGTGTTGCAACAGATCGCGTGCAACGCGCTTGGCGTCTTCGTCTTTCGCGAAGTATTCGGAGTCGCGTGCCAGACCGCGCAATGTGTGATGCAACGGAAGCATGATCCGTTTCAATATCAAAAGTTCTTTTCGTACACGATGAACATCGGACAGTGAGTCCCACTGAACGTTCTCTAGAATGTCGTCTTCGATGCATTCAAGCACTTTGCTGTAGTTATCGAGAATTGGTTGAACACTGTCAATTGCAGCTTCACCACAACGTTGAATGAGATAGAGTTTTCCCTGCGTCTCGAGTAAAGAGTGATTGCTTCTGATGTCCTGTCGGATCGATTCGATCGCAGGAATCGGATGCTCGTGGAACGTGACGACGGTATTGCCGACCTGCAAGACGTTGAGCTGTTGTAGCTCCAGCGACTCGTTCATTTTGAGAACGGGAATGACGACCAGCAACTTGTCCTTTTGCAATTGGAAAAATGCTTGATATCGATCTTCGAAAATTTCTCGCTCAAGATCTTCGTCGACGTTCAGCATTCTCAGCAATTTTTCGATGCGTTCTTTGTCGCCCATGCCTTGCACGTCGATCCATACTGTCGGGCAGTGACCGACGAGGGATTCGGCTTCGGTCGGGCATGCGACTACTTTGTCGGTCAGGCATTCGGCGCTGAACGAGAGGACGGTGATGGTGGTTTTATCCGCTTTTGTTCTGCGGATCAATTCGCTTGGGCAGGAGCAGTTTTTTGTTAGTAACCTACCGTTCTCGAAGGTTCTGTCCAATTCCTGTTTGGTTTGTTTGAGTAGGTCGGTTGAAGTTAGCTTCGTGCCTGCTTCGATCATGTTCGTAGCCTCTTGGATGTGCGCGCGGAACGGTTCCATTGTTCAGAAGTTGGCCTAGAATGTATCTGTAATTAGTCATACAGAAAAGGGGAGAAATACGATCTCTGTGTGAACATTTTTGAATTGTGTTAGACCGGAGTATGTGCCGGCGAGCGGCCGGCGCTCCCAGTGATAGTATTAGCGCGGGATGCGGTTGGACATGTTGTTTGCGGCTAGGAACTCGAACAAGGATTCGGTCAGGTTGATTCCGTTCAACTGATTCACAGGCATGAAGTCGGCGAGTTTCTTTCGCTCTGTATTCGATGCTAATTGCAGCAGTGGTTGTCCGTTCTCATCAAAAGTTTTTGTGGAACTGCTTGTGTCGAGCAAACCCGGTGATGCTGCGGGTCTGAAAGTGACGATTTCTTCTTGTTGATCGGTGTTGTTGATTCTATTTGTGTTTGGATTTACGACAACGATCAGACTGCGAAATCCTAGTGCCACCGTCTGCGGTGACGAGTTCAGACAAGAGATGTCCATGACGTAGCGCTTGTCGGTCGTATTGTTGCCGCGATTTCCATCCGCGCGGAAGGGCAGGATCTCGGCATGCCACACGGTTCCCAGCGCGTCGCGTTGATGGCCGAACGACAGTTGCACGCGGTTATTCATCCAGATCGGTCGGCGCATTTCTTGACCGGTCCGAAAATCTCTTAAATAAGTTTCGGTGTCGCCTTCCTTCAACCACGTTCCAGCCATCCACTCCGGAACTGGAAACCAGGTTACTTTAGCAGCCGGAGCAGGCGCGGCAAAGCTGGTTCCCGACTTGTATTGCTGGGGTACGGGAGGCAAGAATTCTTTGTGCTCGATGCCCACTTGAATTGTATCCGCATACGCGGGAACGAACGAAGATGCCAGTGATGCAAGCACCACATATGAGGTCAAGAGAAAGAACGCTCTAAACGAATTTTTCGAATTACGACACATCTCTAATACGCTTGAGAGTGCGAATTATAGCTTCTGGTTCCTTGCCGTTCGATATGGTGACGAAGACGCCTTCACCGAAATTGGCAAGATAAACTGCTCCGATGTCACTCTGCAAAATGATTTGCTGAATGCGTTCGTTGCCGATTCGTTCCAACATTTCTTCCGTGCCCATGTATATCGACAACGCGCGTACGGCAAGGTTCTCCGCATTCAATTCTTCAGGCAGAGCACCGGCGACAAGTAAGCCATCGCTGCCAATGATCGCCCAGCCGATCACTTCTTCGTGCATCGTGATATCGTTCAAAATATTTTTCAGATCTTCAAGCGCTTTGATCGTCAAAACTCTCAGACCCAATTCGGATGGTTCTGTCGTCGCCATACCTCTAAGCATCTCGAGTTCTCGATCGTCGAGAATAAATCTGCCGATGTTGCAAATTAATCCGGGACTGGTCGGATCGATCTCAGGTCCGGGATTGAGTCTGCCCATAACCGCTTTTCGTGGTAGCGCTGGTGGTGGCACCTGCGGCGGTGCACCGGCGTTCGGAATCTGCGCCGTGCCGGGAATTGGTTGCTGCGCCAGTGGCTGCTGGTACATTCCTTGCGATTGATCCTGGGGAGGGAATGATTGTGGCGGCGCTGGCTGCACTGTGCCTGGTTGCGGCATGCCCGGCTGCATCATGCCAGGTCCCGGTTGTGCCATTCCGGGTTGGGCCAAACCTGTCGTGTTCGGATCGATCATTCCAGTTTGCGGCGCGGCTGATGGCGTATCGAATCCCTGTCCGGTTTGGACGAAACCTTGCACTGCCGGCGGGGCGTATGGTGTCAGCCCAGTTTGCGCGGGCGCTCCGCCTGGTACTCCAAACATGGGCGCGAGCTGTGTAGGCTGCGTTCCAGTGTAACTCTGCGGGTCCACAGGCTGCTGCGGCACGCCGTAACCGACCATCGCTTGAATGATGTGCTGCGGAATGCTTTGCTGCTCCAGCTGCCGGATGCTGCCCTTATTCAGCTCGAGGAAAAATTGCGTGCACGAATCGCACTTCGAGATGTGTGTTTCCATCACATCTTCGAACCACTGGCGGATAATGCTTTGATAGTCCGTACAAGTCATCTTGTAAATAGTATGCCAAACGCGCGCTCAGTCGAAAACGACTTCAAATCATATTCTATACCGTCTTGAGCATTCGCGGAATATTGGAAGAACCGGAGCATAAAAGGGCGCACTGTGTGCGCTCTTTGTTGGGTAAAACATAAGCAGAGGCGTCGAAGGGAGTCTCATGGAGACGATTCGCAGCGACCAGTTTCAGCCCGCCTACCTGGCTCTTTACGACACCGGGGAACTCCAACGCCGCGCTGAGCGGGCGATTGCGGGACTTGAGAAGTGCAAAGTCTGCCCTCGGGACTGCGAAGTAAATCGGCTGGAAGACAAGACGGCTGCCTGCAAGACCGGTCGATATGCGCAAGTTGCCAGTCATTTTGCCCATTTCGGTGAGGAAGATTGCCTGCGCGGTCACAAAGGTTCAGGCACCATCTTCTTTTCGATGTGTAATTTGCGTTGCGTCTTTTGCCAGAATTACGATATCAGCCAGGCAAACAAGGGGAAGGAAGTCAGCCCTGAGCGGCTTGCCGACATGATGCTCGAATTGCAGCTCCAGGGCTGCCATAACATCAATTTCGTCACACCCGAGCATGTTGTTCCCCAGGTGCTGGAAGCCGTAGCGCCTGCGGTGGAGCGTGGGTTGCGGTTGCCGATTGTCTACAACACGAGCGCTTACGATTCTCTTGAAAGCCTCGAGCAGCTCAATGGCGTTGTCGATATTTATATGCCGGATTTCAAATTCTGGGATTCGAAAATTTCTTTGATGTATGTGAAAGCTAAGGATTATGCCGAAGCGGCTCGCCGTGCGATTAAAGAGATGCACCGCCAGGTCGGTGATCTGATTGTTGACGAAAATGGGCTCGCCAAGCGCGGCTTAATGATCCGTCATCTTGTGATGCCGGGTGGGTTGGCTCAGACGCGGGAGATTATGCGGTTCATCGCACAGGAAATCTCGACCAACACGTACGTCAACATAATGGCTCAGTATTATCCGGCAGGCAAAGTCGATGATGAGAACTATGCCGAGATCAATCGCAACATCACTGAAGAAGAATATCGTGAGGCCGTCAACATCGCACACCAAGAGGGGCTGCGGAGGCTGGACCCGCGCGAGAAATTCGCACACCGCCTGTGGTGACGCATCGCGTTGGTTCCACATTCTGCGAGAACGCTCATGGCGACAGCCTGCTGACAGATCGTTTCCCCTTGCAACGTTGGAAACCGTTCTTGTATGAATAGATTACTTACATCACTGTTCGACAGCCGTTCCCACCAAGAGAGGCTGTCATGTCTACACACAACGTCAACCATTCGATAAAGAAATCGAATGATATAGAACCCCTCAAAAGAAAAGTAGTCAACTCGGAATTACGGAAAACAATTTCGCTTAAAACTGTGGCCGAGGGTGTTTCATTTGCAGAACTGATAAAGCGGCTCGGACTTGCCGAGCAGCTTGAAAAAAGCGATCTGGAGGGAATTTACTGTTCCGAATTTTCGCAAGTTGTGGAAACTGATACCGACAATATAGAATGAGCTTAGATCAAAATGAGCCCTCTAGAGTCCCTTGCTCAAGTTCGCTATAGAGGATCGGTTTTGCAACCATCCATACGTTCTCCAAAATCGAACCATCCGATCTTGATTGGTCTGACGGCAGTGTTGCTCGGGTCCGGTATGCCATCACTGGCGGCGGCACCGAACATGCCCAGATCATCAGCTGCGCCCAGAAATTCATCATCGCCTGTTTCGAAACCGGCGTCGAAACCAGCGGCGCCAACCCGCAAGGGAAAGGCAGTTCGCATTCAAAAAAGTCCGGACGAACCTGATTCGCCTGGTCCGGACTTACCAGATCCAACCAGCACCGTTCCGTTTGCCAACACTCCTGTAGCTCCTCAAGGCGTCAATGAAGAGGCGCTCCACGAGGGGCTTAAGGTCAAGTGGTTGTTTCCCGGAACGATTCACGCGAGCGTGGTGGAAGATAAGACTTTTCGTTTGCTCGTCAAATCTGATGGAACTGTTTTCGATAGCGAGACTGAGCATCTCTATCGGCTGACTCGGGGAGCCGTTCTTCTCAGCCCATCGAAAACGATCACCGTCCATACTCCGAATGCTGAAATTGTTCTGCACGATCATTCCGTGGTTACAATCGATGCGACTCCGAATTTTACGCGCATTCTCGATTTTCACGACAAGTGGAAAGGTCATGTTGTGGTCAAGACTGAAGGGCACAGCAACCCACTGTTTCCCGGTCATGAATTCATTGTTGTGAATGAAACCGATGAGGCGAAAGCGTTCAAACATGTTTTGCAAGTGCCATTGCGCAGACGCGACATGCGTCCGGTGTACACGACCGAAAAGTTGATCGCGTATGCCGGCGACTTTTCGGTTCCTGATGCCATGTTGAAGAGCGAGTTGTTCAGATGCATCAGGGAGAAGAACGATGGCGCAGTGAAAGATGTAATTGAAGACGTGACGAAGACGGCTGCGTTGTTGCATATGACGGATACGCGAGGTCCGTATATTTTTCTGACGCCGTAGAACGGCGATGAACTCCCTGATGCAGGGGCGATGCCATGCATCGCCCAACGTGTGTGCGACGAGCATCGTCCCTCAAAAGGGAGCGATTCACATCCTTATATATTGTGACTATTTCGCTTGGCGCAATTGCCAATCTTCTTGGCCGTAGATATTGACGATATTGTCCGACAACAATCTGCGCATGGTTTGTTCTGCACGCGCGGCAACGAATGGATTGTCGTCTTCCGCTAACTTTTCGAGCACCAGTGTATTGAGATTATGATTTTCAGCCATTGCATATCTGAGTTCGATGCAATCATCTTGCAAAAACATGATGTGCACTGACGCCGGACAGGCTTTGTGATCGGCCACTGCTTCTCGCACTTCTACAAAAGCACTGAGAGCCAACTCGGCGAGAATCTCTGCCGTCGCGCTCGGAGACTCGGCAATTAATAACTGCCGTTGTTTCTGATCTTGCATGTTCATTGGATCACCAGCACCTATTATTGCCGCTGTGGCGGACTCATAAAAACCTTTGACTCTGGATTCCTCTGTTTCGGTTGCCTCTGTTTCTGTCGTCTTTGTTCTGGCGGATGCTATCTCCTGGCAGGTTTCCTCGTACTGCTCAACTAGATGAGCGAGCGCGGTTAGATGCACTGGCTCAAGTCTTCGGAGTCCTGTGTAGCTGTTCCTTTCGATACTTCTAGATACTTCGTTTCTGTGCTTCCAGTAGCCTGATTCGGCTTGAGCACTATGAGAAGCCGTATTGAAATCCTCTTCAAGAGTATGTGGTTCGTGAAGAGTTTCCGGCTTTGGTAGTTTTAAATCGCCGGCTTCGGAGGCGAAGGTGTCGGTACGTTCGCCCTTTTCGCTGGCGGTGAGAGGATTGCAATTCATCGTTCTATCCTCGAACATTCCCGCGGCGCATTGCCCCCAATATCATTCTACGCCTTTTCTTTCCAACAGAACAATTGGAAAGCTGATGGATGGCTGGTCCGCTAGGGTTACCCTTATATCCGTCATCAAAATTGCGTTTCGGAGGCATTGTGCTGCAACGATTCCCAGAGGCGTGCTAAATAAACTATAGGAAACCCATAACTAATTTATGGGGTGTTGGATATAGTCTACAGCTGACATATTTGTTAAAGTTGTAGTCAGGAGTTCCAGTTCCTTTTCCAAAACAGCGCACACGGGTCGAGTACACGAAAATGCGAGCGCTTATCCTTACTACCATACTGTCGGTTTTGGCCAACTTTTGTGTTGGCAGCGCCGCTCTTGCCAACCCCCAGGTTTCGGCCTCGGACGATGGCAATATCGGGAAACTGACTGAAGTGAAGGGTGTGGTGTACACACGCGGTTTCCGAGATTCCAATCGCGAGATCTGGGGTGACCCGATCAATGCGAAAGTGGGTGACACCGTATGCGATGGCATGCAAGTCGGCACCGGTCAGAAGTCATGGTCGCAGGTCAACTGGAAGCACGTGACGGCAAGAGCCTGGGAAAACTCCGTCTATATGGTGGCGCCGAGTCAGAAGTTGGTTTATCTGGTTGGCGGTGAAATCCTATTCAATCTGGACAAGCACAGGAAAGACAAGACGCCGTACAGTATCTGGACCAAGTACCTTCACGCCAGTGTCAGAGGAACTACGCTCCTGGTTCAGACTGAGCCAGGACTTTCGCGTGTGACAGTGCTCGAAGGAACGATCGATGTTACCAATCGACTCGATAACAGTGTCGTCACTTTGACACCAGGTGTGGTGTATGAAGTGAAAGCCAAAGAAAGTTCAGAAGAGAAGAAAGTAGAGAACATCAGTATGAACTCTACAGACACACCATTATTGAGTTCCAACACTACTGCGTTTGAATGTCTTGCGCTGGACAGCACTAAGAGCGCCTTTATGGGCAAAGTCGATCTCAATCAGACGCAGTTGCTCAATTTGTCGAACGTCAATTTGAACCCGCTTGTTCTGTTCGACTCGCTTACGTCGCTCAGTCTCGCCACTTTATTGAACGTAGATCAGATTTTATTGCATCCATTACTGTCGTCCTTTGATAGCACGCTGCAGAGCCTTCCTCTCATCAAGGAGGAACTGCCGGTGATTCATGAGTTGAGCACCGATGGTATTTTGAAGTGCTTGGAACTGCGGCAGGTTCCAATCCTTACTTCGTATAATCTCGGCTCGCCTTTGTTGCCGAAGATCACTGCCGCCGATATAAAACACTGGGCGCCTACTGGTGTTCTGAACATTGGCAAGCAGGGTCTTCCACTCAATCTTGCCAACAACGGGCTTGGAAATACACTGACTGGCACTCCGAACGGTCTGATCCAGAACGTGGTATCAACGCCACTAACAACGGTGTCACAGCTTGGCGGAGCTTTATCGTCGACAGTCGGTAGGGTGACCTCTGTCGTACCAGGTGTCTTGTCCGGATTGGGCGGTGTCGCCCGTGGTGGCGGCGGTGGCCTGCCGATCTCACTTCCGACTGGTGGCGGTGGCGCCCCTGGTGGTGGTGGCGGCGGAGTCCTTGGTGGAGTCGGCGGAGCAGTCGGCGCCGTAGGCGGAGCGCTTGGTGGACTGGGTGGCGGTCTTGGGGGACTGTTCCATTAACGGACAATGGTTAGGGTGAGGCATTCCTCGACCTACAGCTAGGTCCAAACCTTAAACGAAGAGGTCAATGTGACCCTGGAAAACATAAATCGAAAAAAGCCTGAGCGCGTGATGCTTGTCGAGCTTCTTTTGATTTTCGTTTCGCTGACTGCGATGTTTGGCGTTCTTTTTCAATACTTTGTACTTTTCCAGCGCTTTGAACTGGAAACCATCAATCATCGTTTTGAAGCGCGGCGATGGATCAAATGGTCTCCAATCAGTCTGGAACGCCTGAATCCGCAGAAGCTAATTGCATATCACGAGAAGCATGAGATTCCGAAGAGATGGTGGTGTTGGGATTACACGCTGAGCTGGCTTATTGAGGAGAATCACGCGCAGCCGGCGATGAAGATCATAGTCTTCAATCGATTGCTGGAGGATGAACCACCAGGCGAAGCAGTCGAATCACATGCCTGGATGCAACCATTGTTGAATTATCCGCTACCGAGAGAAACGCTAGCGGATTTCGTGTCATTTCTCGCTGCTTCCGGTGTGAAAGCGATTTGTCTGGATTATGATTTCCCGCAATACAGCAGCGGAGATGCAGTGCTGGCCAAGTCGATCGTCGATGCAATGAATGGGAAGAACGGCAAGCCTGTTCCTGTGATACTGGCAAACACAGTTCACACCGTCACCGCCGGTAATATCAGCCAACTTCATGACCCGGTCACCAGGAGCGGTGTCATCAGGAAGATTCAGGAGCTGGATCCATCCACAGATGCAGTTGAGAAATACACAGGGTTGACAGGAGTTCTTCAGGATGAAGATCAGGTCGTCAGACGATTGGTTCTTTCATTGAGCATGCCGGGTGGAAAGAAATACGGCTCGGTGGTTGTTCGAACGCTGGAGTCACTGCATTGGCCGCTGCCGAACGAACTGCCGGAAGTGATTGATGTCGATTTCATTTCCGTTCCGAACTCGGCTGTTTATCCGGTTCGCCCGCTGTCATATTTGCTCGATCCCGATTTGAAGAAAAAAATTGCATCTGACAATCAAGATGATGTTTCGCTGAAGGATTCCGTTGTCATCATCGGCGATGGCATAAGCGACTTGTACGATACTCCGTTGACGAATCTCGGACTGGATCGACGAAGTGGTTCAGAACTCCTTGCTCAGGGACTCGACACGCTGGCGCGCCAGAGTTGGTTGAACAGACTCTCACCGGCCGGGACGTATCTTTATGTCATTCTAACTGCGCTTCTCGGCGGTTTGAACTTCATTCTGTTCCGTCACTTGTACAACCAGTGGCGACTTCGTTCTGAAAAGAACCAGACGAACAAACAAACCAGGTCGAAACGTGGCGTCTTTGACGTGTCGGATCTTTTCATTTTCCTCTGGTCCTTGTTGTCGGTCTACATAATTGCGAATCTACTATTTTCGTTCGCCAACCTGATAGTACCGATGGTGGTGCCTGCCATCGCAACCACGCTTGGCATGCTCGTCACCGTGTTGTGGGAAAGAGATCGCATCAAAGTTCTCTCAATGGAAGAACAGATCAAATCGTCCCAGGAGAAGTTGATACTTTCACATGAAAAACACGAAGCGGAACTTGCATATCAATCAACTCTTGCGGAACAGAAAGCGAACGAAGAAGCTAGACGTCGCAGGCAGGACATGGTGCGCCGTCTCAATCACGATTTGAAAGCGCCGATCTCGGTGTTCAATTGGACGCTTGCGAAACTCTTGAAAGATCGGCCGCCGACAGATCCACTCTTCGCCGTATTCGAAAGATTGAAAAAGAGTTCAGAACATCTATCCAACCTTCTTTCCGAGATAGTCAAATCGTTGGCAGATGAAGAACAACTGGCGACGGAGACGGGCAGCCAGACTTGTGAGATCACGCATGTTCTGAAGAAGCAGTCGGAATTGGAAATGTCACTGGCGGAGATCACTGCATCGCGGGTGGTGCTCGACTTGCCGGAAAATAATGAACTTGTTTTCGTAATGGGTTCTGAACTCGAGGTGGCGCGCATCGTCGACAACATAGTCGGCAACGCGCTTAAGCACAATGCTGCCGGTACGACAGTGACGATCAAATTGGAACCATGTGATTGGACAAGAGATCGCATACAAGTTTCAGTAAGCGACGACGGAAAGGGAATTTCGGAGGACGATCTCGAAAAGATCTTCCAGGCCGGCTTCCGCGCAGGTGTTCCACGCAATGAAGGACAAGGACTGGGCTTGAGTATCGCCAGCACTCTGGTCAAGAAGATCGGTGGCGAAATCAATGTGGAAAGCACAGTTGGAAAGGGGACTTGTTTTAACATATACTTGCAGCTGTACAGGTCGGCATCCGACAGCGCAGACAGTTTAGAAGAGACCGCGGAAGCGCCCGTTCCAGATGGAGAAGAAACAGCTTCTCCAGAAAGGGAGACAAATGGAAGCGCAACCGCCAGCAGTGACCGCATCAGCAACGCTTACACAAAAGCGATTGCAGCAAAGAACGGCGACCAGGGCGACGGTAAAGACGATGACGGCAATGGCGAAAGCGCATTGCTGGCTGGTCAGGAGACGACACGAAATTGAACGCGCAGAGTACCAGTACCGATACGACTAATGTTCTCATCGTGGACGACGATGATGCTTTTGTTGAAATCCTCACGGATTTCTTGCAAGAAGATGGCTCGATCAACGTCGTGCATCGCTGCGGATCCCAGAAGGAAGCGAAGAGCTGGTTCGAAAGCGAGAAGTTGAAGGGCATCGACGCCATCGTTCTCGATTTGCGATTGCCGTTCGAGAAAGAGGATCGACACACGGACAGTCGCGTTGGTCTTCGCCTGCTCAATCACTTGCGTGATGTCTATCGTTTCTTCGGACCAATAATCGTTCTCACAAATTCACGTGACTCCGCAGACGGCAAAGAAGCGCTTGCCAACGGCTGCGACGGCTATCTCTGCAAACACGCGCCTGCCGATCAAGTTGAAACAATGGTGCGCGAATTGAAGATGGCGTTATCCGGCGAAGTTGTGATCGTCTCGAGCGAAATGCGGCACGTCTTTTTCCGCGACGGTGTTTCCGCTAAAGAAGCGCGTTTGATGGATCTTCTCTGCGAAGAACGCAGTTGGAGCGAGATCGCAAACGCCCTCGGCTACAAGAGTTCTAAAGCCGCTGCCAATGTCGGCGATCGCATCTTCGACAAGATTCTCACCGAAGACGACAGGCGAAAACTGATGGACGAGGGAACGAAGAAGCGCGAACTGGCTCTCGGCGTCTGGCGCGCGCGTTACCGCTCCTAGTCAAGAGCAAATCTGCACCCGAATTGCACTATTGGCGAAACGCTGTTCGCTGGCGCGTCTTACCGTGTCTTATTACCGTGTCTGTAGGGCGCGCTGCGTGTGCCCGTCGTCCGACAACGCGTAGGGGCACTGCGTGCGCCCTTCTCGCTTGCTAGTCAAGACCGCCAATGCGCTAATTAGATTTAACAACCCTGTTGACATGCGTTTCTTGTGATAAATTTGACATTGGTCAAAACTCCTTCTAGCAAAGCCAAAACTAATGAACCCCACAAGATCGAACTTGCGTTCCGCTCGTGTCATGCGTGTGTGTGCTTTGTTGTTCCTGGTCAATTGCATCAATTCGCCGGATGCTTCGGCGAAGTGGTTCAAATTCGGTCACGACAATGACGGAGCTCAACTTGCTTCCTCGCAGGAGACGCAGAAAATCGCTGGTACCACATCTGGTGCCGGTCAAACCAGTACTAAGCATGCTGTTCAGTACAACCCGACCAGCAAAGCCCAGTTTCAGGCTGGAACAATTACAAAACGCGCACGAGCCGTAGACGAACAAGAGGACGAAAACAATTTCCCCGATATTCTCGAGGCGCCGTTGAACATTGTTCGGCCACTTAGAGGAACGCAGGAGCAATTGGAAAAATTGCGCGAGCCAATTCAGAATCTCCGCGAACCGATCACCGAATTGAAAGAACCGATCGGCAATTTGAAAGAACCAATCAGGCGTCTTGAAAATCCAATCAGGCTGCTTGATAAGTCTGTCGATACGCTCAGGGCTCCTATCAATAATCTGCAGAATCCCATCAATGGTCTCAGCAATTCAACCGGCAATCTGAAAGCGCCGATTGAAAACATGGGTTCCGGCATTTCATCCTTGAAAGCGCCTATCCACAATTTGAGTCAACCGATCAGAGAACTGAGTCAGCCGATCAACAATCTGTCTCGACCAGTCGAACAACTCAACCAGCCGATTACGAATCTTTCCAAACCGATTTATGAATTGAACGATCCACTCTCCGATGTCGCCGGCAGCCTGCATGGCGTTCAGGCTGAGATTGGTGGACTGCGCAGCGATCTCAAGGAGATGCGAACAGCGGTCGACAAGACCCTGATCAACATTCTTTGCATCGGTGTCTTGAGCACTCTAACTGCGTTCTTCGGTTTAATCGCTGTCTGGACCTACGTGGACGCCAAAATGAAACTGCGTTCCTTGGATCGTCACGACTAGTATGGCTTTTCGGCTTGAATAATCGTGCGGACGTTCATTGTACGGACGCTGTCTAATATTGTAGGGGCGACGCCATGCGTCGCCCTTGAATGAAGTAAGATCTAAATTCAGATTTGCCACACGCGAGTTCATTCATGCAAAAACTCCCTCCAACAATTTCCGGTGTTCTCTTAGTTGCCTCCCTCTTACTAAGCGCACAACTCTTGCTGCTTTCCGCCGATGCCGCGAACAAAGGAAAAGCCGCTCCCGCGAATAATGCCAAAGCCGCCCAGCGCGCCAAGTACGCCGCAGCGAAAAAACTTGCTGGCGAGGGTCTCGCTTTATACAAACAAAAAAATTACCCCGCTGCCATCGAAAAATTGACTGCAGCCGCCGATGAAAATCCGTTGGATCCATCCATTCAATATTATCTCGGTCTGGCCGGACTGTACGGTCAAGACTATCACGTCGCGGAACGCGCTCTCAGCCGCGTTGTCGTGATGACACCACCAACAAGTGGCTATTACAAGAACGCAATCAAATGCTTCGAAAACTCCCGCAAGGAATTGCAAAAAGTAAAACCTTATAGCTGTTTGATCGACGGTGTGAAATTCTGGCGCTGGTCATCGCGCAGATTCCCCATCCAGATTTGCGTGACGAACGGTCTTGAATTGCCGAAGGGATATTCGGGCGGTGACCTGACACCAGATAAGGTGGCACACGTGGCCAACTGGTTGCGGAACGGAAAATTCGGACGAGAGTTGACACCTTACAAACATTACCGCCCAGAGTATCTAGGCTACGTCAAAAAAGGGCTAAGCGAGTGGGCTTTCGCAGACACCGAAGGATTCCTTCGCTTCAAAACAATCGACGATCCCTCGCGTGCCAATGTGGTAGTTTTCTGGTGCGCCAAACTTCCCAACGAGGCTCCTGGTGCTACCGTTTTTTCTCATAAACCTGGTGAACCTGTGATCGTTCAATTTGCAGTTGAAACGATTGACAGATTGCCGATGAATTTGTGGGACACATTACTTCAAACGATCGCCGCACACGAAATGGGTCACGCCTTCGGTCTCCAGCACAGCGAATTCAAACGCGACATTATGTACCCGACCGACAAGATCAACTACCGCGCGAGAGGCACCGATCAAAGCGGTCCCAACATTGTCACCCCGAACGACGCCGCAACGCTGCGTGCCTTATACGATCTTCCCGCACCGATTTTGAAGTGATTGTGAGATCGCTCATAGATGTTGCGCTGTCCGCTGTCGTTACTCGGTAGATGCCAGTCTGCCCGAAATCAATTCCCTCAACTTCGGAACTGCTTGTTCGGCTGCAGCCTCACCTGCGTTAATTGCTCTGGTGGCGTCAGCGGTGCTGCGTGAATAGACAGGCATGCTCGTAATCTCAGGTTTAATTTCGAAATCCGCCTTCACGGAATGATGGCGATCGATTTCATCGAGAATGATACTCATAACCCGATTTGTCATACCACTAAACGATCTGAGTTTTGTGCGATCGCTAGAGCCAAAGTTTTCATCTACATTTACAGAAATGACGATATTGGCTCCAACTTCTCTGGCTTCGTTTATAGGGACATTGGAGCGCAACGCCCCATCGACCAATAACTTGTCTTCATATTCAATCGGATCCACGTAGAGCGGAACAGCGGAGCTAGCTTGGACAGCCGTTCCGATATCGCCTCGTTTGAACGCGAAAGTTTTTCCATCAATCAAATTTGTAGAAATCGCAGCAAAGGGTATGACAGTTTGTTCGATACTTTTTCTGTCGGGCGGAAGGCGACGATTGATGAAGTCTTTCAAATTGTTTTTCGCATAGAGGCTCGTGTAGCCTTTCTTCATTCCAACGACTCTTCCGGCAGATCTCATAATTGTTCGGAAAGGAATCTCACCTATCTTCAAAGTGATAGGAACTGGAACAAATGCTCTGAACAAGGAGCGATCTTTAAACATCTTCTCGATGTCCTCGAGCGGAATTCCCGCGGCATAAAGTCCCCCGATTACCGAGCCCATACTGCTTCCCACAATATAGTCAATTGGAATGTGTTCTTTTTCCAAGACTTTGAGAACACCAATGTGAGCAGCCCCTCTCACACCACCGCCACCAAGGGCGAGGGCGACAGTCGCTCTTCGATGTCGAAGAACTGGTGAGAGGGTTAAAAACGTATGTGCCGATTCGCTGGATTGTTCTATCGCGTCCTCCGGCAGCATCATCTTGCGCGACAGTGCGACGTTGCATGTCGACCAATCGCTGTCATTGGTTTGCGCAATTGCTGACGGAGCAGAGAGATATAGTACGGCAGTTAAGACTGATATGAATAGATTCTTCGCGTTCATTGTCGTGTGCCTCATGAAAGGCGCGACGAGTATGACAAGCAATTTGGCGTGCAGATCCGCTTGCACCAAACCTGGTGCAACGTCAATATGATTTACCGGCGGGAAGGACGTCACCGACATAGTGCGATGACGTCCTTCGGTGGATTTGCGGAGATTGTGTCGGCCCGCTACTTACTTAACGAAAGTAGGGTTTGTTTGACTTGTTGCTTGTACTCATCGCATTTCTGTTTACCCTCGATCAAATGCGACCAGCGTCGATGATTTGTTTCGGCGACTAGTTTGGCGAGCGCATCAAGTTTTGCACCTACCGAACTTTCGATTTCTTTCTTGATTTTTTCCTTGACGACTTCTTTCCAGGCTTCGTCAGCCAGGCAAAGCAGCTTTTCCGGCAGGTCGCAACATTCAGACTCGGCGGAATGCTGCGCTCCCTCAGAGCACGTTCCCTGACTGGTATTACATTCGTTTGTCATTGTTCTTTCCTCTCTTTGGACTTCGAGATCAATTGTTAGGTAGGACCGGTCTGTACTAATCATTGAAACATACCGGTCGGTCCTAATGCAAGGCCCAAAAAGAACGTTTAAGGTTTAGATAACCAAAGAATCTGTCGAACGATCTCTACGCGCCTGTCAGCATGGACATTAGCGCGCGGATGTTCTCTTTCATAACCTGAGGCTTTCTATGGACTTTAGTTAAGACCATTGTCCCGTTCATGCAAGCAAGAATGATTTGCGATGCGAGATGCGGCGATATGTCGGAACGAAACTCCCCAAGCTCGACGCCTTCTTTAAAGCACTCAGCCAGTCTTTTCTGATACTGATCGAAAAATGACGAAATTCGCTCACGAAATGCAGGAACGTAGTCGCTCGTTTCCGCTGCGAGATTGACAAATGGACAGCCTTTCTCGCAGCATGCCGTCTCCATCATTTCGACCATGTTCTTCAAGTATTTTTCCAGTCGCTTTCGTGGGGACAACGATTTATTCCCAAGAATAGGATCGACGCATTGACTGAAGAAATATGTGGCCATCTCGTCAAGCGCAGCGAGACAGAGTTCTTCTTTAGATTTGAAATGATAATAGAAGTTGCTCTTGCTCACTCCCGCAGACTCGAGAATGCTCTGAATCCCCATCGGTTCAAACCCACGCGCGGACATCAGCTCAATAGTTGCCTCAATGAGCTTTCTTCTGCTGGCGGCTGTATCTGTCGATGTAGTCATTTTCTTCTTTAGAACCGTTCTGTCCTAATAATAGCTTAAGAATGTGCGTTCATGCAAGGACTTAAGTGCTTTGTTAGGATCCGCAGATAACTCGAGATGCAACAAAGGAAGTTTGCTATGAGCAACAAGACAGTTCAATCCAAGTGTCCCACTGATATGTGTCGTGCCGATCACGATCGCAACGCTCCCGAGATCGACCTTCTTAGCCCCTTAACAATCCGCGGTGTCACCATGCGCAACAGGATTGCCGTGTCGCCGATGTGTCAGTATTGTTGTGAAGACGGTTTCGCAGATGATTGGCATCTCGTTCATTTGGGCAGCCGAGCCGTTGGAGGCGCTGGTCTTGTCTTCACCGAAGCGACTGCAGTCACAGCGCAAGGACGAATCAGCCCCGGCGATTTAGGACTGTGGAAGGACGAACACATCGAACCGTTATCTCGCATCGCAAAGTTCATACATAGGATGGACAGCGTAGCTGGAATTCAATTGGCGCATGCCGGACGAAAAGGCAGTTGCGCGCAACCATGGGTTGATCGAGGCAGATTTCTTACACCTGACGAAGGTGGATGGACGGTTGTCGCTCCGAGCGCGATTCCCTTCCACAGCGAAGATCCTGCTCCTCAGGAATTGGATGTCGCCGGGATCAAGCAGATCATTTCCGATTTCGTTGCTGCCACCAAGCGTGCTTTGAAGGCAGGCTTCAAAGTGATTGAAGTACACGCTGCGCACGGATACCTTTTGCATTCGTTCCTTTCACCAATCAGCAATCAACGAACTGACAATTATGGTGGTTCTCTGGAGAACCGCATGCGATTGCTTGTTGAATTGGTGACTGAAGTGCGAAAGACAATACCTGAGGATATGCCTCTGTTCGTGCGCATCTCCGCCACTGATTGGGTAGATGGCGGTTGGGACATCGAACAGTCTGTAGAACTTTCTCGCGTGCTTAAAGATCTTGGTGTCGATCTGATCGATGCCTCCACCGGCGGTACCGTACCGCAAGCAACCATTCCAGTTGGACCTGGCTATCAAGTTCAATTTGCAGCGCGCATTAGAAAAGATTGCTCGATCATGACCGGAGCAGTTGGACTCATTACAGAAGCGAACCAAGCCAATGATGTAGTCATCTCCGGTTCCGCAGATCTAGTTCTCGTCGCTCGACAAATGCTGCGAGAACCATATTTCGCATTGCATGCGGAGCAGGAACTCAATCAAGAGATGAGTTGGCCATTGCAGTATGGTTATGCAGTTCGTCGACGAAGCCGGTAGCACGGGTGGTGGCACGAGCAATTTACATCGACAATGTATTCATCTCTTCGCCGAGGCCAGGATATTCATCCTTCAACCGTTCCATTCTCGCCAGAATGTTTTCGGCTTCCAACTGCCGTCCCTGTTCTTGATAGATCTGTTTGAGCTCGTATGCTGAAAATACAATCGGGCTGATACCACCAGAATAATCCGGTCCGCGATGAGTGTATGTCATCTCATAGGTGTTGAAAGCGCTCTTCAAAACAGGCTCGGCATCAGCATATCGGCTTTCATCCAAGTACGCTACACCTAACAGCATCTTTGTTTCGGCAGTCTCGATTGAACCTTCACCATATAGCGTTTCTCTTAAATGCAGCGCTTGTTTATAGGTTGCTTCTGCTTCCTTGAATCGCCCCTGTCTTCCGTAAGCATATGCCAGGTTGTTCACTACCTCAGCACTATCTACGCAATGGGCACATTTATGATTGCCTTCACAAGGTTGCTTGGACAAAATCTCAATGGCTTGCTTGAGCAACGGCTCAGCTTCAGCGACACGGTGTCGGTCTATGTATACGCATGCCAACAAGCGTTCAGTTCGAGCGTACAATAAGTCAAAAGTTTTAGTCTGCAAACCAGCGCTCAAGGCTTGCTCGGCTTCAGCATATGAAAGTCTTTGAGACGCCAGGCGACCTTCCTCGAACAATCGTTCGCGCTCACAATAGTCGAAGCGAAGGAAGGTGTGGAACAGACTTATTGCGAAAGCACCCAGAATTACGATTGTAAGAATGCCGGATTTTCGGGGTGTGGTGACTGCTGTCATTTAAGGTTTCTCGCCGGTGCCAACAGGTCAATCTTACTTACTTATGGGTCGCTGACAATAAGTAGGAATACGCAAGGCGGGGTCTTTCGGCTCCCTGGCGCCCTGTTTCATACATTAAAAATGCGCGGATGCGCAACCAGTTCTGCGGTGGTACACGATTGTCATAATCGGTCCTTAGGATAGACTGAACTACCCACCAGAGAACGCCGATTGCCGTTCTCCCCCTCACTAATGCATTGGTAGAGTTCCTATTCTCGCGAGGAGTGACCGATGAGCAACAATTTCAAGCCTGACCAAGTGCCGGATTTGGGAAAAGTCATAGATGCAGAACACGAGCGCAACGCGCAGGGACGCCCGGATCCGTTCCAATATGTGGAGAAGGAAGCGACTGAGGCTTTGCTTGCTGACTCCCAGACGCTGTCTACGAAACTCACGCAGAATTTTGATAAATGGGACACCAACCATGATGGTCTGCTGGCGCCACTGGAAGTAGAAAATGTCTTTACCAACGATTCACTTTCGACAGAGGAAAGGACTGCTGCGGCGGCTGTTCGCTTGGCGTACAAGCAATTCGCTCATATGGAAATGCCGCTGGAGGGTGGTGACAGCTCGTTCATCACACAATCTGATATCAATTCGCTCGAGATATTGTTCGATCAAGACAAGAACGACAAGGCTTTTGAAAAGTGGTGGGATGTGCAGGAAAAGGCTGCCTACGACAAAATGGGAGACATGGGCTGGTTCTTTACCGGGCTCATGGGCGCCGCCGGCATCTACGACTACTACGTCAGCGCGCCGGCTAAATGGGATGAGTTGCGCGAGGAGAAACTCGCGAGACTGACTGACCTTCCCCAAAAGGTTCAGGAGAAGAAGGATTTGCCTCCATGCACTGGAACATCAAAAGACGGCGAAAAGGGCTGCTCGATCTACTGAAAATCCTAACCCATGATCCAGCAGAGGTTGTGTTCGTGACGTGATTGGCTACCCGGTCAGGTAATGTACAGAAACGACACTTTGCGGGATACTGGAAGTATGACCTTCTTTGATGATAAAACCCTGACTTGTCGCGCGTGCAGAGGAGAATTTGTATTCTCTGCCGGGGAGCAAGAATTTTTTGCCAAAGCGCAGCTGGTGAACGAACCCAAGAAGTGTCCGGATTGCAGAGTCAAAATGAAGGCGCATGCGCTGGGACGTGAGAGCACGCAGGTTGATTGTGCGGATTGCGGGAAGTCGACGGTGGTTCCATTCAAGCCAACTGGAAAACGACCGGTCTATTGTGATGTTTGTATGCGCAGTCGTAAGCAAGCTGAGGCGAAGCCGGCCGAGTCGAACAGCTGAGGCGCTCGCTATAGAACCGCATTCAGTGCTTCGTCCATGAGTGGTCCGAGGCTGAGGCACATGCGTTCGAATTCGGTGCAGAGATTTTTGGAATACGATTCATCGAATGGAATTGTTTTTGTGAATGGGTGAGTTCCGTACTTGCCGGCGCGGAATTTGTATCCGTTCCAGCTGGAGATGATGTCGTAGGATTTGTCGATGAACGGTTGCGATACTTTGATGCGTTTGAGGTTAGTTCCTGGAACATGTGGATGATGGAAGATGTGCATCATCACTGGTGCCTTTTTGTCTTTCCAGACTTTGCTCGACAATGATGTTTCGAAGTGGACGCCTTGCCGGTCTTCGTTCATCCAATTTGAACGGTAGACGTGCATCGTTACGGATTCCGGCGCAGCTGGAGCGGGTGGAAAGTGGTGCACGCTGAAACGCCAATTGTCTTTTTTGAACCACGGTTTTGTGGACAATTCTTTGGCGACTGCTGCGAGGATCGCTTCTGCTTTGTCAATTGAGTAATCGTTGGTTTCTTGCTTCATGCGGCTGGATACCAAGTTCTTGATGCAAGTGAGTATCTTAATGCTTTTAGTTGGCGAGTTCATTAACAGTGCGCACCAGTCCCGATACCACCCTTGCCATCTTGTCGTAATCTATTTTGTCTGGAGTGTCGGTGGGCTTGTGATAGTCCGGGTAGCGGAACATCGCAGTATCAGTCACCATGAATGCCGAATAGCCGTACTTCCAGAAGTTCTCGTGATCGGACAGACCGGCGGCCGAAAGTGAGTTGGGAAGAGCGGCGCCTTCGGATGGGAACTTTGTGTGGACGCGAAAAGATCCTATCGCTTGTTCGATAAATTCGCGCGATGATTCATTGCCAATGAAACCTATGTAGTCACCGGTGTTTGGGTAGAGCTTTCCTAAATCACCAGCGTAAGTCTGGCTGCCCGGCTTGTCCGAATAGTAGCCAATTGTTTCGAGCGACATCATTCCGACGATGTTGTCTCCGTTTTCCTGGCAGGATTTTGCATAGCGCGCGCTTCCCATATCGTCGTTTCCGAAGAATGGTGGCTCTTCGTTGGCGAACGCAACAAATCTGATTGTTTTTTCTGGATGCGTGTTTTTCATCATGCGAGCCATTTCGAGAAGCGCAGCCAAGCCGCTGCCGTTGTCGTTGGCGCCTGGGCTTCCGTGGGTTGAATCGTAATGCGCTCCTATGACGATCACTTCTTCTGGAACTTTGGTGCCTTTGATCTCGGCTGCAATGTTTTGGAATTCAGTGTCGAGTCCTTCCACTTTGAACGGCTGCGTTTTGACTTCGTAGCCATAGCTCGATAACTCATCCTTGATGAACTTCACTGTCTCATCGAGCTTGTATGGCTTTTCCCAATTTCTTTCTCCGATGTCGCTTGCTAGAGTGTCGATGCTCTTGGTCAGGCGATCTTTGAGTTCAACTTCGGATGCAGTGAGAGCCTCTAGATTTCCGTCATAAGATTTCCCCGGCACGTCGGGGCTGGTGAAACTCTGATCGTATGCGAAAGCAGCGTTAAATGGCTGATCCTTACTATCGGAGTAGGCCGCCTTGATCTTCCTGACGATGTCGAGATCGCCCTGCTCGAATTGCAACTTCGTCACAGGTGGGACGTGCGCGTTTATATTGCCAGCTTCACTCAACGATTCCATGTCGTTCCTTTTTGAGTGTTGCGAGCAAGAGCAAGTACATCGTAGTGATCAAGCGTGACCACGTTGTGACGGATCGAGATTTACCCAGACTGGGTATCTCGATTTTATCGAAAAAGCGGACTTCCATGAATTCTGGGCAGAATGTATCCAGAACACATTGATTTGGGAGAGACCCATGAAATTGTTAATCGTGACTGTTGTCGCTGCAATGCAATTGACGCCGTTATATCCCGCGGTGGCGGTCGAATTTAAAGCACCTCCCGGATACAAAATTGAAACCAGCTTTGATAAATTTGGTCCGGACGACAACGGCTGTTCCATTAGTATCAGTGGTGATTTAGTTTATATTCCAACCCAAAAGGAAGTTGTCGCCCTTCCAAAGATCACGGAAGCACAACGCAAAAAGATTTCAGCGATATACCATGAACTGAACCTAGGGTTTGCAGACCAGCATAAAAAGCGTAAAGAAATGCGCACAGCGCGGATGAAGGCATGGGCCACAACCAGAACTATCTTGACCGATGCGCAATTCAAAAGCCTGAACAATCAACGAAACTATAAGAGTTTGCTACAGCTGCGTGACCTTACAGATAATCAGCGGGATCAGATCAAGAAGAGCTGGAACGGATTGGAGTCTGATGACAATATCTTGGATGAAGCCAATGTTCAGTACAAATTCGCAGCCGGAGAACTCAGGAAGATCGAGTCTGTTCTAAACCCTGCACAACTGAGTGGACTTCGGAAAATTCAGGCGTTAGCAAAAAACTCCAGGCATTATTATTCGTCATCCAACGCGAGCCATCGATAACTTTCCAAAGAAGTCTAGTTGACAATCCGAATGATGCCACGGCTGCCGTCGACTTCGACTTGAGTTCCGTCTTCCCAGAGGGTGGTGGCGCCGGTGACACCACCGACGCAAGGCAAGCCGTATTCGCGGGCCACCAAAGCGCCGTGCTGGAGGAGACCGCCGACTTCTAGGATTACGGCGGAGGCGTTCACGAACAGCGGAGTCCAGCCGGGATCGGTGGCGCGGGCGACTAGAACGTCGCCGTAGTTCAACGGCTTCTCATCAGGAGTGTTCAAGATCTTGATCGGACCCATCGCGACGCCGGACGAAATCGGTGTGCCTATCACTTCACCTTCAGTCGGCACCGGAGTCGGTGCGCGCAATATGCGGCCGCGTGAATCGATAAGCGCCGGAAGCTTCGGAACCTTTGCAAGTTTGTCCGGAACTTTGCGATTCTCGTGACAGACTTCGCGCAGATCAATTTTCTTGTTGGGGACTTTGGTATCAAAATCGTCCAACGTGAGATCGAAAACCTGTTCGACACTATCCAATCGACCATCATCAACTAGTTTCTGACCTTCGACGAGAAGCCGCTGGCGGAAGGCGTCGAGCGCGAGAATCAAACAATACTTCGGCGTCTCGCGATATCCACCCAGTGTTTCCCATGTGTTGTACATCGATTTGAATCGGCGCAATTGTTTGTCATCGATCTTCCCGAGGTATTCGCAGATTTCGAGGTACGCATGATCTCTTTGCCCGCGATTCTTCTCGTAGCGTTTGAGCGGATTGTTTTCGTTGTTCGAAGAACGTCGCAACGTCACGATTTGATCGAACAAGATCTGAGGCTCATCGCGATAACGCGGTTCCATGATATCGAGTTCGCGTGCGCCGCGATGTCCATACAATTTCATGAACAAGTCCCAATTGTGTTTGAAGTCGTCCGACAATTTGACGTCCTTCATCTCGGCCCCTTGCTTCACGTTTGCCGGAAGCATTGTGGAGAGCCGGTACAATTCCAATCCCATTTCGATGGTGACGTTGTGCGGCATCCCCACTTCCAACGCCTTTTGCAATTCGGGGGGAACACCTTCGCAGTAATGTTTCATTCTCTCCAGCGCCCAGCGCGAAGCGAACATCATCGGCATGATGTATTTCGGCACCATGTGAACCATCCTGGACATGATTCTGTCGAGAGCTTGTTTCACCGTACCTTTCGAATGCGCTTCCTTCTGCAACTGCTCTCTATAGAGTGCGATTTGTCTTTGCGCTTCCATGTGTGCGCGTTCAGGAAATGCTCTTGCTTTCAGCACAAGCGATGACTTGCGTATCATTCCGATGCCGAGGCTGGCTGGAATTGAAAGTGCCCAGGGGTGGAATCCTTTGTAGTCTTTTTCATCTAGACCCGCGATGGCCTGCGCCGCCAGCGGATCTAGTATTTTGAAGAAATTGGCGAAGCGATTCTTATCGAAGAGTTGAAAAAGGTTCGAAATCACACCATACAAGCGACCGTCGGTGGCATATGCAACCGAGTGATCGACGTCTCTCACGAAGTTCAATCCAAAGACTTCTGAGGTAAACGTTTTCAAAAGTCTTCTGAGAAATGAAGTTCCCATCACTGAAATAGGTTTCTCGAATCCCTGAACAGAAAGAGTCAGATCCAAATAAAGTCTGCGCTTCGCTGCCGGTGCTGTGATAAGGGACGGCGGTAACGGCACATATGAAGTGACCGGACGAGCTTGGAGAATGTACTCATGATCGCCTTCCAGAGCCCATTCCACATCGACGGGTTGGCGGAAAATCTCTTCCAACGTTTTGATGTATCTGGTGATGTTGAGAACATGACCGTCTGAAATTGCGAATTCTTCGGAAGTGCCATTGCCACCAGTAACGGTGCTGGTGCCACCACCCTCTTTCAGAAAGATCTGTTCTTCCTTTGCGCCCAATCTCCGTTCTTTCACTCTCATCGTGACTTTATCTACGATGATCGTGTCAGGCGTGCAGAGCCCTGCGACGACCGATTCACCCAAACCGAAGTTGGCGTTGAAAACGGCTTCGTCATAGTCATTGTTAATTGGATTGATTGAGAACGCGACACCAGATGAGGTGCTATTGATTTGCTTTTGAACGACCACAGCAATGCTTGGATCGTGAATGTCGAAACCATGTTGGTGTTTGTAAGTCAGCACTCGAAAATCGAGACTGGAAGAGAACGCCTGCCGAGCAGCGATTTCAATGTCTTTTCTTTTGACACCAAGGACGGTTTCATATCCACCGGCGAAAGAAGAACCTTCGAGGTCTTCTGCCGGTGATGAGGAACGAACTGCAAATAGATCGTTTCCATCAAATGGTTTGAGTGCATCCTCGACCATTTGCTGCTGTTCTTTAGAGAACTCTAGCTTGCCGGCTCTTGCTTTGAGTGCGTCGCAAATTTCTTTGAGATTTTTGCCGCCGGAGTGGACGAAGTTGTTCCATTCGTCGGTGAGTTTGAGCTCGTTCATCCACGGTTCGAAAAATTCGACGGTGAGGACGAAGCCGGGCGGAACGGGCAAACCGAGCTGCGTCATGCGAATGAGCGACTGCCCCTTGCCTCCGACTTTGCTCAATTGTGCGGTCAGGGCTCCTGGAAATGGAACTATTAAACTCACGGCAAACCTACGGGAAATGAGAAAACCGCTGGCTTTCCCACGAGTGCAGAACGATTCTGCAAGTTTATCCCATTTGACAAGTATTTAAATTAGCGCGCAAGATGCCAGAAGGCGATAACTTACGAGAATCTCAAGTGCCCATCGGCACTGAAGAATTCAATGCTGCCGTTGGTTCTGAAAATCCAACGTTTTGAAAACGAGCGACTGGCAAGCGTCAATTCGCCATGTTCGGCGTCGAATCGCGCGTCGGCGAGGAATTTGGTCAATGACGGCAATTGGTCTGACGAACCGGCGTCGCGCGAACCATCGCGCGAGCCAGTGTCGTTCATACCATCCACACAAAACTTCGCTGCCACCCACATCTCGGTGGGATAGTCTGGCTGCTTTCTCACCACCGTTGCACAGTCTCCTGATGCGTCCTGGCAAGACAACTCGATGATACTGCCGGTAATGGCATCGTAGGTTACGTCCAATTTGTGACCGAGGACGTCTTCGAAACTGCGGCAATTTAGCCCGCCTGATTCGAGGTCTTTGTAGCTTCCGATTTGCGTCATGGTTGTCATGGGTGGTTCCCTTCCTTTATAAAGGAACGACCAGGGAAATTTCTGAATTAGTCGGATGTCATGAGGGTGCGCAACTTTTCCCGAAACCCCGTGTATCGTAGGTGTTCCACCTGAGGCGACGCGTATGAAACGGAAAAACACCATCATATTAATAGCTTCGATTCTGGCTCTGACCTCCGGCAGCGCGGTTGCTGCTGAAAACAACGCCTTAGCTGCAGAAGAGACGGATCTCACCGGAAAAACTAATCCCGGCGAAACGAATGCTCCAACCGTACTCGAAGGCAACATCGAGACCAAGGTTGTCGAGATGGACGTTCAGGACGCCGGACCTTACAAAGTCGAGGTGGCGGACGGACTTTCCATTCGCGACAACGACCGCAACAAGTCCATCAAGATTGAGGCGTGCTACCCGCGGAGCGAAGGTCGATTCCCCGTCATCGTTTTTTCGCACGGCGCGGTCGCCTCGGCTCGCGACTACCGCCCGCTCGCCGCCTTCTGGGCCAGCCACGGTTACGTCTGCGTGCTGCCCACGCATGACGACGCGGTTTCGCAGAACATGAATCGCGCCAACAAAGTAAACGCCTTCAAGCTCATGAAGATTGCGTCGGTCGATGACAAATCAATCAATGAGCGCCAGGACGACATTGAGAGAACGATTGATAACTTAGGAAACATCGAGAATCGCGTTCCGAATCTGGTTGGAAAAATGGATTTGAATCGTCTCGCATTGGTTGGGCACCACGCTGGTGCGTACACAGCTGAAGTCACCGGCGGTGCCACCATCAGTAAATGCAATCGAGAAAAGTATGCGGACCCGCGAGTGAAAGCGATCATAGCGATCACAGGAAAGACCTGGCACCAACCGCAATTAAGAGCATCAGATCTCGACAGCGTCAAAGTTCCCATGATGTTGATTAGCGCTAGTCCCGATGGAAGAGATCTCTCCGATGCGCGCCGTAAGATCGCTGACGCAATTTCAAATGCTCCGGGCGGAAACAAATACTTTGTCACCGTTGACCCGTTGCACCAGTTCGGACAATACATTCCAGCCGTGATGGTGGCACGAGCAATCAAGAATTCGAATATCGAATTGATTCCACATCCCTTCAGAAGACTGCGTAATCTTGCCAATTCAGATAACAATCCGGCAAAGAACAATACGGAAGGAACGATTCGCATAAGCCAGGTGGATAGCGCCGAACTGCCGGGTGAAGATGTTCTACGGCATCTTGGATTGCTCGGTATTCTTCCCCGCAATGAGAAAAACTCCGGACGAGTGAACTTCGTAATGTCAGTCACACTGCCATTTCTCGATGGATATTTGAAAAATGATGCTGAGAGTTTGCAAGAACTAAAAGCAATGGATCAACAAAAATTTGACGATCGAATTGTCCTAAAGATCGATCAATACTAGATCTTGATCGGGCACCTCCGGTGGTGCCATGGTGACTGATAACCTGTTTCGATCTTGTCAGTATCCATCTCCTGCGTTAGAGTCACGCATGAGAGGGGCATTTCCGATGAGACGTTTGCTTACACTGATAGCATGTCTGGTGGCACTCACTATGAGTTCTCTGAACTTTGATGAGTTGGAACTCCTCTATGGGCCTGCCTTTGAAGCGAAAGTGCTTAGTGTCGCCGATGGTGACACTCTTACGGTAAGTCATAATAGAAGAAAATTGAAAATCAGATTGTACGGTGTGGATGCTCCGGAGAAATTGCAGGAGTGGGGCGCTGAAGCGCGGCTGTTCACGACCAATATGACAGATGAACAGACTGTGAGGGTGACGCCGGTGAATCGGGACCGCTATGGAAGAACGGTAGCGTATGTGGTGCTAAAGGGCGGCACTAATTTGAATTATGAGTTGGTGGCAAACGGTTTCGCCTGGTGGTATCGGCAGTACGCGAAGAATGATTTGCAATTTCAATTTAGGGAGATAAAGGCGCGGCTGCAACGGAAGGGGTTGTGGAATGATGATGAGCCGGTTCCGCCGTGGCAGTTTCGGAAGGGCGTGTCGGTTAACCGAGGGGAACCGGTTTTGGGCTATTGAGGTGAAGGGCGCACTGCGCGCGCCCCTACAGAGTGTTTCGCAGATCGTCGGAGTAATTGATAGTGTTTGGTATGTCAAAAGTATGGGTGTTTTGACATACCAAACGCTATCAGAGTTCTGAAATGATGCGTCTATAGTGTTTGGTATGTCAAAAGGGTGGGTGTTTTGACATACCAAACGCTATCAGAGCGCGTCCGGCGGTCCCAGTCCCAGTGATCAGGGTCTTCGGTATTCGGCTCGCGGTAGCAGAGCGATGCCACCGCGGGAGGTGAACTTGCCGACAACGAGAAGATATTCCGGTTCCAACAACGTGACCAGATCGTTTGCGATTCTGTTCACACAAGACTCGTGGAACTCGCCGTGTTGTCTGAATTGACCGAGATATAGTTTGAGCGATTTGCTCTCGACTAAACGTTCTCTCGGGATGTATTCGATTTCGATGGTGGCAAAATCCGGTTGACCGGTGATCGGGCAGAGACTGGTGAACTCGGGGGCGCTGATGTGAATCCGACCTTCTACTTGATTGGGATTTTCCTTTCGGGAGTTGAATGGATTCGGCACCCACTCAAGCGTTGCTGCATCAGGATTGTCATACCTGACTTCGCTCTTTTGTCCCAGATTCTTCAGTTCTTGCATAACAAATTTCCTTTATGGAATCCCTACAATTTTGTGTAATTGCAATGTGAGGTTATAACCAAATCGCTGAGCCGTTTCAACGCAGGCGAGAGTGTTCTTACTATTTTGTTGTTGAGAACCACTGTCCATCGGCATTACGTAGATGGGAACTTCGCGTTCCGGTCGAGCAATGCGGGCAGCTTTACCGATTGTTTGTGTGGAACGATTGGGCAATCCATCTGCTTCATCCAGACCGCCCTCTTCGACGACGTATTTAAATGCTGACGCACGTTCATGAACAATCGCGTTAATCTTTTCCGTTTTCGGACTGACAATGATGTGGAGATTCTGATGAACAGGCAAGTCGACCCAGATGGTGCCATTCGTTTCGATTTGAACCACAAAATTGTCGTCGAGCAATTTCGTTACCAGGGGAACGATATTTTGTCTGAACGGTTCACCACCGGTGATGACAACAAATTTTGTTCGTTTCTGCGCCAGCTTTCCAACCTCTTCAAGAATCTCTTCAAGACCGGGATTCCACGTCGAAGACTCGAAGTCCGTATCGCAGAAATAGCAGGCGAGGTTGCAGCCACCAAGTCGAATGAAAACAGCTGGTCGTCCCGTGAACGGACCTTCGCCCTGAAGCGTATAGAAAATTTCTTGCACCCAGAGAACGTTTCCGTCTCCGGGTTGCGGCGGTCTGAGTGGATTCTTACCGCGCATGAGTGGACGCTCCAAAACGTTCGAGCAGTGGATCGGTTACTCCGGCTTGATCGAAACCTTTCGCGCGCAACTGGCATGAATTGCATTTGCCGCAAGGAGGAACCGCGCCGTTGTAGCAAGTCGTACTGTGACTCAACGCTTCCAGGCAGCCTGGGATGTCCACCGCCAGTTCCACAGTTTGTTTTTTGCTGAGATGAAGCAGTGGGCTCTCAATCTTGATAGGTCTATCAAGACCAGCTTGCACTGTCTGTTCCATCAGCTTGACGAATTCTTCGCGACAATCCGGATAGCCGGCGTAGTCTTCCTGGGACACACCAATGACTACTGTGTCGCAATCGTATGAATAGGCGCGGCTTGCCGCCAATGAAAGGAACAGGATGTTGCGACCGGGAACGAATGTGCTCGGCAGTCCCTGGTTCGAACTGGCATTCTCCGCTTCGGGTATGGCTTGCGAGCTGTCTGTGAGGGAACTCAAACCTGAAAAAATCGCACCGAGATCGAGAACTTCATGCCTGACTCCAGCCATCTCTGCGATTCTTCGCGCGCTTTCGATTTCGATGCTGTGTCTTTGTCCATACGAAAACGTCAGTGCCAGAACGTGTTCATACCGTTCCTTCGCCCAATACAAGCACGTCGTGCTGTCCTGACCGCCGGAAAAAACTACCAGCGCCCGACCGTTCTCACGATGCGTTTTATTGCTATGTTGGCTTGTCACCAATCCCCCGTAGGGGCGCACTGTGTGCGCCCGCCCTGAAAACGGTGATTATACCGTGGAATGGACCATTTTCGACCTTTCTGACTATGGCATGTAAAAGATGCTTATAAGTCCGTCAGTGCTGACCCCACGGGCATTTGAGGGTGTGGAACCGGGGGACCCGTAGCGTCGCCCCTACAGGTAGGTGCAGTCAGCGTTCCGAACGGGCGTTGCCCACAAGCGTCGACCAAGATCAGGCGTCGTCCGTACGAGGGACTTCGCGCCAGACTCCGTCCAAGCCGCGAATTTCATGGGCGTTGAACTTCGATTTGTAGCGCATCGAGCGGCAACCTTGCACCAAATAGCCGAGATAAACATAGGGGAGCTTGAGCTCTCGCGCCTTTTCGATAATCGAAAGAACCATCCAGGTTCCCAACGATCGTTTGTTCAGAAGCGGATCGTAAACCGAATAGACTGCCGAAAAGCCGTCGGGAATTGGATCGACGTAACAGACTCCGACCAGCTTATCATCCAGATAGTGACACCACTCCTGAATCGCAAACGGATTGTCGGATAGTGAATTGAGATGCGTGATCGATGTATTCAAATCAGGCTCCGGCCAGCCTACCGTCTTGACGTGATGATTGTGGTGGCGCAGGTACAAATCATATTTTTCGCGCGTCAGATGGGCCGGGCCAATCTCTACGACGATGTCTTGATTGGCTTTCATTGTGCGCTTCTGGCTGCGATTCGGATCGAAACGATCTACAGCAATGCGGATGGGCTGGCATTCGTTGCAGTTCTTACACATTGGTCTGAACAATGCGTAACCATACTTCCTCCAGCCTGCGCGCAGTTTTTCCATGTATTCAGCCGGCGACAGTTCGCTGACATACTCGTATTCGAGTTGCCAGTTTCTATCGGGCAGATACCCGCATCGATCCGGTGAAGATAGGAATTTAGCGACGACTTTCATTTTTTGTTCAAACAGACACTCTCATTGTACATTAGTAGCTATTGTTTCTTGTCCGTCCGTTCTATTTCGGCTTGTTGCCTTAGCGTCGCGACTTTAGATTGGGCGAGAGTCGGGTATCTCTCGCATAACTTCATAGCAGCCTGGTTGGATTCTCGTGCCTGATCCCATTGTTTATGAAACATGTGCATTTGACCCTGCATCAAATAACCATCAATAAGAATGTACGCTTCAGTCGTATGATCGCTTTTGGTGGGCGCTGGAAATATCTTTATAGCTTGATTGATTTCCTCTTCGCCTTTCTTGATTTCGCCTGCGAAGATCAATGCGGTGCCATAGTGCATCCGGGCGGCAAGTGTTTCGATGCCCTTCTCTCCGAAGTGGTAGTTGTTGTTTAGTTCAATGTTTTCGTCATCCGGTTTGTTTGTCGTCGGAATCTGCTTCCTTATCTCCATAGAACTTTTGAATTTTTTCGCAGCTTCTTTGAACTTCCCTTTTCGCATGTACACGTCACCTAGCAGGTGGTAGTATCCTGAAATCGCTGGGTCTGAATTGTGCTCTTTTGTCTCATTGCGAATCTCGATCAGTTGCTCCATCATTTTCGTGGCAACTTTGTCGTCATCCATGTCGCAACTCAAAAAGAACCGACTTTCACGAACGATAAACTGATCATTGGGACAACCACATTCGTTGGCGATCTCCTCTGCTCTGTCCAGGTATTTTTTCGCCTGGGCGAAATTTTTGGAATACTTTTCGACGTCGCAGAGATTGAGCAATGGAAGAATGAGTCGATTAGATCCCTTGCCGAAGTTCTTTTCGATTGATTTGACACAAGTCTTGAGTTGCTGCGTCGCAAGCGGATAGTTCTGGCTGTTTTTTGTTTCGATGGCCTCTACGTAGAAATTTTTCGGAATTGACGTGAATTCGCAAAATGGCATTTCCTCTCGCAATTTCTTGATATCGTCGATCGTGATGTTTTTGCAATTGTTGGTCGTCAGGTGATCCAGGCTGGGAGCTGTCGCCAGGTTAAGAAGTCCTGCCGGTGTTATATCTGTTTCGCTAAGATTGAGTATTTTAAGACCGTTCGTCTTTGCTAGATTCTTGAGCGAATCATCAGTAATCTTTGTATTCGCCAGGTCCAGTGACTTTACGTTTTTGAATTGTGGCAAATACTTCAGCGTTTTTACTTGAGTGTTTACTAGAGAAAGTTGCTCTATGAATTTCGCTGCGGTCAGATACTTGATACCTTCATCCGTGACCTTTGAATTTGCGAGCATTATGTACTCGGGCGTAGTATGACCTTCGAAAATCTTGAGAGTCTTGTCATTGACGGACGGACTCTCGAGTTCGAAGGCTGTTCCGTTACTCTCGAGTTCGTTTCGGATGACTTCGATATCGAATGTGTCGAGTGTCTTCATCGTGGTGAATGATTCGTTTTTTCTGAAAATATCTCTGGTTCTCTCAGTGTTTTGCTTCGGCAGAAAGAACCAGACGGTTGGAATCAGCGACAAAAACACCAGCGCCGCCACGACAATTCGCACCGATTTATTCTTCCAGGATTCCTTGAGCGACTCGAACAATGTTAGCGATTGCGTAGCCGGATCTTCGTCTTCGACGATGATTCCTAAAGCAGCCATTCGTTCCCGCCTGGCTTCCTCGAATTCCTCGTTCATATCCTTGAGAACGGAGGTGATATCGTCAGTAGTGGCAAAGCGATCGGCCGGTTCTTTTTGCAAGAGACGATCGACCATGAGCGCAATATCCTCGCTTAGAGGATCATCAGGGAGTTCATCCCTGATATCTTCCGGCTCTTCCGATCTATGTTTGATCAAAACGTCAATTGCGTTCTCCGCTTGAAACGGCGGTCGACCCGACAGGCATTGATACATAACGCAACCGAGGGAATACATGTCGGAGTGCGGAGTGATCCTTTTCCCACTGGCTTGTTCCGGACTCATGTACAAAGGACTGCCGACGATGCCACCAGGATCGGTATCAAAACCTTCTTCGTCTTCTTCAGTGAGCAATTTTGCCACACCAAAGTCGAGAACCTTGACGACGAAGTTTTCGTGTTCGTCTCGATCGAGCATGATGTTGCCTGGCTTTATATCTCTATGAACGATGCCCTTCTGGTGTGCATGCGCCAGCGCGCCGGCCACTTGAATGAATATTTGAAGGAACGTTTCCGCATTCAGTTTGCCTTCAAGAGTAATGTAGCGCTGCAGAGTCATACCATCGACGAGTTCCATGGACATGTATGGTTCACCGGATTTGGTGACTCCAAAATCGAGGACTTGCGCGATGTTAGGATGTGAAAGGCGACTGACTGCCTTAGCTTCGTTTTGAAAACGGATGACAGCCTTGTTATCCTTAATCGAATCAAGAACTTTCAGTGCCACCAATTTATCCAGATCGATTTGCTTGGCTTTGAAAACTTTGCCCATGCCACCGGAACCAAGCGGTTCAATTATTTCGAATTTTTCGAACAAAGGTGCATCTCGTCCCTCTTCCGAGGGGCCGCTATTTTTCGAAGCAGGATCGTTGTTTGGCATTTGCGAATCAGTATTATTTTAGAGAACTCATCTCAATGTTTTTAAACGATGATTCCAGTTCGAACGTAGCTTCCGAGGTAATCCGGCTCTGGGCGAAGTTTAGTTTCAATTTTCGCCCCGCACGCACACCCTTCATCTTCTTGATGTATTCTAGTCCTTTATCACTGACCGGTGTCTGGCTGATTTCCAGAATGTCCAGTTCCATATCGACCAGCTGTTTCAGAGAATCATCGGTGATCGCGCATTGATTGAGTTTGAGCCATTTTAGAGTGTTCAATTTACCAACTGCTTCCAGAGTCGAAATATTCGTCATTTTCAGATCGAGTGTCTTGAGATGCATTTGAGTGAGCGGAAACAGACCCTTATCGGTAAGCAAATTACAACTACCCAGGTGCAGATGCTGGATGTTGGGGAACTTATCGATGTGTTTCATGCTTGCATCCGTAATTGGATCCTCCGCTAGTTCGAGTGTTTTGAGTTGGCTGAAATCCATTGTTTTTATGTCTGCATCGGTGAGCTTCAGAGCTCCAAGACCAATGTTCTTGAATCGTTTCAGTTTGGTCTTCGCTTGCTTCAGAAAGCTGCTGATGTACTTCGGTTGTACACCACTTCTTGTCAGGTCGAGTCTTTCCAGATTCTTCGATTTGAAGAGACGACTTAATCCGATACCAGTCACCTGGCGATCGTTATAAAGACTGAGCACTGCAAGACCCTTGAGTTCAGCCAGTGCATTGAGAGAACTATCGGTAATGTTCTGATTCTGTAGATACAGTCTGTAGAGTTTTGGCATGGTGGCAAATGCGGTGACCTGATCGTCGGTCATATAGTTTTCAATCAGATAGAGATCGGTCAAGTACGGAAGTGTGGCAAGTAGCTTGAGCGACTTTTTGCTCAAATGACTATGCGCGATCGTGAGATGTTCGAGGTTGGGACAGTTGGCGACAAGTGCTGCAATTCCTGATTCGTCGATGTTGTAGGCATCAACAAAAAGTTTTTTCAACCGCTTATTAGTGGTTCCGAGTTCTCTGTCAATTATTGCGGTCGTCTCTTTTGCGGACAGGTTTGGATCTTTGAGTCTAAGTTTGTTGTTACCTCCTTTCGAGAATAAATTTGTGGGATTCATTCCAGTTGGAGGAGGCAGCGACGGTTTTTGTTCGACTCTCGGTTGGACAACTGAGTTTGCCAGCGGTTCCTTGTCTAATTGCCATGTTGCCTGAATCGAGTACAAAATAATTGCCATTCCAATCATCAAAATTGCAGCGACGGAGACTCCCAGTCGCATCCGTCCCTTCTTGAGTTTCGGATCCAGAGCCGGCTGAAGCTGTGCGGCGATATCCAAACGTGGATGAATAGGGATGTGCTTCGATTCGTTATCTTCACTTGGAACTGCCGATGCTGCCGCATGGAGTTCATCGCTCAACGCCAGTCGCAGTTGATCGATAGTCTGAAACCTTTCATTCGGATCCTTTGCCAGGCATTTGGAGACGATCTTCTTCAATTTTTCCGGTACGGTCGAATCGGTAATTGCTGGAACAGGTTCATTGACATGCTTGAGCATAGTATCGGATGCGGTGCCACCGCTGAAGGGTGGAAAACCCGTCAGACATTCGAAGATTACACATCCCAGTCCGTAGATATCGGATCGAGGATCGGCCTCCTTGCCGAGCACAGCTTCCGGACTGACGTAGTGTGGCGTTCCCATTGCGACACCAGGGGTGGTGAGTGATTGATTGCCATCGAATTTAGCCAATCCGAAGTCGACAATCTTCAACTGTTCTTCGCCATTGTCCATTGATTTGATGATAACGTTACCCGGCTTCAAGTCGCGGTGAAGAACGCCTTTGTCATGGGCATGACTGAGGGCTCTGCAGAGCTGAGAGAAAAGCGTGACTGTGCGCTCGACAGATAATTTCTTCTCGACTCTAAGAACCTCTTTCAGCGTTTTCCCGTCGATGAATTCCATGACGAGATATGGCTTGTTTTTCGAGTCGATGCCGAAGTCCATCACTGAGACGAGATTGGAATGTTTCAGCTTGCTCGCTGCTTGCGCCTCGCGTTGGAACCTGGCTATTTTGCTGGTATCGATGGCATGCAGAATTTTGATGCAAACATCGCGTTGCAAAATCTGATCGTATGCATGAAAGACGGAGCCGGATGCTCCGGCACCAACTTCGCTCAAAATTTCAAATCTATCAGATAGACCGGAAAGTTCCGTGGTCTCCTTGCCTGACATTCAGATAAATCCGTACCTATTGCCTTTTATCTATGTGCCCAGCGGCCAGGGTTCTCAAAAGGCTGTGAATGATGAAACGACGCCGGCTCGCTTGCCGGATAAAGCGTTTTTCTTGGCTGCGTCGCCTTTCAGGAAGGCATCGAAGAAATCGAGGGTGGTTTCGCTTATGGCGCGCCTTGCGGCGTCTTTGTCGATGTATTCGGACGACAGTCTGTGCTCGCCTTTCACTCCACCGGAGAATGACAGATGGTCGGCGTTTTCTATGCAAACCAGGGCTTTGGGCGAATTGGCTCTTTCAAACAACAGTGTCTTATCATCGAGTCTGCCGGCGGATGGCTCCAGCTCTCCGTATTCGAAGATGACAGGGACTTGGACGAGGGCGAGATCGTTATCTTTCGCGACGCGAAATACGAGATCGTTGACCGGTCCCGAGAGCGCTGCCACTGCCTTGATGCGGCGATCGTGCAACGAAGGTTCCGCGCCCGCCAGAAGAAGCGTCGTCCAGGCACCGAAAGAATGACCCATCATGCCGACTTTGGTTTCATCTATGTGGTGATGAAGAACGTTGTCGGCGCTTTCGTTGGAAGCGAGAACGAGATCCATCGTTTGCTTCATCTGCTCCGGGCGATAACGATAGAGAAGGCGCGACTCCTTGCCGACTTTGTTGAGTCCGAACTCGCGCAGCGATTGAATATACTGCGCCGCCTTCATCTTCATCATGTTGTCGTATGGAATCGTTTCCTCGATTCTGGCCACCGAAACCAGATCGAGCAGATCCGGCGCCACGACAATGTATCCGTTGCGCGCCAACATCTCGCAGATGAAAAAGGAACTGGTACCAGCCCCGGTGGCACCGTGCGAGTAGAAGATGATTGGAAATTTCCCCGCTCTGGCAGGCGCGTCGACAGCCAGATCCGCGCTGATTTTGGACGGACCGATTGAATACGAGTATTTGCCTTGGCTGGCTGCAGCAGCTGGATACCAGACGGCAATTTTGTAAGGAACAGTGAAATCGCGGAATTTATAAGATGATGATAGGACTTTGAATGCAATTGGAACAGTTGCATTCGTTCTCTCAATCTGTTGACCGGCATCCTGTGCGTAGGATGCAGGAGAATAGAAAAGGAAAACGATCAAAACGATCGCGATGACTTTGTGCATCAAGTGCGACCGCTCATCACTTGGGGTCGACTTGCGGATTGAGTTGAAGCATGTATGTCGCGTCCACGGGTTTGATTTTGACATGTGTTCCGTTCCATTCGACTTGGCGCGCGGGATATTTGGCAAGATAGGCGTCCACTGCCTTTTGGGTGATCTTCGGGCAATCCATCAATTCGACTCTGGCGAGCCCATCCATCTGGCTGAATATTTTAAACGACTCGTCAGTCAGTTTTGCATTTCCACAGAGTTGAATTTTAGTCACCTTCTTCAGTGGCAGAAAGCCCTTCAGTTGCTCATCGGTCACGTCGTTATCTGAATATCCAAGCTTGAAAAAATCCTTGAGATTGTTCGTTCGTTCAAGAGCCTTCAGAGAGATGCTGGTACTGCTGACATCGAGATAGCGAAGGAGAGGAAACTGTTTTGCAACGATCTCGATTGCACCATCATCGATTTCTTTGCAGTGAGTGAGGTTGAGTTCAATCAATTGATTCATAGGTGCCAGGGCTTTCAATCCGTTGTTTGTGATAGGCAGGTATGAGATGTCCAGTTCTTCCACAGACTTGAGAGGTGCAATGTAGTGCAAGGTGCTGTCGTCGACAAGCGTGTGAGCGAGATGAAGCACGCGCAGTTTGCCGTTGTTGATGTATTTCAAACCGCTGCCGGTGATGGATGTGTTACTGAGATCTATGTTGGCGAGCGTTTTTCCTTTCAGCTCTTTCAAGGTGTCATCGTTGGCGTCGTGATTGATGCAGGCATAGACTATCTCTTTATGCCGTTCCGACTGGATGAAATTTCTGTGGTAATCGGCGTCGAGAAACTCTGATTTCACCTTGGTCAGGTTATGCCTTCTGTGTCTTGCCGGGTTCTGGGTTGAGATGTACCAGGCCAGAGAAGTCATCACGAGGAAACCAACCATCGTCAGCAAAAGGATTGGAATGAGGGGATTGCGCCGGTTGGCTGAGTAGAGCGATGGCTCCTGATCGGTTGGCTCAGCAATCAGAGCGTGCTCGCGCGTCACCATCTCGTCGAGCAGTTGCTCCATCGATTGAAAGCGTTCCTCCGGCGGCTTTGACAGCATTTTGTCGACCATGTTGGCCAACAGACCGTTGACCTGCGGAGCGCAATCTCTCAGGTCAGGCGGGGCTTTTCGAAGGTGCCCTTCGAACGTCTTCAACGGCGTGTCGCCCATGAACGGCGGGTTGCCGGACAGCATCTCGAACATCACGCAACCGAGCGAATAAATGTCGGCGCGGGCGTCGACATCGCGGCCGCGAATCTGCTCCGGACTCATATAAAAAGGACTACCGACGGCAAGCCCGGTTTTCGTCAATCTTGCGTCGGAGTTCTCTTCGTTTTGAACCTTGGCAAGACCGAAATCGACCACCCTGACCTCAGGCTCGTCGTCATCCGGATTGAGGAGCATGACGTTGCTGGGTTTCAAATCGCGGTGAATGACGCCCTGGTTGTGGGCATGCGCCATCGCGCTGGCGATTTGGCGGGAGATATAGAGCGCCTTGGGCTTCGAAATCCCGCCTGTGTCATTGATTAGTCGTTGCAGATCGCGTCCTTCTATATAGTCCATGACCAGGTAGAGCTGGTTTTCGGCGGTGACGCCGAAGTCCAAAACCTTGACGATATTGAGATGATTGAGACGGTTGGCGGCTTTTGCCTCCTGCTGAAAGCGCATGGCGGTCTGATTGCTGAAGTCTCTCATCTTCAAAACCTTGACTGTGACAGTCTTTTTGAGAGAACTGTCAAAGGCTTTGAAAACCACAGAGACGCCGCCGGCACCAATCAAGGTGAAGTCCCGGTAGCGTTCGCCAATACTCGGAGCCTGGATCTCCAACCCGCTGAAACCGCCATTCAATGGGAGCCTATCGCAAGCTGTCTTGCGCTCACCCGTCAAATACTTGCCCGCCCGGAGCAATTCTTAAAAGCCCTTAATTATTCTGCGGGTCCTCCTAAATGTTTGGTTTTCGGCGGTTGTGCAAATACAAGCCGAGGGAAGTGTAATGGCTATTAAATTCAACGGAGTACATAAGGTTCCAGGAAGACCAACATTGGTTGGTGGAGCCGAAGGTCGCAAGTATGTGGCCAACAAAATTTTGAACAACATTGGTGATACCAATTCTCGTCCGTACAACTCGTATCAGCAGAGCGAGTTCAAGAGCGAAAGTTATATGATGATCGCTCGCGAACCAGAAGGCGAGTATGGTGTCGACGAAGCTGGTCTCACAAACGAATCACTCACCGAGCAAATGCCGGAAGAGATGATCGAAGAAACAGTTGAAGAGCCCGTTATGGAGCCAGTTGCAGAGAAGCCCAGTTTGGGTGAAGGTTTTTCGATCGCGAACGTTCGTCGTGTCGCTCAAGAACAAGAAGCTTCAGAACTCAACAACAATCTTCAACAAGAAACCTACGAAGACTATTACGATGAAGAAGAAACTGCAGAAGAAGAATTCGTTGATGATCAGAACGATGAAGACTTTGCTCCAGTTGAAATCGAATTGAATGAGCAAGAAATCTGGAGCAATGCCAGCACCAAGAAAACCGGCATCCTTCGCCTTCCGACGTCAGGCGTTGTGCGCTCCTGCCGCGGTACCGTCGAGTTGCTCGTGCATGCCAACGGTCGTACTTTCAAACCTCACTACAACAAATGCGGAATGCTTCTTGCTGTAATGATGAGCGACGGCTACCAGTTGGTGAAGAGCCAGAGAAATCATAAGAAATGGTTCTTGAAAGATTTCAACGGCAATGTCGTCGAACCAGAAATTATCACGACCGTTGCATTCGATAAGAAAGGCAACCTCTGGTATCAAACCGAAAGCAAAAAGCGTGTCACCTTCCATGTTGATGGTACGACCGTTACGCGTAACTAAGTTTTTTTCAGATCGAAACAGTGGATCAAGAGGGTGGTGCTTCGGCACCACCTCTTTTGTATTATCGACGTCTAGCGGCGGCGGCGGAGAGGCGGTCGTGTTCGTGTTTTTCGCTCGGGAAGCCGTAGGTTTTGATTACGTTCTGATACCAGTAACCGCTCTTCTTGATCGTTCGCTCCAACGTTTCGTAATTGACGTGAATGATACCAAAGCGCTTGGAGAACCCCAGCGCCCATTCGAAATTGTCCATGAGAGACCAGAGGAAGTATCCACGAACGTCGACGCCTTCTTCGATAGCAAGCCGTGTTTGGAAGAGATGATCTTTCAAATAGGAAATCCGATCGTCGTCGTTTATCTCACCTTGTTCGTTGAATTTGTCCTGGAATGCGGCACCATTTTCGGTGATGTAGATTGGTGGCAATTTGTAGTCAGCGGAAATATCGAGCAGCAACATACGCAGAGCTTCCGGTGAAATCTCCCAATCCATCTCGGTGTACTTGGAACCGGGTATCTTCTTCACTTGACCCTGCGTCGACATGACTGTTCTTGTGTAGTAGTTGATGCCGAGGAAATCGAGATTTTGTGAAATGACAGACATATCACGTGGTTTCACCCGTGGTACCAGCGCACCATATTCATTCCAAATATCGGGTGGGTAGTACGCTTTGAACAACGGGTCGAGATACCAGCGTCCTTCGCGCGACCAGTGCTTCTCCGCGGCTTCGCGATCGAGTGGAGATTTCGTAGCGGCGGCAGTCGGTCTCATGTCCAACGCGATGCCGACTTGTGCGTTGGGATTGTCGGCGCGCAACGCTTGCGTCGCTTTTCCGTGTGCCAGGAGAAGATGGTGCGCCACTTGCAGTGCCATCTTCTCGTCTCTGATGCCAGGCGCCATTTCACCAGTTTTGAAACCAAGATTGGCAATCACCCACGGTTCATTAATCGTGATCCAATTGCTCACTCGATCGCCCAGATGTTTAGTGAGAACGGCGGCGTAATCGGCAAAATGCGAAGTCACTTCGCGATTGGCCCAGCCTCCCGTGTCCTGAAGTTTCTGCGGCAAGTCCCAGTGATAGAGTGTGACGAACGGCTGAATACCGGCTTCAAGTAATTTATCGACCAGGCGATTGTAGAAATCGAGACCGGCGAGATTGACTTGACCAAAGCCTTCCGGAAAAATGCGCGGCCAGGAGATGGAGAACCTGTACGTCTTCAGTCCGAGTTCTTTCATCAGGGCGACATCTGCGTCCATGCGATTGTAGTGATCGCATGCGATGTCTCCGGTATCACCGTTCAAAATAGTTCCTACCGAATGACTGAATCGATCCCAGATCGACTCGCCCTTACCGTCGGCAAGCCAGGCGCCTTCTATCTGATAGGAAGCGGTGGCAGCTCCCCAGAGAAAGTTTCTCGGAAAGGTGGTGCAGTATTCCGAAGGTGGAAAACTTACATTATCAGCCATTGTCGACTAGCCTCGATGTGGTATCGCTTTTAGTGCCGGGGTTTTTCCAGAAAATCACTTGCATGATGTTCCGGAAAATCTTTGCCGGTCGCTTCAGGACAAGCTCGCCTGAAAAGCGGAACGAACAGTCAGGATACCGAATCCGAGACTGTTCGTCCAGCAAAATCAAGGGTAGTTAAGAGGTCAGCTTCCCATCTGGTGGTCGTAAGCGGGGCCAGGCGTGATGCAGCCATTTAATGTAGCAATTTGGCTTTCGATTGATTTTGTGTAGAGGTCGTTGACAAGATCGACAAGGTAGTCGAATTGTTCTGGTGTATCATCCACCCAGAGTCTATCCTCGAGTGCCTCGAGGAGGGATTGGTATGATGCTGTTTCCGGTACGTTCATTTTTGTTTCGCATTCTAGAGACCGTGTTGGTCTGTTTATTTCTATGTCAGTCGGGACTAAATTAGGAGAGGTGGATTCGATTGTGCAACTACCGGCGGTGTCTTTCGCACCAGATATGGTAGCAATCAGCAAGCCGGTATATATTGTTCGTCTCCTTTGAATATCCACTATTCCTCTGCCTTTCATTCTTCCGACTTCTATTTGCCACAAATGTTCCAGTCCACATTCACGGCTCCGCAATTGCGAAGGAGTTGTTACAATGAATATATCGTTCGAGAAACTAATTCAGTCATGGATACGAACGACCTGGATAGCCTGAATCTGAATTTGCCAGGCGATTTCCGCGATCGTTTCGTCTTGCTGCAAAAGATTGGCACAGGTGGTACAGGAACGGTCTACAAGGTTGACGATAAAACTCTGCAGCGACTGTCGGCGCTCAAAGTTCTCAATTCAGATAAGCGATCGGCAAAGGCAATTCAGCGACTTCATAAGGAAGCGAAGACGATTTGCCAACTCAAACATCCGAACATCGTCGATATCTACGACTTCATCGTCACTGAAGACGAGCGTCCTGTGATGGTGATGGAATACGTCGAAGGAACGCCGCTCGATCGAATCATTGAAGACGATGGACCGATGAATTTGAATCGGAGCATAGCTGTGTTCCGACAGATTTGTGCGGCGATGAGTTACGCGCATGGAAGAGGCGTCATGCACCGGGATCTGGCGCCCAACAATATTTTGATCCGGCAGAATGAAAAAGGTGAGGATCAAATCAAAGTGGTTGATTTTGGCATCGCTCGCATTGAGGATATGGAGGATAAGACAATCGCAGGAGGCGGGTTGCTGGTAGGAACGCCTTCGGTCGTCAGTCCGGAACAGGCGCGCGGTCAAACGACAGATGCGAGAAGCGATATTTATTCTCTTGGATGTTCGATGTATCGAGTTCTGACTGGAAAGTTTCCTTACGAGAGTGAGAATTTCATTGAGACTGTCTACAAGCACTTGAACGATCCGGTTCCAACACTTGCGGAAGGTAATCCGGATATCGATTATCCTCCGTTGCTGGAACAACTAATCGGCAAGGCTCTACAGAAGGTGCCTGCCGATCGTTTCAAGAACATGAAAGAAGTTGCTGATGCTCTTGAAGAAGTGGCAGATAGCGGATTGTCACCAATCCAATTTGGTTCGATTTTAAGTGGCGTCCAGACTGAGTCGCAATTGAAAAACGATAAGCGCTTCTACTTGAAAGTGCTCGCTGTGTGTCTGGCTGTATTACTGATTCCGGCCGGATTGATTTATGCTTTGCGATTGATCGACAATGCTGACAAAGAACAGGCGGTGGATCTTGAGACAAAATTCAAAACGTTTAGCAAGAACAAACAACTGTGGTTTGAAGCAAACGCGCTGACTCCAACCGTTTTCACCGAGTTCAGATTTACCGATGCAGTCAGATTCAATCTGCGCAGAGGCAAATTTACCGATCACGAACTGAGCGAATTAGTTAAATCTCCTCTCCTTGCAATTGATCTTCGAGATACCGACATCTCCGACGACTCACTACAGGTGGTGGCGGGTTGTAAAACGCTGCGAACCGTCTTACTGAGTGGATGCAAGCGGATTACAGATAACGGACTCAAGCATCTGTCCAAATTGCCGAATTTGAATATCGTGGCGCTGAGCGATACCAAAATCGGTGACGAGGGAATTCGAGAAATCTGCAAAAAGGATCTCTATTGCCTTACTTTCGCCAATTGCACCAATGTCACCGACAAGAGCCTTCCATTTATCGACGAGCTCGAGCATCTGGACACTCTGTGGATTGGGCACAGTTCGATTAGCAAAAACGGAGCTATTCATTTATTAGGAAAGGAACATCTGGGAAAAATTAGCGTTCCGGACTACGGACTAGAAGATAAGGACTTCGACAGAATGAGTTTGGGCTATTCACGACTGGAACTTCCCGGCAATCAGATCACACCAGCTGTTTTCAAAAGAATTGGTCAATTGCCTTATCTGTTTTTCCTCGATCTGGAAAGGTGCCCGAACATTTCCACTGCTGAAATGAACCGATTTTGCAAAGAACAAGATCACAAAGGCAGAACAGTAGAAGTACTTCCGGTTTCACTTGTGTATGGCGATAATCTGGATCAAGAAGGTTACTACGAACCATACTTATACGACTACGCCAAGGGCGATAGAGCACAAGTGGTTCAAGAAAAAGTGAAGCAGCTTTTGGTCCGATGGCAAACCGAACGGTTGATTCAGGCCGGTTACGACTACGGCGAGATAAAAACCGAGCGCTACTCAAAAAAATGGAACATCAATCCGAAGTGATTTAGTTGAGAATCATGATCGGAGGATCGATAGGATACGGATCGTATGGAGTCGGTAGCGGAACGATTTTCCACCAGTCCAGACCGTGGCTGAAGTCGGTGGTATCGCCTACAGTGCGTAAGGTACCCGTGACTTCCCCGATGCCGCCGCTGATTTTGCCGGTTCCCGAGTAGAGATTGATGTTCTTAGCAGTGAAGTCTCCGCCGAACATATATAGATTGTTATTTCCATCATATTCTGAAGTGCGGACGTTGATGTCGCCGTTCAACGCTGTGTATGTTCCATTCATCGAAGACATGGTGATGTCTTTGTCTGCTTGAACGGTGTTTATGTTGATGTTGCCATTGAAGCTCTCGATGTTGCCGCGATTGGAAATACGTCCACTGCCGGCGGTGAGATTGATGTCGCCTCTAGCGGTAAGTTCACCGGGTTGTCGATAAATCGGGGGCAGCGGATAGATCGACGGAATCGGATAAATTGTTGTGTCGCTGTCTGCGATTTGTGGTCTCTCTACGACGGGAGGTCCGATGATAATTGGCGGACGAGGAAACAAAGCTCCTCCGTTATTGAGGATCGATCCATTTATAGCGGTGAGCGAGAGATTACCGGAACTGTTGATTTTGCCGGAGTTGCTGATGTTATTCATAGCAATCAGACTGAGGCTGACTTCGTTGATTTGATCCGAAAAGGTTGCTGTCGGAATTTCTGTTGAGATGAGGGCGCCGTAGAAGTTGTCTATGTTCCTGGCAATCAGTCGACCGGAATCGATTTGTTCGTCGCTCGAATATCCATAGATGGAGCCGTAGTTGAGCAGGTCACCGCGAATGCCAATCGTTCTACCCTGAGCGAAATCATTGACGGCTGTCACTCCGGTTGGTATCACCAGTTGATTGACTCTGGGAGTGACCAGCCCGTTCATCACGAAGCTGCCACCAGATGCGGAACCATCGCTGTTCAAGAACAGTTGCTGGCTGTCGCCGGCAAGCTCTTGTTTGATTGCAATGTACTCAGCTGCAGTCACGCGGTCGCCAGCGGAGAATGTTCTCTCGGTATCGCCGACGGTGATGGTGACGGAAGGAATTTCTTTGAATAATCTCGAGCCAAGAACAACTTCAGTGAGAGTGGAACGCAAATCGAGTTCGAACTTTCTGCCTTCCCAACCAATTTGGTTGCGGATATTTCCGTGGAGGACCGGCATCTGCAGGCGCGGTAGGTTGGGGTTGTTGATTTCCTGGTTGTGCAGGCGATGCTCTTGAATGTTGGCGAGCCGGTTGTTGTGGATCTGTCTTATGCGATCGTTGTTGCGATGCCTTCCAGCGATCAAGTCTCCATGTCCAGGGTTGAACCCATTGCCAGCCAAGGCGGGTGCAGCCGACGCCATCAACGTGAGGGCAAGCAACGGTGCCAGACTCTTTTTCATGCCGAACTCTCCAAGAAACTTCGGCACAGATTACAAACTTCCGCCGTTTCTGTCCAGGCGCTTTTTGACCTCAAAATCATCACCAGTAGCGCGTTTTGATTCCTTGACAAGCCGACGGGCGGCTTATTTTGCCCCGTTTTTCCGTCAACCGAGGAGGGGGCATGTCTTCTATATATAAGAAAGAATTAGTGGTCAGGTGGCGGACAATCAAAGCGAAGAGAAAACCGGCTGGTTCTCGAGAACCAGCCGGTCTGTATTAACTGTACGAGTCGCATGAGCTACTTTTTTACCCGTTTGTAAGCTCGTCCTGTTTGAGTACAGCTCGTACTCTCAATATAGCTTCGCACCGCCGTTCGCGGCGGAAGGGTTACTGAACGTTGAGTTGATACCGATTAATTGCAACTGTGCTCTCAAAAGCTTGATGACTAGCCGTTGTAGGAAACTGTATGATAGGAACTGTGGAAAATGCTCGGTTCAGTAAGCTTGAAACGGGGATCTGAATCGGATATCGCGTATCATTTGGGGTCGGAATCCCTAAGAGCCCTTTGAATCTGGACGGGTCCATGAAAGTTTTGCTTGCGCTAGATGACTGCAAAATGTCCGAGGCGGCTATTGAAGAATTGAAGAGCCGGCCGTGGCCGGGCGATACAAAATTCCGTTTGATCAGCGTGATTGAAGCGAATCGCGATCAAGGTTTTGGCGACGCGCGTGATATGGCGACGCACATGGCGGATGTTGTGTTGAAGCGCGAGAAATATATGGATGAGAAAGTAGCGGAAGTTTCCAAGATCGTTGCTAAAGGCAACGTCAGCGGGAAGGTGATACAAGGTCCAGTGCGTGACACCATTGTGAGGGAGGCGCGCGATTGGGGCGCCGACCTGCTCGTCATGGGATCGCATGGACGGCGCGGCATTAAACGATTTTTGATCGGCAGCATCGCTGAGTCAGTGCTCGCGATTGCGCCTTGTGTGGTGGAGATCGTGAAAGATCCGAATTGGATTGCGATCGCAAGCGAAGGCGACGATGAGGGGAATTCGTGATGAAGATCCTTGTGGCAGTTGAAGACGCAGATTGTGTCAAGGCTATTGGAGACTTTGCTTTGAAGTATCCCTGGCCGGAGAATTGCAAATTCAAGGTGGTGCATGTTGTGTCCTCGGCCATGGTCGGCAGTTTCACCAGCATGTTGCCGACGCCGATGGCGCAGTCGATTACTGAAGAGCGGCGCAAAAATGGGAAAACTTTTGTCGACAATATGGCGGCGCGCTTGCGTGAGTCGGTGCCTGGATGTAAAACGACTGAAGATGTTATCGAGGGCAGTGTCAAAGTCGAGCTGGTTGATAAGTTGAAAAAATGGCAGCCGGATCTCGTCGTCATGGGTTCGCACGGCAAGCGCGGTGTGGAAACTCTCGGCAGCGTGTCGCGCGCAGTCGTGACGGAGAGCCCGTGTTCGGTGATGGTTGTTCCGATTCCGGACGAAGATAACAAGAAAGAAAAGAAAAAAGAGAAGAAGGCTTCGGCTTAGACGTTGACACCAGATGTGGTGCCATGGTTTTCAACTATGCGGTCTTGCCTGGGCGTTGAACCGGCAACATCACGCGGAACGTTGTTCCTTGACCCGGTTCACTTTCCACGTTGACTGAACCACCGTGCCTGTCTACAGCTGCTTTCACAATCGACAATCCCAGTCCTGAACCACCGACGTCTCGCGATCTCGATTTATCGACCCGGTAGAAACGATCGAAGATCAGATCGATGCTGTCGGGCGGAATACCTACACCCTGATCTGCTACCGAAATCAAAATCGAATGATCTCTCATCTCTGCAGAGACTAGCACCTTGCCGTTCTCTTCTGAATATTTGACTGCGTTCTCTATCAAGTTGCTGAAAATTTCCAAGATTGATTCTGCGTGCGCAGTGATTTCCAATTCCGGAAATTGTCCAAGCGAGATTTCGATGTGGCGGTCGGCAGCTACTGGTCCCAACTCGATCACAACGGACTCCGCCATCTCTTTTAAATCAACGCTGACGCGCGATAATTCCGCTTCGGGATCTTCGATGCGAGCGAGCACCACCAGGTCTTTAGAAAGATGTCGCAATCGTTCGCTCGATCTTTCCATCATGTTGAGAACATCGTCAGACATGTTTCCAAGTTTTCCCGGATTTCTCAGTGTCTCGAGACAGGCTTCAATAGTGGCGACCGGTGTGTTCAACTCGTGACCGGCGTCGGCAACGAAACGTCGCAACATCAACATGGTTCTCTCAATTGGTTTGACTGCCTGACCGGAGAACAAGTATGCGCACACGCCTACGCCGGTTGCAACGAAGGGTGCGATGACGAGAACGGCGAGCGCAAACTGTTTGATAGCATCATCTTGCGGTTTCATTGAAACCTGCAACTGCAAGAATCCATGCGTCGTTCCACCGCGTTCCAAACGCGTAAACATGGAGCGCACCACTTCCTTTTTATTATCATGCTCCGTTTGCAGAGTGCCTAGTTCCAGCCTCTTCACTCCTTCCGGACCATACTCCTCGAACAGTATTTTGTGTTCATCATACAGTTGAACCGTTGCCAGCAAATGCGAAGAACCCTCTGCCTTAGCCGATTCGAACCACTTCTTCAAACTCGGATTCTCAGCCGAAACATCAACCGAGGGGCGAATTTCAGCAATCAAATCTTCCAGACTTGTGTCGATCGAGTTGGTCAACATCGCCTTGAACACTAGAAGTGAGGCGAGTCCACCGACTGAGTAAAGGAGCATAACCGTAGCAACAAACCAGAGCGCGAGCTTCAGTCTGATCTTATTCACTATCGTCGCTTTTAAGTTTGTATCCAACACCGTAGACGGTTTCTATGATTGATGGGACGCCGGGAGTATCAAGCTTCTTCCGGAGTCGCGTGATGTGTCCGCGGACACTGTCATTGTGAGCCGATGTGTCCGACTCCCAGACATTTTCGAGCAAATCTTCGGAACTGAAGACTCTGTGTGGATGGCGCACGAAGAATTCCAGAAGGCGGAATTCCTTGGGCAGTAAGTGGACTTCTTGTCCAGCCTTAACTACTCGGTGCTGGTCCGAGTCAATCATAACATCGTTTATTTGGAAAATATTCGACTCGGCGACCTTGCCCCGCCGGAGCAGCGCTTTGACGCGGTATTCAAGCTCTTTGAGGTGGAATGGCTTGGTCAAATAGTCGTCAGCGCCTGCCAGGAAGCCGGTTTCTTTGTCGACCAGCGATGACTTGGCAGTCAGCATCAGGATTGGCGTGGTTCCGCGCGATTGACGGTACTGATTGCAGACGTCGAAGCCGGATATGCCAGGAAGCATTACATCAAGTATGATTACATCGTACTTCGCGACCTTGAGCTTGTGGAGGGCGCTGCTGCCATCGTGAACCACTTCTACCAGGTGGTGTTCTCGCGACAGCCAGTTGTTGATTAATGCGGACAAGTCGATTTCATCTTCGACGACGAGAACCTTTGCCATACTCAGTGCTCCGTGTTACCTGCATCTACCGTTAAGCGTACCAGAGTCGCAAGAAATTGGAATCCTAGCGATCACAACCCGATCACAGTGCCAGTGACAATTTGACACGTTTCAGGGAGGACGGCGATGTCGGAGACGATGGACAAAGTGCTTGAAGTGCTGAAGGACAGCGGACCTGAGTATGGATCAGGATTTTCCAATCACGGTCCAATGGCTTCAGAAGCCATGATCGTGCTGGGTCAGGGAGATTCGGCTGTCGGTTGGGCGGAACGCTATAGAAAAAGACTGCATGAGCGACCGGGTGAGATCGATAAGATTAATGATGAGAACTGGCGCGAGGCGCTTGGAAACCAGAAGCGGGTAGGAGACTGGCACGCGTACTTTAATAGAACGTTTGACGATGCTTCGTGGCAGGACGTTCTCGACAAATGGGTGAAACGTTTGGCACCGGGGATAATGGCAGGTTCCACGCACGGATTTATTCGCGTGGGGCATGCGTCGCGGAGTCTTTCGGAGCAAGTGAATGAACTGCGGTTGAATGAACTTGCGGAGGCGCTGGCGTATTGGGCGTCGTACAATCAGCCGTTGCCGACGAAGTTAGAGGGTGCGCGCGGGAACGGCGGAGTTCCCCCGGGTGGCGAAGCGGTGACGCCACGACCACAGTTGCCGTCGAAGGCGATCGATCGTGTGGAGACGATTCCGCCGGAGGTGCTGGCGCGGTATCACTTTCATTTGATTCGGGAGTCGATGGAAGCGTTGCATGAGGTTCCAAATTTTCCTGAGGTGATCAATTGGGTTGATACCGCTGGTGATGCATCTGATTTCTTGTCGGATATAACTGCGACCTTCGCTGCTGTTTATCTGGCGAACGCGACTGATATCTCGAAGGCAATCTCGTTCATTCATACTGTCACCGCTCCTAGTGCCATTCGATTGGTGGCACCGCATGTTTCTCCTGGTACGATCAGTGTTGTGGAGCGTTACGCATGGCAAGCCGCGGCGGCTCTGTATACCGTATTCGGACAAGAAGGTGAGGGAACTGCCTGTGAATCCTTCAAGACCGAATGGCCCGAGATAATAGAACGGGCCATGCTGTCGAAGGACGAACATGCCATCAAGTTTACCGAGGCGTGTATGAGAGAGCATATGATCTCGCCCAAGCCGATTTATCTCGCCGCCGCCAGTCATGCGACCGCTCTCATAGCGAAATTGCCTGTTGAACCGATTCTTGCAAAATGTTGACCTATTAATTGTAGGGGCGACGCCATGCGTCGCCCTGTCCTATGCCACTAAATACGGTGCTGAACAGGTTGGCTGCCGATATGGCGAAGTAACAAACAGTTCATTAATTGTCGCGGTCTCGACTCTTCAATTTCCTATCTGTGATTTCATCTATTTTAGGGGCGACGCCATGCGTCGCCCTGGGAAGAAGAGGGCGAACTTCTGCTGAAAGTAAATGAACCGACGAAAGCCAAAAGGCTTCTATCAAGACCCTACGTCTTGCGCCTCATTGCCTTTTTCATTGCCAGCTTCATAGTTGTTCTGTACTTCGCTTTTGCACCAATGGTCAACAGAGATTTCTACAACATCCGCGTACTCTTCAAACCAGTGAAATGTTCTGCGTACAAACTCGATTGGTCTAAACGCCACGCCAAAGAAATTTGGTTCACCAACAAAAAAGGAATCAAACTCTGCGGTCTCTATTTCCCCAGTCCTGATGCAACTCATGTAGTTCTTGTTCATCATGGACAATATGGAAATTTGAACAATCATCTTGAGTTCTGCAGTTTTCTCCTGCAGCCTGAGAATTCCCTATTCATCTATGATTATGCCGGCTTTGGAAAGAGTGATGGAGCACCAACTATTGGTGGCATGATGGATGACTCAAGAGCAGCTTACGATTGTTTGGTCGACCAATTGAAGATCGATCAGAACACGATTGTGAATTATGGTGGCTCATTAGGTTCAGGACCTGCTGCACTTATTGCATCTGAAAGACCTTGCGCTGGCCTTATTTTGTTCTCGTCATACACCTCGCTAAAAGCACAAGCACGAGAGACTTTCCCGTTCCTCAAGCTCTATCCCGATTGCTTGTTAACTGATACCGATTTCGATACGCTCACCAATGTTCAACGTTTGAACGCTCCGCTTTTTATTGCTCACGGACAATTCGATTATTGCATTGCAGTTCATCATAGCGATGAAATCTTCGTCGCAGCTCACAATCCTAAGACCTACTTTCGTTTAGGCAGTGGGCACTGTGTGACTGAATCACCCTTTATGCAGAATAAGATTCTTGGTGTTATCCGCCAACTGCCTTGACCAGGCCCCTTTACCTTCCGTCATGTGGACTTGGTCTAATTTGCGTGGTACAAAGACTTCAGCAGCTCAGAACACAGATTCCGAGAAATTCTGATGACTAACGAAAATGGACCAAAGCCCCTCGAAAACCAGAACCAGCGCTCCGAGAAGAAGCTGGAGAATACTCAGCCGAGCAAAGAGACCTCGAAAGATTCGCTTATAGACGGTGAAAACAAAGGACATCAGCAGGTTCATCAGCAGGCATTGCTGTCTAACCCCAATCTTCACACGGGTTCTGCCGATATCGCTAATCCGAACAACAGCATGGAGAGCTTTCAGATAATAAAAACCATACCGGGAACAGACGCGGTACAAGTGCTTGCCGAGCGGCCTAAACCGAAAACTGATGGTGGGTTGGTGGCGTCTCCGAAGCCACTGAGCAATGCCGAACTTGAGCGGCTCGAACGGCTGGAAGACAGGCTCGATAACAAGGACTTTCCAAAAGAGGTTCATGCTCGAATCGGAAAGGAGACTGACCTTAGCCACTTGCAGGAAGTTTTCAAAAAACACGGTGTCCACTTAAGCGACAGAACTATTGAAAAGATAGAAAACCGCATAGCAAGACATGAAATTGGCTCTGAGGAAATCAAAAAATTATACGGACAGGTAGAACGACTTTTAGAAAATAAATCGAAAGTCGGCGTCACGGATCGGCAAAGAGGAATCATCGCCGAACAGATTCTTGGCCATGCTGCTGAACCGATGCGAGTCGATCAAGGTTCTTTCAATACCTGCAATGTTACCACCGTTGAGTGCCGCTGCTTCGCCCGAAAACCATCTGAAGCCGCCAAACTTATTGCGGACGTTGCTCTGAATGGTGAGTATCACTGCAACGTTTTACAACCTGATGGAAAGACGTTCAAACCCATTACCGTTCATCAGAAGCCACGACCATTTGATAGTGAGGCTTTGGATGTTCCAGCTAAAGAGAACATTCGCAGCTTTGCAAGCCAGATCTTCCAGGTTGCCGCAATAAACGTTCACTACCAAACAGAAAGAAAAGGGACCTGGTACGAGCAAAGAAGATTCGACAAAAACCATCCTGATGACAATCAAGAGCGGCTTCACAAAGCTGATCACAGCACTGCCTTCGAACCTGAATTGCCTGGAAATTCATACGTCTCTATTTATAATGCTATCGCTAATTGCCATGACTCGGGTTTTCTTCTTAAAGCGCCTTGCAGAATTGATCCTTCATGTTCTGCCGGCATTACTCCAGTAACGAGCGCGCGCGACCTGGAGAAGAAGCTGATCGACATTGAGAAGACTAAGAATTTTCCTGTCGTCATTGGAGTTTTTACCGCCAGTGAACCGCTGTGGAGTAATGGAGGGTTTGGTAGCGCCGGTGGTGCCGGTGGAGATCTCGGTGGTGGTCACGTTGTCACCATCACTGGTATCGAACACGGACCTCCCATGAGAATTAAAGTCGACAATCAATGGGGAAGGAGTGCGGATCATTTGAGTGAAGTGACGGCGATGTCATCTCGCGATGTGTATCTTTGTATGCTAGAGCCCCCTGAGGCAAGCCGGGAAATACTTAAAATGATCAACGAGGATAAATCTCGCGGTCAAAAAAATGCGTGGCAGGATTTGGAATACGATCGCATGCGACTTCTGTCCAATCGTTATATCGACGAGAATGAAGGAACGGATCCTAAATGCCCGACAAGTGTAGTTGAAGCGCATGTAATCGATACCCTGAACAAGACTTTCGGTGCGCATGCTGAGAAGCCTGATGAGATGCAGGCACCAGGTATACTGCGTAAGCTTGGTGAGGTCGTTGCGCATCTGCCTGCTGAAAGTCAAATTAAGATTCAGGAAAAAGAGGCGAGTCTTGGATTGATTTCTCACGGAGAGTACAAACGACAGCTAATTGACTATGGCAAGTTCACAACGAAAGGGCATTGCACTCTGGTTCAGAAAAATGTTTTTAAATCGCTGCTTTCGAAACTGCCACAAAATGAGCAGTTAGAAATTACACGAGCGATGAAGCATTGAGTATCGATTGATGAGATCGTTGAGTAGAACACTAGAAGCGAGACAATATGGACGCGAAACCACCAGAAAGACCACCACTAGTTTCTCAACTACCGCCCGATGTGCAGCGCGAACTGGATGACATTTATAAGAACGCGAAGAATGCTCCGGCGGTGCCTGAGGTTCTCAAAGTTGAAAATTACGGACCAATAAAGAGCATGACGTTGGGACCGGCCTGGAAGGATCTGGGAGTTTGGCCGAGACGGAATCCGAAGAGTGATACTGGTGGCAATCCATATAAGCACCACGATTATCGAATAATACCTGATGCTGGAACACTTCGTATTCCGCATCTTCCAAATTCGCATTCTTTCGAGAATGCGGCTAAGGTCAAGGCGTTAGTCGATACCATGAATGGTGCCGTTCCTAAGGCGAAATGGTCTGAACTCAATAGCGTTCTTGGTTCTGCCGCAAACAGTGAGTTCTTCACCATAGAGTCTGTCGATGTCGTCAAACTCGGCGGACGGAGAGTGATTACGATGACGGGGACGTTGAAGGAAACTGGAACGCGAGAGAAGGATGTTTATGTGAGTCTTTCTGGCACTTGGACGAAAACATATGAAGTGGGCATTGGTATCGGACGTAATGATAACTATCATGATGCTGTATCCAAGTTCGATCATGCAATGAAGACAGTCGAGTGGCGGACTGAACTTTCTAGTTGGGACTGATTTGCTTAGTAAGAATTAGTTGAGTTTGTCTCACTGGAGTCGAGGATGGGCACTGAGTATAGACATGCTTTCGCAGTTGCTGACGTTGATTGGGTTCCGCGAAGCGAAAAAGAGTTTGAAACGATCGAAAAGAAAATCGAAAAGGTTTTGACAAAGTGGAACCTTGTTGAAGCTTTAGTTGAGCGACGCACTGGTGAGAAGAGAACTTGCTGCATGAGCGGCAGAGGTGTCATCGGAAAGTGGACCGAGCGGCCTCAGAATATGAAGGAAGGTGTTCCCGAGAGCTTCTTACAAGAGAGACGCATAGATTGGAAACCTGCCAGTGGAAACGAAAAAATTCTACGAGAAATTGCGGGCAGAGATTTTGAATATAGCGAAATTGAAAAGGATCCAGAAATTCAATGGATTCATTGGCAATGCGGACCTAACTACAAAATTTTTAGCGATCCATATGGATTGATCGAACGGACTTTTAATTCACCGTTCCTCTGCACCGAATGTGGTATCAAGATGAAAGTGTTTGATGAGCCATGGGTTCCTAGCATGATTGATGGGCATGATATCTGTTCTTCGATCTGTTCATGCGGTAAGTCCGTAACGCCGGCATCCATCAAACTCAAGTCAAAGACGAACGAACATGTTCCTGAGATTACGTTTTGGAAATCCGCGTTGTTTATAGATTTTGGCAAGTGCCACCCGCAGACGGTGGTTTGGTCGGGTCGAATGCAGAGTCGAGATTTTGTTCGCGACCTCGAAGGAATATTCGATCAAAAGCTGGTGCAATTTAGCGATTGGTATTAAAGAGAAGCAGTTTGCCCACGGTTCATTGTTGATACCGTATTTAGTGCTAGTGTCGACCTGGGCTAAATTGACGTATCCCCGTCACAGACAGCGTTGCCACGTAAATGGGTCAAGGCTAAGTGTTGCTAATGTTTCTCTTCGGAGAGCATGAGAATTGTAGTTCGGTGCTATTAGATCACTGGAAAGACTCTTTGTTACTCGAATCATTCTATGCGCATTCGAGTGACACCAAACCAAAGATTGACCCTCACAAATTCAAGTATCCGGCTGGCGTCATTATTTCAGGAAGGTGGTTTTATGCGTAACCGCAAGTTCGTTCCCGCGATCGGGAATTGTGATGCAGCAGCTGCAGCTATGTCGTTCCTTATATATGCGCATCCATCTGAGGCGAAACATGGAGGTGGTCAACCGGGCAGTCCCCCTGGAGGGAATCGGAAGGTCCCGGACTTTGGTTGGGGCAATCCATTTGCTCCTTCCGGGTTGACGCCTTCTAAGAATCTGCATGTTCCAGGAATTGCCAATGGAAAAGGTCTTGCCAAGCATGGCTTTGAGTTGGATCTTACATCCACAGCTTCGAGCGTTGCTCTCAGACCCCAGTTCTTCCGTGGCACCAAGTCGGTCACCATAGACGTGGGTGGGACTATGAAGACCTACCTTCGTAACGACAAAGTTACACCTGCTGAATTTGTAGCGATCGTGCAAGTCCTTGCCAAGCATGGTTCGCAGACGTTGGATTTGAACAGCGCAGGCGCCGCCGACGGTGGCACTTTCCTGTTGAATGGATTGATTTCACCAAGAATCACCGGCCTAACCATTCCTCAAAACGTAACTGCGTTCGATTACTTTTCGAGCCAGCCACTGATTGGCCTGTCTGGTGATCTCGTAAACTTTGGTTCTATATATGGTGTCTCTGTTAGTCGTCGGGCGACAGGTGGTCTACTCCTTGCGGACAATATCAGAAATGAAGTCGGTGGAATAATTTCCACGCTGTTACCTACTTCTATTCCTCATGCGCTTCCAAACGTAAGTCTGACTCTCGCGGCTAAGGAAGATATCGTCAACTCCGGAACGATATCTAGCTCCGGTGCACTCAATCTCGTTGCAGCTGGTTCAATCATCAATGCATTACCTCCGAGCGTCTCTGCGCCGGCTCCAGTCATTAGCGCAAATGACAATATCAACCTTGTGGCTTACAGCGGTAATTTCACCAACGCTGGTGTGATCGCCTCACAAAACAGTAATGTTCAGTTCTGGACTCCGGTTTACGAAAACAACATCACCATCAATGGTGCTGGCGGTACGGTGAGTGCGCTCAATGGACATATAAATGTATTCAGTCCTGCGGATCCGCCCGGTGGCAAACAGAACAAACTCATGCCCAACTACACCGGACCTGGAAACGTAACTGTCAATGGTGGCACATATGATGCCTCAGAAGGTTTCAATCTCTATTCTGGAACGGGGGATATCACCGGTTCATTCGGTGCGCCTATAGTGAGCGCGCATACAACTGGAAGTGTAGATCTAAACGATACAACTACGACTGGCATTGTTCTGAATGACTCGACTGGAGGGAGCTTCAAGTTGACGACCGGAGGCGCGACCGCTCTCAATGACGTCATCGTTGCCAATGGTGCGTTAAGCATAGTCGCTGCCGACGGCTTGTTGCAGACAACTCCTGGCGCAGTTTTGACAGCCAATAATGGCAGCTTGACGTTGCAAAGTTTGAACAGTGGTGGCAACGGAACTATATTGATTGGAAACGGGAGCAACATAAGTACAGAGGGGACAGGCGGACCGGTCAAGATCGTCATTGGTTCCATCCCGGCTAGTCCGACAGCAGGACCCAATCCCGGCAATGTGGTGATCAATAACATCTCTGGCGGTTCCGTTTTCTTCGGAACGAATGGTATCACCAGCAATGCACCAAGCAACACACTCGTTTTGAAAGGCAGCGACATTGTATTCGACACTGGTGCTAAATCGGCAAGCGCCATCACTCTCAATGGTGGTGTCACGATAACGGCCGATCCTGTTTTTCCATCTGCTACGATGTCTGAAACGAATCGGGTTGCAGCTCCGACAAACAGTGGAAGTACAACTTTAGTTGAGACCGCAGTGCCGGCAAGTCGACTGGATGTCGATACATCAGGCGCCTCGATGACCTCAACGCAAAGCAGTGCTGTGCTGTCTACGGACCTTGTATCAACAATGTCGAATCCGCTGGCATTGCCGGATCAAAATTTGCTCGACGCATACGCAGGCAATGCTAATGGCGATGTTGTCGTCTACACGGATCGAGAAATGGGGTTCAGCTCCATGTCTATCGCCAAGAATTCGCCTACCAAGGTCGATACCACCCGCAGTGCGGCAGTTCGACTGCTAAGCAATAGAACCTCACCATCAAGAACGCAAGCTTTGGAGGGATATACTGCTAACACTACTGGTAGTGGCAATATTGTTTCTCTCACTAGAGGGAACGTTCTCTTTGCTCCTAGCGCGGATACTGTTGTCAGCACTCCTCTTGGAACAATAAAGGTGGCAGGCAATGCGCTTGCGCTTGTCGTTTCATCGGATGACTGCCTTGCTGTGTTCGACCTCGATGACAGCCATGGAAATTCGGTGAGCGTTACATCAGCTGGTCGCACGCTGAAATTGAATCCTGGAATGCAAGCTGCGATTGCCAACTCTTCCGTTCGTTCATTTGAGGAAATCAATCCTCTACTCGACGTCGGTTACCGTGGCATGGAACAACTCAAACTCGGAAGCAATCTACAGATTTTCAGATCCGAATTCTCCATTCCAACGGTTGTGAAAGCGATCGTTCCGCTCACTGAACTCGTGAATTCCAAGAATGCTACTGCCAAACAAGTAGCCAGACACATGATCAAAACCACTGCCGTCGTATGGCAAATGCGCGACAGGAATGGACAGTTTCAGTTGATGCAGCCGGTTAAGTACACGGCTTATGAGCAATGAGTTTCGACGGTTGATCTTACTTGCCGTTGGAAGGCGGTGAACACTATATATAAGGATCGTAGATAAGCTCGACTTAACCTCCGACTAAGACACCCTTCATAATGCTTATGATGACCTTGTTTTTCCAAAGCCTGGCCGTACAATAGCCTCCGGCAATTGGCAACCTAAGTAAACAATGTCTGACAATATAGCTCCGCCCCAGACTGGCTGGCGTCGAGCGCTCTACCAAACAGTCTTTCAATCGAACACTCGAATGGGTCGAATATTCGACGTCGTGGTCATTGCCGTCATTCTGGCGAGCGTGGTCACAGTGATGCTGAACAGCGTGCACTCGTTGAGGGAGAAGTTCGGGTTTTACTTCTTCGCTGCGGAAGTGGTCATCACTGGTATCTTCACGCTGGAGTATGTGTTGCGCTTAATCTGCGCGCCCAACCGTGTGAAGTATGCGACCAGCTTTTTCGGGATTGTTGATCTGATGTCGGTGTTGCCGACGTATATTGCGATGGTTTCTGCTGACGCGCATTATTTGATGATTGTGCGGATCTTGCGGTTGATGCGGATTTTCAGCATTTTCAAGCTGGGCCGATTCCTGAGCGAGGCGGAAGCGTTGAAGCGGGCGCTTCAGCAGAGTCTGCCGAAAATCACGGTGTTCGCCGCGGCGTTGGTGGCGATCGTTGTTATCGTTGGCGCGTTGATGTATGTGGTGGAAGGAGAAGAACATGGATTCTCCAACATTCCGATCAGTATTTACTGGGCGATAGTCACGCTGACTACGGTTGGTTATGGCGACATGTCGCCGAAGACGCCGCTTGGGCAGTTTTTGTCTTGCATAGTGATGATGTTGGGTTATGCAATTATCGCGGTTCCGACTGGAATTGTTTCTGTGCAGTTGCACCAGGTTGCATCGGCGGTGAACGCATGCAAGAAGTGCGGCGAGAAGTCGCATGAGCGGGATTCTGTTTTCTGTCGCATTTGTGGAAGTAGTTTGCACTCGCCCGTTGTTCCACCAGTTGATGAGGCACCAGTGGCGGTGCCCGATAAGTTGGCGCTTGAGACGGAGCTGCGGTTGTATACGAAGAAATTGGAAGAGAACAAAACAACCTCAAGTGACTAGTAGGTTTTATTGTTTGTCGATAGACAATTGGTATAACTTTAATCAGATTAGGTCGTTGAGCTGAAAGAAATTTTCTTTCAGTGGATGCTGAATTCGAGCGGGAATATTGTTAGCTTGGACTCCCCTAAGCACATTTTGAATGTCAGTGACAACAGATTTATTCATAATGGAATAGAAGTGATGCAGCGGACTGTGATAGAGCGGCGGAACACAAGTAGGACTATCTTTGGGTTTCGTCAAGGTAACGTCGACTGCGTATAGCTCTTTTGAAGTGCCGGCCTGCGGTCCTATTTGACCGAGTCTAATTTTGTCGCCGGTTCCCACCGCGGACGCTGCCAGAATAGTATCGAGATGATCGAAATAAACATGCGTTCGGTTGCAAACCAATTCAACATCGGCCAAAAGATTGCCTTCAGAGAACACGTCATGATCTAGATCTGCCGCCAGTAGTATGAGTTGTTCGAATGAATTGTGATGAGCACCGTTTTGTATGGCTGTGTGTACAAAGTTTGCTATAACCCGATTCCCCATAGAGTTGGCGGTCACGTAGTACTTTGAAATTTCTCCGAGATCCGGACGATCTGGATGAATAGCTCTATTTAGTTCGTGTTTGATTGAATCGAACTGGTTCGCGAACTCAACTCCAGTTTTCTCTGCGTTCGATCTCGACTGTTCTAGGGGATCTTTACTTGGCCACGCGACCAGAACGATTTTCTCGATTGGAGTGTGGCCGTTCACATAATGCGAATGGAGCGTTTCTATAAGCTCAATTGCAATCTCATTATCGTTTTGAAATCCATGTATGTGAATCAAAATATTTTTCGGAGCAGTTGGATTCTCCCAAAAACGTTCGAAAAGATTTGGATCTCGTTCAGCTTCTGAAAAATTAGAGTCGATTTTAATAAGAGGTTTTACTTTCCCGTTTCCGCATTTCCCCTTTGGATCAAATTCGTAAGAATACAGCGTGAAGGTTTCCAGGCCCTCCGCAATTTCTTCGTTACTTTCGGGCCAGCTTCTGTTACTTACTATGAAATGAGTTGTCATTCAGCTCCCCTTTTTTGTGTGTCTCGACGAGCTCACCCGAGTGGGTGATTCTTGACTGCACTCTGTCCGACGTACTGTCTGTTTATCTTATGCGTTCTCCACATTTTTTCCAATCGAGGTCAGACAGAATTTTGCTGTTCGTGGAAGAATAAGTCATACAGGATGTTAGCGGCACCAAAAGTGGTATCGCGAGAATATCTTAGTTCGGAGATTGGGCAGACGAATGGCAGAGACTGTTTACAGAGTATTATCATTGGATGCAGGTGGAATCAGAGGTGTCACGACTGCTGTTGTTGTGGACTATATTGAGAAGCAAGTCGGGAAGCCCATAAGCGAAATGTTCAATCTGATTTCTGGATCTTCCATGGGGGCTTTTCAAGCTGCGGCTTTATGCGTTCCTAATCAAAGAACAAATCGTCCGGAGCATTCAGCAGAACAGTTCATAGAGATTCTAAGAAGGCACAAAGATAGTCTATTTGTTAGTCGTTGGAGTCATGCACATCTACCTGTGCCTCACGTACTTCCTGGCGGAATTCAGATTCCATCCGTAATGCCACAACTCCCCCTAGGTCTCCCATTCGAGGTTCCGGGATTCGATGTTTTTACTCTGCTTACGATGCCAACTCCACTCTATGAGATCGCAGGGATTGAGGCCTTAGCGGAAGATTTGCTTGGCAAAACTAAACTGTCGAATGCACTAACGAATCTTTTGATCACTTCCTTTGAAATTGAATGCGGAGAGATATTCAATTTTCACAATGAAGGATTGAACAGTAGTTTCTCAATGCAGAATGCTGTTTTTGCAAGTGGTGCAGTACCTGCATACTTTAGACTTTTTGAACTGCCAGTACCAACAGGTGGTACGACATGCATTGGTGCGAACTCTGAGCATTCAACTCCTAAGGAAAAGTACTTTCTGGTTGACGGTGGAGCTTATGCTTTGGATCCGGCCCTTGTTGGTGTAGCAAGACTAAAGGAATTGATTCGGACTAAGAGCGCCCAAGAATTAGATATCCTGTCTATTTCAATCGGAGCAGGACGACGAACCAAGTTTCCACTTGTTGATCATCGGACTGTGAAATCAGGAAAGCCTGGAGTGAACTGGCTAATACCACTTGTCAAAATATTATTCGAGGGTATGGTCGACAATGTTCAATTGACGACGCCTCCACTCACGACTGAAAGCGGTTCGGTCAATTACTTTCGATACCAGACCGAATTAGTCAAAGGATCTGTGAAGTTCGACGATAGTAGCGACGATAACTTCGACGGTCTCATAGAGGATGCAAATGAGCTGATAAGAAAGCGTCGGACTGAATTGGACCAACTTTGTTCTATTTTGACTGATTCAAAACCGTCTCTTTAATATGCGAAAGTCGCATTGTCTGTCGGTTCTAAACTGAGGAAACAATGCTGAAAAGAGATTCTTAACGAAACGAACAAATGAAAAGAATCACGGGCGGGTTCAGCGAACCTCGATCCTGGAAACCTTACCATTCAATCCGTTATTGGGAGTGTAAGTGACGTCAACAGTATCATCGGAATAAGTCTTCTCGAATGTATTTACAGTGTATTGCTGGACGGCTTTCTTGACTTTGATCTCTGCCCAGTCATCAGATTTCTTTCCGTCAGGAGAATCGTACACCGTCAGAATGGTCCCTACACGAACGTCGTGCAGCACAACTGATTTGACTTCGTCATTTTGCACAGGCGCATGTGGTTTCTTTAGATTGAAAGTTTGTCCTGCCGCATCTGAAACATTTCCCTTATTGTTCTGACTACCATTGATTCCTTCGAAAAAAGTGAAATCTCCAGCCATGGCAGGTTGTGATACTGAAGCAACGGCAATGATTGAACAAATTACGATATTTCGCATTGAATTTCCTCCAAAGCATTGGTGTGAACGAATTGATAGTTAGTCTTTCGGCTGCTCCTTTAGTGGCATCTTAATCCCGACTATGTTTAGTGCGAATATGATGCCCGCGCGGATGTCGGTCGGCGGTGTCAGGAGTATCGTAGAGAGTGCGGTGATCGAGATGACCAAGAAGCTACGGGCTTTTCCAGCGTGGAGCCAAACTGACTGCCTATGATTCCTTCGCGCCTCGGGCTTGTCTTTGAATCTTTGCACTCTCGACGCTGCGGCTAGCATTGGCACGATCAGCATTAAGAACAATGGTATCAATGAGATTGCCCAAACACTTGCCTCTGTTCGCATTGATCCATGACCACCAACCGCGTGTACCAACCGATAAAAAGCCAGGAGCGCGATGTTGCTTGCAGCCATCCATTCACTCATCTCGAATGAGCGAAAAAATGAACCCAGCCCAAAGTATCGATCGGGATCTTTGTAGTCTGGAATGAACTGTAATTGGTAATTAGCTTCGTCAATACTGACTGGTATTGGTTTATTTCCGACAACAAACAATGCAAGATGCGAATAAATCAATTCTGTCAGTGAAATCGTAAGGTGGCACAGCAAAATGATCGAAGCGACTGCCCAAATATCAAGCAACACATTGAAGGTTATTTGCGGAACCAAGGAGGGGGGAAAATATGGATTGTTGAGCAACACCCATGAATTGTCGGTTAGTACAGAGTATTCCTGTTGATGCTCTGCAACCTGCATGAAGCCTAAATTCCCTACTTTACTGTAATCCAAATATGATTGTCCCAGGTACACCACTAGAATAACGGAGGCAAGCACTATAAAGAAACACGACCAGAATCTATGAAATCTGTTGACGAATTTCTCTAGCAAATCTTTTTGAGTCTCATTAGCGAGTTCCGACCCGTCAGCCGAAGTTAACGTGAGAACACCACCAGGATTGTCTGCTGGACCGAAAACAAGCTCATGAATGATTTCAGGTTTTCGTCGGTAGAAACGTTGGCATGAGAGTAGCAAGACAACAGGAACCAGGATTGTGTGCCATATTGAGAATTGAAAATTGCTCCAATAGCCAACGTGAGCTCCCGTATCTCTGCGAATTACTATGTTGATACCTAGGAAAAAGGCAGCGACGAACAAGACGCAACCGAATACGAGAATGCTGATGGCGAATCGCTCACCTGCCGGTTGTTCATTTCGAAATGAATTTGACATTCGATCCGTGATGTTGACAGCAAACCTGCTGACCGGACTCTCCAACAGTCGATCAAACTTCTCTATCCAGCCATTACCGGCGATACTAGCCATCTTTAGGGTCTCTTGATACGAAGGGTCTCTTGTAAATGTGTTCCACGGCGGTGCTCAAGCGATATCGAGCACCGCTGCGTGGAATCGAATTACGAGATGTATCTACTTGATGTTTTCAACATCAAGCAATGCAATTTGCTCGCCGTTATAGAAAATCTGTACTTGTGTATAGAGCTGAGCTTTGGGAGTCATGATTTTGTCAAAGCGAGCTGGAACCCAAACGACCGGTTCAATCACAATACCGCCAGGCGATTGCACCAAAATAAGATCGAGCAGCAAGATTTGCGGATTAATGCCCTGTGGTTCTTTCATTCTAAGCTGTGCTTCGATGCGAGGATTACCAACAAGAACTTCACCTACTACATGGAAATCATCTGGTTTTGGCGGCATAAGATTGTTCCATGCGTACCAATCGCGAGTTGTTACTTTGGTAGGTGATGCGGTTCTCTCTTCGAGCTTATTCATGTTTTGATCCCTCTGTGAAAAATTCGTGCGTGAAAGTCTGGCACTACACCATGGTGTAAATGCCAAGCATGGATGCCGGGATTCCTTGCCCGATGACGAGCGAAACGAAGTTTCATTTTTGCATGCCCAATTTAGCTCGGCAATCGTAGTAACGGGTGATTGTTTAACTGCTGTGAATGTGCTAGAGATCATTTTTCCTCGACATCACATACGGTGCCTTTGAAAGCTCGCCAGAAATTCGATCTACACCACATGGGTGATTGACATTTGTGGTCGTTCATGAGCAATCGCCGTGACTATGCCTGTTTCCACAATTAATCTGAAACGGATTTCAAAATGTCTTCTATTGTGGAATCATTTCCATAAGCGCTTAATCGCGTGGGGCGTCCCAATAATTCGAGAAGATCCAAAGCGATATTCTCGACTCTGCGACCGGTAACTTGTGAGGTCTATTGACCTTCGAGAAGACAGCCAGTCGGTTTTCGTTCGTCTGCGTAATGGCAGTAACTGCCCTAATGAAATAAGAGGATTGGATCGTGACTTCAAGCACTAAAGAAAAAATCTCGACATATCCAATGTTTGTTCAAGTTCGGCCGGACTCTGAGGCGGACATATATTGGCGGAAGAAATGTCAAATTACAACACCTAAATTGAATGTGGACCCGACTGCACTGGCTCCCAATCTTCCGAGAACTCCACAGCGAAATCTCATCTATCGTGGTGGACATCTTGTACCGAACATGCACTATGCGAACATGTTCATCGAGGGCAAATCGTCCTGGGACAAGAATGAAATGAAGTCTGTGGATAATGCAACGATTGCTTCGATGCAAGATCCAAGATTGAATAGAATACTAGCCCAGTACTTCAACAATAAGACCCCTCAATGCAATCAGCTTCCCTCACGTACCGTTAAAGCTGGTAAGGTCGATCAGTTCGACAGACAAGATCTCGAGTCGTTAATCACAGGACAGTTCGAAGCTAACGAATTGAATTCAATAGATTTTTCCAGGACATTGCTGAATTTCATGTTGCCTCCAGGAGTTGTGCTAGGCATAGATCCAGGCGACACAGCAACGTCACTCAATGGACTGGGAGGATATCATGGTTCTTTCCGGACACCAAGTGGTCAAAAAATCTATTATGCAATAGCAGTTTATTCGGAACAGCTAGACGATGGCACCCAGAATGGAATTCCTGTTTTCGACGAGAATTGGAAGAACGTTGTTGCCACAAACTATCACGAACTAAACGAGTTCCGAACAGATCCTGACGTGCAAGAGGCGATAACCACAGGGAACGAGTTGTTCTTGGGTTGGACATCACCTCAAGGCGAAGAGATCGGTGACTTTCCGATCTTTGAAGCAGCCAATCTGCACGATGTCTTCAAAGAGATAAAATTAGTGAACAATCTCACTGTGCCAATGCAGTTACTCTATTCGAACAGTGATGACGGACCCGGACTTCCATAGCTTGCCATGAATTAGTGACTTAGTGGAGAGGTCCTGTTGAAGGGCCTCTCTTGTTTTCTTGCACCGAATATGGTGCTGCGCTTACTAGGGTTGCTTGCTTCCTTCCTTCCTACCTTCCTTCCTTCAATGATGGAACAGGCGAACCTGTACACTTGGCTCGCCATCAGTTTCGATATAGGGTCCGCTTACGGTCACGGCCATCTCCTTTCTTTCGGAGGCAGCCTTCAGTAGGTGATCGTATGCATTTTCCTCGCCTGATTCGAAGTACTTTCGGCAATCATGGCGGGCGTCCCATTGTACTTTGCAAGTTTCTTGAAGCGGGCGAAGGACTATTGCATTTCCTTTTCTTGGGTGCAACATGAGCTTATCGTTCCTAAGTTTTACCGAACCATGCAATGTAAGCTCGATGCCTCTAAAATCATAGCTCCCTTTAGCAGACGATTTAAACTGTTGTTTCCACTTGTTCAGATCCGGACGGAGATCCGCGTCAATGAAAGCTTCTGCCGTCGCTTCATTTCTATTCGCGATGGGTTTTACATATCGCACGCCATCGAGCTTCTGCAATGCCTCATACGCGCCTCCCCAGCATGATGAGAGTCCATACGGGCAAGTAGGAGTCAGTCCAATGAGAACGTGATTCCCTCCTGATGATGCATTCCATTTCTTCAATATTGTGTTCAGCCATTGGAAAAAGCGTTGCAAATTAGTCATCACAATGTGACCAAAGTGTTGAACCAGCCGAGCTGCTCGATTTATCATCGTACGTGCAATCGGCTGATGTTGTTGTATTCCAGTGAGACTTACATGGATCATTTTCGCAATTGATGGAACGCCTTCGGTGTTCAGTAAGAACAACATATAGAAACCCGGGGGGCAAACATTCCCATTTTGTGGCGCGGTAGCAATGATTGAGTCAGCTGTTCGTTCAAAATCAAGAAAGTTGATTCGTTGCTCGAAGTTTATTGAATGTGTAACGGATGATAAGCGCACCAGAGATACCCGCTTGATCGAGTCCGGGCGATCCGTCTTGATTTCAAATTTATCCTTATATTTGATTGTCTGTGGACTTGAAGTTATGACTGGGCGTTCCGTTCCTTTAAACAAGTATGGTGGCGAGAAAATCTGAGCAGTGTGATGGCTGTCATTGTCATCATTCGGGTCACCGAATAACGTGGGGCGATATTCACCTCCACCAGCACTCAAGACAGTAGCATCGGGCAACAGCACGGCAACCGAGTGATAACAACGATCAAAATCTTCGTCAGCTAGGATTGTCCAAGCACCAGTTTCAGGATCCCACAATTCTGCTGTATGAACCGGCTGCCCCGGGGTCAGATCGTTAAATCCTCCAACTCCAGTTCCGCCACCGCCTTTGGTGCCACCTGTGACCAGTACTGTACCATCAGGTAATATCGTAGCATTGTGTTGACGGCGAGCAAAATTCATCGAATTGGTCGGTTCCCATTTCAAAACCGGCGCATTGAGATCGATGATTTCTGCGGCGTTTGTCGGTGCGTGGGTTTCATCATCGTTGCCGCCACCAATATAGATAATCTTTCCTATGTCATACATCACCGATGGTGCGTAATCACGAAGTCCATGGGAGCGAGAACCAGTGCAACAGTCTCCCACTTCGATCCATTTTCCAAACATCCCGGTATCGAGAAAATAGCTTCGCGCCAGAGGTCCAGACATGAACACTCGCCCGTCCGGTGCGAGATGAATGCGTGGATACAATGGTGCCTGCTTAGGAAAATTGACCAGGTTAATCCATGAATCTTCATTCCAAATCTGTGGAGTATTGTTGTTTACTCTCTCGAATGCGATGCTGCCGGCAAATACAAGAGGTCGACCATCCTGTAACGTGATCGCGCTTGGGTACCAACGTCCCCAATTCATTTCAGGTATTGATTCCCACTTCTCAGTGGATGGATCGAAAAGGCAGGCCTGATCTAGTCCTACACTATCACTAATGTGTCCTCCGGCAACCAGAAGTCGACCGTCAGCCAAAAATGTGTGTCCGGAACAAAACAGATTGATCTCTTCTCCGTTCTCACTTAATGGCCTCTCAATCGTTTTGATCTTTGAGCCGTCCGGATCGGTTATCGGATCCCAGATGTATGGCAGAGTCGTATGTTGGTCTAGATCCGACTGCCGACTGTCTCGTCTTCCCCAAAACAGAACCTTTTCTGTGGGAAGTAAATTGGCATGGATAGCCACATTGGGAAGATCTATTTTGGCCGACCACCGGCCACTGGTTTTACTGTCAGGACACATAGAGACTCAACTAAACTACCTTTGTGAGAAATGACTATTGGTGATTGTGATCTCAATCCTTTCCAAATGACCAGGCCCCATTCCTATGCAATAGGATCGTATCGGGATCCACAAAAATGATCGCAGTTTCTTTTCGGGCGACGCGAATTTTTTTGTGGTCCCCTGCTGGAACGTGTTTGAGCCCGGGCTTATACATTTCTATTCGGTAAATATTTGAACCCTCAAGGTTTTCTCCATTTGGATTTGGAATACTTTGAATGGCTTGAACCAATTCATTATCCGCTGTGGTAACAGATTTGAATGACAGTACTGCCCATTCTGCTTTGGCTTGGTTCATTCTTTCGACAGCCTTCGGTCCAACAAAATTTTCAGATTTGATGCCTAATGCGCGATAGCACCGAGCGAGGCTTAGTACTCTAGCCTTATATTCGTTTATATCAATCTTACTTGTATGCGCAAGACTGAATTTTCCTTGCAATGCATTCTTTACGTAATCGGCGAAATCCAGCGCATTGTATTCGATGAATTCATCACCACCTTCCTTTACGATCTTGGGACCTTCTATTCCATCCCAAGGCAATCCTCCGGTGCCTAATGCACCAATCTCGCTATCAGTAAGCGGACTAATTGTGGGCAGTTTGCCAAATGCTGGTGGGGACGGCTCGAACGTCCGCGCTGCATCGGGTGCGACAGAAGGCCAGAAGGTGCTCAACGCTGCACATAATTTCGCATCCTCTGGAAATGGACTTCCCAATCCATATGCCGAGAGGAATTCAACCCCATTCTCTCGATCGAAACTTACATCCCAACCCGGTGCAAATACACCTGCAGCTCCATCGGGTAAAAAATTATGCCTTTTGGCCTTTACTGGATCAGGCTCTGTTACCTCCACATTTATATCTTCCTTAAAGTCAGATATTATTGCCGTCACGGTCTGGTCGTCAGATCTAAATGGAGCACCATGTGCATTCAGTGAAATATTAGGTGCCATCCTGATATCAGCCAGGGTATTTGGTGGCGTGCTCCACAGTCCTTTTCGCAATCTAGTTGGAACAGATGTCATCCACCAATCCATTAGATCACTTTGATCGGCGTATGAGAAAAAGTCGGGTGCAGTGACTAAACAATACGCTGGAATTGATCGAGGAATGAGCGTTGCCAATTTTTTTGATTTTGCAGTGATCCAACCATCACCAGTAAAATCGATGAAATGCTGGGCGCGATAGCCACCATTTTCCACACGGGTTACCATATCTTTTTCATCATTCAGATCATCAAATTTGCCCGTAACCTTATTGAGAATACTTCGAGCATGAACATACTCAGGTGCATGCCTGGGACCTCCTCCGTCATCATCGGCAGGCAAATACAAGCTAGAGGATAGAATGTTTCCATGCCCCTCGGGAACGATATAGGACAACTTTTTCCCTTTGTAGTTAGCTTCAGCGACAAGAGGTTGATCTACGGGGATGAGGAATCCAGAACCATTTCCTTTGTCTAAGATCAAGTTCGCAATTCCTTCTGTAAAAACAAATGGTGAATTATCGATATCCGGCTCTTTCCATCCACCATCGAGCTGCAGTCGACCGAATTGCATATGTACTCGTCTCAATTTTTCATTGACCAATGTCGCATTTAAGTGAATGTCCAAATCCAGGCCGGCAATACATTCAGTTCCAGCAAAAAGTTTATGGACTGGTATCAGGAAAGTTCTCAATTCATCATCCGGATCGGCCCGCTTGACGTTGAACCTCTTCGAGTCTGGTCCAAGTATAGTTGCGATGAAAGCGCCAAAGCGGCAAGGCAAAACTCTTATAGCTTTGTCATCACCTGCCTTGGTTGGAACGAATCCTCGAAGCTCATCGACGTACTCGAGTTTCTCGGTTCCAACTCTCGAAACACCTGTTCTAGAAAAACACATGTCCGAGTGACGCATGTGTGGAGTTTCTCCCGCGGGGCGAAACGCGTAGGCAAAGACCGCTATGGCAAGAGGCTTTCCTTTGGTTCTTGCCTGGATCTGTTGGAGCGATGGAGGCTTCACACCGTACACATAGTTTTCAATAATTTCGATTTCTTCGGTACTGGGAAATGACCCTAGTTTATTTCCGTCTTTATCCATAACGACTTTGGGAGAACAAAAAGCATGCAGCAACAGACTTCTCCCAGGATTTCCGGGTTCAATGCCATGTTTTCCTTCTTTGCTGAAATCTTTAAAGCCAGGAAGATCACGCCGAATGTTAGGAAGTTCCTTCTCCAGCAGTTCTTTTTCTATGTCCGCAGCCTTGATGTCTAATCCATGCAAACCTAGGAGTTCGTGCCACCCGTTATCAGCGTGATTTTTCAAAACGCCTATCAAATCTTGAAGAAGCTGGCCCATAAGATAATTCTCCTTAAAGCTCTTTGACCCTAATAACTTGGACTATCGTTCCGACTGAGAACCGTCGTGCTCTTTCCAAAGTGGACCAACAATCATTCAGCACTGAACTGAATTTCATTGGGCACCAAATATGGTATTACCCCATTTGTCACCTCATCAAGTAACTGGGACGTCTGCAATTTTAAGCAAATCAACCAGGGTAAACTGATCTGGATTCAACCGTCCTACCGCAACCGGTTTCCAATCCGGTTTCTTTTGGATAAAAGACTCCGGATCAGATTGCAACAAACCCAAAAATACTTCAGCCACAATTCGAGAAGCAACGGGACCAAGTTTCAGTCCATTTTCCAAAACCTCTGCCTCTCTGAGGACGTAAAACCAAAGAGGCGCTGGTTGTCCATGCCATTGTGAGAATCCGTCGCTCCACAATTGATCTTCCGTCAAGGCCGTTATGCTGACTGTTTTGTTCATCTCCTCCGCAACGGCCTGCCCAGACGGCAATCCCATTCGCAGACCTCTTGTGAGATTGAGTACAGCAAGAGACCTTCTTGATTCGGACGAGGGCACGACTGTACTAGGCAGGTTCATGAGTGGTCCAGAAATCTTGGTGTCGATTCTGCTGCCCTGCCTTGTAGCCGGTGGAGTTCCCTCGAATGGGACTCCGGTATCTATGAAATTGCGCCAGTTGACAGTTTGATCTTCCTTTACAGGACCTCCTCGAAGATCACCTCGTTGTCCATTTGAAACAAAGGGATTGAAGAGCACTGCGCCAAACGAATCGTTTATTTTGTAACCGGGTTGCACCTGAGTGTGTCCAAAGCGGTAGGCCGCGACACTGAATTCTATTGGTATCACAGGCAGTGCATCACTGTCGTCGATGTGAAAGAACTTTCTACCATTGTTTAGAATGTCATCAATGACCGCTTGACCAACGATAGTGGGAAGAAAGTCATGCAGCACGATCCACTGATAGTGCCATCTTGTTAATCGTCGCGCTTTCTCAAAAGGTGAATCATCATTGACACCGTCATTGATACCGGCAGCCTGATCTACAATTGCGTTGTGAAATTTCAGAAAGGCGACATGTAATTGCCCCACAATCATGTTTTCGTCATTGCGTGGATCACCTATTAAGGCAACACCCTGGCTGTTCCTTGGTAGGTCAAATGTCTTTCCGTTATCAGGATCAGGTCCAAGCAGCATTTTTCCTGATTGTTTTGAATCATACAGATATGGTGTTATTGCAGGTCCCATGCCATATAGCGAATCGAGCTCAAATGCTGGCGTTCTGAAGTTCTGTGTTTTGGCCGGATCATTCTGTTTTTGCAAACTGGAAAATGGATCAAAGGTTATGTCATGGTCCAGAAATTGCCCTAGGTAAGTGAATGCGGCCGGTATGTTGGGATTATTACTGTGTACTGCTTTCGCATCCATAGGCCCGCCTGACCCACCCAGTTCCAGCGGCGATGGCTCAACATCAGGTCGTGCTTCAAGTGTTGGGAACAATTTCCCAAAATGAGAGACTCCTCCGTGTTTCATGAGACACACCTCCGTTTGATATTTAGCCCTTTGACTTTTAGTATCTCTTTTGAATCTGCGAACTTGTGAGTCTGTAGCACTAAATTCGGTGCCTCCTCATAGTTTAGGGAACAAAGCGGAAGCATGGTCCAAAGTTACCCTGTCCGTCAGGACGAGGTTTTGTAACAAGCTGTCTTCCAAGATCACCCATGATAAACATCTGCTGAACGGACTGTCCGAGAGACGCTGGCGTTCCGTCAGTCCAAGTAGCCTGTAGCTTCCGCAACATTTCGCTGTACGCACGGTCGAATCGTTCGATCATGTCCCATACTTCAGCGTCGGGGACGTCCGCTTGTTGATATCCTCCGGCGGGAATGTCGGCCATATTATGAATGTTAGGAAAACCTATCGGATCTCCTGTGAAGTCCCATTTCCCGTTCTCATCCTTTTTAAGTTTCTTTCCGTGGAAGATTTCACCGAATCGATAGAAGTGAGCAAGGTCACCTTCCGCTTCTTCCGGCGAGGTGGTAGTTCCCTCACCTTGAAGTTTGATTATCTCGATTGCTTGTTTGACCTTATCGAGAGAATCAATTTTGAACATTCGGCCGAAACCGAATTGTCGCTCGATCTGTCGATTTGTGGAGAAGGACGGATTGAGTTTTTCAAAGGCCTCTTGAATGGCATCATAGAACTCACCGATCGTGGCAGATGGAACAGACATATGAACAATCGGTTCATGTTCTGGAAATTCGATGTCCATAAATACGGCCACTTGCTCAGCAGATAATTTTCGAAGAGCAACTTCCAGACCTGGTCGCACACCACCAGGAAGCGGTCCTGGAAAGCTAGGAACCGCATCAGCACTCGCAAATTGAGGGAAACCATCAATTGAAGCTAAGAGATTGCAGACAAGCCCGAAATGCAACATCTCTTCTCTTGTGATTTCAGTAATCGATTGAGCCACTGGATCGTCATCAGCATTGTCAATCGTCCAGGTCGCCACTAAATAAGGTGGCAAGGTTGCCAGCTCTAGTTGAATTGCTGTCTGAAGGGCATTCCGCAGCCAGACAATATCATGATCGGGTTCGGCAAGTTGCGCAGCGATGGTTGTAAATCTTGGTTTTTCCACGAAGGCTTTTGGCAACTTATGGGGTGATGTCCTGGCAAAAGACTTCAATAGGGGAGCGGATTCCATGTCCGTGATCGCAAGTCGACTACTCGCCGTTACATCGTCAGCAATCAAACGCAGAATGTAATCGCCCGGTTCGACTTTGCTACCTCGTGAACACACTCCATCCCACTCGAAGACGCGCGGACCAGTGGTGGGGCTGATTTCATCAAGTATGTAACCGACTTCCTCTCCAAATTTGTCCCAAACCAGAAGTGACAGTCGCTTAGTTCCAGAAGGAACGTTCATCCGAATTGGAACAGATTCAATACTTCCGCGGAGTTGAACTTCGGGAAGAATTGATCTGGCTGGATCTGAACTTGCGGGAGTGGCGAAGAGCGTCGGTGTTGCATCCGAAGTAAGCTTATAAACTGTATCTCCGGACGCATAGCCTACGGAAACTGGATTACCGAAGAACCGAAAACGATTGAGGAACAATCCAATCTCGTTTGCATTGCTCCAAGTGATACCGCCATCCGAAGTTGAACTGGAGAGACCTTGTGGGTCTCCACCGGATCCAAAGCCACCAGGTCCCCAGCCGCCTACCCAACCATGTTCTTCGTCAATGAATCCTATTCCTTCGAGATTGACGTTGTTCTGTGGATCACTGACCTTGATGCGTTGCCAGCTTTTGCCACCATCAGTGGTTTTCAAAATTGCGGCTGCCCTGAGATTCTCCAGTGAGACGTATCCTAAGTGATCGTCGAGAAACTGTATCTTCCAACCCCATTCACCAAACGGAAAATTGGATTCCTGACCTGCGAGTCTGTTGATCCAGGTCACTCCACCATCAGTCGTCTCTAATACGACCGGTTTTAGTTTGTCGCGTGTTGTCGGAGTCGGTTCATTCGCCTTTCCACCTACCACCCATCCGTGCAGCGAATCTAAGAAGTAGCAATCGATCAGGACTGATGCACGGATGGACATGTCCCAAGCGGTCCATGTGATACCACCGTCCAGAGTTTTCATCATTCCGGGTCGATCGTTTGGGCGATTTGTTCCAGAGCAGAAAACTACTTTATCGCTGACCACCGAGATTCCGCAAATTGCCACAGGTGCATTCGGCGGCAATGCATCGACATTTTTCCAATTTGTCCCATCATTTGTACTGAAGAGTCGTCGATTGCGAGATAGAGTTCCGACCCAGCCGACATTCGCATTTGCCAATCCAATACATCGTAAATACACATTGGGAGCGGTATGTTGAACTATCCAAGATATGCCACCATCAGATGTTTTGATGATTTTGCCATCGCTGTTGACCGCCCATCCCACCATTGGATCTATGAACCATATATCGTCCGTTCGTGAACTCGCGGCCGGTGCATTTGTTCTTCGCCAAGTGAGTCGCGCACTGAAGACCGTAAATTCGTCTTCCAGACAACCTTCATCAATCCATTTCTTAATGAAGTCAATGTCCTCGGCCGCCACCTGAGACAAGCCGGATGGCATGCGATTGAAGTCCGCATCCTGATTGCCCGTATCAGCTCCAAATGGAGTTTGCCCTGTAAGCGCCTTTACCAGGTTAGAATTCGCACCGTCTCCGACAACCAATAATTGTTGCCCCATGACCTTCTTCGCGACAAATTGATCGCGGGAGGTGCCTCGCCAAAATGCACCATGAAAACCGAGTGTTGCATCTGGCCCGCCAACGGATGCATCAAGAATGGAGATCACCTTCTCAAAGCGATTCATAAGTTTTTCATCCTCAAAATGTGTATGAACTTTTGACTAATTCGAAAGATTTTTGAGGAATGGTAGGCTAGGCGCGAAAAAGAATTCTCCGCCTTTGAACTTAACGAAATCCCTGAAATTGAAATTGACAGTGGTAGATTGTCCCCAAGTTTTGTTCCACTTCTGATCGCCACCACCTGGGTTTTGTCCGACAACGGGATCTATACCAACACCGGTATCGACGAAGTCTTCATTGTTTGCCCACAACTTCTGCATGAACGCGAACTGATTGGCGATATTGCTTTGAAAGCACATGAAAAGCAAACCAACTTTCTCAGTAGGCATTTGATCGAAGGTTTGATCATCACTGGGCGCGACATCTCTTGTTCCATAGGTAATACCTCTTCGAACAATGCGATGATTCTTCTCGTCGTCAAATGATTCTCTCGCGCTATTGTCACCACGAGGATTGGTCTTGCGAATATGAGCGTGAAACGGACATTTTGTTGCATTAGCATCAATTGCTGGATATGCGAAGTCATTTTTGTTTGGTTGAGAATCATCATCTGAAAGTACAAGCGGAGAGCCATTCTCAAAACGACCAACACACATAGCTCCGGCGCGCTCGCGATCGTTTCCTGTCAGCCCCAATTTGTCGGCGAGCGCCTCTTCAGCTTTCTTGAAGGCGCGTACGTTTTGCTCCAACTTTCTGAAGACGAAGTAACTGCCAAAAGCGTCACCTATATCAGTGAAAGGATCTTTAACAAGTGCTAGTTTGAGTTCGGCTTTCGGGTCCCAATTGCTGAATCCCTGTTTAGCTTGTTCGTCAACAATTTCACTCCTGAGGAAAAGCGGCTGGCTGATACCATCTCTATAACCGAAGTGCTCGACCGGTTCACCACTGCTATTGGTCATACCCATTCCGCGTTCCGTAACCAGTACTGTGGCAATTCCGCTCAGCGAATTGATGACATTGGTCACAGTTTGATCAAGTTGAGGGTTCGACATATCAAGTTTATTTGTATTAGATGGCAGATCATCGTTGGCGAAAAGAATCATTGCGTCGATTCTTTCTCTGTAAGGTGGCTCGAGTTGCGCAACTGGAGGATCGTTCAACTCCGCTCTGGCCGCCTTCATTCCGTTAACGAACTTGGCAGAGACAAAAGGACTGCCTTCGACAAATTTGTTTAACGAGGCACCAAAGCCCAGAGCTTTGTAACCTTCGGCAGTGAGAAAGAAGTTACAGAACATCTCGCTAGGTTTAGGTTCTGGCGCTGCATCGTGCCTTGCAGTTTGAGCTAGTTGTTCTTTCAATGAAGTGACGTGAGTTTGGGTAAAGCCGGCAACCCATTTTTTGCAAGTCGTTGAATCGGCAGTAAATTGAATCAGAATATGCGCTGTCAGTTCTCGACCGTGGGATTTGAGAATGTTACCCTGCATGTTAGAGATCAAATTTGCGAACTGGGGTTGAGTTGGATCAATGTTTGATTCTGTGAGCTGAATAGGCATCGTGCTATCTCCTCCGACGGTCTCTTCTCACGCTTCCAATTCGAGCATCAGCTTCTAATGTCAATAGAATTTTGAATTACTCCTCAGAGCAATTCGCTCTATTCATTATTAGGAAATCAGCGCAGACCTACCAAATGGAAGGCGAAACGAGAAACGTGGGGACGTATTATAGCTTGCGGACGATCCTCGCAAGAAAAAAGAAACACTTCAAAAATTGGACCGAGTCGTCAAGAAACTTTGGAAAGGGCAAGCACTGTGTGTGGTATCACTTCTGAAAAGCGGAGTTCAGAATTTCAACTGCCTGTCAATCACCCGTAAGGGAGAGATGAAAAATCATCCTCTTGGATTCACCGACTCGAGTGATTATCTATAAGTACGCACCTATCGCTGTTTCCGGCGTTTCTAGAGCAATGGTTATTGTGCAAATGGAAAATTGCAGCTCGAATAATGAGTCCTATATATACTTCTCAATTTCACAGCATCGTCGAAAATCCATTTTTTGAACCAACGATCATAGGATTGAGTAGCTGCCAAAACGTTCTTTGTCCCAGAGAGAATATCGGCGATGAGTTCACCGGCCATAGTACCGGATGTTATGGCTCGCAGAACCCCTCTGGATGAGGCCGGATCCATGACAGCCGCTGCGTCGCCGACCGAGAAGAATCCAATTCCAGCGCACTCAGATGCAATTCGCCAGGTAACATCTTCAGCTCTGACTTTGCCGAAGTCGGAAAGATCTGCATATTCTTCAGGCTTGTCGCTGGAGATTGCCTGCTCCGGTTTCAAAAGCAATCTGGTCCAGTGATACTTTCGATTCGCAATCTTCGCTCGCCACAACCAACCATCTTCGTTGAAGCTGAAAATGGGAGACGAATCACAGGAGTTAGAAACACCCTCCGCATATCCGTAACGGACAATCAGCGGTTTCGACAGTCGATTGATTTGCAATCCCAATTTGCGAGCTAACCAATGACCTCCTCCGCCTGCATCGACAATCCAATCTGAAGACAAAGTTCCTTTGGTCGTTGAAACTCCTCGAATTTGATTCTCTTCAGTCAAAACATCAAGTGCCTGACAAGGCTGATACAACTCAACGCCGTTTGCTACAGCCTGCTTCAAAAGGATGCGGTCTAAAACGCTTCGCTCGATTTGGAATCCCCGCCATTCACCAGATTCGTTAGCGCCATACGATTCGAAGGTTGATGCATCGCTTGTTTGAATCCACGTCCCAGTATGTCTCATCGGTGCTAGTTGCTCGATTGAATCCCAAACTCCTAACTCGTTGAAAACCGTCTCAAGACCCGGATGCAAAGTTTCACCAGGACGATGGCGCGGAAATCTTTTCGACTCCAAAACCGCGACGCGAAGTCCTTTTCGTGCCATTGATAGTGCCGCCGCACTGCCACCCGGACCACCGCCTATGACAATGGAATCAAATTCTTTCTTCAAAACTCGCTCCTGTTGGTTCGTGTTTCTGAGCAATTCAAATTCTGGAGCATCTTAAGCACATATCGATGCAATTTTCCATTACCCGACTGGCGGATTGTAATTCCAGGTGATAAAAAGGAAAACTAAACTCGTTGTGTTCCGCACTTTCGATTTTCTTTGACAATGACTTTTAAGTGATTGCGAGTCCGCATGGCGAGAACTAAATTTGATGCGATTGTTATTGGTTCAGGTTTCGGTGGGTCAGTGATGACTTACAATCTCATCCTGGCCGGAATGACTGTTTGTCTACTTGAGCGCGGCAAAGAATACAAGCCGGGGGAATTTCCTCGAACTCCAGATCAGTTGAAAAAAGCCTTTTGGGATCCAAGTGAAAAGCTTTTTGGTTTGTTCAATATCTGGTCTTTCAAAGATCTAGATTGTGTTGTCTCAAGCGGTCTCGGCGGTGGCTCTCTTATATATGCGAATGTGTTGAGAGAGAAGAATGAAAACTGGTTCGAGATGATGAACGAGCAGACAAGCAAATTTGAAAATTGGCCAATCACTTTCCATGATCTGAAAGACCATTACAACGCAGTGAAGGCTATACTCAATCCGGTCCCTTATCCTGACGACAGAGCGCCTTACAATCAGACTCCAAAGAATGCAGCACTCAGGCAAGCTACTCGGAAGGCTGGACTTGAGTATATCCCTCTGAATCTGGCTATCACGTTTGGCCGAGATCCAAACGATCCCGTTTTTGGTGAAGAACTGGACGAAGAGTACAACCTCCACAATTCAAAGCGATTTGCGTGCAGATTGTGTGGCGAGTGTTTTATGGGCTGCAACTATGGCAGCAAAAACACTCTGGATCTAAATTACTTGAGTATGGCGAACAAATTCAGCCTTGAGAATCCGCGCAACGGATTTGAACCACTGACGATTAAAACATTATCTGAGGTCACGGCGTTCAAAAAAATTGGAGATTTTTGGGAGATACAGCATCGCAAACACATACCTCACGAAGACCGTTCTGAGGAGCAAGAGGCATTATTCTGCAGATATCTCATACTTTGTGCCGGAAGCCTTGGAACAACGTTTCTGATGCTGAAGAACAAAGAGAATCTTCATGACGTCAGCACCAAACTGGGCAAGAATTTTTCAGGTAATGGAGACTTACTCAATGTAGCTGACGGCTGCAGTACCACATCCGGTGGCAGAAGAGTACCGACTAATATCATGCCTTATTTTGGACCAGTAATCACAGGAGCTGCGATGTCAGATCCGAGGCCTGGAACGAATGACGATAGATTCTATATTGAAGACTGGTCGTACACGAAAACTATGATCTGGTTGTTCCAGGCTATGAATCTAAAGGGTTTGATAAGCCGCTGGGTCAATATCGGCCTAAGCTACTTATCTAATTTGTTCAATCTCCGAGGCAATCACAACATAGGCAAAGATCTGAGTCGATTTTTCGGAACGTCGGACGAAAGCGTTTCGAGTTTCACAATGGTTGGTATGGGAATGGATCGATCAAATGGTGTCATCGGTATGTCCCATGACGGCCGATTCCTCGAATTGAAGTCTCCTCGCCACAGCTCAAAGACCTACTATTCGCGAGTCACTGGCAAAATGGAATTAATGGCTGAGGCGCTTGGTGCCTCAATGTCCTGGAGCTGGATAGACAAAAAGTTCACTCGCTTGAGAAAGTTTCCTACCTGGGATCTTGGTAAGACTGTCACAGTTCATCCCCTGGGTGGATGTCCGATAGGCACCACACCTAGTACCGGTGTCGTAAATCAAAATGGTGAAGTATTCAACAATGAAAATTTATACATTGCCGATGGTTCAGTCTTGCCAGCAGCTGTAGGACCAAATCCATCATTAACGATTGCCGCCCTTTCCAACAAATTCGCGGTTGAACTTGTCAAAAAGTGGAAAGCCTCGGGGAAGCCACGCATTGATTAATAAGGAGAACTGACATGAATAAACATGTCTCATTTAATATTCATGGTGTCAGTAAATCAAAATCGAGTGCTCAACTCAAAGTCGGAGTTTCGATTCTTTTTGTCTCAACAATCACAGTTGTTTCATTCGCTTCGTCCAGTGCGACAAATGTCTCAGCGGCGCCGCCTTTTGAAAACGGTCTCACCGAACAAGAACGAGAAGAGTTTTACCATATAGCTGAAGGCAGTGAGGTATTTCCACTTGCTTGGCTCAAAGCGCTTCAGACAAAAGATGGGAAGCCATTTCTGCGCAATATGGAACGTTTCGGATTGCTGTCAGATCCAATGAATAAAGATCAACTGCCAGTCGGGCTGTCTGCTGACCGAAGCAGAGACACACGATACTTGCCACTGGGGAAGATGGTGGGAGTATCGTGTGCGGCATGCCATGTCAGTGAACTCGAGTACAAAGGGAAGAGATTTCGAATTGATGGTGCTCCAGGGCGTTTTGACCTGGAGGCGTTCGCTGAAGAATTGATATTTTGTTCTGAGGATACGATACGGGATCCCGGTAAGTTTTTTGGTTTCATGAAACGATTGGCATTCCAACCACTTCTTCCGAGCACTGCGATGAGCGCTCATACCAACAAGTTTTTCACTACGTATATGGATCTCTCGGACGTCCGTACCGGAGGAGACAGAGATGAGGAGCTGGCAAAACAAATTGAGCGACTTGTAGATGAGCAAAAGAATGTTGCGCCAATTGATCTCCAGGCAGACTTTGAGCGGACAGATATTGATAAACCAGAGGATATTCAGGTTCCAAGTCCACCTGGAGCAACACCACTCAATCCTTCTGTACTCAGTACGTTGAAAACACAACCAGCGAGTCCATTAGCTAATCTAGCTCTCCCTGGGTTGACCGACATCACTCACGATATCAAGACAAATTTCGAGTTGCTTAAAGCAAGAATATCGATGTTAAAACGTTTGTCTGCACGTCCTACAACATCTGGTCCGCGCGGACTTCCTGGAAGAGTAGATGCGTTCGGCAATGCTAGGAATGCTTTGTTTACACCACCGGTGCCGACCAACGCACCTGTAAGTTTCCCTCATTTGTGGGGATTAACCGACTTGACTTGGGTTCACTGGGATGGAAACTCAACTTCTGTGATGGAGCGAAATCTCGGACAAGCAATCGGTCTTGGAGCCATCGTAAATCGAACGACAAACGAATCGACTTTGCTTCCTCGAAACATTCATAAATTGGAAATGATGGCATCGAAAATAGAATCTCCGAAGTGGCCTTCAGATTTTCCAGCAGTCGATACCGAAAAAGCAAAACGTGGAGCAGTCATCTACAAACAACAATGCATTAGCTGTCACGAAACATCATCGGCTGCCCATCATCAGAAAAAGCTCGACGATGCTCTTTTCTCTCCTGCTTTGATAAAGACCGATGCCAATCGACTTACCAATTTCGGAATGCCTGTAGATCACTTCGCTTCGCATGCAGATGCGATTGCAAAAACGATAGGTGCGATCAAGAAACAAGCCTACATTGATTCGGGCATTGATGCAGCAACTGCTGACGCTATGGAGAAAGGTCGAACGCCTGCCTGGAGGGTGACCGGCCAATTTTCGAGTCGATCGTTGGCTGGAAGTTGGGCGACTGCACCATACTTGCATAACAATTCCGTTCCAACGATCTACGATCTATTGAAACCAGCTAAGCAGAGACCAACCGTATTTTTAATACCTGGGCGAGAATACAATCCAAAGAACTTGGGATTTGTCTATCAGCAGTCTGACAACAGAGCTGCATTCAAGGAGACCGATCCAGTTCTTGATGTCTCTGAACCAGGAAACAGTAACAGTGGTCATGAGGGCCCTAAGTTTGGAACTGAGTTATCTGATGCTGACAGATATAACCTAATTGAGTATCTCAAAACTATTTGAGCAGCTGCAGAAGAAGGTGCTTAGTACCTGAAGAAGAAAAAATGAAAGAACTAAAATACAACTTGAAAGAAAGACTGCTAACGAAGGAGCGAGAATATCTGCCACCGTTAGCGGTATCAGACAAGTCCGCAGAAAAAGATTCATTGGGATTCGACGTTTATGTGGAGGCCCTACTAGCCTTTCTCACAAATGAAGAGGCGACCGGACCTCTCACAATTTCAATAGAAGGAGAGTGGGGCTCTGGCAAAACTTCACTCATGTTGCAACTTCGCAATCGGCTAACTCAAGAAAATTTCAAAACAGTTTGGTTCAACCCCTGGAGATACGATAAAGACGAATCGCTACTGGCAGCCTTTGTCCTCAGTTTCCTCAAACAAGTCTCACCCAGATTGGATTTAGGAAAGCATTGGAAACTTTTCTGGTTACGCTTTAATTGGGTGAAGGGATGGCCTGATGCCGCTCGTGCAACGTTGGCGGCAGTTTTCTTGGGAATTGTTCTAGGTGCGATACTGGCAGGATTCAAAATTGATAACTCGTGGCAGTTGGGTGCTGTGTCTGCTCTCTTTTCCCTTGCTGTGTCTTTACGCAAACATTTCAAAACGTTCTTTGGAAATCCTTTGGCGATCAACCTCAATCAGTATTCAAAAGCACCCGACTACGAATCGAAATTAAACTTTGTCGAAGGCTTTCACAATGATTTTCCGAAAATTGTAGAAGTGTACGGTGAGGGCAAACCAATTTTCGTTTTTCTTGATGATCTTGACCGCTGCAGTATTCCAAAAGCTGGTGAACTTATTCAAGCCATTAATCTCCTAGTGGCAGATACGCCGAATGTGTTTTTCATTATCGGAATGGATCGAGAAAAAATTGCAGCCTCTATTGCGGTGAGCAATGAGAAGATCATCCCGCTTCTTGAACGAGTATCAGAATTTAATCAACTACGAAGAGTTGGAGAAACGCTTCCCAAGCCAGATGGAAACGATCAAGCGAAACTTCTGTCTGCCATGGAGTTCGGATATTCATATCTCGAAAAGTTTATCCAAGTGGCATTCAACGTTCCTACCGTTGATCCAACAGATCCGCGACTCTTGCAACGACTATTGCAACAGATTGCACCTTCGAAGACAGATGGCACACCAGCTGGCGATAAGCCACCTGAGCCACCGAAGTTTCAAATACCTGTTGAACTGAAAGAACAACTGGAAGTAGGATCGGATGAGATGAAAGAGATAATGGGTTTTGTTGGGCCGGCTCTTGACTGGAACCCGAGACGAATCAAACAGTTTGTGAATGTTTTTCGCCTACAGGTTTTGATCGCTCTTTCCACAGGGCGATTGAATGTTGATGGAGTTGATGCGACGGTTCCTAACATTATGCAGATTGCGAAAATTGCCGCGATTTCAATTAAATGGCCACTGCTGCTTACACACCACGACATTTATCCTCACTTGTTCGATGACATATCGGAGAGACCTGACACTTACAAAACTGCACAGAAGGTTGTTGACTATTGGCTTTCCAGAGAACAACTACTTACACTTCTAAACGCCGGCAATGGGCAACATAGAGTTGATTCAGCATTGGCGAGCACCCTTACGATCGTGTTCCCTCGGACTACTCTGGTTGAGTTCAAGTTACAGGAAACTATTGCTTCAAACGATGAAAGTAATAGAATCGAAACCTCCACTCGTATCGATATCAAACAGTCAATTCAGGCGAAAGAAACCAATCCACACTCGCAGAGAGTTGATAGACCATTGGAAACTAGTTCAAGCAGCGCCGATAAAGAAATCAATCCGGAATCTAATAGCCAGACTCGGTCCAGCTCGCAAAAGGCGCCTGCGGAGAACCAACCGCGAGAAGAACAAAGCGAAAGTGAATCAGCCAAGGAATCTCGGAAGTCATCTGAAGAACGAAAGAAAAAATAGTTAGAAGTCTCAATTTACTGTCCTGAGATTGCATTCTCAATACGCCGTGCTAATGGAGGATGCGAGTAGAGCCAAAACTCAATCAAGCTGGGTGGATTTGGCTCCGCGAGATTTTCTTGCGCCAGTCGTGCGAACGCATGCGCAAAGTTTGTTGAATCGTGATGAAGATTCAAGCCATACATATCGGCGTCGTGTTCAATGGAGCGACAATAAGTGTTCGCGATCGGCTCGGCCCAGAACTCGCCGCACAATGCGATTAGCATGATTACCGGAATAGCAGCGATGTCGCTGACGCTTCGGATTCCCCAGGACTTTGGACAGTTTCGAAAAAAGCGTGGAGTGAGGTAGAAATTAATTGGGACTGTTAGGAAGTTCAAAGCGATTGCGAGTGCGCACCCCCACGGGACATGGTTGAGTTTGTAGTGTCCCAACTCGTGTGCCACGATGCAGAGAACTTGTTCCGGCGGCAGTTTCGCGATGGTAGTGTCCCAGATGACGATTCGTGCGGAGCCACCAATGCCGGTGACGTAGGCATTTATTCGATTCGTCTGTTTGCTTTTATCTGATACCAGAATTGGTGCATCTGGTATTCCCGATTTCGCGGACAAGACTCCAATTTTCTCACGAAGGGGTGATACCGCCATTGGTTCTATCTTGTTGAAGATTGGATCGATCACTAGCGGATCAATGAAGACCATAAATAAAATGAGCGGAATCGAAACAGAAAAAAGGATCGTCGGCCATTTCTTAGGAAAACGCATCACAAGAAAAAAGAAAATGAACCAGAGAAGCGATTCGACAACAACTTCTACTGCGAATTGTTTGCCGACATCTCCAATCCACTCCAACAACGGCTGCGAACTCAGACCATAGTAATGCGGCATCCAGTATCCCGTCAGATAAGCTAGCGGTGCTTCGACAACGTTCGCAATCGTCGTGAAAATCAATGTTTTCCAGCACAGTGGGATCCGAAGCTTGGAATTCACGTGACTTGAAGTCGCGGCC